>Ga0074193_1001566_pt1 | contig 26552 bp, 36 predicted proteins | sample EPASupsiteHSE605_FD_64523 | JGI IMG/M metagenome (GOLD analysis project Ga0074193, IMG submission 64523) | Bioremediated contaminated groundwater from EPA Superfund site, New Mexico - Sample HSE6-05 | ecosystem: Environmental > Aquatic > Deep subsurface > Groundwater > Contaminated ... | reverse complement strand
CTAGTGTATCGAATCCCATCATAGTTCCTTGATAGCTTTTAATAATATATGTTGCTTGTTCTCCCCATAGTGCAAATCCACCTGAAAATAATTTGTACCCAGCACCTACACTAAGACCAGCCATAACAGTTTTAAAACCTTCGCCACCTTCGCTTCCGGTTACAAGAACTTCAGCTGCAGCCATTCCTTCAGGATAAACTAAAACTCCATGTTCTTCAACGATTAAGTATCTTCTAAGAGGTGTAATGAAAAATACACCCATAACGCCACCAATTATGGTAACGACTATAACAGTAGCAATGCTTAAATTTAATCCCCATAAAATTAATGCTGGCAAAATAAATATAACACCACCAGCAAGAGATTCTCCCATAGCTGCTAATGAAGCTACCATGTTAGCTTCTAATATGTTATTTCTTTTAAACATTCCTTTCAATACTCCAGTAGCAATAATAGCACCAGGAATACCTGCAGAAATAGTCAAGCCAACTTTTAATCCAAGATAAGTATTAGCTGCTGCAAAAAGGCAAGCTAATATAATACCTAATATAATCGAATATCCTGTTGTTTCAGGCATTGCCAGTGAAGTAGGCACGAATGGTACATAATTTTCACCTTTACAGTCACCGTAGGCTGTATGGGATAATTTTTTTCTTTCATCACTCATAATGTAACTCCTATTTTCCTGTTTTTATTTTTTATAAATTTATTAATATTAAACATCACTAATAAATCCACTTATTTCATATTTTTAAATAACCTTTGTATAAATTCCCATGTATTTTGTACGGAAGTTATACTCATATGTTCATCTGGTGTATGAACATCATATAAATTTGGACCAAAACTTATCATGTCAACATCAGGCATTTTTTCTTTAAAAAGACCACATTCTAAGCCAGCATGAATAGCATCTATTTTGGGTTCTTGACCTTGAATTTCCATATAGGTTTTCATACAAAGATCTCTTAATTTTGAATTTGGTTCATATTGCCATTCTGGATAGTCTGAATCAGTCATCGATTCAGCTTTTAACAGTTTAGACAATGATTCTATTCTATCCAATATTTCAATTTTTAATGACTTGACAGAACTTCTTACTGCAGAAACAAAAGTAACTTTTTCATTACTAAAAACTATCACACCTATGTTCAAACTGCTTTCAACTAAGCCTTCAATATTTTTACTCATCGTTTGAACACCATTAGGCATTAAATTAAGAAAGTATATAATATTTTTAGTTGTTTCACAATTTAGTTGTTTTTCAATTTTCAATTCAGAAATTTCTAACTTTATATCAGGATCTTGAACTCTTAATTCTTCTTTAAATATATTCATTGTATTAGTAGCGATTGTTTTTATCTTTTCTAAATCAGCAGAATCTGCAGTTAATATTACTTCAGATTCTCTTGGAATCGCATTATTTTTAGCTCCACCACTTATATGCGCAATGTTAAAATCAATTTCTTTATTTATTAAGTTTAAAAGTCTTCCCATAAGCTTGTTGGAGTTACCTCTTTGCTTAATTATTTCCATTCCAGAATGTCCGCCTTTTAATCCTTTAATTTCTAATTTCAAAGCAGCTTTCTTATTATTTTCCCATTGATTTTTGATGTGAACATAGTTAGTAGCTCCGCCAGCGCAGCTTACAAAAAATACTCCTTCTTCTTCAGCATCAATGTTAAGAAGTAATTTACCATTTAGGTTTTTAGATTCAACAGCAATAGCACCATACATTCCAGTTTCTTCACCAGTAGTAATTAGTAGCTCTAAAGCTGGATGAAGTATATCACTAGAATCTAACAATGCTAAACCAAAAGCTATAGCAATTCCATTGTCTGCGCCTAAAGTTGTCCCTTTAGCATATATATAGTCGTCAACGATTCTAAGTTCTAAAGCATCCTTTTCAAAATCATGATTTACATCTTTATTTTTTTCGCAAACCATATCCATATGTCCTTGAATTATAACAGGGGATAAATTTTCATAACCTGATGTTGCAGCCTTTTTTATAATTACATTCAATTCACTATCTTGAATTACTTCTAAATTTCTTTCCTTTGCAAAATTAACTAAAAAATCACTTATTGCTTTTTCATTTCCAGAACCATGAGGTATCTTTGTCATATCTTCAAAAAATTTAAAAACATTTTTAGGCTCTAAATTTTCTAATACTGCCATTTTATCTACACACCTTTCAAATTTGTAATATTTTATACTATCATTCAACAATATGAACATTAATGTTAATATTTCTATAATTAAAATATTTATTCAATTAAATCTCTTTAGATATATTTAAGTTAAAATAAAATGAAAAACCATGAGGGAAAACTATTTCTTGACAATTTTTATTATACTATGCTAGTATGATAATAAGGAAAATTATGGCATACATTGTTAATGTACATGTCTAATTTATTAAATGTGCTATTAATCCTGTATTTTATATGGGATTTATTTTATTTTGAAAAATAGATGCGCTTGTTAGCTTAATGATTGGACTGTAAAAATATATTTAAAAATGGTGAATATATGATATTGAATGAGTTTGAAAATATATCCAACTCAAAAGATTGGAAAACAATCGAGTTAGTTAATAAAGGCTGGTCTGATGATATAAAATATCATATTACAACATATGATAATCGTCAATTTTTGCTTCGAGTATCTGATATTTCAGCTTATATCATAAAAAAGAGAGAGTTTGAAATTATGAATATGCTTGATAGCTGTGACATATTAATGTCAAGACCTCTTGATTTTGGTATTTGCAACAATTGTAAAAGTGTTTTTATTTTGCTTACATGGATTGATGGTATAAATGCTGAAGTTGTACTTACTAAATTAACATCTGAAGAACAATATGCTCTTGGATACAATGCAGGTGAGATGTTGAAAAAAATCAATCAAATACCTGCACCAGCAAACCAAGAAGGCTGGGCAGAGCGTTTTAATAAGAAAATTGATCATAAAATTAAAAACTATAAAGCATGCACAATTAAGATAGAAAAAGCTAATATGATAATAGATTATATAAATAAAAATAGGTTTTTGTTAGAAATAGGTTGATAATTATAGAATTATGGTCATATTAGTAGAAATATTCAAGTAGAGGGGGTTGTTGTTGTGAAAAAGTTAAAACTTATTATTATATTGATTGCAACTATTTTTATATTATGGATTTTATTTACTAAAAAAAATCTTCTTTTAAAAGGATTTTATCAAAGTGAAATGATTGAAGGCTATTTTATTCAAATGTTAGTTCGAGAAAAAGATAATAGTTTTGTTGAATGGATTGACAATAGGGAAGTTGATAGAGGAACTTACGAAAAACTTAATGACAAATCATATAGATTTAAGAGTAATAGGCAAAACTTTGAAATCACATTAAATAATGATAACTCTTTTGAGATTGTTGTAAAAAAGTTGAATGATGGAAACCCAATTATTATAAAAAATATTAAGACTGATGATGTTCGTATCGGTTTTGGTAAATTTGAGGATGTAGAAGAATATAAATCTCTACTGGATTAACTCTTATTGTAATAGATTAAGAAGAGCATTTGACAAATTCTAATTTGAAGGGAAGAAATTATGAGGGATGATATTTTAATTGTAAATGAAGAAGACATTATGCAGAAACATAAAAATGAACATAATCCTTATGTTTATACAAAACGCGAAATTACAAGTCGAAAAGATTTCGAACAATGTTATGTTGCTATTTACGAAATACCACCTAAAAAGTCCAACTATCCGTTACACTATCATACTGCAAATACGGAAGTATTTTATATAATTGAAGGAAAAGGGATATTAGTTACTTCAGATGATCAAAAAGCTATAAAGCAAGGAGATTTTATAGTGTGTCCACCTACTGAAAAGTCAGCACATAAAATAATTAACACATCAGAAAATGAAGTATTGAAGTATATTGATTTTGACACAACAAATTCACCTGATATAGTACATTATCCGGATTCTGGGAAAGTAGGGATTATTATTCATAATAAATCAAGTAACTTTTTTAGAAGTGAAGATGAAGTTAATTATTACGATGGAGAGTAAGTAACAAACAAATTCCAATTTGTAGAGGTGTATAAATTCAGCATAATTTTATATTGTTGTTATGTGATTAGGGGGAAATGGAATGAACAATAATAGAACAAAAGTTATAGTTGTATTTTTTATAATTATTATTATCTTAATTCTATGGAGTAATAAGTATAGTACAAGTAACCGGTTATTAGGTTATTATAATTCGGATTTGGAACATTTTAAGAATGGTTATGATGAATTAATAACTTTATTAGACAATTTTGTTGAATCACCTAATATAGAAAACTATAGTGAAGTTCAGTATATGATAGGTAGAACAGTTAGTAGATTAGGCTCATTGGATAGAAGTATGGCAGTGTGTTATAGAATGGGTTTGTTGAGAAAAGATAAACTAAAATATAAAGACTCTGAAGTTACAGTTTTAGTTGCGAATGAAATAAAAGATTCAAGAGAATTAATAAAAGATTCAATCAAATTTATAGAAAATCAAATAATTTTAGATGAAAGCAAAATCAATTTAGTTTATGAGAATTTAAATAATATCAATGATTTATTAGAACCATATTATAATACCATAAATTGATTTTTAGTAATTCATATTTTCCTATTAATGATCACTAATTACTATGAGGAGGAAAATTAACTTGGAAACTAATAATTGGTATAAATATTATCAAAATGCAAATCAATTATGGGGTTCAAATCCAGATTTTAGATTAATGCAATATTTTGATTTGATTAAGAAAGGTAACGTGCTTGATTTAGGTATTGGAGAAGGTAGAAATTCTATTCCTTTTACTTTAAGTAATTGTAATATTGATGGAGTAGATACTTTTGAACCTGCATTAAGTCGTTGCGAGGAAGTAAAATAAGTTTATAATTGCAAATATTATAGGAGGAAGTTATGGACAGAAAAAAAGTTTATCCAAGAACAGGAGATAAAGAAACAGTATATTTAAAACCTACTATTACAAATCCTAATATTATTGTTGGAGATTATACCATGTATAATGATTTTGTAAATAACCCAACAAAGTTCGAAATGAACAACATCATATATCATTATCCAATTAATAATGATAAGTTAATCATTGGAAAGTATTGTTCCATTGCCTTTGGGGCTAAATTTATGTTCACATCTGGAAACCATAATATGACTTCACTTTCAACTTACCCATTTCATATATTTTATGAAGAATGGGGATTGAGTGGTTCTGATATAACTAAAGCGTGGGATAACCATGGTGATATAGAAATTGGAAATGATGTTTGGATTGGTTATGAGGCAGTAATTATGCAAGGAGTTCATATAGGAGATGGAGCAATAATAGGTACAAGAGCCGTTGTAACAAAAGATGTTCCCCCGTATACAATTGTTGGTGGTTTTCTGCAAAAGAAATTAGGAAACGCTATTCTGAAGATATAATAGCAAAATTAATAGAAATACAATGGTGGAATTGGGATGATGAAACTGTACAAAAAAATTTACCTAATATTTTGAATGGAAATGTTAATTTATTAGCGAAAAAATAGTGGTAAAAAGTAAAACTGCCTCAGTCACACATAGACCTGATGACGTTGGAGCAAATATTTCTGATATGGAAAATAAATAATATTTTTATAAACAGGGAAAATGCAGTAAAAATGTATTGAATCTTATAGAATTTTGAATGTTATGTTTAACTTAAATAAGTCTCTTTATGTTATGTTTATTATTTGCATTATAGACTTTATAAGCACATTCTCATTAGGTGTTATTTGACAATCAATGAAAGATAATTATTTACAAAATTATGTGACAAATATAATAATAATTGTAATTGATATTTACAAGGGAGATTTACTAAATGATGAAATTATATATTTTATGTTTAATATTAATATTCTTTACGATTGAGTATTTTGTACTTTGTAGAAGTTTTAAAAAGGCAGATTATAATAAAAATCAAAAAAGAGATGTAATTATTGTACTTGGTTATCCAGCAAAAAAAAATGGAAGCATGTCGCCAATTTTACGAGAGCGAATTAAAAAAGCAGCAAAACTATATCATGAAGGAATTGCTGGAGTAATTATTTGCACTGGTTCTGCTGTTGCCAACAATTATGTTGAGGCAGATGTTATGTCACAAGCCTTGATTGAATTAGGAGTTCCCGATTGCAGTATAATTCGCGAAAAACTTGCAAAGTGTACATACGAAAATTTAGTAAATTCGAAGAAAACCATGCAGGATAGAGGACTAAAAACAGCTGTTATCGTTTCCTCACCTTGGCATTTAAGAAAAGCTAGTTCATATGCTTATAGGATTGAAATTGACCATTTAGTGGAAAAATCTAAAATTCCACATGAATATCTAATAGGGGTAGGAGTAATATACTTTTATTTATCCACACAGATGTTGATAAACCTATTGCGTTATAATAAGGATAAACAAAAGAGATAACTTTCATATTACAAATAATACCTCAGAAAAGTATTTAAAAACGAAACAAAAACAATTTGTTTGAAAGAGGAATTTATTATGATAATAGTTAATTTTTATGATAGCATTGAGGATGATTTGTTGAAATTTGCAGTGATTGTTTCTAAAAGCCAAGGGAAATGGGTATTATGCAAACATAGGAAGAGAAATACTTATGAATGCCCTGGTGGTCATAAAGAGGATGGAGAAGCCATTTTAACAACTGCTAAAAGAGAACTTTATGAAGAAACTGGTGCAATTGATTACACAATAAAACAGATATGTGTATATTCAGTATGCGGTAATGATGGTGTAATTGAAAATAAAATTGTGACTTTCGGTATGCTATATTATGCTGATATTTCTAAGTTTGAAGAATTACCAGATTTTGAAATGGAAAAGATTGAACTTTTTGATAGTCTTCCTGAAAACTGGACTTACCCAGAAATTCAGCCCAAATTAATAGAAAAAGTGAGTAATTTTATTGGAAATGAAATGAAGTTTGATTAATTCATAATTTTCAATTATAGCGTCACATAAGTATTAAAATGCGACATATTAATTATTTACAGTAGGAGGTATAAAATGCATTTAGGTTCTATTTATTTAATAGTTAACGACTTTGATAAATCAATTAAATTTTATGAGAAGTTACTTCAAATGCATGTTACGAAGAAAAATATGGATAGATTTGCAATGTTTGATTTTGAGGGGAAATGTATAGCACTTATGAATGGCTTTTTTGATTCAAAAAATCCAGATAAAGTAGTACATAGGGGTGAGTATTTAGATTACTTTGATGATATAGAGACAATTTCTAGTTTGCCAAATTCCCGTAAATTCGTATTGAATTTTTGGGATGAAAACTTGAGACAAGAATATAAGCGTGTCAAGGAATTAAAGATTACTGATAATATAACAAATATTAAGTATGTTTGTAATGTAAGTCCATATTATTACTTTCAATTAACGGATCCTGATGGAAATATTATCGAAGTTACTGGTGACTATAGTCCAGAAGCAGGTGAATTTGAAATATGAATTAGTTAGAGAAGCAAAAGTTCAATAATATCATATGACAGATGATGAAATAATAATTAGTATTTATAGAAACAATGTTTCTAATGTTACTGTGCCCTTCTTATATGTGAAATATATTAATGGATCAAAAATTCTTATAAACCTTGATGGAGGTTGAAATGAAATTTAGTAAAAAATTAGTAATTTTATTATCAACATTGAGTATAGTTTTTATCTTTCTTTATTTCTTCTTATTTTTTCAAAAAGGAATAGAATTAGAAGGTTCCTTTTTAAAATTAAACAAGACAGATAATATCTATGAATATAACGGAACAGCTTATGGAGAAAAATTAAAGGTCATAGTGTCTGGAGATGTAAATAAATCAAACTCAGTAACTGTTTCATACTCTTTAGGAGAAAAACTTAATAGAACATATATAGTAAACATTTTGAGTAATACAATTAATAATGCAGATATTAATGTTTACTATAATAATATTATTCAATTTGAAGGTTCTTACAAGCCAACAAATGGATTTTCTCAACATAATAAAGTATTTACACCAACAATAGATTCTTTTTTCGATTTGTGGGATAAAAATGGCAAACTATTTGTAGAGGAAGGCAGAATTATAATTTATGATAATCATAGTCATTTTGATGAATCTTATAATGTAAGTATACACCATGTTGTAACTACTGCATTTAGAGAAAATATTATTACACGTGGAAGTTGGCCATTCTTAATTTTGGCTATTTTACTTTTATTAATTACAGCAATAGATATTAAGTGGCCATTATTCATGTTTACTCTTAATAATTTTTTAAGTGTTAAGAATCCTGAGCCATCAGATTTTTATATTTCAATGCAAAAAATATCTTGGGTTGTTTTTCCGGTAATTTCGATGTTTATGTTATTGGCCAGTCTTTCACAACACTAAAAATTAAATTATTTAATTTATATTATATTTAAGATGTTACTAAAGGAGATTATATGCCACCTTGAAAACTAAGGCGGTTGTAATAAATTATATTTTTTTAAAGGAGTGAGCTTTATGATAATGCCAACACATATTGTTACAGCAGCAGGTGTTGTTGAAAATGATAATGGAGAAATCTTGTTAGTTAAAACATATCATGGAGGATGGGTTTTTCCTGGTGGACAAGTTGATATTGTTGAAAATATTATTGATGCTGTTATTAGAGAAATAAAAGAGGAGAGCGGAATAATTGTCACAGTTCAAAAACTATTCGCCGTTTCCTCTAATACAGCAATCAATAAAGGATATAATGGAGTAGAAAAGGTTCCAACAAAGGTAATGTTTGATTTTATATGCTATTTTGTTGATGGCAATTTGAGCATTTCAGATGAAAATTCTGAATCATGTTGGGTAAAAAAAGATAAAGTGCTTGATTTTATAGCATCACCTGCAATTCGTCAACGCTTTCAAGCATTTTTAGATTATGACGGAAATGTACAATATTTAGAGTATGTAACACAACCTAATTTTGATTTAAAAATTATTAGAAAAATATAAAATTTTGTTGATGTTAGCAAACCAAACATCTATATCATAACAAATATTAAATACTAATCTTTGCAATTAGATTAATATATATTAAAACATGCTTTTATGCAAAATATTTGATTAAATATGCGCAAGTTTAGCAAAAAATGTTTATCTCTATTTTTCAACCTATATTGATACATTTATCAAATTAATTTTTTTCTAGATATACTTCATAAGCTTAATAGGTAGTTTCATCATATATATAAGCATTTTTATTTTATATTTATTCATTTAGGTAAGCTCAAATTGTTAAAATCTATAATTCAATATATTCATAGATTTATATTGTGTGTATTGATCGCTAGTCTGCATCATTTTAACTAAATAATTCACATCACGGAGGTAATTATAATGAAAAACGAAAGAATATACAAAGCGATTACCATATTTACTATAATAAGCGTTATAGTTACGCTTATTAATTTAGCATATAGTTTTTTATTGCCCATATATCTATCTTATAAATTTCAAATAGATTTAAGAGAGGCTAGTTCAATAGGCATAATAGGCGGTGCAGACGGTCCAACAAGCATTTATTTATCAAGTCAACAGTCACCACATATCATTACAGCAATATTCGCATTATTATCAATTATTGGAATTATTTATATTTTGTTCCATAAAAGGGATAAAAGATAACATACTTATATATTAACTCATTATATTAGGTAAGACCTAATCATTTAAGTCAATATGTCAGATCTTATCGTTTTTTCCCAAATATTTCGAATTTGTGATTTTATATAAGAGAGGTAAAATATATGAAAGTTATATCAATTAAAGAAAATCCTGAATATAAAGATATGTCAATTAAATACATACAGAGCAAATGGGCAAATGAAAAAAGTATTATATTGCATAAATTTATAAATTAAATAAAATTTCAGGGTTATAATAAGATTATTTACTGTAAATATGCTTATTAGATAGGAGATATGAAGAATATGGAATGGAGTAGAGAAACTGAAATTTTCATTTTAATAATTTACATATTTATTCCAACTCTAGTAATTGGAGCAATCTTTATAGGATTAATTTTATTATTTAGGAATTTAATAAGAGCTAGAAATAAATGTATAAAGAAAAAATAAAAACAATAAAACGAGTTATTTTAGTTTGAATTTGTTAGGCATTTACATATTTCAATAGTATTTTATTTTATAGTCGGGGAGTGGGTTATGTAATGAATTATAATTTGAAAAGTAGAACTTCAAAACCATTTTTACATATAAAAAACAATATTACCTACAATGTAAATAATGATTTTGAAAATCTTACGGGTTATTTAAGAGAAGAATTAATAGGAAAATCAATTGCAGAGATAAATAATATATTGAAAATTGATTCCAAAAACCATTTTGAAGATACCGAAAGAGAACATAGTTGTTATATATTTACTAAGAAATGTGAACCTAGAGAGGTTACTATATCCTGTAAAAGAAATCAGCCTGAAAATGAACAAGTTTTCATTATTAAAGAGAAAAACAACTCCAGAATTGAAGAAAGATTATCATATGCTATGAGAATTTTACTAGATAATGAAATTGGAGTTGCAATTTATAATATACCTGATTTAATCATTCTGAAAGTTAATAGAAAATTCTCAGATAATGTTCATAATAAAAACGAAGATTATATTGGAAAGAGACTTATAGAAATATTACCTGAATTTAAGGGAAGTCAATTTGAAAAGATAATTTTAAATGTTATTAAAACTGGCGATAAATATGATGCAAAAGAAGTTAAATATAATTGCTCTAAAATAGGTGACACTTACTGGGATTCATCTTATGTTCCAATTTATGTAAATGGTGAAGCGAAGTATTTAGTGCATACAGTTATTGATGTAACTGAAAAAGTTGTGCTCAGGAAGATTATAGAAGAACAGAAACACGAGTTGGAAGCTATTATAGAAAATATGTCTGACGAATTGATAATTTTTAATAGTAGTGGTAAGTATACCAAAATAAATAAGGCTGCGAGAGCTAATCCAATAATTGACTTTAAGAACACAAAAAATTTAAAAGAAGTAAAAAGTCAATCTGAACTTTACGACATGTATGGAAATTTAATATCACCTGATATGATGCCTTTTGCAAGGGTAATTAACGGAGAGAAGATTAAGAACTTTAGAATTGTTAAGAACGATAATAAAGGTATTCTGTATAAAGAGTTAAATGGTACTCCGATATATGATAGTGAAGGTAACTTTATTGCAGGTGTTATAGTATTGCGTGATATAACTGAAAGGTTGAAATATGAAGAAACCTTATATATTAAAGACCAGTATGAATCTTTAAGCAGAATATTTGAAAATATTGATTTAGGTTTTGCAAGATATACATATCCAGAATTTAATTTTATTGACATAAATACTAAAGGCTATAATCAATTAAAGCAGTTATTCCCAAGTATTTGTTCACAATCAGAAATTAAAAGCCAGAATTTATTTGATATTTTTGGTGGAAAAGTTTATATAATTGATGATAAGGTACAAGAATCTTTAATGATTAATAAAAAAAGCTGTTTTAAAGTTTGTAAATACAATATAGAAGATGAAAATGTTTTTTTAAAATGGATATACCAGCCTTTGTTTGACTTAAATAATGAGATTATTGAAATAATAATAATCGGTATTGATATCACAGAAGAAATTAAAGACAAAGAAAAAATGGAGCATGCGCTCAAAATACAGGATGAGGTATATACAAATGTATCACATGAGCTTAAGACTCCTTTAAATGTTATTTTTTCTGCTAACCAAATGATGGAGATGTATTTAAAAAATGATTTAATTGAAGATAAAAAAGAGAAGCTTTATAATTACAACAATAGTGTTAAACAAAATTGCTACAGGCTTATAAAACTTATCAACAATGTAGTAGATATGTCTAAAAGCAATTCTGGGTTATTAAAACTAAATCAATCTAATGAAAACATTGTAGATATTGTTAAAAATATTGTACAGTCAGTTTCAGAATATGTGAAGTCAAGAGAATTAAATATAATATTTGAAACAGACGTTAAAAAGAAGATTATTGCTTGTGATCCAGATAAGATAGAAAGAGTTATGTTGAATTTAATTTCTAATGCAATTAAGTTTTCTAACCCAAATGGTGTGATATATGTAAATGTTCTAGACAAAGGAGATGTTGTTGAAATAATCGTTAAAGATACAGGAGAAGGGATTGAAAAAAAACATTTGGATTTAATATTTCAAAGGTTTTATCAGGCTAATAAAACTGTATCCAGGAATGCAGAAGGAACTGGTATTGGGCTATCTTTGATAAAGTCAATTATAGAACTTCATGGCGGTAATATAAGTGTTGAAAGTGAAGTTAACAAAGGAAGTACTTTTAAAGTTGAGCTCCCCGCAAGGATTATAGAAATTCAAAACGATAGAGAGCAAACCCATTATATGAATAATAAAGTTGAAATGTTAAATATTGAATTTTCTGATATATATTCTTAATTTTAGAGCGCAATATTCAAGTTTTGGATAGCATATTAATTATGGACTTAAATAGTATTATTGAAAAAACAATTAAATTTATCGAGAACTAATACATTTATAAATTAAAGGAGAGATTACAAATGCAAAAATGCAAAAAATGTTCCCAGCAATTTGGATGGAAGAGTATTATAAAATCAATATGGCTAAGATTATATGCACCAATTATTTGTGATAAATGCAATACTAAACACTATGCTGATTTTTCAACAAAATTGATTGTAGCTTTTTCTTTATATATTCCAGTGCTAATTAATAAATATGTTTATAATATATTTGGATATTATTCAATAATAATTTATATAATTTGGATTGTTGCAATGATATGCATTACACCATTTATTGCAAAGTACCATATAAAAAATCAAGAAAAATAATTTCACATTACACATATTTTATATTAAGCATAGAGCAATCTATGCTTCTTTAATTTGGAATATCGACATTATTGTTATAAAATAAAATACTTATCTTAATTACTTGAACAAAAATACTCTTTATGTTAATATTGTAACAGTTTCTATCATTGATTTTATCATGAATGGAAACTTTAATTTTGTTTATAAGGAGAGGAATTATGGATAAGCGTTTAAATTTTACATCAAATATTCTGATCGGTTCTATGTTATTTGGATTATTCTTTGGAGCTGGAAATTTGATTTTTCCTGTGCATATGGGACAGGAAGCTGGGAGTAATATATTTCCTGCAACTATAGGATTTTTAATTACTGCAATTGGTTTGCCTTTTTTAGGAGTAGTAGCAATAGGCGTTTCAAGAAGTAATGGTTTGTTCGACATGGCAAGCAGAGTTCATCCTATTTATGGATATATTATGACTATATTATTATATTTAACTATTGGACCCTTTTTTGCTCTGCCTCGTACTGGTACAGTATCTTTTGAAATAGGTTTCGCACCTCACATTGCAGCTGAATATCATGCTTTAGGGCTAGCTTGTTTTACAATTTTATTTTTTCTTGCAGCATTATATTTTTCAATGAGGCCAGGCAAAATTTTAGTTTGGGTAGGTAAAATATTAAATCCTTTATTTTTAATTTTCTTAGCTGTCTTGGTTATAGCTGGATTTTCTAATCCAATGGGAAATGTTTCTGATGCCGCTGTAAATGGTATGTATCAAACAGTTCCATTTTTCAAAGGATTTACTGAAGGATACAATACAATGGATGCCTTAGCTTCTCTTGCATTTGGAATCATAGTTGTTCAAGCTATTAAAGATTTAGGGGTAAATGATCCTCGCAACATTGCAATTAATACTATTAAATCTGGATTTATTAGTATTTTATTAATGGGATTAATTTATAGCAGTTTAGCTTATCTTGGTGCAACAAGTGTTTCTTTATTTGAAGTATCAGAGAATGGAGGAATTGCATTAGCTCAAGTAGCTAATTATTATTTTGGTAGCTTTGGAAGTATTTTATTGGCGATAATAGTTACTGTTGCCTGCTTAAAGACAGCAATAGGATTAATTACTGCCTGCTCAGAAACATTTAATAATATGTTTCCTAATTTACTAAATTATAAAGCTTACGTTTTAATATTTACAATCATATCTTGTTTTGTTGCCAATATTGGATTAACACAAATTATTACATTATCAATCCCTGTATTAATGTTTTTATATCCACTTGCAATTGCCCTTATAGTACTTGGTTTGTTATCTCCACTATTTAAAGATCGTCAGGTAGTATATGTTTTAACTACAGTGTGTACACTTTTTGTAAGTGTTGCAGATGCATTAAATGCTATGCCTGCAATAATTAAAACTCAAGTACCAATACAAAAAATTCTTGAACTATATAATAATTATCTACCATTCTTTAATTTGGGAATGGGATGGATAATACCTATGCTGATAGGTTTAAGTTTAGGATGTATAATCTCCATAACTACAAAACAGAAACTATAGATTTTCACATACAAAAGCAGACATAGTGACGTATCACATGTCTGCTTTTTGTATCTAACCGAGTTAACTTAAAAATATAGTGAAAGCGATTGAATAGTTACGCGTTAAACAGTATAATAAGGTAAGCCATTTTTATAAATATTTTCAAATTAGTAACTTATGTTACTGAATTTTTTAAAAAACTGATATATTATATTTAAAATCAAGATATAAAATAGGAGGTACATAAAATGGTTGAAAAAGTTTATAACATGACTTATAGTGATAGCAAAACTGTTGAGATGCTTATTTCAGATGAAAATGTACATTATTTACACATGATATTTAATAAAGGGGAAGGTCTTCCAGAACACTTTTCAAATTCTAATGTCTACATGACTGTCCTAAAAGGTTTGCTTTCAATAGGTTTAGATGAACAAGAAATACATGAATACACTCAAGGAAGTATATTAAAAATTCCTTTTAAAACTAAAATGAATGTTGGCAATAAACATGATGAAATATTGGAGCTAATTGTAGTAAAAGCACCAGCACCAGTAAAATAATAATATATCATTTAAAATACTCTAAAAAAATAGAGTATTTTTTTGTTAAAAGTTAAACTGTAATTGGTATTTCTGTAAAATATTAGTTAGTATTAATATAATAAATATCTCATCAACTTGAGCTGTTAAATTAAGGGAATTTTAGCTTGTAGCCTAATTGTAAGTTTTAACAATAAAATATATTAATTTTAACATTTATGAACATAATTTCAAAATATATAGTAAAATATATAGTAGTTAAATTTGAAGGAATTAATCTAATAATAAAATTTAATAATTAATAGTTAATAGGGAGGAAGTGATTAACATTTATAAATATGTATATGATACAGCAAGTGTAAATGGTATTTTTAGTAAAGCAAATCATAGAGAGCTCATAGATAAGTATAGCAAAGAAGGTTGGAGATTTGTAGCAGCTATTCCAACTGCAGCAAATGGTCATGGTGCTATTCAAGAATTTGATTTAATATTTGAAAAAGAAGAGAATGAAAAGTAATTTAATTATCGGGGGGGATTTAAATGTACGGAGAAGGATTTAAAAAATTTTATTGGGGGTTTTTACTTGTTTTAATTGATTTCAGATTGCAAGGAATTGATATTTTTCCAGATATAATAGGATTTATCTTTTTTGCTAGTGGCATTAAACTTCTTATGGAGCAAAGTACATTTTTTAATAAAGCTTTACCATATAACTACTTTATGGTTGTATTATCTATATTTTCAATATATGATGCACCTGTTAATGGCGGAGGACTAAATATCCAATTAGGTTCACTAGGACCTTTTGCAATATTGATAGCTATAGCTTCTTTTATTCTAACATTGTTAGCTATATACAATATATTTATGGGAATAAAAGATATGGGTCAGAAAGTAGAAAATTCATTCATTTCTGAAGAAGCAAGTAATCGCTGGTCACAATTTTTATATTTACAAATTGCAGGTATGTTTGCATTTATTTTAATATTCATACCAATTCTTGCTGTAATTTATATTATCGCTCTGATAATAATAAATATAATTTATGCTATTAACGTTCTTGAATTTATGAAACATTGCCAGGAAACTTTGTAAAATATTAATAGAAGCGATGATACAATATATTTAAAGCAAATTAAATAATATATTTTTATGTCTAAGTACTGTTTTAAGTTTGCAATTCCTTTAAAGAATAAAAAGTAAGGTTTTGAACATAATATAAGAAATTAACAAGGAGATAAATATTATGGAAAAACCTAAAATTGCACTAAAAGCACCTATAGCAGTTCAATTAAAACAAGGTGAAACTTATTATTATTGTACATGTGGAAAAAGTTCAGATCAGCCATTTTGTGATGGATCACATAAAGATACTTCTTTTACACCAAAGGAGTTTACTGCTACTTTAGATGGTGTATCTCACTTATGTGCATGTAAACATACTAAAAATCCTCCATATTGTGATGGAACACACGATAAACTTTAATATAATTATTGCAAATGTTTTTAAAAACTGCGAATCTAAAATTAGAAATAGCAGTTTTTTTGTTGTATTAATAATATCTATATGAATTGACAATAATTCATTGCTATGATAACATATTCATTGGAAGTAATTGGATGATTACACCTGAAAATAATTTTATCTTTTTTGTTTAACATAGACATGCAAACATAGAAATTAAAATTTAATACTATTATAATAATATACAAATTAGCTATTGTTGTTATAAAATCAAATTTGGAGGGTTTATTTATGGATGATAATAAATCAAAGATAAGAATTATGGAATTGAGAGAAATGATGAAATCTGTAAATGATGAAATTATTAGTGATCAACAAAAAGGGCTACCACAACCCGAGTTAGAAAAACGTTATGAAGGAAACAAAATTATTTCGTTACCTAATAATTTTGAGAGTGTGATAAAAAATAATGATTATTTAAATTTACTTAATCTAAGAGCTAGCAGACGCAAATACAGTGATGGCTCTCTTACAATAGATGAATTAGCATTTCTTCTTTGGACAACACAAGGTGTAAAAAGGTCTATGGGTAATCCTATAAGATCAACACTGCGTACAGTTCCTTCCGCAGGAGCAAGACATCCATTTGAAACATATCTCTTTATAAATCGTGTGGATGACTTAGAACCAGGTTTATATCACTATTTAGCACTAGAACACAAGCTGGAATACGTAGGTTTTGTTGATAATCAAGTTCAAAAAGTCTGTGAATCATTTGAAGAACAAGCTTTCACTAGCAAAGCAGCAGTAAATTTTGTTTGGACTGTAATTCCTTATCGCAGCGAGTGGCGTTATTGCATGAATGCACAAAAATATTCACTGATTGATATCGGTCATGTATGCCAGAATCTTTATCTAGCATGTGAAGCTATTAATTGTGGTACTTGTGCTATTGGAGCTTATGATCAAGTATTATTAGATAAACTTTTAGGTTTAAATTCAATGCCTTCTTTTGAAAAAGAAAATGAATTTTCAGTATATGCTGCAACAGTTGGAAAATTAAATTAGTAAATTATTATAAGATTATATGCATGATCTATGATCTTATGTTCATTATACGTATAATTTATTTAGTTATAAAGTTTTTAAACTGAAATTTGATGTTAAGCACAGTTTTTTTATTGTGTATACAACAAGGTTCCCGGGACACATCAGCAATCTTTGATTGCGTTGATGGGTTGGGTTTTTATTAATTATATTTTATCTGTATATTTATGTTTCTGATGAAAAAACATTAGTAAAAATTTGTCAAATGTATTGTAAAAAACGTTTCTTTATTGTAAACTATAATAGTGCAAATGATTTCTTTTTAAGATTTTATAAGTCATAATCAACAACATAATATTAGAAGGTATTTTATTAAACTAGAGGAGGGTGGATTATGAAATTAAATGAGTTAAAAGTTTTAATATGTGATGATTCAATTTTGATTAGAAAAAAATTCAAAGATATTATATTTGCTCTTGGTTGTGAGCAAATTTACGAAACTGCTGATGGTCAGCAAGCTATTGAAGTGTATAAGGAGCAAAAACCAGATTTAGTTTTTATGGATATTGTCATGCCTATAAAGACTGGAATTGAAGCTCTTTCAGACATTATGTCTTATGATTTGTCTGCAAAAGTAATAATTGTTTCATCTATTGGTACTAACAATAAGTTAAAAGAGGCAATACAATTAGGAGCTTACGATTTTTTCCAAAAACCAATTGATGAGGGTCAATTGAAAAAAGTTATTATGAATTATATTGAAAAGGAAAAATAAGTTTAATTTTAAACTATAATACACATTATATTCTGATAATTAAAGCCGAAAAAGGCTGCAGGAGGAAAAATGTTTACACAATTTTTTGGAAGTTATCTATTAAATAATAAAATAGTATCACATAAACAATTACAAGAAGCACTAGAAATAAGTAAAAGGACGCACATAAAATTAGGTGTCTTAGCAATTAATGCTGGTTATATGACTGCGGAACAAGTTGATAAAGTACATGTTATTCAGTCTACATTAGATAAAAGAATTGGTGATATTGCAGTTGATATGGGTTTTCTGACAGAAGAGCAAGTAAATGAATTATTATCATCTCAACAAGCAAGCTACCTTTCTTTAGGCCAAGCTTGAGTTGACAAAGGATATATGTCAACTACTCAATTTGAACAAGCTATAAATAACTATAAAAAAGAAAATGAAATGGAATATTTTATTAGTGATATAGATCAAAATAAGAGAACTGAAGAAATTATCAGTAATTTCTATGATTTTGAAAATTCACTAAACAATAAAATATATAGCGAATATATAACTTTGCTATTTAAAAATATTATAAGATTTATAGGAGATGACTTTATTCCAATGAAACCTTATAATACTCATGACTATTCCTCTGATTGTTTAGTAACTCAAGAAATTGTCGGTGATTTTAACATTTTTGTTGCAATAAATTGTGATGAAAATTCTTTCATTAATTTAGCTTCTCAATTTGCTAAAGAACAATTTACAAAAATAGACGAATATACGAATGCTTCTGTTGGAGAATTCTTAAATCTTCAAGACGGTTTATTCTGTGTTAATATGTCTAATGAAAAAGGACTAGAGCTAGATCTTAAACCACAACAAATTCATCATAAAAAGGTGCTTAAAAATTCAAATGTCGCTTACTTAATTCCAATTAGTTTTCCATTTGGTACTATTGACTTTATTATTGGATCTTATGAACCATTAATTTATTAATAATTACCTAATATAATTTAATATCATATAAAAAGTACTGTAGTTTCTAATAAATTCAACAGTATTTTTAATATCATTAAATAATATAGATATATGCTTTAAGTCACGTTGAAATTGTCTGAATATGTTAATGAATAATTTAAATATATAATATTGGAGGATTTTATATGGTTAAATTTGAAAAAATGACTATTGATGATTTAGAAGAACATCTTGTTTTACAAAGAAAAGCCTTTTTGCCTTTATTAACGAAATATCATGATGGTAATTTTAGTCCTGCAAATATTACAAAGGATGAAATGAAAAGAAGGATAGAAAATCCTCAAGGTATATATTTAAAGATAATAGTTGATAATTTATGCATAGGAGGAATATACTCCTATGCTTGCAATAATAAAACTAAGGAAATGTATTTGTCCACAATTTATATTTCGCCTAATATGCAAGGATATGGTCTTGCTCAAGAAACAATAAAGTATTTAGAATCAATATGCAGTGAAACAAAGACTTGGTGGCTTGAAGTGCCTGAAAATGAAAGCAAAAATAGATACCTTTATGAAAAATTCGGATATGAGGAAACAGGAAAAAAAATAATAATAAATGATAAACTTACATTACTTATATATAAAAAATTAAGCGATAGAGATACAAATGTTTAATAAATAATTTATAAAGAAAACATCAACTTATCTATAAATATTTATACTTTTAATAAAACAATCCAAAAAAAGAGAGGAACTAAAATGAACCAAAAAATATCATTAATTCATTCTAAAAATTTGGCATCTGTAGATTATGCTTATGCAAGTAGAATACCTTCGGGTATGGATTTACTATTTTTAGCAGGAGCTTGCCCAATTAATGAAAACAAAGAAGTACCTAACGTTGGTGATTATGAACTTCAAGCACAACTTTGTTTGAAGAATTTGAAAGAAGCTTTAAAAGAGTGTGATGCCTTATTGGAAGACATCGTATATACAAGAATTCTTGTAGCATCTCAAAATCGATCTGATTTAGTAACTGCATGGGAAACAATAAGAAAAGAGTTTGGCAGTCATGATGTCCCAAGCACCTTATTTGGGGTTACTGTATTAGGATATCCAAATCAATTGGTAGAAATCGAAGCAGTAGCCGCCGTTAAGGGTCCTGCGAAATAATAATAATTAAACATATTATAATTTTTATTTTGCGAAGGCGGTAAAATCCAATGAATTACTATTTTGGTTTTTCTCTGAAAGGACTTATAGTATTTTTGTTACATCAATAAAATTATTTGGAAAATTAGACATTTTAGTTAACAATGCAGGCATCATGGATGATATGAGTGGTGTTGGTGATATAAGCGATGAAATGTATGATAAAGTTTTCGACATAAATGTTAAATCAACTTTATTTGCAATGAGAAAAGCTGTTAAATATTATGAAGAAGTTGGCGGTGGAGTAATAATAAATATTGCTTCTATCGGAGGTTTACATGGAGGAATTGCAGGTGCTACTTATACTGCAAGCAAGCATGCTGTTGTAGGTTTAACTAAAAATACAGCATTTATGTATGCTTTAAAAAACATCAGATGTAATGCAATATGCCCAGGCGGAATTGTAACTGAAGTAGCAAGCGGTGAGTTTATGCAAAAAATAAACCAAGAAGGTGCAACTCGTACTAGTATTGGGTTACCCCTAAATCCACGTTATGGAAAAAGCAGTGAAATTGCATCAGTTGCTGTATTTTTGGCAAGTGATGATTCTGCATTTATAAATGGACAATGCATACAAGTTGATGGCGGTTGGACATCATATATGTAGTTTACAAAATATTTCATACATTAGTTCAATGGGCTATCTTGCAGTAGAATGAAATAATTCTATTAGAGATAGCTCTTTTTATATAGAAAATTTTTTAAACATTATTAAAATAAAATTATAATAATATTTGAATTTAAGTCATAATAGTATTAAATAAAATATGTAATAAGATTTATGTGTTTATTTCAAATAAATAATTTAGAGGAGAAAATAAAAATGAAAAGAGCTTTATTAGTTATTGATGTGCAAAATGAATACTTTACCGGAAGATTGCCTATTAAATATCCGTATGAAAGTTTAGAAAACATTTTAAAATCTATGGATGAAGCATCTAAACATGGTATTCCGATTATATTGATTCAGCATACTGCTTTGCAAAAAGATTCAAAAACATTTGTTAAAGGAAGCAACGAATGGGAGATACATGATGAAATTAAGGAAAGAAAGTACAACTTAATTGTTGAAAAAAATTTGCCAGGTAGTTTTACAGGAACAAATTTAGAAGACTTGCTTAGAAAGATGAATGTTGATACAATTGCAATATGTGGATATATGACACAGATGTGTTGTGATACTACTGCTAGACAGGCATTTCATTTAAATTTCTCAGTAGAGTTTTTATCAGATGCAACAGGAACTCTAGATATTTCAAACAGTGCAGGAACAATTAGTGCCGAAGAATTACAAAAGGCTATTTTAATAACTCAAGAGATGAAATTCAGCAGAGTTTTAACTACAGATAAATGGATAAATCTTATAGAAAATAATTAAGTTACAAGAAGAAAAATAAAAATAATAATGATTGTAATTATTTGGTAAATTGTATAAAATTATAGTAAGCTAATTTAACTTACAACCGATTTTTATATTATGAAGTATTCGCAAGGGGGAAATTCAAAGTGACAATTACTAATCCTAATGGAGAAAAGTACGATGGTGAGATGAAAGATGGTAAGATGCATGGTCAAGGGATATTAATTAATCCGGATGGTAGTAAGTATATAGGGGAATTTAAAGATGACAAAATGCAGGGACATGGTATGTTTATTAACACTAATGGAAGCAAATGTATTGGTAGTATTAGTGATGGAAAGATGGTTGGACAAGGAATATATGTTAATCCCGATGGAGAGCAGTTTATTGGTGAATTTAAAAACAACGATATAAATAGAAAAATGATATTTACTAATAAAATATATGTACAAGGGTCAGATATACTTCTTCTTTTATGGTTCATTTTTCGAATTTTGCAATCTATCATGATAACTTTCATGAGTAGTTAAGCAATCAAATATAAATTAAAATGAGAGTTTTACTTGAATTTTATATATGCAAGGAGAAAGTGTTTATGGGAAATTTCAAATACAACTTACAATTTGAGAATTTATGTGAAACTCTTAATCTTGGTGAGTTGATTAATAAGCCTAAAATGATAGACGGAGGGCTAATGCATAAAATGTACGTTGTAAAAACTACTAAAGGTAAATATGCAGTTAAAGCTCTTAATCCATCTGTAATGGCTAGACCTGAAGCAATAAAAAACTTTATTAATTCTGAATTGATAGCAAACATTATGTGTAAGTATATTCCTGCACTTCCTGCAAAATTAATTAATGGTAAATCTTTGATAGAATTAGATAGTCAATTTTATCTTATATTTGATTGGGTTGAAGGAAAAACTCTAAAAAATAATGAAATCAGTGCTGAGCATTGTAAAAAAATCGGAGCTATTTTAGCAGATATGCATAAAATAGATTTTTCAGAATTAGGGTTAATGGATAATTGCTCAAGCAATGAGACATTAATAGATTGGATTTATTACTTACATAGAGGGCAGGAAGTAAAAGCTATTTGGGTTAATGAACTGATTAATATTATTAATAATCTATATGTTTGGAATAATAAAGTAAATTATGCTTCTAAATTGTTAGATATAAATACAACAATTAGCCATGGTGATTTGGACCCTAAAAATGTTATGTGGCATAAAAACAACCCAACAATTATTGATTGGGAAGCAGCAGGATTTATACATCCAATGTTTGATCTTCTTGAAACAGCGATGTATTGGTCTATAACTTCAGCAGGTGATCTTGATAAGGACAAATTTATATCATTACTAGATGGATATAGAGAAAAAAGTGATGTGTTAGACGTAGCATGGGATTTAGTATTAGATAAAGGCTTTCAAGGTAAATTATGGTGGCTTGAATATAGTTTAAAACGTTCATTACGAATTGACTGTACAGATGAAAAAGAGCAACAAATGGGTACAGAACATGTAATAGGAACCATAATTGAATTAAAGAATTACACAAATATGATACCAACATTATTAAGCTTGTTGGAAAATATTATTTAAATTATAATTAAATAAGGCAATAGAATTAATAATATGGGATAAATATGATTTAGCTTTTGTAATATATTGAGAATCTTTTGTACATTAATTTAAGAATTACATATAATATCAATAAATGAGGAATTTTTTCATATTACTTTACAGGAGAGATTATCAAATGAATTATTATGAAATTCAAAAATTATATAATGGATATAAAAATTATGGTATTTATAATATGTATAATTGTAACAATGCAAATTTAAATTCTAATATTTTTATGAATGAAGTACCTGTTAATAGTGAGGTTGGATATATAGAACTTTATGTAACTAAAAATCTTGGTAAAGAGGTTGCAACTGATGCTGTTTTAACAATTTATGTAAATCGAGGAGATTTAGATCAAGTTCCTGTAAAAAGATTAATAACAACTCAAAATCCAACGTTAATTGAACTGCCTATAGCACATAATTTAGGGAATTTAATTAAAGTTCCTGAATATTATTTTACAACTTATAATTTAACAATAGAAAGTGAAGGATACTATAAAATAACCACATTAAATATTCGTTTGTTCCCCAAAATCAAATCTTTATTTTTTTATAATTTAAACATAATCTCACAAGGTGCACCTAATAGAGATGAAATTATAAATATTCCACCTCACCCACGAGATGAATTAATAAATGGTCAATATTTATAAAATAAATTTTTGTAACTTTATTTATATATAATAAGAATTATGGCGTAGGAAAATATTATTAGAAAAGATGCTTGTTTTTTTATGATCTGGAATTAATTATGGGACTTTTCATTAAAAATTTATATAAGACGGGTGATAAAATGAAATTAGTTATTATATTTGGGCCCCATGCTGTTGGTAAAATGACAGTAGGACAAGAACTATCAAAATTAACGAAACTTAAATTATTTCATAACCATATGACAATAGATATTGTTTATGATATATTTGAAAATATGCCAAAAGAGAAAAGCAGATTAACCAATTTGTTTAGGAGAGAAATTTTTGAATCATATTCTAAAAGTGATGAATATGGTATGATATTTACATATATGTGGGCATTTGATCGTAAAGAAGACTGGGATTATATTAACTTTGTTGAAAATTTATTTGCTTCAAGGGGAGCAGACGTATATTTTGTTGAATTAGAAGCAGACTTCGACCTACGTATTGAAAGAAACAAAACTGAAAACAGACTTCTTAACAAACCAACAAAAAGGAATATTGAGCAATCTGAAAATATGTTTAAATCTATAGAATCAAATTATCGTCTTAATTCACTTGAAGGCGAAATATCTAAAACCAATTATATGAAAATCAATAATACAAATCTTTCACCAGATACTGTAGCACAAATGATTAAAGAAAAGTTTGCACTATAAGTTCTTTCAAACAGGAGGTAGTTGTCATGATATGATAATGCTTTCCATTTTAAAGAAAGAGTATATGCTAAATATAGAGATGTAGTCAAGGAAAAGATGTTTTAAATTATATAGAAAAAATATTTGTGGAGAAAAATAAAATGAAAATCATAGAACCTAGCATTATAACAGAACTTGATATTGTTTTGGATTTATTGCCCTTAATTAATTTATCTAAATCAGAGGACAGTGATATTTACGCAAAACATATAAAAGGAATCACACTTAATGATGATGATATATCCAAAATTTGTTGCAAAGAGGTCATTTTTGAAAACTGCAAATTTATTGATTGCTCGTTACAAAAATCTGAATTTATAGATGTAATTTTTAAATCATGTGATTTATCTAACAGCAATTTTAATGATGGTTATTTTAACAAATGTCAATTTAATTCCTGTAAAGCAGTAGGGGTAAATTTACAAAACTGCAATTTTAAAAATATCTCAATTATAAATAGTAATTTTAAATATGCAAACTTTGATACTTCTAAATTAAATAATATAATTATAACAGAAAGTGAATTGAGTAATGCGAATATTTCAGAATGCAAGTTGATAAATTTACAATTGGAATACGTAAATTTTATTAATACAAGCTTTTTTAAAACACCTCTTAAAGGTATAGATTTTACCCAAAACCAAATAGATGGAATCATTGTATCTAGTGGAGATTTAAAAGGTGCTATAGTTAGTGCCAATCAAGCAGCTGAGTTGGCAAAATTATTAGGATTAATTGTAAAATAATGTGTTCTCATTCATATAATATCAAAATTTTTATCGACGTTAACCCATAATATGGTATAATACAATTAATATTTAGGACTTATAATTAAGAAAGCAGGAAAAATGTATGAAAGAATTAAAAAAACCTAATAAATTAAATAGAGGCGACAAAGTCGCTTTAGTAAGTTTATCATGGGGTGGCGCTGGTGATAAAGAAATCCTTTGGCGCTACAATCAAGGAAAAGAACGTTTAGAGAATATATTTGGGTTAGAAGTTGTAGAAATGGAACATACTTTAAAAGGAACTGAATATGTGTACAATCATCCTGAAAAGCGTGCTGAAGATTTAATGAATGCATTTCAAGACAAAACAATAAAAGGGATTATTGCTTGTATTGGTGGAATTGAAAGTATAAGAATGCTTCCATATATTGATTTTGATATTATCAACAAAAACCCAAAAGTGTTTATGGGATATTCTGATTCAACAACTACTCATTTATTATGCTTTAAAGCTGGTATTTCAAGTATATATGGTCCAACTTTATTAGTAGATTTTGCAGAAAATATTACAATGCATCCTTATACTATTGAACACATTGAAAAAATATTATTTTCTAATAACCCTATTGGACAAATTTTAGCTGCACCTGAATGGACAAGTGAATATCTTCCATGGTTAGAAGAAAATAAAAATCGTAAAAGGATGTATAATATAAATGTTGGATATGAACTTTTACAAGGCGAAGGCATTGTGCAAGGTAGATTAATTGGAGGTTGCATGGAAGTTTTTGACATGCTCCGTGGTACTGAAATATTTCCTAATATTGAAGATTTTGATGATTCTATTTTATTTTTAGAAACATCAGAATAAAAGCCACCAGTTTGGTTTGTAGAATGCGGGTTGAGA
>Ga0074193_1001565_pt1 | contig 26558 bp, 31 predicted proteins | sample EPASupsiteHSE605_FD_64523 | JGI IMG/M metagenome (GOLD analysis project Ga0074193, IMG submission 64523) | Bioremediated contaminated groundwater from EPA Superfund site, New Mexico - Sample HSE6-05 | ecosystem: Environmental > Aquatic > Deep subsurface > Groundwater > Contaminated ... | reverse complement strand
TATAAAGAGGGGGGGAAGTGCATTGAAAAAAAGTGATAATTGTATTGAAAGCTGTAATTGCAATATTATTCATGAGGATATTATAAATTCAGTTAGAAAAGGTATGCCAAAGGATGAAACCTTATATGATTTAGCAGAGCTTTTTAAGGTATTTGGAGATACTACAAGAACAAAGATACTATATGCTCTTTTTCAAGCTGAAATGTGTGTTTGTGATATGGCAGCATTACTTGGAATGAGCCAATCAGCTATATCCCATCAGCTTAAGGTTTTAAAGCATACAAGGTTAGTTAAGCATAGAAGAGATGGAAAGATAGTATATTATTCTTTAGATGATGATCATATAAAAAAAATTTTTGATTATGGTTACGCTCACGTCAATGAAAAATAACTAAGGGGGGCATAAAATGAGTGATAAAACTAAAAAAGAGTTATTCCTAGAAGGTTTATGTTGTGCAAATTGTGCAGCTAAAATCGAAAGAGAAGCAAATAAAATTTCAGGAGTAGACAAGGCTACTGTAGATTTTGTATCTAAAAGACTTATAGTAAATTTAGATAACAAAAGTGATTTTAATAGAATATTAAAGGAAGCTACAGATATAGTAAAGATGATAGAGCCGGATGTGGAAGTTATAAATAGAGAAGATAGCAAAGTAGAAAAGCATCATTCTCATGATAGTAGTGAGGAAGGGCATAGAGAAGAAATATTTAAAATAGCCATAGGTTTAGTGGTATTCTTTGGTGCACTTTATTTTAAGTTCCCTGAAAAAATTGAATTTGGATTATTTTTAGTGAGTTATTTAATAGTTGGTGGAGAAATATTACTAAGAGCCTTTAAGAATATTTTAAGGGGACAAGTTTTTGATGAAAACTTTTTAATGAGCATTGCTACTGTTGGGGCCTTTGCAATTGGAGAATTTCCAGAGGGAGTGGCAGTTATGCTGTTCTACCAAATAGGGGAGCTATTTCAAGATATGGCTGTTGAAAAGTCTAGAAAGTCCATAAGTGATCTTATGGATATCAGACCTGACTATGCCAATCTAAAGATTAACAATGATTTAAAAAGGGTAAATCCAGAAGAAATAAAGGTTGGAGATATAATAGTTGTAAAACCGGGAGAAAAAATTCCTCTTGATGGGAAAGTTTTAGAAGGTACATCAATGCTAGATACATCAGCTTTAACAGGTGAATCTGTTCCAAGGGAAGTGGAAGCTGGAAGTGCAGTATTAAGTGGATTTATTAATAAAAATGGAGTATTAACTATAGAAGTTGAGAAAGTATTTAAAGATTCAACTGTTGCTAAGATATTAGATTTAGTAGAGAACGCTAGCAGCAGAAAGGCACCAACTGAAAACTTTATTACTAAATTTGCAAGATATTATACTCCAGCAGTAGTAATTACATCATTAATTTTATCAATTGTACCACCATTATTAATTCAAGGTGCTACTTTTCAACAATGGATATATAGGGCACTAGTATTCTTAGTAGTATCTTGTCCATGCGCTTTAGTAGTATCAATTCCATTAGGTTTCTTTGGTGGTATAGGAGGAGCATCTAAAAATGGCATCCTTGTAAAGGGAGGGAATTATTTAGAGGCACTTAATCAGGTAGATACTATTGTATTTGACAAGACAGGTACTCTTACTAAGGGGGTATTTAAGGTTACAGAAATAAAACCTACAGAGGTAGCCTCAAAGGATGATCTATTAGAATATGCTGCTTATGCTGAAGTTTACTCTAATCACCCAATAGGAGTGTCAATTTTAGAGGCTTATAGTAAAGAAATAAATCGAAGCGAAGTAGGGGGATATAATGAAATCCCAGGTAAAGGAATAAAGGTAAAACTAAAAGAAAAGGAAGTAGCAGCAGGTAATGCGAAACTAATGAAAGCAGAAAATATTAGTTTTAATGAAGTTGATGCTCTAGGTACTATCGTTTACGTAGCAGTGAATAAAGTATATTACGGATATATAGTAATTTCCGATGAAATAAAAGAAGATTCAAAAGCTGCAATTGATATTCTTAAAGAAATGGGAATTAAGAAAATTGTAATGCTTACAGGAGACTCAAAGCTAGCTGCAGAAGCAGTAGGAAAAAGATTGGGAATACAGGAAGTTTACTCTGAGCTATTACCAGGAAAAAAGGTTGAAAAGCTTGAAATGATAGATGCAAACAAGGGAAACAAAGGGAAATTAATTTTTGTTGGTGATGGAATTAATGATGCACCAGTGCTTGCTAGAGCTGATATTGGTATTGCCATGGGTGGAGTAGGTTCTGATGCAGCTATTGAAGCTGCTGATGTGGTAATTATGACAGATGAACCATCTAAGATAGCTACAGCTGTAAAGATATCAAAAAGAACAAGAAGTATTGTGTTTCAAAATATTATTTTTGCATTAGGGGTTAAACTGGTAGTATTAATTCTTGGAGCTTTTGGTTTCGCTAATATGTGGGAAGCTGTATTTGCAGATGTAGGAGTAGCGGTAATCGCTATTTTAAATTCTATGAGGGCACTAAAAACAGAGTAAGCTATTTTAAAGATTTTTAATTCGTACAATTTTAAAACATAAGCAAAAAATTAAATTAAAATCCTGTACTCAAAAGTCCAACATAACAATTGAGTACAGGATTTATATATAATAAAATATTAAGGGAAATCAGTTTATTTTAGAGTAATGTACGTTTTAAAACCATATCCATTAGAAGTTCCATAGTTTATTTTATACCAGTTGTAAGGCTAGAAGCTTTTGATTCAGCTAGTTTTTATTTTTTTTAGCAAAATCAAGAGCAGCCTTTACTGCCTTATCATAGGCAACTATTTCAGAAGCAATTTTTGATGGATCATTAGCATCTGCTGCAAAGGTTTGAGGTGCAAATAAGCCCCACATTTTAGTAGCTTTTGTAGAATTAAGCTCATCCCTAGAAGTTAAATAAGTATATCCCATAGATTTTAATACTTCTCTTAAGTCTATTCCATCTTTTCTATATTGAGTTTTTCCGTTATCTGATTATAATATTATCCTGTTTAAGTTATAAGCAGTTTACGAATAGTTTAAGGTAGTGTTAAATTCTAGTAATAAAGTTAAGAAGCTATCCAATAATTACGTTAAGTAATATAAGATAGCTTCTTTATTGAAAACTTTGTTAGTTGTACTGTATCTTAGTAGCAAACAAAACTGTCTATTCTTCTTAAATCAATTCCAAAGTAAACCCATCTTCTTCCGTTCCATCTATAACCAGCAAGAGATCTTCTTCCTACGAAAACAGGGAAAATCCAAAAGCTTCTGCCATTATCTAGCCATACATAGGTGAATTTATAAAGGCATCTTCTAATAGCACCTGGGTCAACTGCCTGTACTCCAAAACCACCTTGAGTTTGAGCTTTAGAAGGTGTAAAGGATGGAGGTGGTCCCATAGGTTGAGGACCAGAAGGGCCCATTCCTCCACCTGGAGTTCCAAAAGGTGGTGTTCCTGGTGGTCCAAAAGGAGAACCTCCTCCAGGTGGGAATTGGCGATACATATCATCACTATAGTAAAAATTGTCGTCATATGGATACAAGAAAATACACTCCTTTTAAGTACTACAATACATGATATGTAATATGGTTATATTAGGTTAATAATAATAATAATTTATTTTACTAAATTCTCTCTAAATTTTTCAATTAACTGAGGAAGAACTTTTTCTATGTCTCCTACAATTCCATAATGAGCCACTTTAAATATTGGAGCATCTGGATCTTTATTAATTGCTACTATAATCTCTGAGGAGGATATTCCAGCTAAATGTTGTATAGCTCCTGATATTCCACAGGCGAAGTATAATTTTGGAGATACAGTCTTACCAGTTTGACCTATTTGGTGAGCATATTCAATGAAACCTTCGTCTACTGCAGCACGGGAAGCTCCTACTGTAGCATTAAGCACCTGAGCTAATTCTTCTACTAGTTTCATGTTTTTAGAGTCACTAATACCTCTTCCAGCTGCAACTATTATTTCTGCATCTTCTAAATTTAAGTCTTCCTTAGGGAAATTACATACATCTAAAACTTTAACTTTTGTAGAAGTCGGTACTGTAATCTGAGGGTTTATAATGTTACCTTTTCTATTGTAATCTGGCTCTATAGCTTTCATTACTTTAGGTCGAACTGTTGACATTTGTGGTCTGTGGTTAGGACATACAATTGTAGCCATTAAGTTACCGCCAAAAGCTGGTCTTGTTTGAAGTAAAATCTTCTTTTCTTTATCTATTTCTAGAATTGTACAATCAGCTGTAAGACCAGTATTTAACCTTGAGGATATTCTAGGAGCTAATGAACGACCGTAAGCTGTTGCTCCAAAAAGAACTATATCCGGCTTATATTGTTTTATCAAATCACAAATTATATTTGCATAGCTTTCATCGTTATATCTTGAAAGGGATGGATCGTCTATGCAATATATATTATCAGCACCATAGGCAATAAGCTCTTTTGCAGTATTTTCTAAATAATGTCCTAGTAATACAGCAGATACATCAGTATTTAAGTCTTTAGCAAGTCTAGTGGCTTGGCCTAAAAGTTCAAGGGAAACAGACTCTAGAACACCTTCCTTTTGCTCAGCAAAAACCCAAATACCTTTATACTCAGAAGTATCTACTCCTTTAACTTCATCTTTCGTGAGTTCTATAGCCTTAAATTTACATGTACTTACACAGGAACCGCATAAGGTACAATTATCTAAGATTACAGCTTTTTTATCTTCTATTTTAATGGCTCCAAATGGGCATGAGTTTACGCAAAGCTTGCAGCCAACACATTTATCCTTTAATATTTTAATACTACTCATAATATACCTCCCTATTGAACTGACAAGCCTAGTGATAATAAATTATCCACTAGTTTTTCAGCTTGTTCCGCTGGTGTTCCTTCTATCATTTCATTGTTAATGTTGTATTCTGGTATAAAAGTTTTTACAACTTGTGTTGGAGAACCAGATAGTCCGGTGAATTTGCTATCCGCATTTATATCAGAAATATTTAAGATAGCAACCTCCCTATTTTTAGCTTCTCTTAGGTTTTTAATAGAAGGAAGTCTTGGTACATTTAAGTCTTCTATAACAGTTAAAAGAGCTGGAAGTGAGGATTCTATTACTTCATATCCTTCAGATGTAAGTCTAGTACAGCGAATAAATCCATCACCAATCTCTTCGATTTTATTTACATAAGTAATATGAGGTATATTTAGCTTCTCAGCAAGGCTTGGACCTACTTGGGCAGTGTCACCATCTGTTGCTTGTTTGCCACATATTATAAGGTCATAGTTGTTAATTTTCTTTACTCCCATGGAAAGTGCATAGGAGGTTGCAAGAGAATCTGCTCCTGCAAAGGCTCTATCACTTAAAAGGATAGCTTCGTCTACTCCAAGAGCCATGGTTTGCTTTAATAGTTGAGCTGTTTGTGGGATTCCCATGCTTAAAGCAGTTACCTTACCTTTATAAGCATCCTTTATTCTTAAAGCTTCTTCAAGGGCATAAGTATCAAAAGGGTTTATGATTGATTCAATTCCCTCTCTTATTATAGTATTGGTTTCTTTATTCATTTTAACTTCATTAGTTCCAGGAACTTGTTTTACACATACAATTATATTCATTTTTCCACCTACTCCTCAAAAAGGTTTCCTCTATTTAGTCTGTTTTCAGGATCAAATAAGGTTTTTAATGCTTTCATTTCCTTAATTCCATCTATTCCCATCATTTTTCCTAATAGATGAGTTTTAAGCTTACCAATACCGTGTTCAGCAGATACTGTACCACCCATACTAATTACTTTTTCTGCCCAACTATTATATAATTCTTTTCCTTTATAATAGTCATCCATATCCCTTGGGATTATATTTACATGTAAATGATTATTTCCAATGTGACCAAATATAACAGATTCTAAACCAGCTTCTTCTAAGCTTTTATTATAAAGATTCATAACCTCTTCAAGGCAGGAATCAGGTACAGCCATATCAGTTCCAAGCTTTGTGATAGCTGAATGAGTCTTACGTCTCTTATCAATAAGAAGATTTACAGACTCAGGAACTGCGTGTCTAAAGAAATGAAGCTGCTCATTGGCTTGAGGACTTGTTGCAACCCAAGTATCTCCTTCATTTCCACCACAGGACTCTATGATTTCACCGGCTTTCATTAGCATATCTTCAACCTCTTCATCACTATTTCCAGCATATTCAGTATAAACAGCTGAATTAAAGTGAGAAGGCAAATCTAATAATTTACCAAAGGCAGGATTTTCTGTTTTTTCTCTTCTAAGTAGATTCAATACGTTAGAGTTAAAATACTCTACAGCTACTGGAGAAGCATTTTCCCTTATACTTTGGACAAACTTTAGGGCCTTTTCTTCCTGATCGAAAAAGGCAGTTACTGCATAATGTACTTTAGGAGCTTTTAAAAGCTTTAGTTCTATTTCACTAACTATACCTAAAGTACCTTCAGAACCTATAAAAAGATCTAGTAAGTCCATATCTTTTGATGTAAAATATCCTGAAGCATTTTTCACCTTTGGCATAAGATAGTTAGGAACGGAACCTTTAAAAAGTTTTCCAGAGGATGTGCATATTGTAAAGGAGCCATTTTCTGCTTTATTTTCTCCACGGCTTAGAGAAATTACAGCTCCATCAACTAGAACTATACGCATAGCTTCTATGTAATTTCTTGTAGGACCATACTTAAAAGAGCAAGCCCCAGAGGCATTACAAGCTATCATACCACCTATGGATGCGGAAGTTTCAGTTGGGTCAGGTGAAAAAAAATATTCTCCTGAGTTTTTAAATTTTTCAAATGCTTTTAGAGATTCATTATCCCAATTTTCTGTATCATCAAATTCCTTTTTCTTTAAAGCAAGTCTAAGTTGTGACAAAACAACTCCAGGCTGAACCTTAACAAAAAAAGTCTGTGCTTTTTCATCATAGCGAAGACCTATTACTTTATTCATTCTGCTTAAACTTAATACGTGACCACCTTCAGGTACAGCACCACCAGTTATTCCAGTACGAGTACCTTGAGTAGTTATTAATATCCCATTAGATTTTAAAGATGATAATATTTCAATAATTTCTTTTTCAGTTTTAGGAAAAGAGATAGATTCACCAGTGCCAGTTCTGCGAGACTCATCTCTTAAATAGTCCTGATGCTCTTTTTCGAGCTTTTTAATAAGAACATTTTCCATCACAAATTGCCCCCTTTTTAATGTAATAATAAGATAATTTACCCCAAAACTATCTTGTAATTTATAAATACAATTTAAATTTAAGTATAACTTAATATGATATTTTTTTAAAGTCATTTAATACATAAATGTTACTTTTTTATTAAGAACATGATTTGACATAATATACTAAGTAATTTAAAGTATAATATAGAAAGTATTATTAATATTAATTTTAATATGTAAATGATTTTAATTGTTAGCCTAATTAAGGTTTTGGAGAGGAAAAATATCATGGCAAAAAGAGAAGTATTTATATTATTAACTCATACAGGAACAATTCCTTCTAAAATTATAAGGTTTTATACAGGGGAACCCTATTCTCATGTTTCTATTGCTTTTGACTTAGGATTAAACGAAATTTATAGTTTTGGCAGAAGGTTTGTCAATAATCCTATAATTGCAGGGTTGATAAAAGAAGATATAAGTGGAGGAACTTACGCAAAGTTTAAAAATACTACTTATGAATTATATTCTTTAAGTATATCTTCTAACCAATATGATAAATTAAAAAGAGAAATACAGAGTTTATATAAAGTTAAGGACAAGTATGGATATAATTTTCTTGGTCTTTTAGGAGTCTTGATGAATAGACCTATTTGTAGAAGAAATGCTTACTTCTGCTCTCAATTTGTAGCAACAGTGCTAGAGAAAAGTGATATAAAGATAATAAAAAAACCTTCTGGTCTTGTAATTCCAGGAGATTTTAGAAGAGCTAAAGGCTTAAGACTAGTTCGTAAGGGAATTTTATCAAAACATCATGCTAATATGCTATATGGAAATGATATGAAAATTTCTTCGTAAAATTTGCAAATAAATTCTTGATAAGAGGTTACTTATACTATATAATATAATTATTATAAAAACATAAAGCTTCTATTAAAAGGGAGTAGTTAAAGATATAATGCCAACATTACGATTAGAATATCTAATCTGGTGTTATACGCCAATAAAATTGGTTACAAGACTTTTAATATAATTCTAATACTGCTAGGATTATATTGAAGGTCTTTTTTATTTAATCTATTTTTGAAAGGGGAACTAGAATGAAAGAGGTTTACAAAAAGTCAGTGGAAGAGATTAAAGAAATTCTTGAGATAGGTTCTGATGGCTTGAGTGATGCTGAAGTACAAAAGAGAAGAGAGGAATACGGGTATAATGAGCTTCGAGAAAGTGGAAGGAAAACTGTATTTCAAGTTTTTATGGAGCAATTTAAGGATCTTCTAGTAATTATATTAATAGGTGCAGCTGTTATTTCTATGTTTCTAGGAAATGTAGAAAGTGCAATTGTTATCTTTGCTGTAATAATTCTAAATGCCATTCTAGGTACAGTTCAACATCTTAAAGCAGAGCAATCCTTGAAAAGCTTAAAGGCATTATCATCACCAGTGGCTAGAGTTTTTAGAAATGGAAGTAAAATAGAGATTCCTTCTAGAGAAGTAGTAGTTGGAGATATATTATTTTTAGAAGCAGGAGATTATGTAAGTGCTGATGGAAGAATAATTGAAAATTACAGTTTGCAGGTAAATGAGAGTTCACTTACAGGAGAATCTGAAAGCGTTGTTAAGGAATTAGAGGCTATAGAGACTAGTAATGTTCCTATAGGAGATAGAAAAAACATGATTTTCTCAGGAAGTCTTGTAACCTATGGAAGAGCTGAAATGATTGTTACTGATATAGGAATGAACACTGAACTTGGAAAAGTTGCTATACTATTGGAAACCACTAAAGAGAAGAAAACTCCTTTGCAGGTTAGCTTAGACGATTTTGGAAAGAAGCTTGCAATAGTAATTTTAGCAATATGCGTACTTGTTTTTAGTTTAAATATGTATAGAGGATATGAGCTAATAGATTCCTTTATGTTTGCAGTAGCCTTAGCTGTAGCTGCTATACCAGAAGCTTTAAGCTCCATTGTTACAATTGTACTAGCCCTTGGTACACAAAAAATGTCCAAACAAAATGCAATTATAAGAAAGCTTCAGGCCGTTGAAAGCTTAGGAAGTGTTTCAGTTATTTGCTCTGATAAGACAGGTACCTTAACACAAAATAAGATGACTGTAAAAAAGACTTATGTTGAGGATAAAATTATAGATTCTAAAAATCTTGATATAAATAATAATCTTCAAAAAAAGCTAGTGTTAATGGCATTATTATGCAGTGATGCAATTTCGGATGGAGAGAAGGAAATAGGAGATCCTACAGAGGTAGCTCTAATAAATTTAGGAAGGATATATGAATTAAAAGAGCTAAGCATAAGAGAAAAATATCCAAGATTAAGTGAAATCCCATTTGACTCAGATAGAAAGCTTATGAGTACTGTTAATAAGATTGAGGACAAAGCTTCCATGATCACAAAAGGAGCTTTAGACGTACTGATAGATAGGTGTACTAGTATACACACTACTGAAGGGGTAAGGGAGTTTACAGAAAAAGATAAAGAAAAGATTGAAAAAGTGAATGAAGAGTTTTCTAAAGTTGGACTTAGAGTTTTAGCTTTTGCCTATAAAGAAGTGGAAGAAAATAAGGGAATAGGGTTAGAAGATGAAAATCAGTTAATATTTATGGGGTTAATTTCCATGATGGATCCTCCAAGAGAAGAATCAGCTGAAGCAGTTAAGGCTTGTATAAGTGCAGGAATTAAGCCAGTAATGATAACTGGAGATCATAAAATCACAGCTTCTGCTATAGCAAAGGAAATAGGAATATTAAAGGATGAATCAGAGGCTATGGAAGGCTATGAACTTGATATAATTAGTGATGAGGAACTAAAGGAGAAGGTTGAAAAAATATCAGTTTATGCTAGAGTGTCCCCAGAGAATAAGATTAGGATAGTTAGAGCATGGCAAGATAAAGGAAATGTTGTTGCTATGACTGGAGATGGGGTAAATGATGCTCCTGCCTTAAAGCAATCTGACATTGGCATAGCAATGGGTATTACAGGTACAGAGGTGGCAAAGGATGCAGCAGCAATGGTGCTTACGGATGATAATTTTGCAACTATTGTAAAGGCGGTTTCTAACGGAAGAAATATCTATGAAAATATTAAAAACTCTATTAGATTTTTACTTTCAGGAAATACTGCAGGTATAATAGCAGTTTTATATGCTTCTCTTGTAGCCTTGCCAATTCCTTTTGCACCAGTACATTTATTATTTATAAACCTTTTGACAGACAGCTTGCCAGCCATAGCTTTAGGATTAGAACCTCACAAAAAAAACGTTATGAAGGAAAAACCAAGAGATATAAATAGCCCAATATTAAGTAAGAACTTTGGAACAGAGATCTTAATCGAGGGCTTTATAATTGCAACTTGCACTATGATAGCCTTTAGTATTGGATTAAATTATGATGGAACTAAGGTTGCAAGTACCATGGCTTTCGCTACTCTATGTTTATCAAGATTAGTTCATGGCTTTAACTGCAGAGGAAAAGAATCAGTATTTAGAATTGGGTTGTTTACCAATAAATATTTGTGGTTAGCCTTTGGCCTTGGGTTAGTATTGTTAAATGTGGTATTGCTAGCTGAGCCACTAGGTGGCATATTCCAAGTAGAGTCACTTACAATGCATAATTTACAACTTATATATGGGTTATCAGTAGTACCATTTATTTTAGTACAAATTTATAAATTAATATTTATTAAAGCTAAATAAGGGATATAATTATAATAAATTATATTAAAAATTGGTTTTAATAAGGGGAATAAAAATGTTATTAGACTTTGGTCAGCTAATGCCTTTTATGGTAAACTTCGATAAATATCTTTATAAAATTATAAATCAAAACACCTTTTTAGCATACTTAATAGTATTTTTAATAGTATTTAGCGAAGTAGGCTTAATAATAATGACCTTCTTGCCAGGGGATTCATTGATATTCGTTACGGGTGCCTTAACTTCACTAGGGCTATTAAATTTGCCATTAGTTTTTATTATGCTATGTTCGGCGGTAGTTCTAGGGGATTCTGTGTGTTATTCAATAGGAAAATATCTCGGAAAGAGAATAATGAAAAAAGAACAAAATCGCTTCTTTAAAAAAGAGTATATTAAAGAAGCTCATGAATTTTATGAGAAGCATGGGAAAGTGGCAATCATCATGGGAAGGTTTATTCCTGTAATACGCAGCTTTGTTGCATTTGTTGCAGGAATAGGCTCCATGAGCTTTTATAGGCTGATTTTATATTCTGCTATAGGAGGAATTCTTAGAGTAAGTGCATACCTGTTTGGTGGATATTACTTTGGAAGCTTTGAAATTGTAAGAAAAAATCTTGTCTTTGCCATAATGCTTGTATCAATTTTTGCAATGCTGCCTGCAGTAGTTGGGATTATTAAGCAAGGTGCTAAAAAGTATAATAATAATTGAAATTATCTTTGCAATAAAATACAATAGATAAAGAATGCTATGGTGTAGATATATCATGCAATATTATTTAGAAGATAGGGAGATAGTTATGAGCAGTATTTCAGGAAGCGGTTGCGAAATAATAATACCTTTAACAGAAAAAAAACCATTAAAGGATATTGAAAGAAGTATAATTAAATCTTATAGGAAAAGTATATGGACAAAATTTACAAGAGCAATAAATGATTATGAACTGATTAAAGAAGGAGATAAAATTGCAGTAGCTATTTCTGGAGGAAAAGATAGCCTTTTAATGGCGAAATTATTTCAAGAACTTCAGAGGCATGGAAAGTTTAAGTTTGAGCTGGAGTTCATTTCAATGGATCCTGGTTTCCACGAAACTAACAGGGAGCTGCTATTAAGCAATTGCGAATATTTAAATATTCCTGTTAAGTTGTTTGAATCAGGAATATTTGAGGTAGTAGATAGAATTGCTAAGGACTATCCATGTTATATGTGCGCGAGAATGAGAAGAGGTTTCTTATATTCAAAGGCAAAGGAGCTTGGATGCAATAAGCTGTCTTTAGGTCACCACAATAACGATGTAATAGAGACTACCTTATTAAATATTTTGTATGCAGGTAACTTTAAAACCATGAGACCAAAATTAAAATCAACTAACTTTGAGGGTTTAGAGCTTATAAGGCCATTATATTATATTTATGAAGATGATATTAAAAGATTCATTAATAATGCAGGTATAGCACCTATGAACTGCGGATGTATTGTAGCTGCACAAAAGACTTCTAGTAAACGCCGAGAAGTTAAGGAATTAATTAAAGAATTAAAGAAAAACTTTAGTGATGTGGAAAAATCTATTTTCCAATCTGCACATAATGTAAATATGGATTCAATTGTTGGATGGGAAAAGAAGGGTAAAAAGTACTCATTTTTAGATTTTTACGATGAAGAATAGATGAAGAATAATTGAATATAAATAAAAGGTGATTTTATGAACTTTATTATGATTAAAATACCAGTATTGTTGTCTAATTTGTCCTTTCTTGCTTTTGCTGTATATCTTGTTATAGGAATATATGTCTTTCATAAAGAGCAAAGAGCTAGTATAACGCGAGTTTTCTTCTTTCAGTGTATTACTCTAGCTATTTGGTCTCTTTCTTACTCATTTATTTATAGCGAAACAAATAAAGAAGTAATTTTAATTTTATATAAAATTAGTGCTATTGGATGGGTTACTTTTAGTAGCACTCTTTTGCACTTCTTTACAATACTTACAGGTAAAAACAATATCCTAAAAAAATGGTGGTATTATGTATTAGTATATTTACCTCCTGTAGTTTTTTTTATTAGGCTTTATTCATTTGGAAATCTTATGGCCAATGATTTTATTTTTACTCCTTATGGAACAGCTGAGTTACAAGATGTTAATAGTCCATGGTCAAAAATATTTATTTTATTTTGGACGAGCTATACTATGACCGGGTTTTTAATGGTATGGAATTGGGGTAAAAAAGCTCTAAGTAAAAGAGAAAAAAGGCAAGCTAAGTTAATATTTTATTCTGCCATTATTCCATTAACAGGTGGATTTATTACTAATAATTTATTTCCTCTATTAGGAATACAATTCCCAGCTATTGCTCAGGTATTTTCGTTAATATGGCTCATAGGTATATTATATTCTATAAATAAATATAGATTTCTAGTATTAACCCCAGAGATTGCAATTGATGAAATTATATCAAAAATTAGAGACTTCTTGATACTAGTAAGCCCATATGGCAAAATACTAAAGGTAAATGATTTTACTCTGGATATTCTAAAATATGAATATGAAGATATGATGGGAAAATCTATTAGGATTTTATTTAAAGATAAGGATACGGCAAAAAAAGAATTGCTAAATATAAGACACGGAATAAATTTTAGTAAGGGTACTGAGGTTGAGTTTAAAACAAAGGAAGGGGATATAATCCCAGTATGTATGTCCAGTGAAGTTATAAGAGACAAGTCTGGAGATTTAATTGGTTCTATAATTGTAGCACAGGATTTAAGGCTAATAGGTCAATTAAAACAAGAAATTCTTGAGAGAATACATATTGAAGAAGCTTTACTTAAAACAAATGAACAGCTAAAAGAGCTAGATAAGATGAAAACAGATTTTTTATCTACAGTTTCCCACGAACTTAGAACTCCACTTACATCTATATTAGGTTTTGCAAAAATCATAAAAAAGAAATATGAAAAAACCATTTTTCCGTGTATAAAGCTTGAAGATAAAAAAGTTTCTAAAACTTCTAAGCAGATAGTTGAAAACATAGACATTATAGTATCAGAAGGGGAGAGACTCACTCATTTAATTAATGAAGTTTTAGATATATCTAAGATGGAAGAGGGAAGAATTGAGTGGAATATGGGGGAAGTAGCTATAAAAGACATATTAGATAAATCACTTGTAGCCACCTCAGCCCTTTTTGAAGAAAAGGATATAAAATTAATTAAGAATATAGAAGAAAATCTGCCTCTAATTTATGGGGACATGGAAAGATTAATGCAAGTAGTGATTAATTTAATATCTAATGCAATTAAGTTTACAGATAAAGGGTACGTTAGATGTGAGGCAAAAAGAACTGGAGAGGAAATTATTATAAGCGTAATTGACTCAGGAATAGGAATTGATGAAAAAGACCTTCTTAAGGTATTTGAGAAATTTAAACAGGTAGGAGATACCTTAACAAATAAACCAAAGGGAACTGGCTTAGGATTAACAATTTGCAAGAAAATTATTGAAAGACATGGTGGAAAAATATGGGTAGAAAGTGGACTAAATGTAGGAAGCAAGTTTTCTTTTTCCCTACCCGTAGGCTTCAATAAGGAAATGTATGAAAATAATATTTTAGATCACCAATAATAAATTAAAATTTGTTTTATCTATTTGGAGGATAATGTGGTGGACGAGGTAAATTTAAAAAAACTTGTTGGTAAAAGTGATGTAAAAGAAATTGTATATAATATATTAAGAGAAATAAATATAGAGATTTCCTTATTAGATTTACAGGGTAATATAATTCTAGGAACCAAAAGGAAGGATGGAGATTTAGAATTTCCTATAAAAATAAACGAAAAGATTGTCGGTTGGGTAATAGGGGAAAGTAAGGCATCTGTAATTGCGAGTCTTTTAAGCTATATAGGTAATAGTGAGCTTGATAAGAAGCTACTTATTAAGGAAACCTTAAATAAATATAGAGAAATAAATCTACTGTATAACTTATCAGAAAAAATGGCTAGTACAATTGAAGCTAAAGAGATATCTAAAATTGCTCTAGAAGAAGCCACGAGACTTATAAACTCAACAAAAGCTGAAATAGCAGTTTTTAGCAAGGATAGAAAACGTTTAGAAAAAGTAGTAGAACTTAATAACCATAATTCAATTAGTGATGAGGTAGGCTTGAGTAATTATGTAAATGAAGTTTTAGATCAAGGAGTAGGACAGATAATTAACTGTTTAGATAATAGCAGTGAATCAATGGTTTGTACTCCTTTAAAGGTTAAAGATAAAACTCTAGGTGTAATTAGCATAAGTAACTCAAATAATATGACCTATGATTCCGAGGATTTAAAGCTTTTAAATGCTATTGCTACTCAGGCTGCAATAGCTTTAGATAATACTAATCTTTATGATTCAATAAGGGATACATTTTTGCAAACTATTGAAGCATTAATTGAAACTATAGAAAAGAAAGATTCATATACAGCTGGACATGCAAGAAGAGTGGCTGTTTATAGTATATCCATTGGGGAAGAGCTAGGACTCAATAGGTCAGAAATTACTAAGGTAAGACTTGCAGCCCTACTTCATGATATTGGAAAGATAGGAATACAGGACAAAATTTTATTGAAAGATAGCAAGCTTACTGGAGAAGAATATGAAGTAATAAAAAAGCACCCAGTTTTTGGGGCTGAAATACTAGAAAATATTGATCAGTTAAAAGATGTAGTACCATCTGTTAGAGGGCATCATGAAAGATATGATGGTAAGGGTTATCCAGATGGGAAAAAAGGAGAGCAAATCCCTTTAATAGCGAGAATAATCGCTGTAGCTGATGCATTTGATGCAATGACCTCAAATAGACCTTATATTTCTAATAAAGAAAAAGAACAGGCACTAAATGAAATTTTTAAAAACATTAATACTCAATTTGATCCTGTTGTAGTGAAAGCATTTCTAAAGCGAGTAAAAGTGTGGTAGCAGAATTAGTTGATTAAGTGTTAAGGGGGAGCTTTTATGTGTAAAAAAATATTAATTGTTGACGACGAACCTCATATTAGAATGTTACTAGAACAAACTCTTGAGGATTTTGAAGAGGAGGGTGTACAAATTTTAGTAGCTGAGAACGGAAAAGAAGCCTTAGAATATATTAAAGCAGAAAAGCCCAATTTAGTTTATTTAGATGTAATGATGCCTCATATAAATGGATTTGATGTATGTAATATAGTAAAGAATGAATTGAAAATAAATGATTTGTATATAGTTTTGCTAACGGCAAAGGGACAAGAATTTGATAGAAAAAGAGGGCTTGAAGTTGGAGCAGATTTATACTTAACGAAGCCCTTTGACCCAGATTTAATTGTAGAGAAAACTGAAGAAGTTCTCAAAATTAAGCTATAGAAAATTCGATAGTTTTATTTTCTTTCAAGAATTAAGAAGGTACTTTTATATTGATTATTTTCATTATATAAGCCTTCTTGTTTTTTTATAATGTTCCATTGGAGATTTTTGTAATCGGGAAAAAAAGTATCTCCAGAGAAGTTTTCATGTATGATGGTTAGGTAGAGTTTTTTAGCATATGGCATTAATAGTTTATATATTTCGCCTCCACCAATTACAAAAGATTCTTCTTTAGATTCTATCATCGGTTTTAGAGAAGCTATATCATTAATTATTACTACAGCTTCATCCTGTACTATATAATTTTTGTTTCTTGTAAGTATTATGTGTTTTCTTCCAGGAAGCACATAAGGCAATGCTTCAAAGGTTTTTCTTCCCATTATCATGGTTTTACTTTCTGATGAAGTTATTTCTTTGAATCTTTTTAAATCAGAAGGTAAATGCCAAATAAGAGAATTATCTTTACCTATTACATTGTTTTCGGATACTGCAACAACAAAGCTTAACAATTAGATTCACCTCATGCTTTAGTATACACTATTTGAAGTTAAAGATTCTATATCAGAATTTATCTTCTATATGTTAAATTTACTTAGCTTTCTTTTTTGACATTTTATATTTTTGGTAAAGGATATCTTTTAAAACCAATGCAGTATCTACATCGTCAAAATTAAACTCATTTTTAAAACTTTCATATAACTCAGATATTTTCTCAGAATAGGTATTTATTCCCTTTATCCCTTGATATGAAGCTAAGATAGGGTACTTTTTACTCCAGGCACTAGTCCAATCGATTTCATCAACTATCATTTCGATGCTAGTAACATCACCACCTATAGGGCTTCCGCTAATAAGGTAGTCGTAGCTTACATTGTACAGTTGGCTTAGTAATTTTGCTTTAATCAATTCAGGAACTGTTTGATTAGTTTCCCATTTGCTTACGGTTTGTCGAGATACAGCTAATTTTTCAGCAACCTCTTCTTGGGATAAACCTGATTGCTTTCTTAAATATAATAATTTTTCACCTAATGCCATAATAGTCACCAACCTTTTTTTATTTCAAGTTAACTTGTAAGTATAGTATACTAAAAACAAATCTGGTATTCTATCAACTGAAAGCGGAAGTTTGTCAACTAAACTTAACATTTATTCAGACTTTATAAGTTTAAAAATTAGCGTGCCAAATACTGCAGCAAAAATTGAGGCAATCATAATACTTATTTTTGCTGAGGATAACATAGTATCACTTGAAAATGATAAAGATGAAATAAACAATGACATAGTAAAGCCAATTCCTCCAAGGACACTTGCGCCATATAAGTGTTTAATTGTTACTTGAGATGGAAGTTTAGCGATTTTTAATTTCACTAAAATGTAGGAAGTTGCGAATATACCTAACTGTTTACCTATAAATAAACCAAATATAATTCCTAAACTAATCGGTGTTAATATAAGTGTAGAAAAACTTTTTAAATTGATAGCTATCCCTGAATTTGCTAGAGCAAATATTGGCATAACCACATAAGCAGACCAGGGTGTTAAAATGTGTTCAAGTTTATATAATATTGATTTTTTGAATTCATGAGTATTCTCTCCAACAGGCAAAACCATTCCTAATAATACACCAGCAACTGTTGCGTGTATACCTGATTTTAAAAAGCTAATCCATAGCAATATTCCACCAATAATAAAAACAGATATAAATTTGACTTTAAATCTGTTAGCTAGTATAAGGGCAATTAAAATAATTAAACCTATAATAAAAGCATTCCAGGAAATCTGACTTGTATAAAAAATAGCAATTACGATGATAGCTCCTAAATCATCAACTATAGCTAAGGCAGTAAGAAAGACTACTATCCCTTTTGGTACTTTTTTAGACACTAAAGAAAGTATTCCTAAAGCAAATGCGATGTCTGTTGCCATTGGAATTCCCCAACCAGTAATTGTTGGTTTATTATAATTAAATATTGCATAAATAATTGCTGGTACAATCATACCTCCTATGGCGGCAGAAATAGGGAGTATAGTTTTTTTTATAGACTTAAGTTCTCCAATAACTAATTCGCGTTTTATTTCCATACCAACTACAAAGAAGAATATAGCCATTAATCCGTCATTTATCCAATGGAGAACCGACATGGAAATAGAAAATTCCTTATATCCAATAGTTAAATAAGTATGAAGTATATGTTCGTAGGTTACAGCGAAAGAAGAGTTTTCAATGATTATTGCAATAATAGCACAAATTAAAAGTATTAAGCCACTGGCAGATTCACTTTTAAAAAAATATATAATTGGAGTAATAATTTTGTTAGAAACTTTAGTTTTCATAGGTATTCTCCTTGATTATTAACAATAGTGAAAAAGCTTATTTTGAAAAAAATTTCAGTTATATCTAATAAGTATTTCCTAGTTATAAAATTTTTAACAAAAAATAAAAGGTAGCATACTCAAATTGAGCTTGCTACTCCTAGAAAACTAAAGTTACTTGAGAACAAATTATTATTAATATTTAGGATCAGAAATTCCATAGCTTCTATTATCACTATCATCAATGAGATTGATTTTTCTACTGTCTAAATAAACAACAGTATGAACGTGCTGTGAAAAAAACTTACTATGTATAAAAATATTTAAGTTAGGATTCTTTAAATAACATGCTAGAAAAAAGCTTATCAGAGCAATAACAATTAATAATTTATTATAAAGTCTTAGTACCCTTTAATAATGCTGTTAATATTAAAATTATACAAATTATAATAATTGGGCAAATAGTGTAAAACATAAACCTTAATTGCATAGTAGTTACACTCTCAATTACGAATATGCACTTTTAGGAATAGGTAACTTTAATTCTGCAGTAATTGACTCCTTTTCCCACCTAATATAAATATTAAAATTTCTACGATTTATCTTATTCTACTGTTGAGACATAATATAAGCAAAATGATTCTTAAATATTTTAGTCTCTAATAACTTTAGTTGACTATGGGAACAATAGTATAGAGGTGGTTTGAATGACTAAAAAATTAGTAGTTGTATTATCTTTTTTATTTATATTCCTGTATACGACTTATGCTAATGCCCAAGATTTTAAACATGTCGAAATATTTGACCCAAAGCAAGATAAAGTTGTAAAAGTAGTTCAGTTAAATACACAAATTCAAAGTATTATTACAAATTGGATTAAAAACATAGATATCATATATGGTAAAAATAACCCTATTACTGATGATGGGTATGCGATTAAAGTTCCATTAGAACCTGCTATTAAAGTAAATTGTAATTCATTTAATGCAATTGTGAGTGAAGTGTATATAATAATTCCTAAAACTGAACCCCCATTTTATATAGTCTTTGAAGATGAAAATAAAGTTTCCTGTTTTCCGTTTAATGGTGATATAAACATATTGTCAGATATTCTTGATTTTAAGTTGAGATTATAAAAAACTTATTCATACGGTATATTCTAATAATCTGTACTATTTTGCTTTGATTAGTTTCCCATCTTTGAATTCCTCATTATATTCCTGTTGCTTATCTTTATTAAGCCTTATCCATGTACCGTGTTTCTTGCCGTTCTGAAAATTTCCTATTTGCCATAGTTGTCCAGATTCCCTATAAAATCTCCATTCACCTTCCATTTGGTTGTTTTCAAAAGGGCCTTCTGCTTTTATTTTACCATTCTTATAATAGTAGGTGAGTTTATTTTCATTATATGTGTAAACTTCTTGACCATTTGCATACTTCTTTTTTTCTAACATATCTATTCTCTTTATATCACAAATTTAATGTTTTCAATTTCCAAACTTTTTTTAAATCACTCCATGATCCTTCAAGTGTTACGACATAAAAAAATTTTAGAGTACTATTAATATAATTTACAGTTCCCCTGCATAACTTTTTCACATTTATGCAATAATCTAAGTAGTTGATAATATCCTGCTCACCTAAAAGTTCAGGTGGCTGATTATAGAATTTAGAAAAACTCTTCATAGTCAAAACCATGTTTTTAATAGTAGGTTTGCTACGACCACGAATTTCTAAATCTTTAATCATTTTATCTATTTTTTTATACATTTTATCACTCCCTTAAAAGGTGTGTAAAATGTGAGAAGTAAAGCTTCCTTGAGAAAGAAACTTCACTTCTTATTTTTTCCATATAAATAGTGATTTAATCATTAGCCCAAGCTGTCGCTTTTAGCGATTTAGTTCTATAATAATGTTATGCCATAAAAATTAGAATTGTAAGTATTATCTAACTACATATTATTAATATGTCCAATAATTAGATTCATTGCTGAAGAATTCCTCAACTTTTTCATTTGCTTTTGGTAAATTCATTTCCTTTTTCCAAACTAGTATGTTATTTTTAGGAGTTCCGTAATAAAATGCTTTAATCTCAGCATCATCACCAAATTTGTTACGATATACGGTTTTAGAAAAATCCCCAAATGTATAATACATATTTTTAAAGAAAGAAGCCTTTAGTACATCTTTTGTCTTAATAAATGGACGTTTAGGAGTTATATAAAAGTTTCCATCTTCGTCCATATTGAATTGTATTCTATTCAATTGATATTCATCTGCAATTTCATAATGGTAAGAAACTCTGCCATCTGCTAGCTGATATACCTCTGTTATTTTCATTACATTAGTCGGAACAGGAACAATTGGATAGGTAAATCCTAAAAAAACAATTGTAAAAAGCACAACAGCACTAACTAATCCTATAACAAATGTTTTTACTTTTGAACGTTTCCAAAAAACAGCAACACTTTTTATTACATTACCATCACTAATGTTTTGATCAATGATTGTATTAGATAAATTGAAATCTGCTCCTATTTTATTTAATTCATCGCTACAACTATTACATTCAATAAGATGTTCTTCAACAATTTTTCTACTATCGTTGCTGCATACCTTATCATAGTATAACGGTATTAAATCCTTAATAATTTCACAGGATATTTTACTTATTTTTATTCCTCCTTCATCAAGTTTTGTATTTTTTGTTTTGCTCTATAGAATGTGACTCTTGACCAACTTTCAGTTCTTTCAAAAAATTGGTTTATTTGAAGAAATAAAAGTTCCCCAAATATCCTCAGAGTAAAAACCTCCTTTATAAAGCTAATCTAAACAATGTAAACTCTTATGAATCCGTAAAGCTTCTTCTTTTTTACTTAATAATAATATAAATGAATAAACTCTCGGAAATATTGTTCATAGATGTCTATCAAGCCAGTCAAATCTTCACTTCCTTACATAAATAAGACCAACTTATATACAGTTCGTTATAAACAATAAGAAATTTAACAATTCTAATAACTTTTCTATAAAAGCACCGTTTATTCACTTATAGCAACCTCTACTTCACAATATAAGAAAAATGTTGATGATTAGCCTTCACCATAATTATCAATTAGCCAAGGTGAATTTTTATCTTTTCTAATAACGGTAAACGACCATGTATAGTTTCCACTATTTAGTGAACCAATTCCATTTTTCTTTTTTTTAATTGCAAATTTAACTCTATATATTACTACAAGCTCTGTATTAGACTCTTCCTTTATGCTATTAAGCTTAACAGATTTTAAATTTTCAAATTCCCAGTCCATTTTGGACGTAGCGTACCTTTCTGTTAATGTGGAAAGAATTGCCTTACCATTTTTTCCATTCCAATATTTAAAATAATTTTCTACTACTTGTTTTGACTCTGGTGAATTAGATAATTGTGTCTGGGATTTTGAACAACCTGTAAATGTCAATAACATTATTACAACCAGAATATTGGCTATTTTTTTCAACTTCCATACCTCCTAATAAAATTTATGACTATTGCATAATATTCTACTTTTGTGACACAATATAAGAATATTACTCTATTCGGGCTTTTAATGTATATACAATTGCAGTTATAAATGATGCAATTGATATAGGATATAACATTATCCATAATGAAGGTGCTAATCTGTTTATTTCAACAAATGCTGTAAGAAATGACATAATAACCCCAAAGACACTAAAAGTAAGTATTTTCATTCTGTTATTATGCTTTATCATAAAAGATATCAGTATGCCTATACAAAGAATAATTAGTGCTAATTTCCATAAAAATTCGCTTCTGCTAGAAAATACATAGTTCCAATATGCAGTTGCTGTCCATAGCTTTCCAGGATATATAAGTACAATAGGGAAAAGCCCCATAATGCTCAAAAGTTCCCCACTGATTATTATTATTTTTGAACCTATATCTTTCACAATATCATCTCCTATAATATTTTTTACATCGCAATCATACCGTTGCGACTTAATATTAAAAATGAGGAACCTGATTATTATATTTGCTAATTGTATTTTCGAATTGATTCAGTAAATTTCTCTTTAACTTCATTTAATTTTTCAACTATTATATAAGTACATACTACAATAACACCGCATAGAGTAATTAGACCAGTATAAGTAAACATGTGATATGATATTGTAAATGCATCTCCTACAAAAATATAATGTCCAATTACTTGCATTACAGTTAAATTAAATATATAAAAAACAACCATTGCAACAATACCTTTAACTAATTTATTCATAACATATCTCCTTATTATTAATAACTATATAATGCAATAGTTTCAGACTTCATTCAGGTTTTGTTATAGCTAGTGCGGTTACCAAATACATACATTATAAGTATTATTTTAAGCTTATCTGATAATTTACTATATTAAAATCGCTAAGTTTAACATTAATACTTTTGCAATTATCAAATATTTGTTTTTTTATACGAAATCCATAGATATAGGTGGAACATCCGCCACCCCAATCTTCGTTTACTCTGTTACCATCATGGTCTACTGCTTCAAAATTCGGATTAGCATCTGAATACAAGCGTTTGCCATCCTCAATTATTTTCCATTAGAAGTCTTCTCATTGCCTTATACTCAATATAATCTTTAGGATTAATACTAAATTCTAAAACTTCTGAAGCTTTTTCGGTACTAGATTCATCTTTCAATTAGAGTACAACTGCGAATTGTATGGTGTACCCTACGAATATCATAGATTTTCTTTATCAAATCTATGGAGAGTTCATCATATTTATAAAAATCTGGTTTAATATTTTGCTTTTCATCAAGCCATATAGTCCATAATTCTACAATATGTCCTATTAGAATATTTTCTTTAAAGTATTCTAATAGCTGCTCTGCTCTTGATTCTGTATAAGCAAATTCTATTGAATAAATAAAAGGCTTGCTTGTATGGCATCTTACATTTCTTTCAAAACTTGAATCCTTTTTGATAACTAATTCCCCCATATCAAATCCATCATTAACAATTAATACTTCATTGTTTGGGTTCATTTTTTCCCAAGGCATTAGTTCATGTGGCTTTATACCTAGCTTTATTGCATCTCCAACAGTGATAATTTTTGAGTTTAATTTTAAATTATCTATTTCAGAGAGTTCATAATCTGTGGCTATAAAAGAATATTGACTCATAATATCACTTCCTATATAAATGTATTTGAAATAATCTAATTTATCCTATTTTTCTTGTATATACAATAAAAGAAAAATGTTTACCTACAATTTATCATTAGTCTTTTCATTTATGTAAATATCAAGTGCCTTAATTCCTCTTTTAGCTAGCTTTACGAATAACACAAAACCATAAATTACAATACTAACCGAAATTAAAATAATTATTAGATTTATGAGAGTAACAATACTAGAAAAATAATCATATCTCATTGAAAATCCACCTTTCTCTATTAATGGTTGAATCGTGATATTTACCGTTATGATTTAAAAAAAAAATATTATTCATCAATTTAATTAGATCAGAGCACAATTTTTTATACATTAAACTTTATGATGCAGTAAAAAGCTATTAAAGCCCTAACACAAAATATACCGCAGATTAAGATAATTATAAATATAGGTAAAGCTGTATTTTCTCCTAATTTATATAGTAAGCCTGATAAAAGAAGATATCCAATTAAACTACAAACATTATTTAACAACCTCTTCTCATGAAATAAGCTTTTGAACATTTTACATCTCATTATTTATTTTTTACGTCTTCAATAATACAGCCTTGTTTACGATTGTTTATGATATAAAAATATTTTAAATTAGATGTGGAAGTATTATAAATTATTAAAATATATATGCATGATTCCTAAAAAATTGTGTATAATTGGGTATATAAAAAATTTAGCAAAGACTAGCAATAAATTTAACTTAATCCCCATCTTATAAGAGAGCCTTTTTTGGTGATGTCTATTAATTAGGAATCCAATAAATCCTGCTATTATTCCAAATAAGTTTATTAATGCAGAAATTTGTGATTGTATAATATCATTATCATCAATATTAAAAAGATAAGATAAATCAAAAATGCCATCTAGAGTGGCTATTATACAAGATATATTAATAAAGTTGGAATTTTTAAGTTGTGTAAATTTCATATTATACCTCCAGTTCTAATTTGTAATATTTTACTGATATACACAACATAAGAATATTCTTTACTAAATCTTTCATAACATTATAAATTTTTCTTCTCATTATAACCCTCATCATCTAAGTCATGATATTAGCGTTATTTTCTTGTTTTATAAAAACTTGTAATAATTGAATATCCAAGTATCAATGGAAATACTGATATAAAATTTGTACCATTTACATTTAGAAAGTTCATTAGGTATAAAAATATATTCCACATAAATTCAGTTCCACAGTAAAATGTAAAAACTGCCAGTGAAAAATATAATGAAGGTAAATATCTTGACCATGATTTTACTTTCATAATACTATCTTATTTTTACCTCCTTTTTCTTAATTCACTATACTGTATATTAATTCTATTTTCAGGATTCTGGTTTACTGTATATAATATGAAAAGAAAAAACCATTCTAACGGTTTCATAAAAATATAAACTAAATCTGCTGACCAACTTGAGTTTATGTGTTTACTTAGGGGATAGCCGTATCTATCATAAATATTTCTAATTAGCTTATGTAGTTTAGGTACATACTGCTCTAGTATATTTTCAAAGGCATTTGCTACTAAAAGCTGTCTGTTTACTAATATCCTACGTCCATCTCTAATCCCGGCTCTTAATGGTTTTACAAGTTTCTTATGCCCTTTGATTGATACAGTACATAGGTAATGGGAATCGCCTGGCACTATAATTGGAGGGGGAGAAGGTACTCTTGAATAATTAAAACTGCTTGTATCTAAAAATACCTTTATAAAACTGTCAGGCTGCTGACCGAAGATAACTAGTATAAGTTGTACTATTATAAGTACTGGAAATAAAAAAACTATCCAAAGAAAGGGCATTGTCTGATACCTTATAGATATGCCATAAAGAATATTCAAAAACTTATTTTTATAATCTCTTTTGTAAGCTTTTTGTTTTTTAATGAACTTGTCTAAGGAATTTTTAAGCTCAGCTATATATAAAAGACTAAGATATATAAAACCTAATCTTAAATACCAAACTTCAAATCCTACACTGCTTGAAGTCTCATGGAAATTTACATTTGTATGATAGTAATATGAGGCAGTAAATAATATATTAAGTATTAAAAGTGAGCAGCATACTGTATAAATAACTGGGGATAATTTTTCTGAGTATGATTTAAGAAGTATATATGCGAATAAACCCAAAGTGAAAAAGATCAAAACAGTTGGTATATGATCTATGGACAAAGATGCATAACCATTTATGTATTCTCTGGATTGTTCATACATAGATAAAGGCTCACCTGCTTTTACCCCATCAAAAATTAGTACAAATCCTATAATACAGATGCCGACAACTAGCATTGTATAGATTGCTTCTACATATCCTTTATTGATTACTTTTATTATCTTATATAGAGTTTTATTTTTGAACTTATAAAAGCTATAAGCTAGCTTTAGCAATATGAATACTGGTATTGATAAAAAAGTTATAGCAACTAAAGTCAATATTAACCAAATGCCGAGTCTATTACTTACCAAAGAAATCTCTCCTTGAACTGGAATTTTGTTTTAATTTATGGTAATTATATCACATAATTGAAAATAATTCATTATACTGCATAATTGCTCAATGAAAATGCATAATAAAAAAATCTTGACATAGGATAAACTGACGAGTAAAATTATCTTAAAATTTAATAAAGATCTATCTTATCAAGAGTGGTTGAGGGACTGGCCCCATGAAACCCGGCAACAATCAGTTTATTTTTAACTGAAAATGTGCTAATTCCAGCAGGA
>Ga0074193_1001564_pt1 | contig 26563 bp, 26 predicted proteins | sample EPASupsiteHSE605_FD_64523 | JGI IMG/M metagenome (GOLD analysis project Ga0074193, IMG submission 64523) | Bioremediated contaminated groundwater from EPA Superfund site, New Mexico - Sample HSE6-05 | ecosystem: Environmental > Aquatic > Deep subsurface > Groundwater > Contaminated ... | reverse complement strand
ACGTACCACCGTCGGCTCAGTTTTTGAAGCCGAGCTTCCGTCCGAGTTCAAAACGTCCTTGACAAGATACGGCTTCATTAGATACCCGCCGTTTGTGCAGGCGGAAACCGCCGTTATCAGCTGCAGCGGAGTAATGTTGAAGGTCTGTCCGAAGGACGCCACGGCAAGCGATGACTTTTGATCGGGATTGCAGAAATAGTTTTTTGACCACCAGATGCTGACGCCCTCTCCGCCGAGGTCGATACCCGTTTCGCCGGAAAGCTGGGCGTCCGGGTCGCTGGAGGAATCAAAAAAGCCGAAGGCTTCGCAGTATTCGTAGAATTTTTCGGCGCCTACCCGCAGCCCGATGTTGACAAAGGCAACGTTGCAGGAGTGCTGCAGAGCCTGAGTGAGCGTCTGCAAGCCGTGTCCGCCGGCTTTCCAGCATTTTATCGGTTCCACTCTTCCCGGTACGTCGACCGTGCCGTCGCAGTAGAACGTGTCGTCTGTCGTCACAACACCTTCGTTCAGAGCCATTGAAAGCGTGATTATCTTGAAGGTCGAACCCGGTTCATAGGTGTCGCTGATTGCCTTGTTGCGCCATTGCTTTTGCTGCGCCTCATTCAGCAGCTCCGCCTTTTTTGTTTCGTCTGTTTCGGCGTCGATTATCGCCTGCGCGTCGGAATCGACGATCTGGTAATTGTTCAAATCGAAGTTGCCGAGACTCGCCATGCCGAGGATCGCTCCGGTGTTAACATCCATTGCTATTGCGCAGGCACCGTTTTGCACGTCGTAGTCGCGCACGGCCTGTTCAAGGTGTTTTTCTATGTAAGACTGTATCGTGGAATCGATAGTCAGAACAACATCCTTGCCGTCCTCGGCGTCGTAATAATCCTCGAAGTTCGTAAAGAGCATATCCGTTCCCGCGGCGTTTTTTGCCCTGACTACTCTGCCGTTCACGCCTGTGAGGATATCGTTGTCAAAGCTTTCGATGCCGGAAAGTCCTGAGTTGTCCGTTCCTACAAAGCCGATGACCTGCGCGGCAAGGCTGCTGTAGGGGTAATATCTCTTGCTGTCCTCTTCGATTTTTATGCCTTTGAGGTCATACTTATTTTTGAATTCGCGCACCTTGTCGGAGACTTCGGGCTCGACCTTACGCGCAATCATCTGATACCAGGATTTTGTTTTCGCGGCCTTTGCAAGTATGTCGTTCTCATCAACGCCGAGAATTTCCGACAGGCCCTGCGCTATAAGGGTCGTGTCCTCACCATAGAGATCAATGTCTCTGGGACAGAGGTAAATATTGTCGACGCTTGCGCTCATGGCAAGTATTTTCATGTTTGTGTCATAGATTGTTCCGCGTGCCGCGGTGACCGTTGTCTCGCGCACCTGCTGCTCAATTGCCGCCGTTTCATAGACATCGTGGTCAATTACCTGCAGTTTGAAGAGCCTCGCGCCCAGTACTAAAAAAGCAACTATGCCGCACACTATCAGAAGAAAAAGTGTGCGGCGAAGCATCATAGCATTGGGAGTTTCGGGAGAAGGTGTTTTTCTTTTTTTGTCCGGCATTTTATCTCCCCTCCATGAGCCTCAGAATAGAAGTTTCCTTACTGATATAATACTACCGGCTTTACCTGAAATATTCCGCCAGCGACGAAAGCGCGTCAAAAACTCTGTCCCCTAAGCTGACTTTGTCGTCCGCCCCGCTGAGAATGACCGCCTTGTCGGGTACGGTGTTTTCAAGATAAATAACCTGCTCCTCTCTCGGTCTCTGCATACCGAGCTGAGTGGTCGCGTATTCTTCGATCTCGGTGAGGTTAAAAGCCTTTTCGTAGTTGATAAGGAGCCTGTTCTGAGCAACATTGAGCTCGCCAAGCTGCTGCTCAAGCTGGGCTGAGGTGTCTGTCACTTCCGTGAGCTGAACCTTTGCCATAAGAGAGAAAACAACGAGTATCGCGGCGCAGGCATAGCCGATAATCGCGAGTGGCGCGATGCTCTGCTTCGTTTTGACCTGCACAGACGTTTTGACCTGCTCCGTGATTCTCGGAGGAGCGGGAATTATGACCTGCCTTTCGACCGGTCTATCCATTCTCTCGCGATAGGTTTCGGTTTTGCCGTAGTCATAGGCAAGACTGCCGTAAACCGTGTTCGCGCCGTACTTTGCGTTTTTTACCGGTGCAGCCATTCTTCTCTCCTTTCGAACCGTTTGAGCCTCGCTTATTAAACTCTTTCCGCAATCCTGAGCTTTGCGCTCCTGGACCTGGGATTTTCTTCTACCTCCGCTTCAGCGGGAAGCAGCGGCTTTTTATTGATGCTCCGCAGCGTCTGGACAAAACCGCAGACACATATCGGAAAGTCCCTCGGGCAGGTGCAGCCGTTTTCTCTTGAGCTTATCGCGTTTTTAACTATCCTGTCCTCAAGGGAGTGAAAGGAAATGACCACAAGTCTTCCGGAGGGTTTCAGCCTGTCTGTGGCCGTACTCAAAACCTCCGAAATCGCCTCGAGCTCCTCGTTGACTGCGATGCGTATCGCCTGAAAGCTCCTTTTTGCCGGATGCTGAGCCTCGCGCAGCGCCTGTCCCGGCATTGCGCTTTTTATAATATCCACCAGCTGAAGGGTGGTTTCAATTCTTTTATTCTCGCGGTTTCTCACAATTGCCTCGGCAATCCTCGGAGCGTAGCGCTCCTCGCCGAAATCGTAAAGTATACGCTTCAGTCTGTCGTAAGACCAGCCGTTTACTATGTCGGCCGCCGTTACCGAGTCACTCTGATCCATTCTCATGTCGAGCGGCGCGTCCGTCATATAGGAAAAGCCTCTCTCCGATTCGTCGAGCTGCGGGGAGGAAACCCCGAGGTCGAAAAGCAGACCGTCGACCTTATCTATCCCGAGATCATTCAGTATGTCGTTCAAATCGCGGAAGTTCGCATGGACAAGCGTTATTCGGTCCATCACCGGCTCAAGCCGCATAACCGCTCTCTCCAGGGCCTTGATATCCCGGTCTATTGAGATGAGGCGTCCCGTTTTGAGCTGTCTTGCAATCTCATAGGAATGGCCACCCATGCCGAGCGTCGCATCCACATAGATGCCGTCAGGCTTTATATTGAGGCTGTCGATGCACTCGTTAAGCATTACCGAATAGTGTTCGTATTCCACTAAAACTCCAGCTCCTCCATAACGGCCGCAATATTCTCCGGCTTAGTTTCGATGACATTGACGGCACTCCAGTCGTCGCTGTCCCAAAACTCGGCGTGATTGTTGCAGCCCACGACCGCCACGTTCTTGGTCAGACCCGCAAAATCGCGGAGGTTCTGCGGTATGAGTATTCTTCCCTGCGCGTCAAGCTCGCACTTTGCCGCATAAGCGAACAACGGGCGCATTTTTCTTTGTTTCACATAGGGCATTGAGTTGACCTTTTCGGTAAAAACATCCCAGCTTTCGGAGGAATAGGCGGAGAGACACTTGTCCATTGACAGGGTGACATAAAAAACGTTGCCTAGGTCTTCGCGCAGGCGTGCCGGAATTGATAAGCGTCCCTTTGAATCCAAGGTATGCTGATATTCACCTGTCAAGTTTGCTCCCTCCCATTCGTTTCATATGCTCAGTTGTAAACCGATATTGCCCATATTTCTTCATTATTGTGGGATTATTCAACACTATACCCCACTTTGTACCACCGAGTGTTTTCATTATAACTTCACATAAAAACGAATGTCAATAGCAAAAAATGTCGTTTCCCTCCGTAAATTTCTACATATTCCAAGCATTTTGTGCTCTTTCCACTATACCTAGTATAATAAAATTGTTTACATAATTGTTGAACCCAAGATATAGAAGAAGCGCCCGAGAAAAATATTTTCTTCGGGCGCTGTTTTTTTGTAAATATTCTATTCTTCGGAAAGCTCTCCGGTTCCTGTTCCGTCAGCCGGCTGGACCGCGGCAGCGGGACGCGTTCCGGCCAGGTTGCGGAAGCGCGAGCGCGACTGTCGCACCTCGCTGAGGGCGGAGGCAACAGCCTCCTCGGTACGTCTGAGTGCATCGTCGACATATTCGTTGGCCGCTCTGACGAGCTCTCTCGACTTGCTTTCTGAATTGGTAATGATTTCGTTTGCGTGAGCCCTTGCAACGCGTGTAATTTCCTGCTCTTCAACCAAACGTCGTGCCTGCTCCTCCGCGGCTTTGCGGATCGCCTCCGCTTCGCGCTTGGCATTCCCCACGAATTCGTCGCGCGCCGCGAGAAGGCGCTTTGCCTCGGCAAGCTCAATGGGGAGCTGGGCTTTAATTTCGTCAAGAAGGCTAAGAACGCTTTCGCGGTTAATCATGCATTTGTCTTTTCCGAGCGGAACGCTCCATGCATCGGCAACTGTGTTGTACAGGACTTCCAGTAACTCGGTTACTTCGTTTTCCATCTCATCCATATTATTTACCTCCCGTTCAGAATTTTTCTATCGATTTCATCCGACACGATCTTCGGAACATAATCGGAAAGATCGGCGCCGTACGTCGCAAGCTGTCTGACTGCCGTGGAACTCACATAAGTATATTCCAGCTTCGCCGTTATGAAAAAGGTTTCAAGCTGGGAATTGAGCTTTTTATTGAAAACCGCCATGGTGGTCTCGTATTCGTAGTCGATATGGTTTCGCAGTCCCTTGATGATAACGGGGTTTTCATACTGCCTCGCAAAATCCGCAAGGAGCTCGATTGAGCAGGCAACTTCAACATTCGGCAAATCGGCTACGACTTTCTTGATGAGCTCGACCCGTTCGTCTATGTTGAAAAAGGGGGACTTTTCTATGTTCATAACAACGCTCACCACAAGTTTGTCGAAAATCCTTGCGGCTCTGTTGATGATATCAAGGTGTCCGAGCGTTATGGGGTCAAATGTTCCGGGGTATATCGCGGTAATCATCGAAATTTATCCATTCCTTTCGCTGACTAGATCTTTTTTCCGCAGACTGTGAGCTTAACTTTCCCATATTTATAGACACGTCCGACAAAATACGGCTCGGACAGCGGAGATATCTCCGTCTCGATGTTAGTCTCGCAAATAATTATACCACCATCTGACAATATGTCAAACTGAATAATTTTTCTCAGAACAGCCTCCACAAGCCCACTTTTATAGGGAGGATCGAGAAAAACGAGATCAAACTTCCCACAATGCTCCAGAAAAGATACGGCGTCATTTCTTGCGACTTCTCCGACAAGCCCGCAGTGTGTGAGATTGTTCTTTACGATTTTGACTGCCTCGCTGTTTTCGTCAACAAAGACCACACTTTTTGCTCCGCGGCTCAGAGCCTCGATACCGAGCTGACCCGTTCCCGCAAAGAGGTCGAGAACGCGCCTGCCCTCAATATCGAACTGCACGATGTTGAAAATCGATTCCTTGACCTTATCGGTCGTGGGGCGGATGTCCATGTTTTTCGGCTCTTCCAGCCTTCTTCCGCGTGCGGAACCCGTTATTACTCTCATATTTATACCTCCGTGTCTTCGTCGGCCGCTTCCTTCGCGCCGTGGAAATAGTCATACACCGCTTTAGCCGTGTTCTTGGGAACAACCGCATTCAGTTCGTCAAACGTGGCGCTTTTGATTGCCTTGATTGTCTTGAAATGCCTGAGCAGCTCGTTGCGTCTTGCTTCGCCCACGCCCTTTATATCCTCGAGCTTCGAGCCTATCGTCGCACTGCGCAGGCTGCGGTGGAATTCGATAGCGAACCTGTGTGTTTCCTCCTGTATATTGCCGATAAGCGCGAAAACCGCGGGGTTTCCCGTCAGTCCCACTTCTTCGCCGTTTGGATAGATAAGGGCGCGCGTGCGGTGGCGGTCGTCCTTGACCATTCCCAAAACCGGCAGGCTAATGTTCAGCTCCTTCAAAACGCTCTCCGCAATCGAAGCGTGGACGGCTCCGCCATCTATAAGCAGAAGATCCGGCAGCTCGGAAAACTTCTCGTCGTCCGCGAGATAGCGGTTGAACCTGCGCTCGAGGACTTGCCTCATGCTTCCGAAATCATCCTGAATAGTCAGCTCTTTTATCTTGAATTTTCGGTAATCGCACTTTCGTGGCTTGCCGTTTGTAAAAACCGTCATTGAGGCTACTATGCCGAAATTACCCGTGTTCGAAATATCAAAAGCCTCGATACGCTTCGGCAGCGCCTCAAGCTTCAGCGTGTCCGCAAGCCACTCCAGCGTTTTAAGCCTGCGCTGAACTGCCGTTGTGAATCTTATGCACTCCTCCTTAGCGTTGAGCATTGCCTTTTCGACGAGAAAATGCTTGTCGCCTCGCTGCGGGACTTCAATATAGACTCTGTGACCCGAAGCCTCGGTGAGCAACTGCTCTATATCCGCTATGTCCTCAGTCTCGAAAGGCAGCAGCAGGGTCTTCGGCCACGCACCGCGTATTGAATAGTATTGTCGTATCAGCTCGGATATCGCTTCGGAATCTCCCTCCAGCGGTTCGTCCATCATTTCAAAGTCTTTTCCGGCGAGATTTTCACCTGAATAATGCAGAACCGCGAAGCAGGATTTCGCGCCGCGGAAAAAGCCCGCGGCGTCGGTATCCGAACCGACGGCTCCGATGACGGACTGACGATTATTGAGTCCCTCGAGCGCGCGCAGCCTGTCCCTAAAAAGCGCAGCCTGTTCGAATCTGAGCTCCTCGGAGGCCCTGAGCATCTCGCCTTCAAGCTCTGTTTTCAGCTCCGCCGACTTGCCGCTTAATATCATCTCGGCTTCCCTTATGTGACCGCGGTATTCTTCAAGCCCCGCCTTGCCCGCGCAGTAGCCGGGACAGTTGCCCATGTGGAAATTCAGACAGGGTCTGCTTTTCCCAAAATCGCGCGGGAATTTCCTTCCGCAGGTCGGAAGCATCAGCGCCTTGCAGACAGTTTCGATTATACTGTACGAAAGTCCCCTTCCGCCGAAGGGGCCGAAATATTTTGCTCCGTCTTCGGCAACTTTATTTACGATTGTAAAACGGGGGCATTCGCTTTTAGCGTCGAGCCTTATAAAGGGATACGCCTTGTCGTCACGCAGTAAAATGTTATAGTGCGGCTGATGCCGCTTGATAAGCGAGTTTTCAAGCATCAGCGCCTCAAATTCCGAGGCGGCGACGATAACGTTGAAGTCCCTCACCTTTTCGACCATCGCGGAGGTTTTCGCCTCGTGTTCGCCGCGGAAATAGCTTGTAACCCTGTTTTTCAGCGCCTTCGCCTTGCCGACATAGATGACCTCGCCTTTTTCGTCGAGCATCAGATACACTCCCGGCAGGAGCGGCAGGCGGTTCGCTTTTTCTCTGAGTTCGTCGATAAGCAAGGCGTCACCTCCGATTTGATTTATATAGCTATTATATCATAGCCGCAAAGCGCGTTATGGTATATTTATCTAAATCCGTGTACTGTCCATTTATGGACATTATTCCATATTTTTACGGGCAGTCAAGAGTTTTTTCATATACTGCGCTTTCTTTTTAACCTGCGGTCAAAATAAAAAAACGGGGCGTGTTCCTGCACGCCCCGAGTTATATGGATAATTTTCACTCTGTGAAATCAGATGCTATGAGCGCCGCCAAAGTGCTGAGCGCGTCTTTCTCATCGCTTCCGTCTGCTACTAGGTTAACGGAAGTGCCCTTCACAATGCCGAGAGACAGTACACCCAAAAGGCTCTTAGCGTTGACCTTGCGGTCATCCTTCTCGATCCAAATACTGCTTTTGAACTCATTTGCCTTTTGAATGAAAAAAGTTGCGGGTCTGGCGTGCAGACCGACCTGGTTATTGATAGTTACTTCTCTTGTAAGCATTATCGTCACTCCTTATGTTATGACAAAATGGCAATCCCCGATATTCTCTTGAGTTATTTTATCAAAGTAAACTGGTTACGTCAATTGTTTTACTTTATTTTGTAATGTTGCACAGCTTGAATATTCTATATACGAGCCTTTTACTTAAGTTCGACAATCGTTACGCCTGTTTCGCCCTCGCCATAGCGTCCCAGCCTGAAGGACTTAACGGCTTTGTTTGCTTTAAGACTCTGCTGTACTGCCGTCCTGAGCGCTCCCGTTCCCTTTCCGTGGATTATCGTGACCTTTTCAAGCTTCGCCATCACCGCGCTGTCGAGATACCTTTCGAGCACCGGTATCGCCTCGTCCGTCATCATTCCGCGAAGGTCGATTTCGGAGCTTGTGGACGTCATCCGGAGCGCGACGGCGCTCTTTGAGGAGACAGAGGGCTTCTCGGGGGCGCTGTCCTCAAGGAGATATACCTCGTTCTCGCGCGCGGATACCTTCATTATTCCGGCCTTCAGCGAAAGCGTTCTGTCCTCCGAAACGGCGAGGACCGAAGCCTTGACACCCATAGAGAGTATTTCCACCGTGTCACCGACCCTGACGGGTCTCGAAGACTTTCTTGGTTCCCTGGGATTGTCCCTGCGGTCAGTCAGTCTTTCGTTTGCCTCGTTGAGGCTGCGGCGCAGCTCCGCCCTTGCCTCGTTTTCACGAATATGGTCATATTCCTTTGCCTGGCGCTTACGCATTTCGTCCAGCTCGCCGAAGGTGCGCTCGGCGGTTCTTTTCGCGTCCTCCAGTATCCTTTCGGCCTCGCGGCGTGCCTTCTCGTCCGCCTTTTCCAGCCGCACGGAAAGCTCCCGGCGGAGCATTTCGGCCTTTTTCGCGCTTTCCTCCGCCTCTCGGAGCTTTTTTTCGGTCTGCTCCCTGTCCTTTTCAAGCAGCTGTCTCTGTTTTTCGAGTTTCTCTATGGTTTCCTCGAATGAGGCGCTGCCCTGTGCTATTCTGCCCTTTGCGTCGGCGATTACGCATTGCGGAAGCCCGAGTCTTTCGCTTATTGCAAAGGCATTCGATTTTCCGGGTATTCCGATGAGCAGTCTGTAGGTCGGGCGAAGCGACTCGACGTCGAATTCGCAGGAGGCGTTCTGAACGCCCTCCGTCGTCGTGGCATATACCTTAAGCTCGGCATAGTGCGTCGTCGCCGCCATGAGTGAGCCCTTGCGCCTCGCGTTTTCGATGACCGCAACGGCAAGCGCCGCGCCTTCGACAGGGTCGGTGCCCGCGCCGAGCTCGTCAAACAGGAGCAGGCTGCGGTCGCTGCACTCGCCCAGTATTCTGACTATATTTGTCATGTGTGAAGAAAAGGTTGAAAGTGACTGCTCGATGCTCTGCTCGTCGCCGATGTCCGCAAGCACACTCCCGAAAACGGGTACCATGCTTCCGTCGGCCGCAGGGATATGCAGGCCGCAGGCCGCCATTATGCAGAGAAGTCCGAGGGTCTTTATCGACACCGTTTTGCCGCCCGTGTTGGGTCCGGTTATCACGAGCGTGTCGAAATCGCTCCCGAGCTCGATAGTTATCGGCACCGCCGTATCCTTCGGCAGCAGCGGGTGTCGCGCTTTTCGAAGACTCACGCGATGCTCCGAGATGACAGGCTCCTGGCAGTCGAGCCTGTAGCTCAGCTTGGCCCTTGCAAAGATGCAGTCGAGCTCGACGAGAATGTTAAAATCACGGATAATATCGTCCGCGTGGTCGCCGCACTCGGCGGAAAGCTCCATGAGTATTCGCTCTATCTCGATTTTTTCCTTTGCATGCAGCTCGCGAAGCTCGTTATTAGCCTTGACGGCCGCCATCGGTTCGATAAAAAGCGTCGCTCCGCTCGAGGAAATGTCGTGTACCAGCCCGGGTATTGTGCCTTTGTGGTCAGCTTTTACGGGCACGACATAACGGCCCGAGCGCGTTGTGATAATCGGCTCCTGAAGCGCCTTCGAGTAGGAGGGAGACGAAATAATCTTCTGAAGGGCCTCGCGCACTCTTGATGCCGCCGCTCTCATCAGTCGGCGTATGGTCGCAAGCTCGGGGCTCGCCGCGTCCGCAATCTCCTCCTCCCCGATGATACAGGTCGTAATTTTTTCCTCCAAATATTTATTTGACATCAGCGATGAAAAAAGAAAGTCGATTTCGTGCCGCTCGCTGCCGCTGCCGTCAGCATAGGCACGCACCGTGCGCGCCGACTGCAGAACGCCGGAAATGTCCAGTAGCTCGCGCGTGTTCAGCGCGCCGCCGATATTCGCTCTCGAGAGTGAGGAGCGCACATCCTTCACTCCGCTGAAAGAGGGGCTGCCCCGCAGCACCATCATGGTCTTTGCAGCGCTTGTTTCGCCCAGTCTTCGTCTAACCTCGTATTCGCTGTCCGCCGGACGCAGACTCAGCACGTTTTCCTTGGCAGGGGCGCTTACCGCTTCATGCGACAAAAGCTCCAGAATCGCGGGCAGTTCAAGCGTCCTGACGGATTTTTCGTATAATTCTGTCATATGTTTCTCCGTTGTAAGAGTAAATAGTTTGTTTATTTCACGCTTTTCCAGTAGTCGAGCGAGGAAAACCTGCGCTCAAGCTGCGCTCTGACATAGGCCTCGCAAACAGCATTGAGGTCTTTTGCCGCGGTGCCGTCAAGCGTGAACGAGAATATCTTTTTGCTGTCGGCGCCTGAAATATGCCTCAGGGCGGCAAGTGAGGCACCGCAGAGCGGCAAGGTTTCGCCGTATTCGGCGCTCCTGCATTTTCCGCACAGGACGGTACCGCCCAAAGCGCTGAATATAGGCGCTCCGATTTCTTCCCTGCCGCAGACAGGGCAAAGCTCCAGCGAAGGCTCATAGCCCGAAAGGCACATGAGCCTCATTTCAAAAACGGCTTTTATGTGCTCCGGTTCATAAAGCCCTGCCGAGAGCGCGAAAAGGCTGTTGAGCCCAAGACGCAGGACCTCGGGGTTCGGGCTGTCCTCGTCCGATACCGCCTCCAGCAGCTCCGCGAAATAGGTTGCGAGCGACAAAAGAGCTATGTCCTCGCGCAGTCCCAGAAACTGCTCGACGGTCTGTGCCTCCTGAACACACCACTTTCCGCGGTTTTCAAAGAGCGTCATCTCCGAAAAAGTCAGCAACTGACACGCAGCGGCAATCCTTGAGCCCCTGCGCATCACGCCTCTTGCGGAAACGGTCAGCTTTCCCTCGTCCTCTGTGAGAACGGTGAGAATTTTGTCCGCTTCCTTATATTTTGTTTCTCGCAGCACAAGCGCTCTGGTTGTCTTAAACATATTATGTAAACCTCGGCCGCGCCGACCCGTGATTTTATTATTCATTTTCTCCGTGTTCCCCAATGGGTTGGAAAAACGACTTCAAACGTCCGCCTTGCGAAGCAATTAAGCAACGCTTGCAGAGTTTATCACGGGTCGGCGCAGCTTTCTCAAAAACGGATACGGGGTTTTTCACCCGTCCCGCCAAAAGCGAGAGTGTCCCCCGGAGGATGCTCGGGCCTGTACTTTTTTTCTTTCAAGACTGACCTGTATAGCAGGTAGCAGAACGGTTCGCCCGTCTCACAGAACATTCCCCAAAGATTAGAGTCTTTCATTAAGACCTCACCTCGCCGAACTTAGTATGTCCCGCGCGAAGTCTTATATCAGAAAATATCTTCGGTAATTTTTGCTCGCGTTTTCAAAATTTGAAAATTTACTTTAGTCCTTATAGCCGAAATTCCTCAGAAGATTGTCGCTGTCGCGCCAATTGTCCTTGACCTTGACCCAGGTCTGCAGGAAAACCTTCGTGCCCATGAATTTTTCGATGTCGGTGCGGGCCAAAGCGCCGATTTTCTTAAGCATTTCACCGTTTTTCCCGATGATGATGCCCTTGTGGCTGTCCTTTTCGCAGTATATCGTGACGTCAAGGTCGATGATTTCTGTGTCATCTCGCTCAGAAAACTTCGTTACGACCACAGCGGTGCCGTGCGGTATTTCCTTATCGAGGCAATAGAGGATTTTCTCGCGGACTATCTCGGCGCAGACCTGCTTTTCGGGCTGGTCCGTAACCATATCCTCGGGGAAGAGCTTCGGTCCCGGCTTTGCAAATTTCTCGAGCTCGCGCATCAGCTCCTCCGTACCGTCGCGCTTGACTGCGCTTATTGGAATGACGGCGTCAAAGTCACAAAGCTGCGAATACGCCGCGATGACCGCAAGTATCTGCTCTTTGGGTACGGTATCGATTTTGTTGACGGCGAGTATCGAGGGGCATTTGCTCTGCTTGATTTTTTCGATGAGCTCAAGCTCCTGCGGTCCGGCGGAAGGTATCGGCTCGACCATCAGGACGATTGCGTCAACTCCGGCGACGCTCTCGCTGACGACCTTGACCATATAGTCACCGAGCTTTGTTCTTGCTCTGTGGAAGCCCGGCGTGTCCATAAGGACAATCTGCGTATCGCCTCGGTTAATAATTGCGCAGATACGGTTTCGTGTCGTCTGCGGCTTATTTGAAACTATCGCGATTTTCTCGCCGACAAGGGTGTTCGTAAGCGCGGATTTGCCGACATTCGGGCGTCCCACAATCGTTATCATCGCCGATTTTGTTTTTATTTCGTTTGTCTTCGGTTCATTTTTCATTTTTATCTCTCTTTCCGCCCCGCATAAATAGTATGAGAGGTATCAGCGTAAGTATTATAAGTATCGAAATATCGGTATGATTTATGAAAAATTCCAGAGCTTTGTTCACTTTCTCGGCGCGGAAAAAAATTGTTCCGCCGACGGCGGCGGACGCAATCGCGGCGCAGAGCACCGCGCCCGCAGAGGCGTCCTTGGCTTTTCTTATTTCTTCGGACTTCCAGGGGTGAAACGTATCGCACAAGCTCTCCAGCGCCGTGTTGAGGCACTCCAGCGCCGTGACAAGCCCAATGCAGACGAGCACCGCAGCCCACTGAGCAGTCGAGATATTCGTCACGAGTCCCGCAACGATAACATAAAACGCAAAGCACAGATGCACACGCATATTGCGCTCGGCTTTAACCGTATCAATAATGCCGCGAAAAGCATATTTGAAGCTTTTCATTCTTCTCTGACGCCTTCAATCCTCTCCATAATCTCTTTTTCCCGCGCGCGCATCTGCTTCTTCATTCTGCCCTCGTCCGTGTGGTCATAGCCCAGAAGGTGCAGGACGCTGTGGACGGTGAGATATTGGATTTCTCTTTGTGTGCCATGCCCGAATTCTTCGCCCTGAGCCTCGGCCCGTTCAAGGCAGAGCGCCATGTCTCCGAGAACGATCCTGCCGGTTTCGGGATTTTGTTCTGCAGCATCCGGGTCGAAGCCGCCCGGCGTGAATTCGTTTGCGGGGAAGCTCAGCACATCCGTCGGGCTGTCGACCTGACGAAACTCTCGGTTCAGAGCACGTATTCCCTCGTCGTCCGTCAGCAGTACGCTTATTTCGCAGGGGACGCGAATGTTCTCCGCCGCGAGCGCCTCGCGGACTGCTTTTTCTATCAGCTTCTTCGCGTCGGGCTGTCCCAATCCCCGCTTTTCACGGGAAAGATATATCTTGTGGTTCATTTTATCACTATACTTTCTTTTTATATGTCTTCTGCGGCGCGCTTCTCGGGGCGGCGGGCTTCGGCGCCGACTGTGTGCGCGGCCTCTCATGCTTCTCGTAGGCCTCGATTATTCTCTGCACCAGCACATGCCGGACGACGTCGGCTCCTGTCAGTCGGCAGATTTTGATATCGTCGATGTCCTGTAGTATCTTCATCGCCTCCTTGAGCCCGCTCGGCTTGTCTCCCGGAAGGTCAATCTGCGTAATATCGCCCGTTATAACGACCTTCGAACCGAAGCCGATGCGGGTTAAAAACATCTTCATCTGCTCAGGTGTGGTGTTCTGCGCCTCATCAAGGATTATGAAGCTATCGTCAAGCGTTCTTCCGCGCATATATGCGAGCGGCGCGACCTCGATATTCCCGCGCTCGAGGTATTTATTGTAGGTCTCCGTACCGAGCATGTCGAAAAGCGCGTCGTAAAGCGGGCGCAGATAGGGGTCGACCTTGCTCTGCAGATCTCCGGGCAGAAAGCCTAGCCGCTCTCCCGCTTCGACCGCTGGACGCGTCAGTATGATGCGGTTAACCTCCTTGTTGCGGAAGGAGGCGACCGCCGCCGCTACCGCAAGATAGGTTTTGCCCGTTCCGGCGGGTCCGATGCCGAGCGTTATTGTATTATTTTTGATTGCGTCCACATATTCCTTCTGTCCTATGGTTTTGGCCTTCACGGGCTTGCCCTTGGTGGTGATACAGATGACGTCGCCCGCGATTTTGTCGATTTTTTCTTCCGCGCCCTCGCGGACAAGCTTGATTATATAGCGCACGTTCTGCTCGTCGATATTCTCGCCGCGCGCGGCAAGGGACAAAAGCCCCGTTATTGCCTTTTCGGCAAGCATGACGTTTTCCGCCTCGCCTGTTATGTGAAGCTCCGCTTCCCTGTCGACAACCTTGACGGCAAGCTCAGTTTCCACGATGTGTATGTTCCTGTCAAAGGAGCCGAAAACGCTGATAATCTGCTCCATACGGTCAACCGGCATAATTCTCTCTATCATTGGGTGTTTTTTTCCTCCCCGGCGGACTTCGCCGCGTTTATCTCCTCCACGGTCATTTGCTTTTCCGTGGCAATGTTCTGCCTGCACTCGGCGCGCAGCGTCCCGACGGCGGTGCCGTCAATCACGCTGAAGGTAAATTCGGAGCTTATAATCTCCCCGTCTTCACCGATTCTGCGTCTGAGCTCGCAAGCGGTGAGTTCTTTGAGCCTTGCTCCCGCAGCGTCCTCCGTAAAGTCCGCGCCCGAAAGTTCATAGCTTTCCGACGTTTCTTTGACTACCGTTACCGGAAGCTCGAAAAAGCCTTCAATTCCCAGCCTGCGCTCACTCACGATATTATCACAATTTGTATCTGAAATTCTACTCTTACCGTAAAAATTTATGCGCTCATTGCCTATTATCAGCGCAAAACGGCTCTCTTTTTCGCCCGTGTATATCTTCTCGGAGTATTTGAGCGGCATAACGGCGCAAATCTCGTACCAGGTTCGCGCAATAACAATGCCCTCGGCGTGAACGATTTCCGTTTCGCCGAAGGTGCTGGGGACAGCTCCGCCAATCAGCGTGTCGCTCTCCGCAGCGGTCTGACCCTTTTTGAAAAGCGAAAAGCCTCGCAGAACACTTATGCTCTGTATTATACCCGGCTCCCCGGCCACTATCTTAACGGCTTCGTCTTCATCAAAAAGCTCGGGTACGTCCGTTCTCTCGCGTACCTCGACCACGGCTCTTGACCCGAAAACGCTGACGCTCAGCCATTTCAACTCGGGAACCTTGACTAAGACGCGGCTGCGGATGCTGTCGCTCGTGAAATCCGGCCAGAAGCTGCCGATATAGACGCCGCTGTCCTCAAGGGCATTGAGAATCTCAATGTCGCTCACGGTGTCGTTACCGGTGATTTCGATTTCCCAGATAAAAAAGTGCGAGGCAACGAGGATAAAAATTAAAATAAGCGGAAGCACCAAAAGGGCGTAGCGCCTTCGCAGCTTCTTCGCCTCAATAGGCACTCCGCGCCTTTCGACTATTTCGGCTTCGCAGCAGCACTTTTCGGCAAAACCCAGAATTTCCTCCGCGTGCTTCAGTCTGGTTTTGAAGAAAAACGTGATTTCGTCCTCGGGACAGACGCCCCAGAAATCGATGTTTTCGTCGGCGCAGCGGTCAATAAGCCTTGTCGGTTCGGCGCCGACGGCTTTAATAACGGCGTAGCCTCTGACTTCGTCCGACAATCTTTCCAAAAAGCGTTCCCCCCAGTACTAGCACAGCTCGATTGCGACAATGATACCGCGCAGCACAAGCTCCGTTTTCGTCATAGCCGCAAGCTCCAGATCCTCCCCGCGTATCTGCAGGAGCAGATTTCTGCCCCGAACCTCAATGAGGTCGCGGGAATAGCTTTTCAGTCCCCCGTGGTTTTCGATCAGCGCCTCGCTTCCGCCAGAAAGCGTGAGCTTCGGCACACCCGGCACAAGCTCCGCGGGCAGGCGGAAAAAATCGGTGACGGGGCGTCTGCGCACAGCATTTTTCAACTTACTCACCACCTCAAACAAGTTTATGCGCAGACCTGTCGTTTTAGCAGTACCGAAAAAACAGGAAAATGCGGAAAGGCACGTACATACAATTTAGCGATACTAAGGTGGTGTTTATTTTGTGAGGAAGCTTTCATTTTTCATCGCGGTTTTTCTCGCGCTCTGCGCTTTTACAGGGCTTTTACTCTGCCCCGCGGCTTCAACGGGCGGCGCGAAAGCCGGTCTTCTCCTCTGCTCGGGCATAATCATCCCCTCTCTTTTTCCCTTTGCCGTAATCGGAAATGTTTTCACTGAGCTTGGTCTGCCGCAAAAGCTAGCCGGAGTCTTCTCTCCCGTTACAAAAAAGCTGTTCGGCGTTTCGGGTTCGGGCAGCGCCGCGTTTTTTCTCGGCATTACGGGCGGCTATCCTCTCGGCGCTATCTCCGTATCGGAGCTGTACTCAAAAGGAATCCTACAAAAAAGCGAAGCCGAGAGGCTTCTCGGCTTCTGCAATAATTCCGGTCCAGCGTTCATCATTTCAGTGGCGGGAAGCGCCGTTTTCGGCAGCGTGAAAATCGGGGTTTTTCTCTACGCCGTACATATACTCTCCGCTCTTCTGACGGGTATGCTCATGAAAGGAAGAGAATACCCCGCACGACCCTTAGCACCCCCCGCAGCCGGCGTCGGCATCTCCGCCGCGCTTACCTCGAGCGTGAAGCGCGCCACGGCGGCTATGGTAACGGTCTGCGGCTTCGTCGTTTTTTTCAGCGTCGTCGTCGGACTACTCGACGCTGCCGGCACGCTTTCAATGCTGACGGGAGCAATTTCGGCGCGCTTTGGAACGGAGCTGCATTTTTCGCGCAGTCTTCTGACGGGTTTTTTGGAGCTGGGTACGGGAACAAGCTCCATGCTCGGTTTGCGCGCCGACGCCCTAAACCTAGCGCTCTGCTCGTTTCTGCTCGGCTGGGGTGGGATTTCCGTGCACGCACAGGCCTCCGCCGTAATAAGAGAGAGCGGACTATCCCCCGCTCGGCACACTTTTGGCAAGCTGCTTCACGGCGGGCTGTCCGCCCTCATCACATTTTTGGCGTTCCCGCTTCTAATCGGCTGAACGCTTAGTCTCTTCGTATTCCTCATTCCACTTTATGACGTCGACTCCGCCGTTGTTGCAGTAGTCGAAGTCCGCTCCGAATATCCCGTGGATGCTTTCGAGCCCCTCGCACATGGAATTATACAGGGTGTCGTTTATGACCCCGAGATTGTTTTCGGCCTGATAGGACGCGATGGCCGACTGGAGGTTCCAGAGCCTGTAGCGCCAGTCGCTCGTCACGTTCACGTCGTTTAGATCCACCATGTACATCGGGGCATAGGACACATTGCGCAGGTAGGTTTCGCCCGTGTCAAGGTTCTTCTGAATGTCGATGTTCAAAACGGCGGTGAGGTCCGTGTATTTGTCGTCCTGACAGGAGACGAAGTTTCCGAGGCTGTAGACAAGGAAGCAGGTCTTTTCATTGCCCTCGTCATCCGTGACGCGGCGCAGTTCCATAGGCTCGGGAACATGGGTGTGTCCGCCGACGATGATATCCGCGCCCTCCTGGAACAGAAGATCCGCAAGCTCCGTCTGGTAATCCACAGGCTCCGTGTAATACTCGTTGCCCCAGTGCATCATAACGACAATCATGTCCGTATTAAGCTCGCGCGCGGCCGCCATGTCGGTTTTGAGCTTGTCATAGTCGATATCCTCGACCGTGGTGAGATAATCCTTCATAAAGATGTTCGCGGCGTATTCGAAACCAGTCACGGGGATTGCATTCGTTCCATAGGTGAAGCTGAGAAAAGCGAAGCTGACTCCGTTAATGTCCTTTACGAGGATACCGTTGTTTTTATTTTGCTCTTCCTGGGTGCGGTACGTTCCGACATGGTCAAGCCCATTCTGGTCAAGCACGTCAAGCGTGCGGATAAGACCTGCCTGCAGGCTGTCCATGCAGTGGTTGGACGCCGTGTTTATCATGTCGAAGCCGAAGCTCTTGAGGCTCGTTGCCAGCGCGGCGGGCGACTTAAACATCGGGTAGCCGGAGTATTCCGTTGTGTCGGGAAAAGTAGTTTCCATCGTACAGACCGCATAGTCCGCGCCTTGGACAAAGTCCTTCGCGCCGCCGAAAATCGGCACATAGTTGTACGATCCGTCCAGGTTCAGCGCTTGGTCGTTTAATCCGGAATGAGCGACAAGATCGCCGCAGAACGCGAGCTTTACATTGGCCGCATTCGTCGGTTCGGTGAAGAAGGGTGTGGGCGTCGGCGTGGGCGTCGGCGTGGGCTCGGGCGTTGCCTGCGCTTCAATAAGGGCTTTCTCCTCCGCCTGGTGCTGGCTGTAATTTTTGTAGACGTAGACTCCCAGTATCCCGATAAGGACAACGAGAAACACGCTCAATATACCTTTCAGTATTTCTTTCATAGTAAATTCCTTTCGGCTGCAAAACTCGAATAACAGCGAAAACGCATTCAGCGCTGATGCTGACCGAGCTTATTTTACCATATCCGGTGAAAAAATAAAGTGTAAAAGCGTATACAGCTGTGATAAAATATTTATAATGGATTAGTTTCTATATTTTTCGCGCTCTTTTGGAGGTCAAAATGGACGAACTCAGGAAAAATCAGCTCTATACGGCGGATATCGAAGGCTATTCCAGCACCGGCGCGGGCGTCTGCCGAATACTGGGAAGGGCTGTTTTTGTCGAGCAGACGCTTGTCGGAGAAGTTTGGGAAGTGCTGATTTTGAAAGTTACGTCCTCAGCCGTTTACGGCAAGGGGCAACGACTTGTGAAGGCATCGCCCGAGCGCGTTTCGCCCGTCTGCCCCGTTTTTGGAAAATGCGGCGGCTGCAACCTTATGCATATGAGCTACACCGAGGAGCTTCGTTTCAAGCTTGCCCGCGTCAACGATACCATACGGCGCCTCGGCGGGCTTAATTTCCATATCGATGAAATCCTCGGCTCGGGGGAAAGTGAAATTCTCCGCTACCGTAACAAAGCGATTTTCGCCGTCGGACAGGATAGGGACGGCAGAGCCGTTACAGGTTTTTTCCGTGAACGCAGCCACGACATCATCGAAGCGCCCGACTGCCTTATCCAGACCGAGCTTTCCGTCCGCTGTGCCGCTGCCCTGCGTGAATTTATTGATAAAACGGGAGTTCCCGTCTACGACGAAACGACGGGAAAGGGACTTTTGCGGCACATTTTCACCCGATGCAGTCTAAAATATCCACAGTCCGTCGCCTGTGTCGTTTCGGCAGGCGGCCTGCATGAGCACACAGGCGAGCTTGTTAACTGCCTTCGCGTAAAATGCCCCGAGCTTACCGGCATCGTCCTGTGCATAAACAAAACCCGCGGCAACACGGTGCTCGCGGGCGATTTTCATACGCTTTGGGGAAGCGAATATATTGAGGACGAGCTGTGCGGGCTTCGCTTCAAAATCTCGCCGCTCAGCTTCTATCAGATAAATCCCCGTCAGGCGGAAAAGCTTTACCGTCGTGTGCTGGAATATGCCAGTCCCGACGGCGTGGGTACGGTACTCGACCTCTACTGTGGCACCGGCACGATAAGTCTCTGTCTTGCGCGCGGAGCCAAATTTGTTTACGGTGCCGAGATAGTCGGAGACGCCGTCGAAAACGCCCGTCAGAATGCTGAGGCTAACTCTATTGAAAACGCCGAGTTTCTCCTCGGTGATGCGGGAGAAGCCGCGAAAAGGCTGGCGCAGGCGGGCATTTCCCCGGACGCCGTCGTTGTCGACCCGCCGCGCAAGGGCTTGTCGCCCGATGTTATTGAAACGGTCGCTGAAATGTACCCCGAGCGCGTTGTCTATGTGTCCTGTGACCCCGCGACCCTTGCCCGCGACCTGAAGCTCTTTGCCGGGCGAGGATATATGCCTAAGGCAGGCACTGCCGTTGACATGTTTCCACGCACGTGCCACGTTGAGACGGTAGTATTGACGTCGCGGGTAAAAGATTGAATGTACGTAAAACACAGAAAATAAGCCTTTTCTGTGTTTTTGAGAATTTCAAGTGATTGTCTCAAAGCGGGATTTTACTTGTGTGGGAACATAACAAGAGTTTAAGTTAAATCAGCGGGAAACACAGTTTTTCTACAAAAACATTGTGTTGATAAATTGGAAGGAAAATATTAGATTGATTGTAGAAAAACAGAGAATCAACAATATACCCGGAATTCTTTGGGGGGAAAAAAGCAATAAAATCATTATTGCGGTACATGGCAGCCACTCTTCTAAAATTGATGACTGCATTTGGATATTGGCGGAAGAAGCGACGAAGTGTGGTTATCAAGTATTGAGTTTTGACTTGCCTCAGCACGGAGAACGTGTTTATGAAACTGAACCGTGTATGGTTCAGGAATGTGTTAGAGAGTTATCAGATATTTTGCGCTTTGCACAGCAGAAAGCGGAACACATTTCGGTATTTGGATGCAGCATGGGAGCCTATTTCAGTTTAATGGCGTATGAAAACGAACTGATTGAGCATGCATGGTTCTTATCTCCTGTTACCAACATGGAAAGAATTATTCATAATGTCATGAGCTATTGTAAAATCACTGAAAAAGAGTTTGAAAAACTGCAGACAATAGAAAACCCTATCGAAACTCTATATTGGGACTATTATAGCTATGTGAAAAATCATCCCATCGTAGCATGGAATCATCCCACTCATATTTTACGAGGAGAAACAGATTCACTTTCTGAGCGTGAGTTTGTTGCTGATTTTGCCAATCGTTTTGGATGTGAGCTGGTAGAACAAAAAGGCGGCGAGCATTGGTTCCATACACCCGATGAGCTAAACTATTTAAGAAGTTGGCTCAAAAACAGATTGTAATTTCAGAGACAGGAATACTGGATAGATGTTTTGAATTTTAGTCTGTGTGTAAAAAGGTCGGGATGTTATCATGCAACATCCTTTTTTACATCTGCAAACGTGTATTTATCGGGCAGACAGTCATAAAAGCGCACAAGGAATTAGTTTCTGGAAAACTATTGGAGATTTTAAATGAACAAAATGATAAAGATCAGAAATGAAGAAGCGGCAGACCATGAGATAGTGGAAAAAATCACAAGAAGAGCTTTTTGGAATTTATATATTCCGGGGTGCATTGAACACTATTTGGTTCATGTTATGCGGTCCCACAGGGACTTCCTGCCGGAGCTGGATTTTGTTATCGAGGTCAACAGTCAGGTAATCGGTAATATCATGTACACAAAAGCAAAGCTGGTCGATGAGTCCGGGAAAGAAAAGGAAATCCTGACCTTCGGTCCGGTTTGTATTATGCCGGAATACCAAAGAACGGGTTACGGGAAAATGCTTATGGAGCATTCTTTTGACAAAGCGACTGCACTTGGCTATGATGTGATTGTAATATTCGGTAACCCCGACAACTATGTAAGCCGCGGCTTCAAGAGCTGCAAAAAACACAATGTTTGTCTTGAGGACGGCACATACCCGGCGGCAATGATGGTAAAAGAACTGAAACCGGACAGTTTGGACGGAAGGAAATGGGTATACTCCGAAAGCCCGGTGATGAAGATAGACGAACAAGAAGCCGAGCGCTTTGACGAGAGCCTGGAAAAAATGGAGAAGAAGTACCAACCGAGCCAGGAAGAGTTTTATATTCACAGCCATTCTGTTATAGTATAAATATGCTGCTTTTACGTCGATTTAGAGGATTTATTGTCTTTTTCGAATGAAAAGAATGGTGGTTATAAAGTGAAGTACGGATTTTTACCCATGGCAATGTGGTGTTTCTTTGACTGCTCTTTTCAGAAACAGCTAAGCATCATAACAACTGATAATCCAAAGGCGGTGATGAAGAAGACAAAAACCGTTTACCTGACCATTTTAGAGGATATACCCGAGTTTGATAAAATGATCGTTTCTTTGTAAATATCCTAAGCGCAGCTATGCTGGCGGCAGTATATCTCAGCTTAAAAGAAAAACCGGGTATTGACGAAATGACAACGTACTACCACAGAACGATGACCGAAAATGCGGCTATGAATGCTTTCTTAAAAAGCCAAAACATGTGTTCTAAAAAAGCGCAGGCAAAATTGGCCCATGAGGCAAAGGCCTGCCAAACCAGACCCAATCCATATACGTGGACGTTTCGATATGAGCCCGGAATAAGTATAAACAGTTTCACGACATATTTTGATACTTGCGTAATATGCTGCCTTTTTCGAAAGCTTGGAATATCGGAAGTAATACCCGCAATGTGTACTTACGATTATGATATGGCCGATTTTAGCGGCTGTCTGTTTACACGACAGTATACATTGGCAAAAGGCGGACCTTTTTGCGATTGTCATTATGAGAGAAAACAGGGACGTATGTAAGAAGGCTTGCTCTGGCAAGCGGACAAGTACTGTATCACATTGCGGATATATACGGAACATTCTTTTATTCAACCTAAAGCTTTTCCTTTTTCGACTTTATTCTTGTTAATGTCTCTTTGTACACTATTATAATATAAAGTCTTTGTGTTTGGAGGTTGATAGTATGTTAAGCATAGAAAAGTATTTCGATGTTCGGACCGGCTTATTAATTTCGGTAATAATTTTAATTTTGGCTTTGTATTTTGCCTCTAAAAAATCCACTCGTTCAAGACAGATTTTTATCGTTGTAACTATTGTGATCAATCTTGTATATCTTATTTGGAGGACCGTTTTTACCCTGCCCCTTAAATTTGGGACGGCAAGTATTGTTTTGGGAATTTTGCTGATTCTCGCAGAATGGATGGGGTTTTGGCAGTTTTTGGTTTTCAGAATTCTGTTTTGGAAGCCATATAAAAGCAGCGAATGGCCGGATAAAGACTTTATAGCAGACCCGACAGTAGACATTTTTATATCAACATACAACGAGGATATGAAAATTCTAAAGAAAACAATTTCCGGCTGCCTAAGTCTTGATTATCCTAAGGACCGCCTCAACATCTACCTTTGCGATGACGGAAAAAGGAAAGAAATCGAAAACCTTTGTGAAGTTATGGGAATAAATTATCTGACAAGGGACGGTAACAAAGACGCTAAGGCGGGCAATGTAAACAATGCGCTGAACCATACAAACGGAGAATTTGTGGTGCTCCTTGACGCTGATATGGTTCCTAAATCGTCCTTTTTGAGAAAAACTATCGGATATTTTGTCGACGAAAAAATGGGGTTTGTTCAGACACCTCAGGTATTCTATAATCCCGACCCGTTTCAGTATAATCTGAAAATGTTCAAGAAGATTCCGAATGAACAGGACTTCTTTATGCTTGAAATCCAGGGGGGAAGAGATTTCTACAATGCCGTTCTCCATGTTGGGACCAACGCGGTTTTCAGAAGAAAAGCGATAGAAGACATAGGCGGAGTTCCAACCGGCACCATTACTGAGGATATGGCTACGGGAATGCTCATCCAAGCAAAAGGATATAAGACGAAATTTGTAAAAGAAGTTCTGTGTACGGGGCTTTCGGTTGAAAGCTTCAGCGACCTTGTGAAACAGCGTGAAAGATGGTGCAGAGGCAATATTCAGGTAATAAAAAAATGGAATCCGCTGACTCTTAAGGGTCTGAGCCCTATGCAGAGGTTAATCTATATCGACGGATTTTTCTACTGGTTCTTTGGAATCCAGAAAATGATATATATTCTGTGTCCTCTGATTTATCTGCTATTCAGTACGGTAATTTTGAATGCTTCCGTTTACGACCTGCTTCTGTTCTGGCTCCCGTCGTTTTTGGCATCGACACTTACATACAGAGCTTTGGTCAGAAGCAGCAGGACAGTAACCTGGAGCCACATCTACGAAGTGGCAACTGCCCCTTTTCTCTCGCTTGCCGCTTTGGTGGAAGCGATCTTCTCAAGACCCATTCCCTTCAAGGTTACCCCAAAGGGGATAAATACGGAACGGACTTCAATATCTCTTCGTTATGCAATTCCGCACATCATTATAATCACAGCAACTATTGCAGGCTGGATCCTCACTGGCATACACTTGAATTCCGTCGCAGTTTCCTCGGTAAACTCAACGGCGATAAATCTTTTTTGGTCCGCTTATAATGCAATTGCCATAGCAACCAGTATTTTCGTCTGCATTGAAAGACCCCGAAAAAGAAGCGCCGAAAGAATGGTCGCCGATGAAAATGTGTCATTAAGCGTAGACGAAGGCGCAATGTGCAGGATTGTCGATTTGTCCGAGTCCGGCGCAAAGGTCGAATGTGGCAGTATGGCAAATCAAACGGGAGATTTGTCAGGTCCGGTCAAAATAAAAAGCCGGGATTTTGAGAATCTTGAAGGTAAAATTATTTGGACCGAAAGCAAAGGAGATCGAAACAGCTTCGGTATAAAATTCAATGAGCTACCGATTGACGTTTATAAAAAAATAGTAAGCTACATTTCAAATCGCAGCAAAGGCTATCACGAAGACAAATAACCTGGATGTTGAAATAACCTAAGGGTGCTTTTATCCGTTACGCAAAGTCAGGCGAAATAAGTTTCGGAACTGTCATTGCAGAGGATACAGCGGGTTAATAAGATAAGGGTGGAAAAAGAACAAGGGACGAATGTAAGTTCGTCCCTTGTTCTTTCCGTTTTACCTGCTTCAAATGCTCGGATACCCTTAGCGTATCTCCTTTGTAGCAACTATATCCACACCAGTACCGGCAACATTCTGCAATATTACGTCGCCGATATGAACCGGAGCTTTAACCGTGATACCGTTGATGTCTTTGATGACATCAAATATCTTACCCTTTGGAACATCGGTCTTGGTTTTGCAGGAAACCATTACGTCTCCCTTGGTCGCACCAAGCACCCGGACCGTGCTGGTAACGATACGCGTCGGGTTTGTAACTTCTTTGCGGGCATAGGCTTCGCCGCGTGGGCAGGAGTAGCCCTCAACATTTTCAATTTCTCCTGATCCGTTCAGTGTGACCGTGATTGGACAACCGAGCGGACAGCTTATACAGATTAGATTTCTGGTATCCATAGTCTACTTCTCCTCCACCCGAATTGTAATCTTTGAAAGGTTCGGACGTTCATCAAAGAATTGCTTTTTAAGCTTGACCTCTTCCATCTCACCGGGAGCCATGATGGGGCGCTTAATATGAAGAACTCTGTCCTGATCAAAATAAACGCTTACAAAGTGATTTCTTATGATGTCTCCGACGCGGAAGCGGACAGTAAGGCTCTCCGGCACGCGCGAGGGGTCAATCGAAACGGGAACCGTATATCTCGGTCCGCCTTCGACCGCCACAGGCACTTCATGCCTTGCTCCTTCAAGCCCTCCCGCCTGTACGTATGCGGCGGCGTTTTTTCCGGCAGAAGCTGCTTCTTCTGAAACAAAGTCGACCAGATCGTGGACATGCAGCACGTTTCCTGCGGCAAATACTCCCGGTATGCTGGTTTCGAGACTCTCATTAACAGACGGACCATTTGTTACAGGATTGATCTTTACGCCCATTCCGCGGCTGAGTTCGTTTTCGGGAATAAGTCCGACTGAAAGAAGCAGCGTATCGCACGTATAGTGCTCTTCAGTTCCGGGTATCGGTCTGCGCTTCTCGTCGACTTCGGCAATGGTAATTCCCTCTACACGTTCTTTGCCCTCGATGTCGATGACCGTATGGCTGAGCTTCAGAGGTATGCCGTAGTCGTCAAGGCACTGTACGATGTTTCGGCGAAGTCCGCCGGAATAAGGCAGAAGCTCGGCGACGACCTTGACTTTCGCTCCTTCAAACGTCATGCGGCGGGCCATAATCAGTCCGATATCGCCGGAACCGAGAATGACCACCTCGCGGCCCGGCATCAGGCCCTCCATATTCACCAAGCCGAATGTGCTCAACCCTGCCACTCCAGTTCATGGTCATCGCCGATGTAAACCGTGTCGCCGTTTTCGATGCCCATTTCTCGCAGCCGGTCTTCTACGCCAAGGGTCTCGATCAGTTTTTGGAAGCGCCGCACGGAGCCCTCGAACTCCCAGTAGGTCATCTTGGCGGCGCGCTCGATTGCAACCCCGGAAACCTTGTAGCCGCCGTCGTCCGTGCGGGTGACCATGAATGCGCGCGGGTCCTCGGCCGGGCGATAAACCGGCAATTCCCTGACCACGACCGGCTCTGGCGCAGGTTGCAGCAATTCGACGCATTTCCACAGAATTGGATCCAGCCCGGTACGCGCCATGGCGGATACCGCCACCGGGTCAGTTACTCCATGGGCCATTAGCTGCTTTTTAATCGCAGGCCAGCGTTCCTGCACTTCCGGCAGATCAATTTTATTCAATGCCACGATTACCGGTTTCTTGCTCAATTCCGGATCGAAAAGCGCCAGTTCGGAATTGATTTGCGCATAATCCACCAATGGATCTGCAGATAACCCGTCAAGCAGGTGGATAAGTACCCGTGTGCGCTGGATATGCCGCAGAAAGGCGTCTCCCAATCCAACTCCTTCATGCGCTCCTTCGATCAAGCCGGGGATATCTGCCAGCACCAGGGTGGTTTCCATGTTGAGTTCGGCCACACCCAGGTTGGGTTCGATGGTGGTGAACGGGTAATTGGCAATCTTTGGGCGCGCATTGGTCACCGCAGCCAAAAAACTCGACTTGCCAGCATTGGGCACGCCGACCAGCCCTACGTCGGCGATCAATTTGAGCTCCAGGCGCAGGTTGCGCTCTTCAGC
>Ga0074193_1001563_pt1 | contig 26594 bp, 25 predicted proteins | sample EPASupsiteHSE605_FD_64523 | JGI IMG/M metagenome (GOLD analysis project Ga0074193, IMG submission 64523) | Bioremediated contaminated groundwater from EPA Superfund site, New Mexico - Sample HSE6-05 | ecosystem: Environmental > Aquatic > Deep subsurface > Groundwater > Contaminated ... | reverse complement strand
TAGAACCCCTGTCGCAGGATTTAAAATCTGCGCGATTGCGGAGGTTTGGTTAAGTGCGGCCTTGAAAAGATACACTACCCTAAATTGTTTTCAGGATAGACGCAGAGGGCGCAGAGAAATTAATTATAATCGATAAAGTGTGTTCTGTTCTAATAATAAACTTTTACCCCTCTGCGTACTCTGCGCCTCTGCGGTTCAAAAAACTTATACTCCCTCTATAATCTCCGTATATTTTTTAGTTTAAATTTCCCGTTTTTCAAATCCTCAAGTAGCGTGTATACTACCGGAACAACTACCAACGTCAGAATTGTCGATGTGACAAGCCCTCCAATAATAGCATGTGCCATGGGGGCACGGGTTTCTGCACCGGGTCCTATTCCTAAAGCCAGCGGCAGCATTCCGAAAATCATAGCCGTTGTTGTCATCATAATCGGCCGCATCCGAATAATTGCCGCTTCGATCAAGGCCTGGTTGCGATCTACACCTTCTACGCGACGCTGTTTTGCAAAGTCAATCAGCAAAATGGCGTTTTTGGTTACCAAGCCCATTAGCATGATAATTCCGATCAATGACATCATACTTAGCGTGCTATGCATAACAAGTAAGCCCAGGATTGCGCCAATAATCGCCAGCGGCAAGGCCAGCATAATTGCAAATGGATCAATAAAGCTTTCAAACTGGGCGGCTAATACAAAGAAAATAAACAGTACTGCCATCAATAAAGCCATAATAATCCCCGTGAAAACATCCTTCATCTGTTGAGATTGACCGGTAGCCACAAATTTATACCCATCCGGCACCTTAATCTCCGCTAATTTAGGATTGAGTAAGTTATTGAAATCCCCAAGCGTCGTATTACGTAAATTTGCTGATATCGTGATTTGTGCCTGGCGGTCATACCTATTAATTTGTTTAGGGCTTGTTGCATATATCGTATCAGTTACCTGAGATAGCGGCACCATTACCGCTTGTCCATTTTTATCCTTGGACGCGCCGGTTATATAAAGATTGTTTATATCGGTTAAACTCTCACGATCACCAGGAGTCAGAACAACTCTTACATCATATGAATCATCTGTGTCCTTATATTGCGTTACAATTTTTCCGTTAAACATGGTCTGCAGGGTATCAGCAACGCTGGATGTTGATACCCCAAGGTCTGAGGCTTTATCCCGGTTAACTACGATTTGTACGTCCGGCTTACCATCCGCGTAGCTGGAGGAAACATCAACCGCCCCCGGTATACTTGCCACAAGCTGTTCGACTCGTTCGGCAATCTCAGCCAGTGTATCCAGCGAAGTCCCTTGAATAACCAATGATATTGGTTTCCCACCCGACATACCTGATTTCTTGGAGATACTAATTTGCACCCCGGTGATGTTCTTTAATTTTTCCCGGAGTTCAGAAATTATTTGATTATCATTAATTTTACGCTCATTCTTCGGTTTCAACTCCGTCAAAATATTAATGTTATTTACGTTTGATACACTATAGGTCATAGTTACTTCCGGGATATCATGAATAATCTGGGATATCTCGTCGGCTATTTCTGCCACAACCTGCGGACTCATACCAGGATCCACCTCTGCCGCCACCGTAAACTCGCTGTTATCGGCATCGGGTACAAAAGCAGTGCCTAAAAATGGCAACATTGCCAGACTCCCTATGAATAATAGTGCTGCTATCAGCATTACCTTACCGCGATGAACCAATGCATATTTCAGGAAATCTCCGTAACGCAACGTCCAATAGTCAAATTTCTGATTCCAGTTCGACCATGCCTTTCCTAAATTGCCATGGGGCTCGTGTCCGGAGCTGTTGAGATATTTTGCTGATAACATTGGCGTTAATGTGAAGGCCACAAACAGCGATACCAATACGCTAACCGCCACCGTTACGCCAAATTGTTTAAAAAACTGTCCAACTATGCCTGTCATCATCCCCACCGGCAAGAATACAGCAACCAGGGTAAGCGTCGTCGCCGTAACCGCCAGACCAATCTCAGCCGTGCCTTCTGCGGCAGCTGCATATTTATCTTTCCCTTGGTCTAAGTGTCGCATAATATTTTCAATAACCACGATCGCATCATCTATCAGCAATCCGACAGCCAGGGACAACGCTAACAGCGACATTGTATTTAGCGTAAAATCCAGAGCCTTCATCGCCAAGAAAGAGGTAATAATGGATGTAGGAATAGCAACTGCAGCAATCATCGTACTCCGCCAGTTACCCAAAAACAGCAGTACGATGGCAACCGCCAATATCGCACCCAGAATTAGGTTAAACAGCACATCATGAATTGAATCTTTGATATTTCGAGAATTATCCCGCACCAATATCAGTTCAACCTCGGCAGGCAGTTCCTTTTTGATCATATCCAGCTCTTTTTTTACATTTTCCGCCACTTGCACCGTATTGCTGCCCGATTGTTTCATAATATCCAGGCCAATAGCCGGTTGATCGTTTAGTTTCGTGATCCTAGTTACACTTTTCGTTGTATCGTTTACAGTAGCGATATTTCGCACATAAAGCGGTACTCCGTCCCGTCGTCCTATCGGTATGTCCAAAAATTGATCCGGAGATGTAATACTTCCCACCGTTCTCAGATTAATTTCGCGCTTCCCATCAGTTATTTTCCCACCGGGTAATTCTATATTTTCACTGCGCAGATTGTTTAAAACTTCGGGAATTGCCAAACCATAAGCAGCAATTTTATCACTATCCAGATTAATTTGTATCTCTCGATCCAGCCCGCCCTGTACATTTACAGAGGCGACCCCGCCGATTGCCTCCAGTCTTTTTGTCACCGCATCCTTTGCAATAATTGTTAGCTCCCGTTGACTAACCGCTCCCGTAAGTGCAATTGACACAATTGGCGTCTCAGAAGGATCGAAACGGGTAACGATTGGCGCATCGGCATCCTGGGGTAAGCTTCCCTGCAATCTACCCAGTTTATCCCGTACATCTTGTGCTGCTGTAGCCGCTGATGTTTCCAACGTAAATTGGATTACAGTCGTCGATGTTCCTTCACTTACCGTAGATGTGATATGCTCAACGCCTGCGATTACACTAACCGTGTCTTCAACCTTTTGCGTTACTTTGGCTGCAACTTGCTCCGGTGATGCTCCAGCATAATTTACCGTAACCGCAACAACTGGAATTTCAATGTTAGGATATTCATCTACATTCAAGGACATGTAACTGAATAAGCCTAAAACAACGAGAGCCAGAATGGTCACGGTGGCAAATACCGGGCGTTTTAAGCTAATCTCAGTAAGTATCATGGCTTTCTCCTCTACTCCGTCACTTGAACGGCATCCCCGTCTTTGAGTTGGTTTACATTGCTTACAACCACTTTTTCACCTGGTTGCAGGCCGGACTTAATGGTAATTGTATCGCCAGTTACATCACCGATCTCAACTTGGTGACGCATGACCTTATTGTTTGTTACCGTGAAAACATAATACATACCTTGTTTTTGAATAACTGCCGCCTGCGGCACCACTAGGACTTGCACGGCATCGCCGGTTGCCAACCGTACCTTTGTGAACATGCCGGGCTTTAACATCGCGTCAGTATTAGCAATTTTAATCTTTGTACGAAACATCCTGTTAGCCAAACCAGCTTCGGGGTTCATAATATCAACACTTCCCGTGAAAAATTTATCAGGATATGCATCAACTGTTATTTCCGCTGTTTGTCCAATTTTCACACGTCCCAACTCTTTCTGTTCAATATTAACTACTGCGTACACCTGATCAATATCTTCAACAACAATAAGCGACGCTCCTGGGGAAACAACCTGCCCCACAGTCGCCGTTTTATTGGCAATCACTCCGTTTACAGGCGCAGTTATTATACCGTAGCCGTATTGCTGTTGGGCATTATCTTCGCTCGCCACCACACTGGATAAATCTGCTTGTGCACTTTTCAGTTTCGCCTCAGCAGTCTCCAACTGTTGTTGAGACACGGCGCCTTTAGTATACAGTGTTTGGTACCGATCATAATCAGCCTTTGCAAGATCATAATTAGCCTGAGCTTTTGTTACGGCATCCCGGGCTGCTCGTACAGAGTTTGCTAACTCAACACTCTCTAATTTAATCAATGGATCACCGACTCGGACCCGCTGTCCTTCTTGTACTAAAACTTGTTCGATGCGTCCCGCAAGCTTAGCACTAACCGTAGCTGAGATTTGACCTTCAATCGATCCATTTAGCAACAGCGAAGGTACTGCATTTATATACTTTGCTTCTACAACTTTTACATTTAACATGCTTTCCACAGCTTGTGAATGTGCTTTATCCTCGCTAAATACGCCACTGCGAAATAGTAAGGTTATAGCAAATAATACCACAATCGGAATAATTCCGTACTTAAGTTTAAATCCCCTCATAAAACATTTCCTCCATCATCCAAATTTAGGAATGTAGCATCCCATGCAAAAGCAAAATTTACACATTCTACATACCTACCAGTCGGTATGTAGATATTAAAAAGCTTCATCCCACTTAAATAGATCCACAATTACTACACGCTTATAAACTTCCATATATGCTCCATCATCTGCTTACGTATCTCAGGTGTCTTAAAGTGATCACCCAAAGGATGCTGTCCTTCCAATAGAGAGAGGATAATAACAGCCATAGCATGACTATTTAAGTCACTGCGAATTTCCTGCTTGTCCACAGCTGTCTGTATCTTTTGCTCGATGATATTGCAAAAACGCAATTGACTCAAGTCTATCCGTTCCTGTATCTCGGGAAAATTCTGCATGACCTCAAGCGCAAAACTTGCGTAATTAACCCGGTAGTCCCCCTGTTCAACGCAAAGTAAATTCTGAGCATATCGTTCTAAAACCTGCTCAACCAATATAGCTTGCAGCATATCCCTGAGGCTTCGCGCATCCCGAAATAGTTCCGTATATTTACTTTCACAGCGGTCAAACAAATAATGCACAGCTGCATGTAAAAGTTCCTGCTTACTGGCAAAGTAGTGGTAGACTCCTCCTTTGGTAATACCGGCCTCATTTGCAACATCCACAAGGGAGACATACTTGTACCCACGCAATAAAAACAGACGTAAAGCGGCAATCGTAATGTTCTCTTTTGTCATCATTTTACCCCTTATACCTAATCAGAGGTTACATACCTTCTAGTCGGTATGTAACCATTATCGGTTAAATATTTTTTGCTGTCAATACAAACTTGGAAAGAGTGCATACAGATACACAAACAGGAAGTAACGAACCGCTACTTCCTGTTCAGCATCAGATTTTTATTGTTTAAATATTGGAGTACCGCTAAACACTCGCTTTAATTTGCTTTTCAGCAAGATCCCCGATAACAGGAAGTTTATATTTTTCGCCCTGATAAGCTTTAATCATACAAACAATCCATACTACTATCGAAGCGAGGTTTATTAGTATTCCTATCGCCCATCCGATTATAGGAATCATTCCTAAGACTATGTTGAGTACAAAAAGTCCTCCGAAAGTAATTAGCGACTGCATTGCGTGGAACTTCACAAATTCACTATCCTTTTCAACTACAAAGAAAATAATGCCAGTGATGAAACCCAGAAGGTAGCTAAGTAATGCCGCTAAGTTTTCTTCCATCCCAGTTGAGCTTTTTCCCATTCGCAAGTCCTCCCTTTCATATACTTATGTTAGATTATTTTTCCAACATAGCCGTATGCTTACATTTCGCTAACATCGCTGTTTTTCCTCTAAACTAATTATGTATATATCACAAAAAAATAATAAATGCGACAAGGAACGATCCTGTCGCATTTATTATTTATATCATTCTTATGAAAGACACGGCTTAGGAGCTAGACAAACTTCCATTTCCTGCTCCTTCTGTATTTCGGCAATCGGCAATCCTTTTGCCATTTTCCAGCCTACCGTCAACGCCTTACGGTTAAGTTTTTCTGTTCCCTTGGGGACCCGGGCCAGCACTGCTTTCTCCATAGATTCCCGACTTACAACTTCTGTTACACCAACAATAACCCCCAGCGCAATAATATTAGCAAACAGGGCCTTGCCGAATTCTTCTACAGCAGTTTTACTGATTGGCAGAGCTCTAATGTTTGGATGCCGCTCGAACTCTTTTACAAAAGTGGTATCCACAATAACGCTGCATTTTTCATCGACAAACCTACCATATTGATTATAAGATGCCTGTTTCATGCATAATACCACATCAGCAACCATTACCTTGGGATAATCAATTTCATCCTCACTGATAATACATTCAGCCTTTGATGAACCTCCTCGGGCTTCAGGGCCGTAGTCCTGAGTCTGAACCACTTCTTTTCCTTCGATTACAGCAGCTTCTGCCAGGATTATACCCGCCAGAATTATACCTTGACCGCCGGAACCGCTCAAACGTATTTGCATCATTATTTGCTTTGCCCCCCTTGTGCCCTGGCAATGATCTTTTCATATTCTGCTATATACTCGGGAGCTTCCGAGTGGTGCAGCACCCCAATTTGGAATTTACCCGCCAACTGTTCCTGAGTCATTTTAGCTGCAGCGGAAACCATTACAGCATTATCCCGCTGCCATTCCATCATTTTATAACCCTCACCCATCTTATTTTTCCTACCAAAGGATATCGGGCATTGTGTTATGACATCAATAACGGAAAAACCGTTATGTTCGATGCCCTTGCTGATTACATCGGTTAGCAAGGTTGCATGATACGCCGTTCCCCTCGCAACATAGGTCGCTCCTGCTGCCACTGCCAATTGAGCAACGTCAAAAGGCCTTTCCATATGTCCGTAAGGTGCCGTTGATGCGATACTGCCGGTCGGCGTCAGCGGTGAATACTGACCCCCGGTCATACCATATATTCCATTATTAAAAATAATCATCGTCAGATTGATATTACGACGAGCGGCATGAATAAAGTGATTACCTCCGATGGCCGTAGCATCTCCGTCACCGGATAATACCAAGACATTCAGTTCCGGCCGTGCAAGTTTGATACCAGTTGCAAAAGTAAGTGCTCGGCCATGGGCAGTATGCACTGTGTTAAAATCCATATACCCCGATGCCCGTGAAGAGCAGCCGATACCTGATACAATTGCCGTTTTGTCCTGGTCCAGTTCCATCTTCCCGATTGCTCTGACGATCGCACCTAAAACAGTGCCATTCCCGCAGCCCGGACACCAGATATGAGCTAAGTGATCCGTCCGCAAGAATTTTTCCGCATGCTTATCCACGTCGGTTCACCTCTTCTTCCAAAGCACTCAATATTTCTTGAGGCGTAAATAAATTGCCATCGACCTTCGGTAGAGAAATGACCTTAGCCTGTCCAGCAGCAACCCGTTCTACCTCATTTACCAATTGTCCATAATTCATTTCCGGTACAAAAACAACCTTCACTTGCTTCGCAATTTTATTTATCACCTCGTCAGCGAAAGGCCAAATGGTGATTAGTTTTACAATGCCTACTTTTAGCCCTTTCTTGCGGGCCTGTTTTACTGCGGCAATTGCGGAACGATAGGTAACTCCATAAGCTACAATTGCCATTTCAGCATCTTCCATAAAATATTCCTGATAAAGAGTTATCTCCTCTTTATGGTTTTCGATTTTAGTATGAAGCCGCTGAATTAAAGCATTTGTAATTTCAGCGGATCCGGACGGGAAGCCTGTTTCATCATGAGCCAAACCCGTTACATGAAATCTATATCCGTCACCGAAAGCTGGCATGGGCGGTATACCGTCCTCATCAGGTTTATAGGCAAGAAATTCATCCGGGGGCACAGTCGGTTTTTTTCGTTCAACTAGCTTTATACTTTCCACGGCTGGAAGCACGATTTTTTCCCTCATATGTCCTATAACTTCATCTAACAAGAGAATGACCGGTGTTCGAAATTTTTCCGAAAAATTGATGGCTTGTATTGTTATATCAAAAGTTTCCCTTACAGTCGAAGGATACAACGCGATAACCCCACGGTCTCCATGGCTGCCCCACCGGGCTTGCATGACATCACCTTGTGCCGGAGCCGTTGGTTTTCCGGTACTGGGGCCTAAACGCTGTACATTTACAATAACCATCGGGATTTCCGTCATAGATGCATAACCGATTAATTCCTGTTTTAATGAAAAACCAGGACCGCTTGTGGCGGTTAGTGCTTTAACACCAGCGAGGGAAGCTCCGCATATCGCTCCCATACCGGCAATCTCATCTTCCATCTGTATAAACTTCCCGCCGATTTGGGGTAAACGGCGTGCGAGTATTTCAGCTATTTCTGTTGACGGGGTAATCGGGTATCCGGCAAAAAAGCGCACACCAGCTACAATAGCAGCCTCTGCGCAAGCCTGGTTTCCCTGCATAAACACGGTTCGGCTCATTTTTCAGTTCCTCCTTGTGTCTCTTTAGAGACGGTAAAACAAAAATCCGGGCAGCGTAATTCACATAAACCGCAAGCGGTGCACTGCTTAGCATTCTTAATATATACTTTACCCATTTCGTCCAAATCCAGAACCTGATGGGGGCAAAAATGCACACAGATATAACAACCCTTACACCAAATCTTATTCACTTCCAAAGTCATTTTAGAGCACCTCTTTCAATAGGCTTTATCATAGCACCAAACGTTTTTAAAAAGACACTGGCCACTCCCGATATCATCCCTAACACTGGGGAAAGCAGCCTTTTGGTCATACAAAAAATTAATACCAGGATTGTTTTGCTTTCGCAAAAACAACTTCGGTATTAGTCTACTATCATATCTATCGCCTTCTTAAAAAATAATAGACCGTAAACTTATAAGAATTTATTAGTTAACGTTTCTAACATATTAGCAACATAACCTACCTAATATGCTGTCAACGTTTCATTTATCAAATTTCTCAGACCCACTTCCATAAGCGGGTTTCTTTCAATGGTACTATACCGCCAGAGCCTCAATTTTCGGCTTTAGCTGAATGAATTTACCAGTGATCACATTTAGGTATAGCATGTACTTATACTATAAAAAGTCGTAGAATCCTCTATAAAATGCATACTTTTTCTTTATTTTTTTATTTTATTGGTAAAAACCTTGTACTTGTCTCAGCTAAAAAAGACCGTTAAAACGCATTCAAGCGCTTCAATGGTCTTTAGCTGGTATTCTTATTATTTAAGCTTTGCCAAAGCCGACAAATACAGCAAAAGCGACAATCATGGCTGCACTAACCGCAACATCAATGCTCCTCAACGGCTGCACAGTGGCCGGTTTTACTGCAGAAATATCATAACCCCGCAGTTCCATGGACATTGCCAGTGTCTCAGCCTTATTTAGCCCATGCATAACTAAAGGCGCTAAAATGGCCATATATCGTTTGATCCTCTGCCATGGATTTCCATGTTTAAAGTCGCAGCCCCGGCAACTTTGTGCTTCCATAATATAGTGTGCGTCGTTCAGCAAATCGGGCACATAGCGTAAAGCAGTGGTGAACATAAATGCATAATCATAGGGAATTTTCAGTTGATAGACCAATGTATCCCTCAGATCCCGCATCCGCATTGTGGCGAGCATGGGCGGAAAGATCAGCGCCATTGCCATCATGCGTAAGACGATTAATAACACCTCAGACCAAGGCAAAAACAAATATTGCAAACTTCCTACAAATACGGCACAGATCGCCATGCCGATAATAATGCCCTTGGCCTGCCCCCACGGCATCGCATATAAAATAAGGATGATTTCAAGGCACACAAGCCCGCCAAGGTACTGTAGCTGCGATACGGCAATAGCCGCAGTAAAAACCAATACTGAAGTAAGCAACTTGGGCAACGGTGCTATGCTATGCAAAAGGTTTGCTGTATCATCATTATCCCGCAATGCGTTGCCCTCCCTCTACTTTTATCATATTCGTAACTTGATCAGCCGTTTCTTGAATAGAACAGGTTGTCTGCAACCCATACTCTTTTAGATTATATGTCAACCGTGCCATATCCGGTGGAAGCAGCTCGGCCTCCAGCAATTTTTCATAACAGGAAAATACTTGTTGCGGGGGTCCATCCTCTAGTATACGTCCTTTGCTTAACAACACCACACGTTGTGCATATTCCAGCTGTAATTCCAGGTCGTGGGTTACCAGTATGATGGTTCTGCCCTTGGACTGCTGATCCAGAAGTATACACATTAAACGCTCTGTCTCACGGTGGTCGAGTCCCGTTGTCGGTTCATCCAGCAAGAGAATATCCGGCTGCAGGGCGATCACACTGGCCAGAGCAACACGTTGGCGCAAACCAAAGCTTAATGATCTGGGAAAACTCCTGCGCAAAGCTTCCAATCCTGTGGCCGCTAAAGCAGCTTCAATACGCATCGCCCTTTCCGCACCGGCCAGCCCGCGATTATCCAACCCGTATGCAATTTCCGCTTCAACTGTCTCCAGAAAAAGCTGATGATTGGGATTTTGAAATACCGTTCCTACATACTTGGCAGCCTGCGCCGCAGATAATCCGTTGGTATCGATACCCAAAAGAGATACCTTCCCTACTTTAGGCTGTAGCAGCCCGTTAATTAGCCGTAGCAATGTACTTTTCCCCGCGCCGTTGCAGCCAACAAGACCGGCAATTTGGCCCTGGGGAATCGTTAGATTTATGTTATCCAGTACAGGTACATCCTTTGTATAGTAGAAGCTAGCCTTTTCAAAGGCAACAGCTTGTTCGATAGTCATCACCCCTGACCTCCTTCCTTCCTCGCCAAAATCCACTGCCGCGCTTCTTCTACGCTGCAGAACATTTTCGGCACACTGTTTCCAGATGTACGTAATAGCATCGATAGCTTGCTCACGGGAGGTATGCCGTCCATGTGTCCTGCCGTTTCCTGGTTCTGCAGATAGTTTTCTATAAATGCGGTTGGCTCTCCGTCATAGGTGATTTCGCCTTGCTCTAAAACAACCAGCCTGCTTACAACAGGAAGCAAATTGCTCAAATTTTGACTAACGATAATAGTAGTGCGGTTCTGTTGCTGACTTTTTAAATATTGATAGATACTTGCGGTCGCAAGGGTATCCAGTGCCGAGGTAGGCTCATCCAAGAGCAGTATCTCAGCCTGACTGGCGATCACCCCCGCCAGAATAATCTTCTGTTTTTGTCCACCGGAAAGCTGCTGCATGAGACGTTTACGATAACCAACCATCCCCATAATTTCCAAAGCATTATCAACCCGCTGAGCAATCTCCTGGGCCGAAAGTCCTTGATTATCTAATCCGAAGGCTACCTCTTCCTCAACTTCCAAACCGATAATTTGGTTTTCGAAGTCCTGCAAGACCGTACCCACGGACAATGCTAATTGTCCAGGTGGAGTATCCTCTACCAGCTGTCCTTTGACCAGCACTTCACCGGTTAGATCCCCTGTATGAAAGTGGGGAATCAGTCCGTTAATACATGTAAGCAAGGTACTTTTCCCGCTGCCATTCCCACCCCATATTCCCACCATTTCCCCTTTGTGAAACGCTGTTGTGATGTTCGTTAAAGCATTTCCTGCGGCTCCCCGATATTTATAGCTTAGATTACGCATTTCAATTGGTGGCATAAATATTTCTCCTTATTATTAACGTGGCTGTGTTTCCTGATCTTCAGCCACATTTGCATATTGGGGACGCACAATTCGATCAGCCAGCGGGTATAGCAACTGGGTCACAACCGCATTAACGACCGTAACAGTTAAAACAACCGGCCACATCGCATATAAATAAACATGCGTCGGTACTTCTAAAACCAATTTTACAAGGGTCACAAAAGTTCCGCCGCTGGCAAGTGTGGCTAATCCTGCGGATATACCGGGCTTTAGAGAAAACTTACCGATCATAAATTCGGTCTGCATATGCACAAACAATGCACAGATAAAAGCTCCTACTGGTTCACTAACCAAACTTCCATAAGGAAACATTGATTTTGATGTAGGCAAATTTAACGCCCCGGCCACCAATCCGATACCTGCGGCTTGACCTAGTGTCGGACGAATTAGGCCGATAGCAATACAATACATTGCAATTGTCCAATTGGGAGTTATCCCGAACAAACTGGGTGTAATTAAACGCAAGATAATCCCAATCGCTAATAATATGGCAATTATCGCTACGCCCTTGACTCCTATCCCTGCCCTTTTTGCGCTGATTTTTTGAGTAACCTCATTTTGCACTGTGTTCATACAGCTTCCTCCTTCATTTTAAGACAATATAAAAACCCCATCCCAAAACAGGGACGAGGTATAATACCCGCGGTGCCACCCACATTAATCATCTGACGATGATTCTCTTACAAAAGTACAGGACCATAATCCGATACTTCGTTCCGTGATAACGGCGGAAAAACCCGGCAGCGCCTACCCCTTGCGGCTCGGACTGCATCTCACAGACCCATTCGACAGTACGGTACGTGCCAAACTTGCACTGACATTGGCTCGCTGAAGCGCCCGCATCTCTGTGTACTCTTTCTGCTCATAGACATTATAATTATACTTTGAGTTAAGACTAGCAAATTAGACATCTTCTTGTCAATCTCTTTTTTTATATTTATTCGTTTGCAGGATATCGCTAAAAGTAAAATACCTTTACTCTGCCCGCTTTCCTTCCCAGTTACTCCAGTAACCATGATCACAATACCGCCAATAACCCCATAGCCCAATAGATATATAACTTTAAAAATGCAGGATAGTGGCACCCATAAAGCAAATAAAATATTATGAGGAACTTTACGAGGAGAGGATAATATGAAGAAGTGGCGTTGTACAGTTTGCAGCAACGAGACTGAGGGGAATACACCACCCGCAGCGTGTCCAATTTGCGGCGCTGACCAGGAAAAATTTATCCTAGAACCAGAAGTAGTTCAGACAGCCGCGACAGAAGCCGCAAAACGCTGGAAATGCAGTGTTTGTGATTATGTGCATACAGGGGCCTATCCCCCAGAAACGTGTCCCGTATGTGGCGTTGGTAGTGAAAACTATGCACTACTGGAAGATATTATTACCAAACTTACCAGGGAAGCACTTGCGGAGACCACGGAAGGAACAGCTCGGTCTTCACTTGATAAATTGAGTTATGGCTTATACGTACTTACTTCTGTTAAAGAAGATAATATTAATGGGCAATGTGTTAATACCGTATTTCAGCTAACCTCACAACCGCTGAGAATTGCCGTTTGTCTAAATAAGAACAACCTAACACATGAATACGTGTCCACAAGTGGTGTGTTCGCCATATCAATTCTCGGCAAGGACCACTTTGACAAAGTCCGCATTTTTGGCTACCAGTCGGGCCGTGCAGTCAATAAATTTGTCGATGTCGATTCTATAAAAGGGCAAAACGGATGTCCCATTCTGACTGACTGTTTGGCCTATCTCGAGGCCCAGATATTGCCCGACAAGTCGGTCGATGTAGGAACGCATACGCTCTTTGTCGCTGATGTGACCGCAGGAAGATTGGCCATTAATGAAGACCCTCTCACATACTCTTTCTATCGGGCAAATAAATCACGTAAGTAATACTGCAAAGTTTTATTTATCCAAAAAACAAACTCTACGCTGAGCGTTACTTAAATTGAACCCCCTAAAGTAGAAACGGATTATCTACTTTAGGGGGTTCAGCTCTGTCTTAATTAATTATTCATGAATAGTAACTCGCTTAATATCTCCCGTAGGCACGAACAGCTTTGTTTGTTAGTCTATCTTTTTGAATGCCTGGGCTTTGGCACGGCAAATAGGACAGCTTTCGGGGATCGAACTTTCAGTAATATTGCCGCAAATGGTGCACAAGTAATAATCGATATTCTCGTTTTTGCCGAATGCGGCAAGCACTTTTTCGTAAAGTTGAGCATGCACCCTTTCAGCTTCGTTAGCTAGATTAAAGCCCCGTAAAGCGACGTTCTGCCCTTCTACTTCCGCCTCTTTTATGAAGGCTGGATACATTTCTTTATATTCATAGGTTTCACCAGCAACGGCTGCTTTAAGGTTTTCTTCGGTCGATTTGATCATACCCATATTTTTCAAGTGCGTGTGTGCGTGAATAGTCTCAGCTTCGGCAGCCGCCCGGAATAGCTTCGCAGCCTGCGTATGTCCTTCTAAGTCAGCCTGCTTTGCAAAAGCTAGATACTTACGATTAGCCTGAGACTCGCCAGCAAAGGCAGCCGCTAAATTTTTTTCCGTGTTACTCACCGTAACCCCTCCTGTAAATTTAATTACCTTTAATTGTATTTAATTCCTTCGCTAAGAATTAACAAAACTCCTGCCACCAGTTCATCAGACGTTGGATTACTCCCAAAGCGCACTAGTCTTTAAAACACCTTCCCCACTTTTTCTAGACCCTTTGGTATTTCTTTACAGGTAATTGGACCATGCTTATAGAAGACTACAATTCAAAGGAGTTGGTATCCATGATTACCGAATATCTTGTTTCTGCCCCAAAAACAGACAGAGAGGTTAAGAAAACGGTGGAGCTTTTTCAGCATGCAGGCTGGAGCGTAGTCGGTGTAGAAGATATGGACCATAAGAATATCAAATACACCATTTGCTGGAATAAGGAAATGAGCGATCCTATTTATCCTCCAAATCCCCATTTAGAGCATAAATAGCCTTTCTGTCAGTTAAAATTCCCTATCTTTGCTCCCCGACTGTATCTAAACATAGTCGGGTTTTTATTTTTTATACATAAACACCTCGTCAAGCACAAAAAGAACAATGGTCTGAGGTAGCTTCAAACCAATGTTTTCTATGGTGGATACAAGCAAAATCGTGTTTTTCTACGGCTGTTGCGACGGATGCAAAGTCGTTCTGTATACATCTATCACAATCTCCCCGTTAATTATTCCTCGACGCCGCACTTCAGGTATCAGTGACGGTGGGTGATGGGGATTCTTAAAACCCTGTGGCAAATTGTAATGCGCATACCAAACCTCGCTAATTTGATCCACTCTGTTTCTATGGATTACGCAATGATGACGGCCTGGTTCATGCCTTTTTACCCAGAACAGAAAGCGGCCATTTTTCACATCTCGCTGCCCTTTGGTATCTTGGAAATAAACACCGAAACAAGTGCCCGGATAGATTGTTAATACGGTATTCTGTCTTCCTCGGTAGGCTGCGCAGTAACGGGGATCCTGGGGCGGGAGGTCATGCGTTATCCGTACCTCACGCACTCCCGTCAGATGGCGGATTTCCTTGTGCGGTACCGCGTGCGCATGATGCGCGATCGTCCAATGCGCAACCCAGACGTTGTCGGGTGGATGTTCCGTATTTACTTGACTTGGGTGTGCCAGCCTGCCGTTATGAACCGCCCATTCGCCATTTTTACTATCCCAGTACAAAACACCTACACAGGACCCGCTATGAATAATAGCCATGTTCCTACTCTCCTTTTTTTACCTTCTAACCTGTGATTATGAGCTTTGATCAAGCTCATAATTCTCCCGCTTCTATACGTTTATGAAAACCGTGCACTCCAGGTGGAGTATAGTCCACCTGGAGTGCCAAAGAATATTTCAATACATTATATGTAAACCCGGCAAACACAGTGCCGGGCTTGTGTAATAAGCAAAAGTTTTTATGTGCTTTTACTCCCCCACCGAATAAGTTGAGGAATCTTATTTATCAGTACGTAACTATGGATAAACTTCAATGCCTATAATCAACATAAAGGGGTGTATATAGCTAGATTGTATAAAATAATATACTGTTTTCAGGTAGTTTTGGTAACAAATACCTCGTTTTAAAAAATTTTTAATTTAATAGTTTGCACTTTGGACATATGCCTTTTGGCAATGTCCATTTATCTTTTTAAGATTATTTACATTAAATGGAACAGAGAGGGCATCATGGGAAAAATCATATTGTCTATATCTTTGAAAAAAGCCGCACCATCAGTACTATAAATCCGCCCCTCCCAGAGAGCCTTCGGGGTCTACCATTGTAATTGCGAGGGACACCTTTGGCTAAATATGGTAGACCTCGTGTGACCTCTGAAGTGTTTAGCATAGAGAAAGCCCCGTTGGAAAAGCAATTCCCACGGGGCTCTCTCTATGTTGGTTTTACTCGGATTTTACATCGGGTCAGTTCCCGTGTAATCTTAACGATATGTTCCAGCATGATATTCAATAATTACATACAAAAAAGCCCTTATTAAACCACGCTACAGTCGTGACCAAGAGGACTTCCCAGACTAAATGGAGGTATGAATGGCAAAACTTACTTCTATTTTATCCGGCGAATATGCGCGGTTTCCTTTTGCAGTACGTCAAGCTGTGCTTCAATATGCCCAAGGATGGAAAGGATTTTTTCGTTTACACTATTCTGCACTTCACGGGCATCGAACAGCATAGCAAGCTTCTCGCCATGTTGATACTCAATACGTGCGACTGCTTGACGCAGCTCATCATGCCCTTGTCTAAGTTCATTATGACCATGTCTAAGCTCATCTTGCCCGCCTTTTAGATCGCTTAGTTCCTGTGTAATTTTCGCCATATGTTCCAGCATGAGCTGTTGGAACTTCTTGCTATCCAATGAATAGCACCCCTTTTCTTAAAAAAGCCGCATCCATACGCCCCAAAGTTGATTTTTATACGTTTTAGAATACGTTTTAGTTTACTTTGACACATAAATGTTTTCTCCTGCATATTAATTCGTCCTAATTATTTACATTTTCATCTACAGCTAACCGCCTGCTAAGACTCCCGCTTCTTTAAGCGGATGGTGCTAAGTTCTTGAATAGCTTCAGCTAAGATCCAGATGGGGCTAAAGACGGTAGTCCTTGTCTTCTGAAATCTTCATGCATCTAGAACAAGATAACCAAAAACCAACAACGGGTTTCGGGTTCGTTTGGGTGAGTAGGTATGTTCATCAATCTGCTTAATTTTAATTTATACCTCCAATTTATTTACCAATTCCTTTACGAGCTTCTCGTATAAAAATTTTTATACTATCGAAGTCTTTGTCACCATTTATCTCTACACCAGAATTAACATCAACTCCAAACGGTTGTACCTTTTTTACGGCCTCGAATACGTTTCCAGGGGTTAATCCACCCGCTAAAATTACCGGGACCTTAACCGCTTCGACTATTTCCCGACTGATACTCCAATCGTGTGTTATGCCTGTCCCCCCAAGTCTATCTTTTGTCCTAGAGTCTAGTAATAGGCCATCCACATAACGTTCAAAGCTTTTTGCAATTCCGACCGTTTCTTGATCTATTACATGGATCGCCTTAAGTATCTTTATATTGGGTAGACTATCCCTCACATAACCGACCGCTTCCGGTGCTATATGATCATGAATTTGAAGCGTTGATGCCTTTATGAATTTAACAACGTCGATTATTTCTCTTACATCTGTCAGATGAGTAACAGCAACGCTTGATACAAATGGAGGCAGCATAGCAATCATATATTTCGCTTCATCATAGGATACTTTATCTTCTGCCTTATGCGTAATACCAACTAAAAATCCAAAAGCGTCAGCCCCAGCTTTTAATGCAATCTGCATGTTGTCGACTGTATTTATACCGCATACTTTAACTCTCAGACTTATCCCCCCGAATGCATTTGTGATAACTCAAGTGAAATACCGCAAATTCCTAATACAGATTCCGTTCCATATGCATAGTTTTGGTATAAAACTCATAAAACAAGAGCTCTACCAGCTCTCCGAAGTGTATCCGCGGCTATACTGCTTTAACTCAGTTTTGGTCATAATTCCTGGCATTGGCAGTTCGGCTAATATCTGCAGGATCTCACGCTGCCGTGCCGTCAAATCATGGCCACCCTGGTTATTGCAATATGCGTCGTCTGTTCGATATTGCCCGCCCCTCCATCCAGTACAGTCCCTTTAGGTTAATAGAACTTCTTTAATGTTGCAAACTCTCAGCCGGCATTTCGCTAAGAAGTTCCTTTTTTGCACCATCCTCGTCCAATCCAACTAAGTCAATATAAATTATCTGCTTTAACAAACCATTATTTGGCGTACATTCTTTTACCCGTACTGGAAGCAACTTGCTATCCGTTCCTGCAAGATCTTCGGCAAAAGCCGCAGCCCATTCGGGCTGCGTATACAGGGCATCAAGATAATCTGGTGACAATACTGCTACAATCTTATCTGCCTTAGCAGCAGCTTCTTCCATTTTTAAAACAAAATCCAATCCAGGAACGAAATCCCAGTCCTGAATAATCGTAGTATGCCCACTATCTTCAAGTTGCCAAGCTATCCATTCGGCCCAGTCGAGATCAGCGCTGTTGTAACTAATAAAATAACACGCCATTATCCTTCCTCCTACCCACTACAATTAAGCTATAATTAGATGCTCATATATAACTGAACATAAAATAAAAACGATCCACAAGTGCCTATTGTTCAATGAGAATATTTTGTTTTATTTCGCTAAGTAAAAAGAGTATTCCTGTAACAAATTGTGATTATCTATAATTATCATTTGATTAAAAACTTTTTATAAACACTTCATTGGTCAAGTTTTCAATTTGCTTAGTTTCTAAGATCAGACGAATAGACGGTTCTCTCCAAGAATGTTCGGCTTGTAAAATCAAGAGCCCGCTTCTTGTACAACATCAAATAGCCGCTTATTGAGATAAATCCGCTCTTTACCTATTTTCTGTGATACAAGAAAACCCGCAGCTTCAAGAGCCATCAAATATCCAGCAGCGGTTTTTCGAGAAACACCAAGCCCATTTTCTATATACATAGTTTTGATATAAAACTCATAAAACAAGAGCTCTACCAGCTCTCTGGAGTGTATCCTCGGCAATACTTCTTTAATATCTTCCGCAGTCTTGTCCACCACGGCGTTAATTTTTTTTACCAGCAGCAGCGTTTCCTCGGCCGTCTGCTCGATGCCGTCCAACATAAAGAGCATCCAATCCTCCCAAGCTGCTTTTGTCCTAACTTCCTGTAGCAGCCTGTAATAGGCAGACTTATTGCGAATGATATATTTACTAAGATATAAGATCGGACTATCTAACAGTTCCTTGAGAACAAGATACAGAACATTTATGATTCTGCCCGTCCGCCCGTTTCCGTCATAAAAAGGATGTATAGACTCAAATTGATAATGAAGCACTGCCAGCTTCACAAGCGGATCAATAGCATCATAGTCATCGTTGATGTACTTTTCAAGATTGGATATTAGATCAAGTATCTCCCGCTCACCACCAGGCGGCGTGTAAATAACTTCACCCGTAGTCTGGTTTTGCAAAACCGTATCCGGCAGCTTCCTTATAACATGGGTAAAAAAATAAAATAATTACACACGTTTTGAAAACATGGATAATTATTACCTAAGTTTGAGGCAAGCTCGTATTGCTTATTCATTAGCTGTTCATTTGTTATTAGTATCTGTTAAAGTACTACACATACAAAATATAGCCCTGCAAAAACGCATACCAATAGCAAACAAACAGCGCCCACTCAACTCTCCAGAATATCACCACACCATCCCACATGACCCGCACCTCCCGCGTATCAGCAGCGGTTTCCCGCCTGCCGTCACCCTCATAATGAGCGCGAAGGCAAAACTCCCTCATACGATAAAGCTATGACGCGGCACACCGAGTCACCCGCAGGAGCGCAGCGGAGCGGAGCAGGCAGAGCCTTGACCGATGTAATACCATGAGCAGACCGGCGGCAGATGCTCCCGACAAACCCTTGTTCCGCTGTCGATCCACCGCGCAAAGAAAAAATATAAAGCCAGCGTCTACACGCCATACCAACTGCAAAGCCTACTTGATGCTGTGAAGGAAAATCAGAGCCGCACCTTCAAGGTGCGGTTTGGGTAAGCCCTATAAGGGCATAATACCGGGCGCACCTAAAAGTGCATGATACTGTCTTCTGCATTGATTACTGGGCTATCCCTTAAAGGAATTGTCCGGTTCTTTTACGTTATCCGTCATTTTGTCGGTATCTTCCTGTTCTCTAATATATTTCTTGTTAGTTTCTTCATTGATACCGACCGTGCTTACGTAATATCCCTTGCACCAGAAATGTCTGTTGCCAAATTTATATTTGAGATTGCCAAACTGCTCAAATATCATAAGTGAGCTCTTGCCCTTGAGATAGCCCATAATTTGTGCTACGCTGTACTTAGGCGATATTCTTAGGCATATGTGTATGTGATCTATACACATATGCCTCGATTATCTCTATTCCTTTGCACTGGCACAGTTTTCGGAATATCGCCCCAATTTCTTTTCTGTACTTCCCGTAAATGATTTTCCTTCTGAACTTTGGAGCCCATACTATGTGGTAACGGCAATTCCATCTAGTATGTTCTTACTTGCATCCATTCTGTCGCTCTCCTTTGCTGATTTTTTTATTGAAGACAGTATCTCTTCAATATTAGCGCAAAGGAGAGCATTTTTGTCTCTACCACAACGGCTTCGCCTTATTTGAACTCCCCCTCATAGCGGGGGGTATTCGCTGACGCAAAAAAAGAGCACGGCCAAAAATTCGGATGTGCCCTATCACTTCGCAAACTGATATTGTATGCGTAGATTATGAAGACAGGGGGACGGTGGTTTCGTCTATATATGACAGAACCACCGTCCCCTATCTACCCTTGTCTAAGGCATTTTTCCGACACACTGCTTTCCCGCTCCGTGATCACTGCATTACCTGCGGCTAGAGTCCTATGATCCCACTGTCTGATAATTAATATCATAAATAATATCAGCGAGTCGGGTACGATGCCATGACTCGCTGATGTTATTTATAAATATTTCTATTACACTCGCATATAGCTCATCAACTTCCGTACCACAAACAAGTCCGCAGGGGCAAAATCATATTCTGATAAATCACCAACTTCTACCCATTTCCCACGGTCATGAACCCTTAAAACTGGCTCTCCCTGTTGCCACTGGCTCCAATATACCATCAAATAAATTTCGCCCCGATGATACGCATACGCCTCAGCAGCAAAAAAATCGCCTATTTTAACCTGCAGTCCTAGTTCTTCCTCAATCTCACGCGCCAAACACTGCTCCGGTGTTTCTCCTTCTTCAATCTTTCCGCCTGGAAATTCCCACTTACCACACAGAGGATCATCGCCCGCCCGCCTGGTAATTAATATTCTCCCATCCCGCACAATCAAGCCTGCAGTTACTCTTTTCACCTTTGATCACCCTTTTCTGCTTATGCCCCCACATCATTCCATCGTTCTAGAAAACAAGCCAAAATGGGCACCGTCAATTTCCAAACAATACTCATCGGCCGACTACCCTGATGATATTGATAGTCAGCAGTTCCGATATAGACATAAGGTGCCGTAAACCCATCCACTTTTCTCTTTTCCCGGACAAATAACAAGATCTGATGGCCACACGCCCGCTGCCCGATATATCGTCTGCCTGCTGTAGAATGTTCTGCTGTAGTACTTTGGGATTGCCAATGAAACAAGCGTTCATTAATAACATAGTCTTCATACATCGTAGAAGGAGAATACTCTTTTCCCGACTTATGCAAGGTAATGAAAAAAGCATCCATTTTTTTCTCCGGCAAATGCAAAACCCCTTCACGCTGTGACGGCTTTCGCTCTTCAGTGTAATACCCCAACGCACTTAAGATCTGGTCGCGGGTATATTGTGCATGCACTTCCAAGGAACACGGAAAACCCAAATCTATTTTTTCATGTGTTAAATAATTTGCATTTTCCATGATATTTATTAAATCCAACATTTCCTTACACATCGTTGGATTATGCCAAATCTCCACAATCGCATCACGCAGACTAGCAAACCCCATATCCGGTAAAGGCTTTTGCCACACTGTATAATAAAACATCAGCAATATTTGAGATTGCTCAGTGCTCAAATCATCTAATTGCCAAGCATGGTCAGTCAAGATATATTTGATAAAAGTTAACCCTACCGGGCTATTAAACAACTGTAGTCGACCTAACGCTGATGTCAGCTCGCTTTCCCGTGGATCCTCAAACTGACTTCCTTTACCAGCCCGCTCACATAATCGTGACCATGAGCCCCGCTTGTAAATATCTCTGCTCGTCAAATGATAGCGCTGCAAGAAATTTTCCATCGTAAGCGGTTCGTTATGTTCATCATAAGCCTTTATCCTTTGGATTAATTTACTTTGATTTAGAATGGCTTCATTAATGTTTTTAAGTACAATACTTTGAGCAACTTTTTCCAAGTGTAAATAGCAACCCTTGGGGACATTAGGAAAACCCTGTTCAATTTCTTTACTTAACGTCTGTCTTGTGTGCCCCAAAAGCGCAGTATACTGCTCCTCAAAACTAAATTTATGGTGACACTGACCGATAAAATCAAAAACCGCAAGACAATCCTTGCCTGCTGCCAGCCGCAGTCCCCGGCCAATCTGCTGAATAAAGACCGTAACACTTTCTGTCGGCCTAAGCAGCAACACCGTATTAATCTCCGGAATATCTACCCCTTCATTAAACAAGTCTACCGCAAAAATAAACTGAACTTCCTTAGCTAGTAACCGTCTTTTAGCATCAACACGAATTTCATCAGCGGTTTTTCCATCCAAAGCCATGGAGTGAATACCTAATCGCGTAAACATTTCCGCCATAAAATGAGCATGCTTTACACTAACACAAAATCCTAACCCAATCATCCTTTTAAAATCATCGCCATATTTTCCCAACGCCTGAATAATTAAGTTCACCCGCCGCATATCAGCAGTATACACATTCTCCAGTTCTACCAAATCGTATCCCCGTCGGCTCCACGCCACTTTGGATAAATCCGTTCCATCTGAAATGCCGAAATAGTGGAAAGGACTTAACAGTTTACGATTAATCGCTTCAAATAACCGCAACTCTACTGCCGTATGACCGTCGAAATAGCTAACAATATCCTGTCCATCCATACGCTCAGGCGTTGCCGTCAACCCCAATAAGATTTTCGGCTGATAATAGGATAATATTTTTTGATAAGTCGGCGCAGCAGCATGATGAAATTCATCTATAATGATAAAATCATAAAAATCATCTGTTGTCATCTCATATAACTGCTTGGCATTAAAACTTTGAATGGAAATAAACAAGTGATTAATTTGCGACGGCTGATGATTGCCAACACACAAATCGCCAAAATTAGCATCTTTTAAAATTTGCCGGAAGCATTGCAAACTTTGCTCTAAAATTTCCTCCCGATGTGCAAGAAATAGCAATCGACTTTTTTCTGGATTATCACGATAAAACTGCAGATAGTCAAACGCCGCCATCACCGTCTTGCCGGTTCCCGTTGCTGCTACTACCAAGTTCTTGTATCGATTATGAAGATGGCGCTCCGCCCATAAACGGTCTAAAATCTCCTGTTGATACGGATACGGACGAATATCAAAAAAATACTGATCTCCTTCTGTATAGCCTGCTTTTTCTTCCGCCACTAATGCTTGTTTATATGTATCAATCTCCAGACATTCAAACTCCGGATTTTGCCAGTAGGTTTCAAAGGTAGCCTTAACATTACGCATTACATCAAGTGCATCATACTCCGTTACCTTTACATTCCACTCTAAGCCACTTGAAATAGCCGCATTGCTCAAATTTGATGACCCTATATACGCAGTACTGAAGCCGGTCGCCCGCTTAAATAAATATGCTTTAGCATGCAGCCGCGTTCTTTTAGTATCATACGAGATCCTAATCTGGGTATTAGGAAGCTTAGCTAACATTTCTAAAGCCTTTACTTCAGTGGCTCCCATATACGAAGTAGTAATAACCCGCAAAGAATATTTCCTGGTTAACTCCTCTAGTTCTTCATAAATTAACCGCAGTCCACTCCATTTAATAAATGAAACCAACATATCTACCGAATCAGCTGTAATAATTTCTTTTTTTAATTCGCTCACCAAACTGGGTTCACGGGCCGATCCTGTAAATAACGAACTCTCCACTAACGGGGTAACTGGACGTATACTTCGTTTTCCAGTCAATGCTTGGGTATTATTAAGTTTGTCTAATACTTCCAACAGCAGTTTAGCCTCATCATGGATGGATTGGTCTGCTAAAGTTTCCTCTCCGGTTTCCTTAGCCAACATCGCAATTATTTGATTACAAATATCAATCTTTTTTAGCAAAGCATGATGATCGCTCTGTCCGATATATGCAAAAGACTGCCGCATAACTTTGCGCATATAATCAGCTAATACTTTGCTTGAACTTGCATCATCGATTTTTTCATCTATCACTAATAAATTAGCATTTTTATCAAAACTCCGTTTTAATCCAATACTAATAACCTGTTCATACAATCCGCGCGCCAGTCCCATCATAATCCCCCATTGCTCCTCTGTACGCCCTCTACATTCTCATGATTACTTATACCACAAAAAGTCCAAGCCTCCTCTATCTCAGGAGCATTTAATGGAAAATCAAGGGTGAGCACCCTTGTCTTAGGCTAAAAGTTGGCACTATCAACCCCCGTATCGACTTTCACCAACAAGTGAGCGTTCATGCTGGGCACACACAAAAGGAAGCTGCAAAAGCAATGAATAATCTGATACCTTATATTTAAAGAATGATGCTAAAAAGGGTTCGACTTTAATTCCTATCCCTGGAAGAGAGCAAAACTTGGGCATAACCGTTGCCCAGTACAGCCTGTCGGAAAATACTATACCATATTTTGTAAAATGGTTGTACCGGCCTTTTTTATTTTTAGCCCATGCAGCAGAACGACCTGGCAGAGACGATGGGTCTCCGCCAGGTCGTTCTGCTGCATGCCTTAATCTCTCCAATGTTTCCAACTTAGCCCGTTTATGCATTGCTGGTAATTTCAGCGTTCTGTGATTTTATTGTCCTTTATGATCGCAACGCAGGGCGTTAATAAACTCTATCACAGCTAAGATGTTCAGAGACATCCTTCTTTCATTTTGGGATGCGGTACGGGATGGCACAGGGCAGGCATACGGCTCCAACGTAGTGACGGCATAGCCGGGGAGCGGTGTGCCGTACATAACAGCACAGGACAGCGGAGCGGAACGAAGGGCAGTGTCGGCAGCCGCCGCGACTCATGGGACAGGCTATCATGCAGCGGGACATAATGCCCATATGTAAATCAGAGCTCGGCCAAACCCAGGCTTGCACATCAGCAACGGCCGAGCGTTGGCAACTTTTGCCGCTGATTTACATATCACGTCATTATGTCCTGCTGAGACACTAATCTAAGCGGTGAGTGTGCCGACGCGCCCGTAGTGGAGCGTAGCGGTGGGACAGCGGGGAGCAGCGGGCTGTAACACCGTCAAAGACAAGGCTAGATGTCGGAAGCGAGCGCAGCGGGAGCGAAGCTGGCTGGGAGACATCGGAGCTAGAAGCACAGTCCAGGGCCGGAGGTGCACGCAGCAAACGATGTGCGGCCGCGCGCAGCGGCCACGAGTGCAGCAAGTGGACCGGAGGCCCGCCAAAGGCGGAAAAGCTCGCGTAGCATCGCGGCTCCGGGCTTCTTCACCATTGACACATGATCATTGACATTTTCTTGAATATTTTTCGTGTAACTGGTATAATAATAAAAAAAGAGCTGACATGCGCAAACATGCCAGCCCTACAGGTTGTCTAACCAAACGGTTAGCCCAAGAAAAATAAGTTACAAAAAGTAACCGCTTATCCTTGGTCAGGGGCGGTTACTTTTTGTTTATGATCAATACGATTAACGTAGCAAATGCAATCGCAAATGTTAACGCCTCATATACCGACATAAAACCACCCCCTTTCGCAAAGGGGGGCTAACCGCAGCCCGTTACAACCTGCTGAAAACATTATACCATATTTTACAAGCCAGTTACGCCGATCCTTTACACCTTAATTCCCACGCCGTGAGTCATCCGGGGCCTACCTAGTTAAACTATTTTGATACAAAAAATAGCTTCCCAATTTGCTATATCAGCGAACCTTAAACAGTTCGTATGGCTTCTAGAAGCATCCCTACCAGTTCTATTTACCATCCCAGTATCCCATCCGACAGAATACAAAGGTTCCTGTGTTGTTTTTTAAAACAACACAGCCGCCACACCAAACGGACAGAGCCTATTCAAAAGTCCCAAGATGGCCGAAGGCTATGACTCCTGCCATGTTCGGCACTATATTGTCCTAACCGTCGCTAAGCGGAGCTGAGTAATACTCGGAATCAAGCTTTCCTAATTTAACGTTATCCTGGGTTAACCGCCTGCTCCAGTAGGAAATTTGCAGACGAGGGTTTATCCGAAGCGGGATTTGTTTCCCCAGCCGTCGGAGGCCTCGCCGACGGTAACGGCGTAGGAGCTTATCCAGAGCGGAGGATATACCCTCGTCCAGCAACAATGGTCACATGACAGCCCGTCCATTCCTTGTTTTAATGTCCATCCTATCGTGATGATTCTGCGAATCACTTCTGCAGTTTATCCTTTAGAAGCAGGATAGGGGCAATGTTTAAGCTTTTTTATGAATATATCGGCAGTTGTAGTTCCGTTGTAGTATTAAGGCATCAAAAAGGGCCTGCATCTCTGCAAACCCTTGATTTCATTGGTGGAGACAAGCGGGATCGAACCGCTGACCTCTTGACTGCCAGTCGGGAAAATACCCTTTGCTGAGTTAAGAAATGTAGGAATTTCGCGGGTTTCTGAACATCACAGAAAGTGAATTT
>Ga0074193_1001562_pt1 | contig 26611 bp, 16 predicted proteins | sample EPASupsiteHSE605_FD_64523 | JGI IMG/M metagenome (GOLD analysis project Ga0074193, IMG submission 64523) | Bioremediated contaminated groundwater from EPA Superfund site, New Mexico - Sample HSE6-05 | ecosystem: Environmental > Aquatic > Deep subsurface > Groundwater > Contaminated ... | reverse complement strand
CAAAACAATCCGATCTTTTGTCGTATATTCATCTAGATATTTGTTTAAACACAACAAAAATCTCTTTTCAACAAGTTTTGTCTTATCCTGACACTGAAACACAACTTCTGGCATCAACAAAAAAAATGCCAATTTTTACTCAAACAAAGCTTTCTTTGCTTTTTTAACTCTAACGATGTCTGTCTCATGTTGAGACCCTCATTAATGTTCTATTATTATCATTTCCCAATTAATAATCACTTTTACTCAAACAAAGTCTCCAATGTTTTTATCCTGAAAATTGTGATCATTTATTTGGCATTAATCACTCATTTCTTCCTTCATCAACAAGATTGTTGGATCTTTTGAGATTTATATAATAAAACCAATAAATCCTTTTAGTACTTCAATAGTATTCTCTTCTTAAATGATCACACATAGCATGGAATCCTATTTACCTAACTCATATGTAGGTTTTGTGTTGAGTTTTATGGTATAATAATTTTTTGGCCGAAAATCAAACTCTAATCAGTAAAGAATACCAAAGACAGCTGTTAATTGCTCATGGTTAACTCTGAAAATTGAAGAGGGATTAGAAACTCGATATTCTCTTAAACAAATGGTCATCTATGTCTTGAATATAAAGAAAAACAAAAAAGCTGATTTCAATACAAATCATTTGTATTTTGTGTTGCGATTCATTGGTATCAATAATTCTGTTCATTAAAAACAACACATACCATTCTTTTTCATAGAATTCTTTGATAGTATCCCAAATGGGATTTGATATTTGTCAGAAGACTGGTAAATGAGTAAATCTTTAGTGATTTCTGAGATTCCATTTCTTGGCTATCTGAGTGCCATCATTAATGACTCCCTACCAAAATTGTTTCAATCTATATCTCATTCTTATTGCTCATTAAGAAAATGAATCAATAATATTGATGGCTATCTTTTTAAAAACTCAACAACCTTTTGATGGCAATTTTGAGAAGCTAAATCAAGAGGAGTTTTATCCTCCTTATTCTTTGATTTTTTTTCGGCTCCTTTACCAACAAGATACTCAACCACATTAATATGACCATTTCTAGCAGAATAGAGTAGAGGAGTCATCAAAATACATAAATCTTTCCATCATTGTTTACAGAATTGATATCAGCTCCATGATTAACAAGTTTTTCAACCACACTAAGATAACCATGATTGGCTGACCAATGAATAGGAGTCGAATTATTGATTTTAATTAAAAAAACTTACTTTTTGCATTTACATTTGCTCCTTGACTAATCAAATACTCAACAATATCAAGATGCCCATAACGTGAAGAATAGTGTAATGCAGTCCAATTAGAATTATGCCAATCAATTCCAGAAGGATCTTGAAACTCAACACTTATTCCATTATTTAAAAGATAAACAATACTAGATAATTTGCCAATTTTTGCCGCTTCAAAAATATCTTCAACAAAATCTGGTGCTTTTATGGATTTCCATTTTCCAATCCTTTCATACTCCTCCATCTCCTTCCTCGATTCTTCTTTCCTTATAGCCTCTTGTTCCATTTTTAAAAGCTGATTACTCAATGTTTCAATTTGTCCCATTAAACATAATACTACTTGTTCATCTTCAATTTCCTTTTTACGTAATTGTAGAATTAGTTCATATTGTTCCTTTTCTAAAGAATCAATCCTTTGATCTTTATCTAGATTCAAATTCCTCATATTGTTAAATTGATTCAAGAAATCCTTTAAAACGAAATTGTATTGTGATAAAAAAGTACCATTATTCACATCAGAAAACACTCCTAAAAAGTCACTTAACTCTTCAATGTTATCAGCTGTTGGAAATTGAAGCATATTTAGAATAATTAATGCTTTGTAGCCATGATATTTTGCACATTGTTCAAAAAAAGACCGAAGCTGTGATATTCTAAACACTTTTTTTGATTTTTGAAAGATGTGACACAAAGAAGGGATACATAATTTTCCAAAATCAGCTAATTGCAAGTAGGACTCAATATTATCGCGTATTAGTTGTTCATAGTATTCAAAATCAAAACAATCATCTTGTTGTTTTCTTAGAACATATGACAATATTGCCTCTGGCGATTTCTCATTTAATAGTGCACACAGAGAAGAGCATCCAAATAATCTGCAAAGTTCTAGTACTTCATCAGTATCCTCTAATTCCGGTAAAATGATTCTATTGTGAATTAGATCTAGAAAAGCAACAAAAGATGCTCTAGAACATGGATGATCAACACAAAAAACGCCGTATGGGTTGTGAACATAAAATTCTTGGAAAACTGAACTGTTAAAGCAAAAACTGCCTTTGTTTATATCAAATGACTGATTCTGATGCATAATAATGCCATTCATAGATTTGGAATCAATACGATGTCGAAAAGAATCAAAAAGGCTAAAATGGCCTCCCCATTCTTTAAGTATTTGAAAAACAGGTATTTGGTCTCCGATATATAGAGGTACATCTCCATTTTTTAAAAAACTGAAAAACATTTGAACGTATTCATGTTTCTCATTCGTCACAAAATCAATCACACTTTCATTAACATTTTGTTGATGGTACCTTTTTAATCCAATTTCTTCTTTTTGAAGAACAAATTCCTCGTTTTGGTGTCTAAAAATGACTGTCATTAAACCAAATGACTTGTTTTATAATAAAACAACAACAATTTTAAATAAATGTCTTAACAAAAGTAACAAATTCTTGGTATTCCAAATGCATAACATGTTTTCCCAAGAAGCTGAATAGGGAATCAATGAACATATCGATTGATTCAGTGATTCCAAGCTCAGATATCACGTGGCAAAACGCAGAAACTCTCAGGCACTTATTACTAGACCCTGAAGGATTAAATTTCATCATAAATACCCAAATCGTTGAGAGTTCAGAACCTGTGCGCTTTAAGATAGAGGCAATCACATTCTTCAGGCAATCAATTTGCCGCTTTCCCATATATTCTGGTACTGGATTTGATGGAGATAACAGACAAAAATCATCATCAAAAAATGTCTTCCACTGCTTTTGTGTTATCTTAGAATCTCTAATACCATAAGGGGCAAATATCAGAGCTGCAGTCTCTATGCCAAGACCGCAAACCCGAAAATACTTTATCAAATTATTAAAAGTCACATAAACTTGGTGCTTCGGTTTCAACGATTCGAAAATAAAGAACGAGGTCTTGAATGGAAATGCTTCCGATATCGCTTTCCTAAGGTCCTTCCTTAAACTCACAGTAGCTTCAGAGAACATAAAAAGCCGTTAAGCAAAATGAGGTGACATCAGTTCTCCCCGAATTTTAGGGAAACCCATTTTGGGGCGCAGTAGCCTGGAGATTTGGTTGATATTATCCTAGAATTAGCGATGAGATAATTTGACGGAGGCTTGAGTTTTAAGAGATGTGTAGGATGATTGAATGTTTGTGGAAAATCACTATCATTGGGGATTGGAGATACAATGTAGTCTATTCTTTCTTTTTCAGGAATATCATCATCAATTTGAGGAGGAGATAGAAACAACATTTCTTGAGAAACATAGTTATAAACAGGGGATTTTGAGGAGTACAAGAGATGATAAAGAGATTCTCCACATTTCAATCCAATTTCTTTCCATGTTAATTCATCATAGAGGATTCCTGTTCTCTCTCCGTTATTTATTCCTCCAAAAGATGTTTCAATAGTGAAGCTATTAACTACATCGAGTTCTGTTCGTATGACAATCCTGGAAGCTGCTTTCCTCTCTTTGGGAAATGAGAATATGCATCCAGACCAGGAAAACACATCACATAGGTAAGAAAGGATACGTGGGAAATACTTTTCTCGATTAATCAGATCAGTATTAGCGGTATTTGGGCATCCATATGCAAATGTACCATGTAAGCGCGAATGCCCATGAAAATCTAGATATGCTGCTATAGTTCTTTCCCGAGACACTCTATGAAAAAATTCCTTGGTAAAAAATGCCTCTGGATTTATATTGGAATCAGGGCTATCCCATACTCTATTCAAATCCTGGCCAGAAAGTGATATCCGATAAAAACCCTCAATCACACCATCTATGTTAATCATTGGCACAATATATATTACATAATTATTTCTTAAAAAATCAGCGTAAAATGTTCTTGATACTAAAAAATCTATTAAACCATGAAGAACAACACTTCCGTTTGATTCTCCTGGGTGTATTCTGCTAGTTAAAAGAATACCTGGTTTGTTGCTCATTGGAGTGGAAGAATTTTCAGAAGTGATGGTAATCATGGGACAATCTCTCCCTCCTAAGCTTTTGCAAATAGATTTAACAGAAAACGATCCTGGTGGTGCCATATCACTCCATATCTTAATATTATCTAGGAGGTCAGTGTATGTGTATGGAATAGCATATGAAAGATAAACAGTGTCATCATCATATGGAAATTTGATATAAAACTGCAATGTTGTTCTTTTCCTGTTCCTCTTTTGTGTATTTCCATATGAGTAATTACTCCCACCTCTATTCCATGATATACCTTTGTTCATAAACACTTTTTCACTATACCAAAACACCTTTGATCCTGTGGCAAACACACCTGTGTTTTTGTGAAAGCCGGAGATGTAGAAATGGTATTTGGTATCTGCTTTGACACCCATTATTTTAAAATAGAACCATTGACATGATCCTGTTTTGTTTTTGTCGTATTCTAGTATACAATGATATGCATTTCCTCCTAAATGATATACTTGGTCAAGATTTCCGCTCTCAAATCGAGAATCAAACCTCAATAATTTTTCATTTCCTTTTCCTGGTTTATCATTGTGATATATTTTGTAAATAAGAGTTCCTGAATCCCATAAATCATCGGGCCATTTAGGATTTTTGGATAATGTTGCATATTGTGACTTAATTGGAGACGAAACACCAGGATGTTTTATGTGTACCTTATCTTTCGAAGAACTACTAATAATTGTAGGCAAAATATCCTCATCTGAAGAACTGTCGCTCATGAAACACTATGAATAAAACAAGTTTTTATAACGGCTTAGACACACGACGAGGCAGTGTAATTGTCCTCCGTGCCAGCACAGGAACAGCTCTTTTATCAGACATTTTCCTTGCTTCAACATGTCTTGGGTTTGTTTGACTTCCTGATCTTGAGAGTTTATCTTTCGTACCCATAATTAGGTTCTCAGAGTTGCTGTCACAAATAAATGGAGACATTCTAATAGTATCCATATCAATATCAGATAATCTATGAGATGTGAATACAATAGATGGTTTTGCTATCGGGCTTGGCATCTGGGTAGGTCTCATTGATGTAACTGTGTTAAGAGACCCAAAAGATTGAACTGATGATATTGATGCTTTGGAGAGTATAAATGAATCTTCAGAATTCCCTAAATACCATGGATGTTGGCGAATCTCTTCGAGAGATATCCTTTGAGAACGATCTTTTACAAGCATTTTCTTAATTAAATCAGCCAAAGAAGGAGAGATATCTTTGGGAATAATTGGTTTCATCTTGAGAATTGTCCGAAGTAGTCCCTGAAAATCATCTGATTCAAATGGAAATTCTCCAGTAACTATGTAATACAAGAAAACACCTGTTGACCAGATATCTGAGAGATCTGATGATGGCTCCCTCATAACAATCTCAGGGGGCATGTAATAGGGAGAACCATTAATAACTCCCTCTTTCTGCGGGCATCTCAAAAAACAAGAAAAACCGAAATCAAGAATTGCAACGCTATCATCATCCCTCACCAAAAAGTTTTCCGCCTTTATATCTCCATGTGATACTCCACATTCCTCATGCAAATATGTTAAAACGGAGATTATTTGTACAAAATAAGTTCGCGCCAGGCTCTCATTTAGCTTTCCATCTTTGGCGACTCTATTTGCAATCGTCTCACCAATTATCAACTCCATCACTATGTAATAATACTTTTCATCCTCTATTGTATTATAAAGCTTAGGTATACTCATGTGGCTTGATTTTTTCATTATGGAAACCTCCATATCAACAAAATCACTATTTGTATTGATCCGTTCAACCCGTTTAATGGCAACTTCCATCCCTGTGTCTGTATCAATGGCACGAAAAACTTTACTCCATGATCCAGAACCAATGACTTCTACAATATGGTACTGACCTACTTTTTCCAACATCCGATATTGGTTTCAAAGACCCTCAGTTTTTAATAGGGTGTAGATGACTCAATAAAATCTAATGAATGACAAGATTCTTTAACCATTATTCAAAATTTGAGCAATTTTGGGGGTTTTAGCTTTTTGATAAGGATATTTTTATTTTACAAAGTAAACTCATTATTTGTAAATTAGATTACAAATAAGTGTCACGTTTTTTTGGAATAAAAGTGGCACATAAAAAATGAGTGTTTTTGAAGAAGAGGACGGTCCTGAAGTATTTACATTTGTTTCAGCTCGTGATAATTATTATGTTTTGCACCCTGGTGATTCTCCGAAAGAGCACTCGAAATTTGCGAATATTGCCTTGAAGCCTGATTGGCCGAAGGACTTGTGGACTTCTGGTGAGATAATTTACTCTCTAAAGCAAAAAGAGAAGTGTCTTCCTCCTCCTTCTTCGCCAGATGATCATGTTTTGAGGTTTGATTCTCATTTTGAGAGTGGTAACCTTAATAAAGTTTTTCGAATTGATGATCAAACATATCATTTAATATTGGAATATGATGCTGATGGGTCTTGTCAATGGTTTTATTTTCGAATTAATAATATGAGAGCTGGAGCCGATTATAAGTTCTATATCTCTGGTTTTCATAAAGAAAAATCCCTTTTTTCATCAGGCCATAAGTGTTTTATGTACAGCCAAACCAAATCTAAAAAAGAAGGCATTTCTTGGTTCAGATGTGGGGATGATTATTCTTTTTCTGTGACATCTCGCTCCAAATCTAAACAAAAGCGGGCTACTGTTCAATTTGTAACCCAGTTTCCTTATGATTGCGACACATGTTACCTTTGCTACGCCATTCCTTATACATATTCTGATATGCTTAGGAGTATACATATGTGGTCAAAGACCGCGCCTCCTGGTGTATTTCATTCCGAGATATTGTGCCATTCTCTTTGTGGAAGGGATGTTCCAGTTATTACTATTACATCTAGCACATCTCAGTTTCCACTGGCAGGAAGATCATGTATTTTTCTTACTGGAAGAATCCATCCTGGAGAATCAACGGGATCTCATGTTCTTCATGGACTTATTGATTTCTTATTATCTGATGATCCAATGGCTCATTATATAATAGAACATTGTATTGTTAGGATTGTTCCGATGATTGCTGTTGACGGTGTTATAGAAGGATCTTGTCGTGTATCCATGATGGGTGATGATCTTTCCAGGAAATGGATTAATCCAAACCCTGCTCTCCATCCTGTTATATCAGCTACGAAAGATCTTATTATTAAAACTGCGACAGAAAGACCTATCTCTGTGTATATTGATTTTCATGGACACGCCGCTCTTCATGGTTCATTTGCTTATGGATGCCCAAATAATGAAGATGAAGGGCTGAAAAATGCAGAAAAACTATTCCCTCGACTGTTTGCTCTTGTGTGTAATGAATTTTCATGGGAAAATTGTACTTTTTCATTCCCAAAGGACAGGAAAGGTGCTGGAAGGATTGTTGTGAGAAAAGAACTTGGTGTTGTTCATAGTTTTACACTGGAAACATCATTCGGCGGAATCAAAAGCGGGCCAGACGCTGGATTTTTGTTTGATGTGCCATTGTGGGAAAAGGTAGGTGTTAAATGTGTTGAAGCTATCTATCATCTGCTTACGCCAAATACATCCCCTTTAGTTGCTTATGTGAACAAAGAATTGCAGTATTTCGTCTCAACAACTAATAGAAGAGCAGAAAAAAGAACTCAACAAACAAATTCATCAAGAACAGCAGTAGAGTCTTCGATTGTTGTTGAAGATGGCGACCTAAAAGAAGAAGAGAATTCGTCGTTATTGAAAGCGAAAAATGGAGGAGCTCTTCTGAAAAGGAAAGAGGAAACAAGATTCTTTAACATCAAAGCTGAAATGTTACAAGAGGGCCCTCCATCAAGAATAAAGCCATCATGGCACCAGCTGCAGTACAAACGCTAATTGCCTCCTACCAAGCATGTTTTACCACATAATAGTAAAGATATATCTTCAGTTTAACCGAACCTTGAGCCTGTCAGATTCTTGCTTAATGACTCAAATCATAATATCCCACGATCCTTATTCGGATGCTGTAATTAGCAACGAAGTACCTGTAGTTGATATAGAAGTGAAGCATGCCAAATTATTGGTACTTGATTTGGATGAGACTTTGGTTCATAGTGGTTTTTCCAAGCCCGATAACTATGATCATGAAGTTATAATCAGACACAAAAACACAGAGTATATTATTTATGTTCAAAAAAGGCCAGGTTTTGATTTTTTTATGGAAAACGTAATTCAACAATTTGATGTATGTATATTTACTGCTTCGCTTGCAGAGTATTCTATTCCTGTCATTAAAAGGATACTGCCTTCTTTCCCCGAATCAAATATTCTCACAAGAGAACACTGCATTCAGATACAAAGGATTTTGGTCAAGGATTTGTCGATCTTCAAAAGGGATTTTTCTAATATTATAATAGTGGATAACAGCCCACTATCTTTTCAAATGAACATTGAAAATGGTATAGTTGTCCCTGCTTTCGTGGGAGATCCAACTGATGATTACCTTTTGAATGAATTGTTACCATATGTTCAAGAATTAGATAAATGCGAGGATGTTAGAGAAAAAATTGGCGAATTATTTCAATAGGTTTTTGATTGCTTTTATCATGGACGAATACTTATTTTGCTCAATATAGAGACAGAATTTTTCACATAATAGTACCTCTTTTAATAATTCAATTGTTTCAGGTTCAAAATCTAATTGCAAAACATTTTTATGTATTAAAACAAAACACTCTATTAATCCTTTAATCAATACATCTTGTAAATGATCATTCTTTAATATTTGAATCATTATTGCATTGATTGGATAGAGATTATATAGTGTTTTAAAGAAATTATTTGGAAATAGTAAAATACTAATTGCATCTTCAATAAAGCTAGATAGTCGATTGTCAAATACATAATAATTGATTCTGATAACAGAAATATAGCATGATTCAATTGTATATGGTTTTTTGTCAAGGAGATCATGATAATATAGTTTCATTATATAATCTTCATAATAATTTTCTATTGAATTTCTTAAAATCACAAATCTTGATGATACTGATGCAAAAAACTTTAATACTATCTTTTCTTTGATCCATATTTTATCAAGAATTGGATTTACATAATCAAGAATTTCACAAACATCTTCAAATGTGATATCCTGATATTGGATAATACTGGATAATACTTTAATAATTTTCGGAATATCTTCCTCTTTGTCAGGCTTTGTAATGGTTTCTAAGTAATATCTCAAATAATAATGATAATTCAAGATTTTTGTTTCAAATACCCAGTGTTTAAATAATTTTTTCATCCATTTCTCAAGAAAACTTCCTTCAGACAAATAACAATCAATTGAATCTATGTTTTCAAATAGTTCCCGTATTATTTCGAAACATTCATTATGATCTAATAGTCCCTGTTGAATATTATCATAATATATATCTATCATTGATTTATTGTCACATACCTCATACTCGTTCATAAGATCATGATAATTATTGATAGCTTGGATTTGGTCTTTATCGAAAGCATCTTGAATGATTTTTTTGGTTTTTTCTCCGACAAACTCTAGTGTCCGATGAGCAATTGCAAAAAGATATTTAATTAATTCCAAAATTATGACATCAATTCTTTCATCAATTTCTTTCAACAAGATTTTCATTTCATCATGACATTCATCTCCAATATAGCTTATGAATGAAGTAAAAACTTGAGCAAAGTATCCATAGTAATCCATTAGTTCACTTGAATCAGACGGCAATGGGTATTTGGATAGAATCACATGAAAGAGCTCATTTTTGAGATTATCATCCAAAAACTGATATAAAATGCTTAAATATGGGCACAAAACTCCTATCATCTCGCTAATATCAATATTATCATTATTAATGATCATATTGATAACAAAACTATCAATGCTAGATGCACATGGTAAATCATTATTAGATTTGTTCCGAATATATATTGCTGTTATGATGTCAAAATGGTCAATCTCATCATGAAACTTCGTAATGTAGTCCAATAAATCATTTTCCGATCCAAAAAACGGCATAAGGATTTCACTAACATGTATAATCGAATCTTTTGAATACAATTTTGAAGACAAAAGAATCTTAAATATTTCCTCATAGTTTTGTCCAACAATCCACTTTAAATGATAGCTCTTTTTCATCATTGTAAAGACCAATTTAATAAATGAATATAACACTTTTTGATCATCCTGTGTTTCCTTAACAACATCAAATAAGCTATCAAATGTAATATCTTCATAATATACTCCATTTTGATCAATTGACCATGAAGACAGCGAAACATGCTTTGAAATAAACAAACACATGAATGAAAATGTAGCTCGATTGTATTCGCATTGTTGGAGGAGAATAAATAACGCCTGCTTGATTTCATCATCACCAAGTAATTGCTGAAATGATTTCAGCATCACCAAAAAACCACTAATACCATCTATTGAATCATTCCTCAATATTTCTTTAATCGAAACTTTAACCATTAACTTAAACAATCCTTCTATATACTTATTTTCAATAACTTTTCCCCATTGAGAAATAATACTGTCAATTTCATGGAAAAAAGGTATCATTTTAACCACATCTATTTTATCCTTAATAATATATAAAGCAAATTCATTAAAAAGCCTTACCCTAGATCCATTATTCTGAGAGTAGCGGCCTAATAAAGAGAGGCTTTTAATTCTATATACTATGGATTCCTCGTTTATGGGGGTTTCAGCCAAGAATTTTTGAAAATATGGTTGAAAATTATTGGGCATTTGATTCCGGCAAAATCGAATATATATATAGCAGAAGCAATATGAACAATAGTGAGAGCGTATTCCTTCAGGGATTGATCTAAAAAATTCAATAATTTCGAAAAAAATCTCATTGAATCGATCTATTTGTACAGCTTTCATTAGAAAATAAACATTGATAAACACATTAATCAAAACAACATCTGTTTCAATTGATACTTTCTCATTTCCGATTTTAAGCAAATAATTAAAAACCATTTCAAATGTTTCATGGTAGAACCTGCAATCATCCCAAAGATTTTGCGCCTTTGATATAAAAACTTCAATTATCCTATTAAAATCATCTATTTTTTCAAAATTTTCATTAATGATATCCAAAAAATATAAGAAAACCAAGTTTTCCCTCGCTTGTCCCAAATTCTCCAAAATAAACCGAATAAAATATTCTAAATACATTGGATTTTGTTTAAACTCCATCATTTTGCTGTCTGCAATTTGTTTTTCATCATAATTATCACTGGATAATAACAGAATCACTTCTTCAAACTCTTGATAGTTCATATTCACACCTTAAAAATTGCCAAGGTTTTTACAAAAAAAGTGACTTATTTGCAGTTATATAGTAAACAATTCAAAAATTGTTATTTTAGAATATCTCGAAAGTATTGCATTCATTAACAGCGTAGAGGAGTTTTGATTCAAGTAAAGCTTCGTCTTGAAAGTCTGGTAAATCAAGAAGATTGGCGCATGTATGAGAGACTGGCAATCTTTGAGTGTCAGAGCATTTGCATATCCTGATTGGTTTTCCTCTTTCGGATAGATCACGAAATCCACCAATTGGGACACGGGAAGAGCCTGTTACAAAAAACAAAAACTTGACTCTTTTTTCTTTGTCCCAACTTCTAAGTAATTTGAACAACATAATAATTGTAGGTGATTCTTTTGTGTAAGGAAATTCAAGGACAATATTGTTCTCAAGATCATCAATATCTAATTCGGGAACTCCTGATATCAATAATCCGAGCTCATGGGGTGAGAACATTCTGAGTTCTTCTGGAGGAAGAATCATATGGAATCCTTCCACAAAAGCAGTGATTTGAGCGTTATATTGCTCTTTTAGTCTGTGTTTGACCATCAATCTGATATAATTCTGCTTATTGTCATCAGTGACTGTTATCTCATCTCCATTTGGTATTAACTTAATTTCATTATGACGTCCAAAATTATCTAAAAGTCTAGTAAACGTAACACCAGCAACATCGACCCCTGTATTTTCATTAATCCAACATAGGGATTTATAAAGAGTCTCATCAACATTTTCAATATCTCTAAGTGATAGGGGGAGATTTAATAGAAGTTTTCTAATGGATACAGTAAGAAATGCCTCAACAGGTATATTTTCAACAATTGCTCTAGCAATAATCTTACCAGCAAGCTTAAAGTACATGATGTGTTCTTGAAGATTAATATGAGAGTTGACATTTGGTTCATATGATAATCCATTTTCGGATTCGGTAAATAAACAATAATTTGGATTAAAAATCTCTCTTGTCAAAGATGTATACCAATCACGAAGAGGCCCACCCATATCAATACCTTGTTCTCCATTAAATGTTACTCTAAATCTCCCAAGCATCTTTTGAGAATTTGCGGCTCCTAAAGATCTAAAAGAATCATGAAGAATATTATTCCTCCTGATATTTAAGCTCAATGTTTCATCTCTGACCTTCTCAGAAACAATGTTACGAAATGCTTCCATCCTCAAAGATAGATCGATTAGGCTTGGGAACTTGGTCAAAAACACAAAATGCGAGGAAACCATTGATGGATTGGATGCTAGTTGTTCCTTGATTCTTTCCATATGGGTGGAAAGCATCTTCCAAAATTGTGGAGATTGCTTGTATAAGTTAGAAGATATTGCAAGTGGAACATCAGGGGTTTCATTATTGGCAACTTCATTCAACAACAATGACATTGATTGACCCTCTTTGGGTGAAAGAAGACTTAGTAGAAGACCTATAACTGCAATGTTTCCATCATTCATATTGGTTAACAAATTATCAGTGATGCCTAAAAGAGTTTGTAAATGTGACTCCGCTAATTTGGGCAAATTGACCAAAAATGGCCTTAATTTATTGGGATTATCAAAATTCAATGATTTCAATATTGATTTAAACAATATTTCTTCATATGGAAAGATTAACTGTTGAAGATCATCAGGTAGAGATGCCCCGATTCGAATTGCTTCGTTAATTGCTTTTTCATCTCCATGTTGAAGCATATAGATAATAAAATGGGAGATATTTGATGGATACTCAGATAAATGTTGGAATAGTTGATTAAATTGTTCAGAAATCTTAATGTTATATCTATTCTTAAAGGCAGTCATTTGATTAATCAAAACGGGACAAATTGCAGAAGAAATTCTTTCCAAATGTTCCTTTTGGTCGATTCTGGACAAATAAAATGGAACTACAAGTGATATCGACTCACTATTCATTGAATCTAAACTAGAACAAAGAATATCAATTATGGCATTTGAAGATATTTCATTAATAAATAACTCGGGAATGAGATCATTAATAACATTTTTCTGAGATTCGGAGAGTACACTTGATGATAGTTTGACAATAAGAGAAAAGAAATCTGGTTGACAATAGAAAGTCAATTTCAGCATATCAGCGCAAAATTCCTCTTCTTCAACCGACTTCATTAATTGCATAACTCGATATAATAAGCAGTAGTGTTCCGGCAATAAGAGCTTAGAATGTGGCCCCATGAAATAATTAAAAATCCATGTAGGTTGATTACACAAAACTCTTAATTGGCCTGTTGACATAATCCCTTCTTGAGAAATATGAGAAGCAAAAATATTAGCCTTTATCCTATCTGGAATCTTTGAGAGTGCTTCGTTATTAAGAGGAAATGGAATTTCAATATCATTTGCCAACAATTCAGATCCATCTTTGAGTTTAATAACAAAGGGTGTTTCAACCACATCTTGAATTGCTGGATAATTGATTGTATAATGAACATAACTCTCAACATGTCCCACTATTGAAGCACCAAAAACGGAAAACATTTGAGATATTGAAAATCCTCGAAAATGTACCTCAAGTGAATAATTATCAGGGTATGAAACAGTACAAGGTCTATCCATGCGCGAAAGCTCATCAAGTACAATAGTAGATTTTGTATGATCACTTAAACTACCTAAAATTCTGTATAATATTAATGCTAATCGCAAAATGAATTCTGCAACAATCCCTTTGAAAAATGAACTCTCTCCTTGAAATGCAGCAGATTGACATATTAATGAAGGTAAGTCATACTTTATCATTTGAGCAATCACAAACATAGATACTTTTGATGATTGATAATAAGTATGAATTAGTATGGTGAATGCAAATAATGAACCAAGGTCAAAAGAAGGAATTTTTGGGAACCCCCATTCAAAAAAGGCATCTAATACTGGTGGAATATCCAGAATATAATCAATAAATGAAAGTGCGGCAGCTGGGAGATCAACCAAATCTATTTTAGCGCTATTCTCAATATTAGGCATGAGAGCTGACTCAAATTGAGAGAATACTGCAAACACATTATCAAAAATTTCGCTGTAAGCAAAGCTCGTTTGCAAGAACATAAATGGATAATACATTGCAATGTGTTTAAGTGAATTGAACAAATTAGATTTTGGAGTTTTAAAAGCCTGAGATAACAATGAAGAAACTAATTTATAGTTAGATGGTGGGATTTCTTCTAATGATAATGGAATTGGTCTCATTAAATACAAATCAGAATCCATCTTGCCCTCAATTGGGTAGTAAAGGGATAGAAAAACCTCTACAAACTCATCTTGGTACCTATCAAAAAGATTCGCAAACTGCATTCCAATAACAGATGCTGATACACAAAAAGTTTCATACATTTTTCCAAAATGGTATCTACATTCATGTCGAAACAGCTGGGGGTTATCAAATTCTTGAGCAACGCTCTTTATAATATCATCTGTTGTCATTATGGTATAATCAATGGATCCTTCGTTTTCATCTTCTTCAGAAGAAACAATATTAGCCATTTTCCCAAAAGCACTAATAATTTTTGGATTTTCAAAATAGCGCAGTTCAAGACAATTTGTTACTGCATCAATTCCATGAGTATTAATTACTGATTCGATTAAAAACCTTGACTCATCTGCTTCATCAATTAGAGCCTTTTCAACAGCTTTTTTAACAAATTCTGAATCATTTACAACAGAAAGTTTGATGGTGGGATCAATAAATTTCTTGACATAAAACAAGAAATCAAAATTTAACTCTTTTGATGCAATGCTTACCACTTCGTTTATAGATGGTTGATCAAAAATTTTTTTAAAAACAAAATACATATTGTTACCCTTAATGCTTATTAGGGGAAAGACTTGATATATTGCATTAAGCAAAGATTTTTGGTTTTTTTGGAAAAACTGGGCTAAGGCATGGTCTTTTAGTACATTGTTAGGCAAATATGTTAAAAGGAAAAACATAAGGGATAGAACAATCCGAGTTAATTCTTTATAACCTGTGCAAGTCCCTTTGGTCCAAAAATCAAATAAAGTTAGTAGAAGGAACATGGAAAACTTCTTATCAAGCTCATTGTGATTGAAATAATTTACAATGATGTTCATTAGCAATCCTACCATTTCAGATTGATTCATTGTTAATGAACCACTATGATTTCTTAAAGTTAATAAGAAATTATTACTTTCATGATTCATGAAATGAAAAGCTCTATCAAGATAACCAAAAATTTTACATATAGAAAAATATGTAACGGTAAATGGAATAATATTATTATGAGAAAATCCTAGAATTTGAAATGGTTCAATTTTATTATGATACGATAATGACAGCATCAAAGCATTAGAAATAATTAATAGTATGCTATCACTCATTCCATCTAAATCATAGAAATCACCGACTGATAGCCCATCTCTTTTGAGAAAACTTAACAATAATTTTTCTTCGTCCTCGCTGATTTCGATAAGTTGATGAGAAAGTTGTGCATCAATAATGGATGTTTGATAACAAATCAATGATGCTCCATAGAGCATTCTGGAATTATTGTTAATAACTTTAAGAAGTTCTTCATTAAAACGCAATAAAGAAAAAAGAGGGAAACATGCTTTTTGAACCTGCAAAACATGATCAATAAATCGTCTATCATAGATAATCAAATCGATAATTGATTCATTGTTTGATAATACCTCGCACAATCGGCGAAGCTCCACATTAGAAAGAACCTGAGAGAGGTCGATAATGAACATACTAATATCCTCGATATTTAACAAAAAGCATTGAGATATGATGTTAGAAAGCCTTGGGATTTCTGGAATTCTGCATATCTGAATCCAAAACCCAGATGTGGATAAAAATGGGTGTTTAACTTTATGTAAAGGAATGCTCTCAATGTCTTGAAATGTTGAAATACTTTCCAATAATTGTTGCATCTTTTCCAGAGAAACTATGCTTGGATCTGATAAAATTTGAATTATCTTTGATAAATCCTTAGTTTCGCAAAACTCTTGTTCAAATACTTTTGGAATATTCAATGAGAGATTTGACATCCCTTGTAATATGGAATCGGAAAAGGATTCCTTGTCTAAAAGAAGAAGAATTGAATCAGGTATCTTTTCATTTAATAATGGGAACTTAATTGTTGACACCCTTGATAGATAAGCTAGAACAACATCTTTTGATTGGTGATGAACAATTGATCCAATAATACTAGCATTCATCTGAATGATAATATGATCCTTTGCAACCGAAACAAATTCAATAAAAGGTCCTTTTCCCATTGCTCGAATCACCCTTTCATTTGTATAGGCTGTGGGAGGCAAATCTTTGACCCAATCTATCTCAATAGACTTAGAAATAATGTTGATAACTTGATCCCCGATATTTGACTGATTGATAGTAGTAAGAATAACAATGCTTGAACTTGAAAAGGGAAAAGCATCTTGATATTGGATCCTAAGATCGTTATAAAGATTAATAATTCGTGAAGATTCTATTTCGTATTCGTTCAAAATGAAAACTGTTTTGCTATTTTCCCATTTAGATTCAATTTGTTGGAAAAACTTACACAAAAATGAAAAAACTTGCTCGTTTTTGATTATATCAGCTTCAGAATAGAGAATCAAGCGTAAAACAAGCAAATAAGCGTGGATATTTTTTGTTGACTTTGACATTATGGTAAAAAGCTGATCTGTCATTAACTTTTTGTATAGTATGAAAGAATTAAAAATAAAATCGCTTAGTTCATCATAAATCTCTGCATCTTCGTACCCTAAGAACAACCCATTAATGGAGTCCTGTATCACTGAACAGCACTCTTCGTATGGAGGGGGATCCATTTGAATATCAATATTAGACTGACGAATCCTATCTTTAACAGAGCTTCCTTTAAATATAAGGGAAGAATTAAACAAAAATGACCTGTCCTCCATTAAAGTTTGATGTAGGGGATATTTTTCCCCTATTATTTACTAACATTTATAAGGTTCATTTGCTCTAGTATTGATACCCTATCATCCTTCAATTTTTTCCTAAGATCTATCTTTTCCACTACTTTCTTTTTCTTCTTTGTGCTTGATTCTCCAGCTGCCAACATTTTTTCCTCCAACTTTTTTGCCGCATACTGTGTAAACCATGGAGGAAGATTCTCGTCATTCCAATCATCTGGAGACAAAGGCTCAAGAGGCTCATCCATATACTTAGTTTCCCACCTACGTATCGATTGGACAAGTTTAAAAAGTTCAGATTCATCGCTCATAACCAGTTTGACTTCGTCAAAAAACCACCCTATTCCCAATTTCCGCATTGCTTTGTTATTTATTCTCCAATTTGTGACTCTAGCAAATCTATCAACACCATCTGTGATCGTCTTCAAATCAATCAGTCCTGGGCGCAATCTGTTGAGTATGAAACACAGTATATCACCCCTGGAGACCCTTTCCCAATCTTTGACCTCCTCCCCACTTGTCTGGCTCAGCCACAACAAAGTACCGTGTTTTACACTTTCCATTGTAGATTTTGTAAAATCTGGCCACAAATGCTTTCTACAAGAGACTATGTTATAAGCGAGAAAGTTGAGCGGGATGTTAGCGACGTGCTTGAAAATGGTTGGCTTGCTCCATTGTCCATAACAAATAAGCTTGAGCAGGAGCTGTGTCGAATTACTGGACTTCCATATGGCTTGACAGTCAATTCTCTTAAATCTGGGCTTTTGCTTGCTGCAATTACGAGCGGTATTGGGAAAGATACCAAAACTATTGTTTTTCCTAGTGTTGAGAAGGAATGTGCTCCAATTGCCCGGTTTTTGGGAGAGAACGTGCATGTTTGTGACAGCATTCCTAATGACGCCAAAGTGGTGATGATTGGAAATGAAGATGTTATTATGAATATTCCCTCAAATGATGTTTGTGTCATTCAGGTGATGGGACAAAATGCATTAAAAGCAAATGGATTCGCTAATGTCTCTATTGTCGAATTTGAGAATCTCCTTTCTGTAATGACATTCAAATCAAATGATCAAATGAATAGGTGTCTCCAGATGAGAGACTGGGGAAGAGCTGGGTCACAGGATGAAAACTTGGACAAAAGGTACTCATCATTCAACTTGGAGGGGGTGAGGTATGACTGGAAATTTGTTTTCTGCGACTTGGGTTTCAATTTCAAGAGCTGTGAAATGGCAGCTGCCATTGCACTTGACATTCTAAATGAAAAAGTAAATCCATGAGTGTATGAATTATACTTGCTTTATTCTGATAAGATTTGATCGATTTCCTTAGGTCTGCACTTGAGCTTGACATCTTGAGTAAGGTCATCAAAATATGGATGATCCAGCGCGTCCTTTGCGGAAATACGTCCTGCTGGGTCATAAACAAGCATTTTTTCTATCAAATCAATAAGGAGAGGGTCTGTTGATCCGATGATTTCTGATAGCTTTTTCTTTCTGAAATTGGGGAATGAGGTTGAGTAGGTTGGTAAATCGCTTACTCCTTTCCATGTTTCCTCTGTTGGTGTTCCTAAAACTCGGAAAATTCTGTATAACTCATCAATTTCTGAATCTCCTGGAAACAGTGGCTTTTTAGAAACCATTTCTGCGATGATAGCTCCTGTACTCCATATATCAACAGGAAGCGAGTAAAACTTCGATCCTAAAAGAATCTCAGGAGCTCTGTACCAAAGTGTAACAACTTCATGTGTGTAATTCCTTAAAGGAATTGTGAATGCTCTTGCAAGCCCAAAATCACATAGCTTTATTTGCCCGGTTTTGTTCAGCAAAAGATTCTGTGGCTTCATATCTCTATGGATTATTCTATGACAATGGCAATAGCACAATCCAGCTATTATCTGGTACGCATATGATTTAACAAGATTTGGACTTAGCATATTGTTTGTGCTATCAAGGTACTTCTTTAAATCTGTATTAAGATACTCAAAAACAAGAGTGAGCTTACCCTGTGAATTTATAACCTCTTTGAGCTCCACTACACTAGGATGCTTCAACTCTTTTAATATAGAAATCTCACGAATGGAAGTCGGTGGGATGCCCTCTTCTTCCTGATCAAGTCGAATGCGTTTCAATGCAACTATCTCCTGCGTTCTCTTATCGATTGCCTTGAAAACAACACCATAGGTGCCTTCTCCAAGTTTCTCTAGTTTCTCATAATTGAGCATTGTCATCCAAAAAATGATAAATCTAAACGGAAGGATTTCCACTTCACTTTACATTGAATTTTCCCTTATAAGGGTAAACAAAATGTTGATTGCAATATTGCCTCTTGTTTTTTTTCGGACGATTGTATTTAACGAGAATAGCATAGAGAAAATGGAGATTGTTTCCATGTTTCTCCAGGAATCGGGATCTATTGAGCTCTTTTTTAATCATACTGATTATATGGTTCTTTTTGAGTGTGTTACTGGAGCCCAAATAGATGTTTTTGCATTTTCAAAAAATTCTACTGATTATGAAGGTACTCTGGGACTGGAATCCTGTACTATTGGGTATTACGGATTCGGAAAAACATTTATTTTGAGGATTCACTCTGAAAATGCACAAAATTTATCTTTAAATATTGTTAAGAATTTGAATTCGTGCGATTTTTTAGCAGTTACTGAAAAAAACATTGAGTATACAATTTACAAGGACAACATTAGTCTTATCGCTTATAATTATCATATTTGTCATATACATAATCCAATCAACAATTCGATAATCAAATACCAATTGGAATCTAGTTCGAATAGAATGGAAATACTGTTTGGGAATAACACAAAGGATACAAATCCACCTTTAAAAAGCGAAATACTCACGTCAAGACTTCTCTTATTCGATATTTATCTCGGAGAAAATGGCTTTAATAAATGGTCGTTGAATTCGAATCAAATAGCATCAAATGAAACCAAAATCAATAATACTTTTTCTACCAATGAGGTTCAAAAATCCCGAATAATAACATTTAGAAACGACACAGATAAATTAAAATCACACCCAACCAAATATGAATTGGATCCGTCTGAGCTGGTTGTTTATTCAAGTAGTTTCAAAGATGAACTTAACAAAATGGTAGAGAATTCCAAAGAAATTTATATTAGGAACAATAGTATGCTTCCTCCGAATATTAAGCCACCAAAGTTTCTAAAAGAAATAATAGGAGAAGTTGAAGAGGATAAGTATAAAGATGAGCCCCTCAACAAAGATATAAACAAAGTTATTAATCGACTTGATCCTAGAGAGATTGCATCAAAAATAACTGAGAAGCCAATTGTATCAGTGGATTCTAACTTATCATTACTATCAATATTCGTGATAACTATTGGTGCACCAATTTTTTGTTTGATTTTCTTTGTATGTGTCATACAGTTTATATGCCATTATCAAAGAATAATCAAGCTTGAAAATACAGATTCTCGCAATATAGCTGATCCATTTTTGAAACAGAGCAAAACAAATGTAAAAAATGATCCTCAATTCACCTTTCAATCAGGGTACAGACCCGCATTTAATCAATTATAAAATGTTATTCATTTGAATTTGTTTACCAATCAATAAACGAGTTTGAATGGAATAGGTCCATCGAATTCGGGGATTGTGACATTGTATGTTGAGGATTCAAGCCATTGGGTGTTGAAGCTCTTGGATTCTTGAGCACGAAGGTAACTGCTTGGTTCAAATTCAACTTCAATATCGGATGCTTTGAAATTATCAAAGAGATCCCAGCTCCTCCTAATCATATTCTCAACTGTTTGGTATGGGAGAGCATAGAAGCCGCACTCATTTGGATTGTTATCTACTGGGGTTACAGGTGTCAAAATGGATCCAATAGCCCAGAATGGAAGTCTATTCAAAGAAATAACTTCTGGTTCATGACCTTCCTTCCATCTAATCACACTGATCTTATGAAGACCATTTGGAAGCTCTTGAGCATCAACATCGGATCCTGAACGAAGAAGAACATAACGATAATTATCTTGAGGAACGCATGATGCGTTGGAAGCATCAATACACTTTAAGAGATCAGGGCCGTTGGTTAATCCATGACCACGAACTCGCTTAATATCCTTTGAGCAAAGAGATATATCACCAACATTTTCTTTGATACACTCAAGTGTTGCAGGGATCCATGTTTCTGGTGATTTGTGATTAGGGCAGCTTGTCTGTTCATTCTCCAAAGTTCTTTGGCCCATTAAATAAGAAATTGAATGTCCGTCAGCTCTCCATGAGTTGTGAAGTATGAAACAGCCTTTGGCAGCCTCTAAAGTCTTTGGACCAGAAATTCTGTTATTGTAAACCCAGTTGTCATTGTAAGCCATAATATTCATAGCATGTCCTCCAAACTCAGTTTGTCTTTCAGCTTTATCAATGGCTAAGAAAATGCCATCCCTTGTTCTGCCTTCAATTTCAAGATTGTAACAAAATTCTCCATCTTGACTTTCTGGACATGGGAACCATTTATTAACGCAAGCATCAGTGTCACTAAAAACAGATCCTTCACATGGAATCATGTAATTTACAGTACCAAGAGGTGTACCAATACCAAGGGGTCTTTGAGCTGAGTATAAAAGCTGCTTAACACCACGAATATCGAAGGCTGTCCTCATATTCTTAAATGTGAACTTAATTGGGTTTGATTCGGTGGCCTTGGTGAAGTTAGGGCATGAGAAATCAGTTTCGGGACTCTTTGTTGGAACATATGGACAAACAGTATCTGGAACAATCTTAAGGTTCAAATCGCTGATTTCTTTGAGGAAATATGGAAATGCTTCAACTTGGTTGTCGTTTGTAGAATTCTTGTTAAGAAAACCACCATATTGGCAGACCTTTGCTGTATTGTGAGCCTTGCAGTAGTTACCAAGATAAGCTGCGAAAGCTTGAATGGAAAATTTAACGTATTCATTTTCACGAAGATAACCTTGTTTAATTCCTTGGGCTCTGTACTGAGTCTCAAGAATATACATTGTAGCCCAGGCCCAGCATGTGCCTCTCGAAGCCTGGTTAGTGGCAGGATTCTGATAAACAACATCAGCAGCAAAAGAGTCTGGAAGGAAAGAATCCGGGAGAGAATCTGCATACTGTTGCGCCAAATGATCTAAAGGGTTGGCAATTGGGTTCTTGCTCTTATTCAATAATGACTTCGAATACACAATAATTCCGATCAATCCGGCTAATACAATAAGATTGGCAATAATGAGATTAATTACAAGCTTACTGTGCTTCTTTCTATCAACACTGGGCACCTCAAAGTGAGATCCAAGCTCTGATTCCATTCAAATTACTTATAAAGTTAAGAAATTTGAGCGGGCGGTTATCATTGAGAGCAGAATTGGGCCTCAGGCCAAAAAAACGATGAAATTACCACCTTTACATTAACCAAATAGATCGAATCCCATATAATCGTCGTCACTTACTTCGTGAACTGGTTCAACGGCTGGCTCAGGACGCGGGGGTGGAGGGGGTTGTGATATGAGTGTGTCTGGATATATTGCTGGTGCTTTGATTTCACCGAGGTGAAGGTTAAGAGTGAAATTGTTGATACAGTTTGAGCTTCGTTCTGATAGAAAGAACTTTGCTTTTGAAGATTTTTCTTGTATGTATGAAAGAACTTTGTTTGTTTTTGTGTCAAGGATGCATCCGTGGCTGAAACTCCATTGCTGGTTATTGTGTGTCTTAAGGTTTACGTTGAATTCCTCGCCATTTTGGGTTGCATCTAAGACATATTCTTGGTTTGTCAGGCTGATGACTGCATCATTGTGTGCTGGTGAGTAGATAAACAGCTGATTTTCGTTCATCCCGTACTCGTAATCGGCAGCACGCAGTTCTATGGTGCTATTATCTGACTGATTTTTGGATCCAGCTGTTAGGGCTGTTTCTTGCGCTCCATAAAAGAATGTCATTGAGAATGGTAAATATGGTGGAGGAAAATCTATTTCAAATGCTGAAATATCTACGCTTACAAGCGAAATTATATAATCTGTTGGCAAATCGTTTGATGTCCGGACAACGAAATCTGAATCTTGGGGATTGAAGCTGACATAAAAGCCATTTGGATAAGCCATTATTAATTTGTTTGATTCATAAAATTGAAATCCCCTTAGTTGCATTAGATCTTGGCAATAAATCGGGGATCCAGCCGATTCCAATTGTTCCACAAATAACGCTCTTTTTGGAGAAGAAAAAGAAATAAACACTTTTGTTCTAGAATTATATAACCATAACTGATTGACATCATCATTTCGTTCAGCCATTGCAATAACCTTGTTCTTTCCTGGACTAAACTCAACTGGATCTATTGTCAACGCCCTATTCACATTATTAACCATAAGAGTTAACCTATAAACACCTGTTTCAAATACTGGAACAAATCCTTCACCAAAAACATTCTCAAACAACTCTTCCATCAAACTAATTTTATTTGATTCCAAGAGAGTCCAACATATCATCTCTGAGATGTAGGATAGATAGAGCATCACCAACAGATAATATGCTTAAAAGAGGGGGATCTCTTGATGGAAATCCCAAGAAAGCAAGAACTTCTCGCTTCCTCTCACAGTACACTAAGCCAAAACTGTGTGTCTTTGGTATTTGGAATAGTCCATTTTCTGTTACACTTCCATCAGCAAGTGATGTTGTTTCTCCATCAGGTGCGACATGAAAAACGAACCACCACATTTTGTGTATGTCGCATGCATATACAAGAGTATGATCTGTGTTAGTCTTTCCGCCAAAGTAGATTAGATAATCTTGAACTCTAACCATTCCAGCATTCATTACTTCACAAGGTGGAGGAGTTCCATCGGCTCTTACCACAGATACGGATTCACTCTTTGGATCAATGACAACAAACCCTCCAGATCTTGAGCATCCATACCCATAGAGTTTTCCATTAACAATAGCAGTCGGTATCCCTGTTCGACCAGAAACCCCTGTTTCGCTTGATACCCAATTCATTGTTGCGAAATCAAGGATGTGTAATGATGATGGCCATTTTCCATTGAATCCGCCCCATAAAAACAGTTTGTTTTCGTGTATTATCATCAAGGGTGTTGATCTAGGTCCGGGATGATCTCCTGTGGTTTGTAGTAGAGTAACTTCACCTGTAACAACATTTATGGTGTGAAAATCGTCAACATAATCAGGGTCGATAAACCCTCCGTAAACGAGGAGAGAGTTTTTATGAATAACTGCTCGACATCCATTTCTTGGTTTCAAAATATCACCTTTAAGCGGTATTCTTCTCCATGTATAATTATTGAACTCAAATGCCCATAAATCAAAAAATCCCTGCCCTTGTGGTGACGTACCATACCCAACATAAACGCAATCATGCTCTTTTGAGTGGCATGTAAACTGACCAGTTCGTGGATCTGGTGCAAAACCATTCGGTAAAGAAATTGACCATCTTCCAGCAAATCCAGTATTAACTACAGGGGTCTGAATTGATAATGGCATCATAGAGTCCTGCAAAATTTCCTTATCATTCATCCTGTCTGAGTTCATTCGAACATAGGAGGAAGGAATGCAATCGTCACCAGGAATACCTGAACCAGAAGCCCCACTCTCACTTGAACCCATTTATCGTTTTTAACGATAGGAATGGGGGTCAATTTACAATGATGCCAAATAGTCAGGTTTACTTGGTAAAGTTAAGAGTCAAAAGGAGATTTTATAGAAAAAAAATGTGTACCTGACTATCTGATTTCAGTTAAGGTGTTTTCAAAGGAATTCATTTAAATAAGACATTAAGGGAAGTTTTTTTCATTTGAGAATGGAACAAAGTTCATCCCCTATGGGTAAATATTAAATTGTTGTAAAGTACCATTAACTCTTTAAACTGTTTTATTACAAAATGGTTAATTTCCCGAGAATCCTCTCTTCTTAATCTCGAAATGAAATAAAAATAGGGATGTTAATTGGGGTATAAAAAATCAATTTGGGGGACATTTTTTAAAAAATTGGGGTCAAGTTTCTGACATAACAAATAATTTTTTTCGGATGATTTTTTGGAATGCTCTCCCCACTCACCATTAAAATACAACAATTTTTTGTAATATTTTTTATCTTTGAAATCCAATAATCACGGAGAAATACATACTTTTTTGATAGATCATGAATCAAATCATTATCGTTTTCTTCATAATTAGTCCTAAAAAACGATTACTTGACCCTCCTTATTAAGAGCTTTGACCCCCAAGACCCCAACAATTCTGAACTTTTGAGAACATGTACCCAAAACGATTTTTTTATTCTGAATTTGACCCCCAAATAAACATTAGAAAATTAGTTTAATATCTAATGAAAGTTTACTATCATTTATAAAATCGAATTTTCTTCAATTATTTCTTAACTTCTTTGACCCTAAAACCCCAACCAATATGACCCCAAAAATTGAATAGAGGAATTCGGGAATAATTAGTTATTTCCGAATAACTGATTTATTCCCGAATAAGTATTGAATTTCCGGATAAGTCGAATTTCCGGACGGTTTCTATTCGGAATAAAATGAATTTCCGGATGATTCTGATTTTCGGAATAAAATTCTAATGTTTACAAAAATAATCTAAAAGAAAAATGTTCTTTAAACAAAGTTTTAATGAAACAATTGATTAATAAGTATTGTTTAGAGAAATTAATCTGGTTGATCTGATAATACAATTTCCATATTGAATTCTCCTCGATTATTATCAAATTCTTCATCTGATGGACTGAAGTCTGATGATGTATCATCAGAACTATGGATTTCTGTATTATTTCTTCTTAAAGGACGACGACTAATATGAAAATTGGTAAGGCAAACAATAATCGGAATCAAATCATTAAGAAGTAAAAGTTCTCCTTTGTAGACACCATGCATCAAACCAAAGACCATCTTCATCCTTCCAAAAAAGTTTTCAACAATTATTCGGTCTCTTGATAGTTTTTGATTAAACTCTTTTTCTTCATTTGTGATATCTCCATTTGGGGGTTTTTTAAATGGGAATCTTATCTCTTCATAGTTTTTTTGGGTCCCTTGATATCCGGAATCTGCCAATAATTGGGGATGAACATTAATTCTAATCCCATTTCGAGTTTCTTTTTGGAATTGTAAAAAGTTATTGA
>Ga0074193_1001561_pt1 | contig 26626 bp, 25 predicted proteins | sample EPASupsiteHSE605_FD_64523 | JGI IMG/M metagenome (GOLD analysis project Ga0074193, IMG submission 64523) | Bioremediated contaminated groundwater from EPA Superfund site, New Mexico - Sample HSE6-05 | ecosystem: Environmental > Aquatic > Deep subsurface > Groundwater > Contaminated ... | reverse complement strand
CATGGTCAAACTATCTGGCACCAGCCCGGTCATAGCACGCTGCAAATTGGCGAAGCTGCAATTATTGCCGAGCGTACCGGCGTTTTAACCGTTGCTGACTTTCGCGTACGGGATGTAGCTGCCGGCGGTCAGGGCGCGCCACTTGTGCCCTATACAGAATATCTATTGTATCGCCACCCTGTGAAAACCCGCTTGCTACAAAATATTGGCGGCATTGCCAATGTTACGGTATTGCCAGGGGGAGGGGGGCCGGAAACTGTCACGGCCTTTGATACAGGCCCAGGTAATATGATGATTGATTATGCGGTGCACAAGTTCACCAATGGCAGACAGCAATTTGACCAGGGAGGGGAGATGGCGAGTCGTGGCAATGTCGATACCCTGATGTTGGCAGAACTGATCGCCCACCCCTACTTTAGTCAAACTCCTCCCAAGACCACCGGTCGGGAAGTATTCGGAGATAAGTATACTGCAGAGATGGTTAGTAAATATATAGCGCGGGGCGTGAGAGAAACTGATATTATGGCAACGTTTACCTGCCTGACTGCTAAAACGATTGCCGACAGTTATCGGCGTTTTATTCTGCCACACCAACGGGTTGATGAAGTTATTCTTAGCGGCGGTGGTAATCGCAATCGGACGCTAGTGGCGATGCTGCGGTGTGAATTGCCAGACATCCTGATACGGACACAGGAGGATTTGGGGTTTTCCAGTGATGCTAAAGAAGCGGTCGCCTTTGCCATCCTTGCTAACGAGGCTATCAGCGGCCGAACCAATAATCTCCCATCTGTCACGGGAGCACAGTCACCGGTAATTATGGGTAAAATCTCATTTTAAGGAGAAAAATGATGCTCGAAGAAACCGTAGTTTTAGTTAATAAAGTGGGCTTGCACGCTCGTCCGGCTGCCTTGCTGGTTAAGGCGGCCAGCGGATTCTCATGTGACGTGGAGTTGGTAAAAGAAGACAAAATCTTTAATGCTAAAAGTATCATGACCCTAATGAGCGCCGGGCTTAAACAGAACGATACTATCATCGTCAGGGTAAACGGTAAGGATGAAGCCCGGGCGCTTGAAACTGTCGTAGCTCTCATAAAATCCGGTTTCGGTGAAAAATAAAAACGGAAAAATATGGTGAAACCCTTGACGATGATTAGATATCTAACTATAATTAAAATATGAAACAGAACAAAGCAATAGCGCTAATTAGCAGAATAAGAGAAAAAGCCAACAGGTTTATCATAAAAGAACTTGAAGCGCAAGGAATTGATGGGATTGTGCCCTCCCATGGTGATATCTTAGTGCATCTTTTCGCGGGTGGGAAATATACGATGAAGGATTTAGCGGAGAAAATCCACCGCACAAAACCAACCGTGACGGTATTAGTCGATAAACTTGTAGATTACGGTTACGTTTTAAAAGAAAAAAGTTTGGAAGATAGTCGGGTTACATTTATTATCCTCACAGATAAAGGATTAACATTAAACCCTACTTTTACAAAAATTTCCGCAAAATTAAATGACCTGGTTTATAGTAATTTAACTGATCAGGAAGTTGAGGTATTCGAACGAGCATTGTCAAAGATTAACGACAATTTTAAGTAAAGGTAAATTGTGTCTGCGGAGGTTTAACGCCCTCTAAAATCCAAATTGATAAGGCTGGTTTACACTAGAGTTATCAATTTTTTTAAATAAATAGTTAGATGACTAACTAAAATGCGGAGGGATAAGAATGAAAAAGGTAACCGATTTTCTGTATGCCAATCCTATGGGAGCATTGGCGACTGTGGGAAATGGCAGGCCGCATGTGCGGCCGTGGGGCTTCATGCTGGAGCAAGATGGTAAACTGTGGTTTTGTACTGCAAATACGAAAGAAGTTTTTCGACAACTGCAAGCTAATCCAATCATAGAGTTCACAGCAACTTCACCAGAATTCGTTACGGTAAGAGTAAGTGGCGAAATTATATTTAGCAAGGATTTGGAGATTAAGAAAAAAATTATTGAAAAAAATGATTTAGTAAAATCTATTTATAAAACGCCGAATAATCCTATCTTTGAAGTTTTTTATCTGGAGCATGGGCAGGCGATTATGTCTGACTTCAGTGGTCAACCGCCGCAAAACTTTGCTTTTTAGTCTTGGGGGAGGCGTTAATACCACTCTGCCATTTCTTCATCCATGTGGCAGTGTTTGTATTAGGTATGTGAGGCATCGGGGTACAGCTCCTGGCAAAGAGAGGAACTGTATCTGTACCGTAAATGATTTAGGCTTAAAATGAAAATCGGCACCGTTTTTCAAACGGTGCCGATTTTCATTTTAGGCCTAGTGAATGTTAATTACTCGATCTACTAATTCGGCGGCCTGCTCGGGAAGAATTCCCTTTACTAGTGTAACTTCGCTAATTAGAATTTGTCGGGCGTTATCTAACATATTTTTTTCCGTCATGCCAAGCTTCTTCTTATGATTAATACGAACCAAATCGCGGATAACCTCAGCACACTCATAGATGTCGCCACTCTTTATTTTGAACATATTTGTACGGTGCCTTTGGTTACCAATGATTGTTGTATCGGTCTCGCCGTCATGGAAAGTAGTAAGCACGTTATCCAGTTTGTCAGGATCTACAATCCGTCGCATTCCAACCCTATCTGTCTTGTCAATAGGGACCATTACTTGTATGTTTCTTTGAAGTATATTCACGACATAATAAAGTTTGCTTTCTCCAAGGACTTCTTTCTCTTCGATTGCCTCAATGATACCCCCACCATGCATGGGGTAACAAATCTTGTTACCTATTTGAAACATAAAGTCACCCCCCATAGGATCAAGTATACTACAAATAATCAATAATATCAATAAAAAAGATAATCTTATCACAATATGTTTAGCCAGTCAACATATATTGCTTACCAATAGCTATATGGGTAAAAAGCTATATGTGCTGAGCTAGATTGTGTGTGTTAGCAATACCAATCTGTCAATGTGGCTAATGGGTTTGTTGCTCGATTTTCGCAAAGCACGCACTCTGTTTTGCACAGTGTGGTACCTTTTGGTGTCCCTAAAATGTACAGTTAATTGGAAGTGCATTTGCTTGAGCTGGATTTATCAGGCATTGCGTTTTGGTACACATCTTGCATGATATAGTTATAACAGTTCATATTTGAAAATGGATAAATACGTATAATACTAATAAATAGAAAGGATGTGTTAGAAATGAAAGTATTAATTGTTTATTACTCAATGTATGGGCATGTTCATAAAATGGCAGAAGCTATCGCGGTGGGAGTAAGGGAAGTGGAGGGGGCAGAAGCAATTTTACGCCGAGTTCCGGAAACATTATCTCCCGAAATTCTCGAAAAAATGGGGGCGGTTGAAGCACAAAAAGCGTTTTCCCATGTGCCTGTTTGCACAATGGAGGAGTTAGCATCCTCAGATGCCGTTATTTTTGGCACACCTACTCGTTTTGGTAATATGTGCGGTCAGATGCGGCAGTTCTTGGATGCAACTGGTCAGTTATGGATGAAGGGGGCGCTTGTCGGCAAGGTAGGCAGTGTATTTGCCAGTACGGGGACTCAGCATGGCGGGCAAGAGTCTACGATACTTAGTTTTCATATTACGCTCCTCCACCAGGGGATGCTTGTGGTCGGTTTGCCCTATACCTTTCAGGGGCAGACGTCTATCGACGAAATTACGGGAGGTTCTCCTTACGGGGCAACTACGATTGCCGGTAGTCAAGGGCAACGGCTGCCAAGTGAAAATGAACTGGCAGGAGCACGTTACCAAGGCAAACACGTGGCAGCAATCGCTGCTAAACTTACAAAATAGTCTTTGTGAGAAATGCTGAATGCTGGCACACTGCTGGCATTCAGCATTTTCAATATTCATAGTGTTTAGGAATATGTTAAGCCCTAACGATTAGAGACTGGCATCAGTGATCAATGTCAATTTTTGTCTTTTTATATCATAAAAAAACCAAATATAACCAATGAATTGACAAGTGATTGCAGGAAATACCCTTGCCTCACAGAATAGCTTTTATAATAAATATCGCTGCTGGGGTGAGCATATGGAAATACCCATGCATTATATAAATTCATATTTAAAAAAGTTTGCTGCTATTTCATTAGGAGTTATGCTGTTGTGGAGTGCTTACTATGTGAGCTCAAAAAACTATTTATTATTTCATACCTTTGCTGAAATGTTCACAATTGTAATTAGTTTTACGATAACCCTTATAGTTTTCCACAATTATAAGAACCTTAAAAATGACTTCATCCCCATCATCGGGATCGCCTACGCTTTCACTGGTATCTTCGATATAGTGCATATGTTAGCTTATAAGGGGGTAGGGGTATTTCACAATGTGGGCTCTAACCTGGCAACGCAAATGTGGATTATTGCCAGATACCTGGACAGTATCGGCATGCTTATTGCGGGGATATCCTTTAGTAAAACCGTCAAACCGCCTTTTGTACTGATCACATATGTTGTTATATCGCTTACGGCATTACTAGCGGTTTTTTACTGGCAGGTGTTTCCGGTTTGTTTTATAGAGGAACAGGGATTGACCCATTTTAAAATATACAGTGAATATATTATATCCGTGCTTCTCGTCGGTAGTGTTTTATTACTAATGTACCATAAAAACCAGTTTCACCCAAAAGTGTACATGTTACTACTAGTTTTCTTTCTTACTTCCATTGGCACGGAACTTACCTTTACTCTTTACGAACATGTATATGGATTGGAGAATTTAATCGGACACTTGTTTAAATTAACAGCTTTTTTCTTTTTGTACCGGGCCATCGTGGAAACAAGTCTTAAGGAACCGTTCAATTTGCTGTTTTTTCAATTGAATCAGGCAAATGAACTGCTCAAGGCAAACGAAGTAAAACTGGTTGCAACCAACCAGGAACTTAAGTCCTTTGCAAACATCGTCGCGCATGACTTCCGTGCGCCGCTGGTCAATTTGAACGGTTTTTCCCAGGAACTTGAGTATGCATTCAAGGATCTAAGGCAAATAATCAATGGCTCGATAGTTCCCTCAAAAAATCATCCTCAAGAACTAAACATGCTGTTGGAAAAGGATATTCCAGAAGCGTTGAGTTTTATTCATTCCTCAGTTAATAAGATGGAGCGGATGATTACGGCGCTCCTCAAATTATCCCGCCTTGGCCGGCGTGAGTTGCACTATGAAGAAATCAATATGAACGAACTTGTTAGGGTTATCTTGCAGGCGTACAATCACCAAATAGCACAAAATGATATTCAGGTGGAGGTGGGGTCGTTACCGCAAATTAGAAACGACTATCTTGCTATGGAACAGATCATGAGCAATTTACTGGACAACGCCTTGAAATATCTAGAACCTGGCCGCCGCGGCGAAATCAGTATATATTGTGAGGAAACAGAACATGAAGTAACCTTCTATATAAGAGATAATGGGCGTGGTATTGCTGAGAAAGATCAGGAGAAAATATTTGAAATTTTCCAACGGGTTGGAAACCTGCATGTGCCCGGAGAAGGTATGGGTTTGGCCTATGTTAAAAATCTGATCCGCCAAATGGGGGGACAGGTTTCGTGCGAATCAGATTTGGGAGTTGGGACGAAAATCAGCTTTACTGTTAGTTAAGAGGAGGTATCGTGGTGCCGTTAAATGTAGCATTCACAGATGGTACGGATTTCCGCGCTGAAATAACGGACCATAGTCAAACAATATTTGCTTCGCTTCCGGACACCATCTTGCTGGTAAACCGAGCAGGTATTATCCTGAGTTATAAGCTAGCCGAGCAGTATTTAAAGCTTATACCTTCCAATAAGGTATTGGGACAACATATCAGTGACATTTTGCCTTGGCATCCGGCGATGGCGGCGACCGAGGCCATCGCCACAGTGTTGAACACCGGAAAGATACAGCTTTTTGAATATAATTTGACGCTGGAGCAGAAACCGATATATTTTGAGGCCCGGGTCACCAAGGCGGGCGATGAGGAGACTCTGATAATTATACGAGATATCAGTGAATGGCGACGGTCTGAAGCGTGTGATCTTCTGCTGTTGGATATCGCTGTGAAGGTACAGGAAGAACGATCTTTAGAAGAGAATATTAGCCGAGCTTGCGAACGAATGATGGCGATTTTCGGCGTGCGGCTGATGTGGGTTGAACGTAAAGAAACTGATAGTTTAGTGAAATGTTTTGCCTCAGGAGAGGTCACTGCCCAGTTTTTGCAAGAGAACACCATGGCTTTAACTGAGCCTATGGGACTTACTGGTACTGCTTTGCGTACCGGCAAATTTCAATTAATGGATGTCGATGATCCACGCATGCTTCCCTGGCGTGATCAGCTTGCTAAAAATGCAGTTACCACAGGTGCTGCTTTTCCATTAAAAGTTGATGGCCAGATTTTGGGTGTGCTGGCCATGTTTTCGGCTGGACGTGATTTTTGGACAAAACGGACGATCGGTCTGTTAACTCATTTTGCTGAGCAAATTGCCTTGGTGATACATGTAACTGCCAATCGTCAGCGGCTTAAAATTCTCACTACCGGACTGGAGTCGGCTGCCAATGCTATCGTCATTACTAGTCGGAAAGGAGCCATCCAGTGGGTTAACCCTGCTTTTCTTGAACTAAATGGGTATTGTGCATCAGATTTGATGAGCAGTAATGTCCGCATGCTGGAACCGGGACAGTACCCGCAATCGTTTTATATTGCTATGTGGCGGCATGTTCTCTCAGGTAGAATATGGCATGGTGAGATAATCAACCGTCGCAAAGATGGTAGCGGATATAATGCAGAAATGACAATTACCCCTGTTAGAAATGAAATGGGTATTATATCCAATTTCATTGCTATTATTCAGGATATCACTCAAAGGAAACAAGCCGAGTGCGAGTTGCTGGAAGCCCGGGAAGCGGTGGCCCGAGCTGAGCGGGTCAGCGCTATGGGCATAATGGCGGCAGGAATTGCCCACGAGATAAATCAGCCGCTAAATGCGTTGAAGGTTCGAGCCGATGGCATGCTGTACTGGTATAACAAAGGCAGAGTCCCAGAGATTAGCAATGTAATAGAAAATATTCGAGAAATTTCTAAAGATGCGGACCGGATTGATACTATTATTAAACATATGCGGTCCCATATCTATAATAGCGATCCTACAGAGTTGAGATACTGCAATATTAATCTGTCGGTAGAGGAATCTCTGGTAATGATCGGCTCGCAACTTCAATCCCATAATATTGACGTAAAGCTCAGTCTGTTTGCTAATTTACCACTAATTTTGGGAAACTGCACCCAGCTTGAACAAATAATTATAAATATTCTCATTAATGCGATGTATTCACTTGATACCGTCGAGAAACCTGATAAGCAAATTAGGGTTGTAACCGGCTGTAGGAATGGACAAGTATTCTTGGAAGTCAGCGATAACGGGCCGGGTATCAGTGAGAACATTAAAAACAAGATTTTTGATGCATTTTTTACTACTAGATTGGCTGGCAAAGGCATGGGGCTTGGGTTATCGGTAGTTCATTCAATTGTTACATCCTATGGGGGACAAATTAAGGTAAATAATAACAAACAAGCAGGAGGCGTTACCTTTCAAATTGAATTCCCCGTTGCAACGGACAAGCAGAAAGGAGCAGGATCTGCGTGAATATCTTACTGGTAGACGATGATACCCGCAGCAGAGCCGGGGTTGCTAAATTTTTATGGGAGATGGGTCACCATGTGACCGAATGTTGCGATGGGGAAGAAGCATATGCCGCGTATACCGCGGGAGCTTATCCGATGGTACTATCAGATATCAAAATGCCGAGAATGTCAGGGATAGAATTACTAAGCCGTATTGCGGTATTGCCTGGGAAGAAGGCAGATGTAGTTTTATTTACTGGCCATGGCGACATGGGAACAGCGATTCAAGCCTTGCGGGCAGGAGCCTACGACTACTTATTAAAACCTATTAATGTGGAAGAGCTTGCGGCGATTACGGATAGAATCGCCGAACACCAGTCATTACTCAGCGAGAATAAAGTTCTCACCGAGCGGTTTAGTGATGAAGTAAAGGCCGCGACTGAAGAGACTAGGCAGGAGTTGTCTCGACTCAGGCGGACTTTGTCGCAGGTAGCGGGACTTGAAAATATCAAATTTTTTTCCAAACAGATGCAAAATATTGTTCAACAAGCGCAAAAATATCATACGAACAGATCAATACCGGTACTTATCGAAGGAGAAACCGGGGTAGGAAAAGAAATAATTGCAAGAATTATTCACTATGGCGATATGGCTGAGGAGAAGAAGGAACAGACGCCTTTTGTAGACGTAAATTGCGCCGCAATCACCGGTAATCTATTTGAGAGCGAATTATTCGGTTACGATCCCGGAGCTTTTACCGGCAGTTTGACTAAAGGACAGAAAGGTAAGCTTGATATGGCTCAAGGTGGTACGTTGTTACTGGATGAAGTGGGTGAAATACCATTGGAATTACAGGGCAAGCTGCTGAGGGTAATTCAAGAAAAAGAGTTCTACCGCGTCGGCGGCTTGAAAAAAATTCATACAGACGTAAGAATTGTTTGTGCTACAAATGCTAATTTGGAGGAACGGGTTGAACAAGGAACTTTTCGTAAGGACCTTTATTTCAGACTGAAGGTGGGCCATGTTCTTATTCCTCCGCTGCGTGAGCGGCGCGAAGACATTATTCCTTTAACAGAAATGTTCTTACGTCAGTTTGCTGGGAAAAAAGCAGATCGGTTCCGGCAGATTAGTGATGGTGCGGCTGATATTTTGCTAACTCATGATTGGCCGGGAAATGTACGTGAACTCAGGAATACCATGGAATGGGTTTCTTTTATGTATGACGATGCGGAATTAAAACCGATCCACCTAGTCAATTTACAAAAAAATTCGCAATCCGCGCTGAACGTTCCTGATAATGTGCAAACGGTCACCCTTGAACATTTTTCCCTGCCGGCAGATGGGTTTTCTTTGGAAGAGTACAACGACTGGATTATTCAGCAGGCTATAGAAGCATGTCAGGGTAATAAAACAGTTGCGGCCATGCGGCTAGGGATTTCGCGACGTGCACTTTATAGCCGCTTAAAAAAAGCAAGAGGTAAATAGTTTAGAATGTTTTACTGTAAGACAGACAGGGGGACATATCTTGATTTGGGAACAGGAACATCAAATGCATCCGGAAACTGACCAGCTTTTTTGTCGCGCTCGTATTTTGTATATGGAAGACGATATCGGCCTTGGCCGCTTATTGCAAAAAAGGCTGGAACGTATGGCATGTATGGTGGATATCGCCCGAGACGGTACAGAAGGATTAGTGATGTTCGCAAACGGTAATTATGATGTTGTAATTACGGATTATCACATGCCAGGTATAAATGGGATAGAAGTTGTTGAGAAATTAAAAGATGCTGCACCGGTAATTATACTTACCGGACAAGGTGATGAAAAGGTTGCAGTGGATGCGATGAAAATCGGAGCTGCGGACTACGTATCAAAGGATATTAATGGCAAGTATATAGAATTACTACCCTCTATTATTGACCGGGTAATGGAAAGGCAGCAACTTATAAGTGATGCAAGAATGGCACAGTCTGAGCTGAAGGCAAGCGAAGCGCGTTATCGGGCAATCGTTGAAGACCAGACGGAATTGATTTGTCGTTTTGAGCATAGCGGTAAGCTAACCTTTGCTAATGCGGCTTTTTGCCGCTATTTTGGAATAAGGCAAGAAGATATCGTTTTCCAAAGCCTAGTTTTGATATTGTCAAGAAAAGTATATCAGTATGTAAAGGAAAGTATTAAGACGCTAACACCTAAATATCCGGTGGTGAAAAGTACGCAAAACATGAAAACGGCAGACGGCAAGGTTCTCTGGTTGCAATGGTCATGTCGGGCTATATTTGACGATACAAATAAGCTTACGGAATATCAACTGGTGGGGCACGACATTACTGAATTGAAATTGGTGGAGGCAGCCTTAAGAGAGGGTGAAGAGAAAAATAGTGCCCTCCTTAACGCCATACCGGACCCGATTCTGTATATGGATAGACGAGGTACTTGTATAGATTTGCGATTTAAGAAGGGGCAGAGTTTAAATTTGTCATATGAATTTGTCGGTAGAAATATTTCTGAGTTCTTTCCGGCGGATGTCGTGACATTAATGCATAATCACTTATCGAAAGTATTTCTGGAAGGAAATAGTCAGACCTTTCAATTCGAACTCCGTCATGGAGAAGCTGTTAGTTACCAGGAGGCAAGGCTTGTCTCTGCCGGGATAAACGAAGCACTGGCTATTGTGCGTGATATTACCGAGCGCACTAAACTGGAACAGAATCTACAATATTTGTGCAATCATGATGCCTTAACAGGATTATATAATCGCTTTTATTTTATGGAAGAGATAAAACGACTAAAAAGAAGCAATTGTAATTCTGTCGGTATTGTGATATGTGATGTCGACGACCTAAAAATGGTGAATGATAATCTGGGACACAGTAAGGGAGACGAACTGGTAAAAGCGGCGGCCGGCGTTATTATGCAGACTTTCCGTAGCTGTGATGCCGTAGCCCGCATCGGAGGTGACGAGTTTGCTGTTATACTGCCTAACACTACTCAGGCAGCGCTAGAGGAAGCTTGTGGCCGGTTGCGCAAGATCAATGCACAATATAACGAGGAAAATCCAGCGTTGTATCTTAGCATATCGGTGGGCGCGGCGGTCAGTAGTAAAGAGAACTTCGATCTGGATAAAGTTTTTCAACAAGCGGATGCTGCCATGTATAACGATAAATTAAATAAAAGAATGGCAGCACGATAAAGGATTCGTATTTTATATTAAACCTTAGAAGCACCGTCTTATTTAGAAAGGCGGTGCTTCTAAGGTTTAAAAAAATTATCACACTATTCTACACAGTATGATACATTTCGGTATACCCAAAAGGTACAGCGAATGCGACCGCACCCAATTACAACACGAGTTTATAAGGTTTTATAGGTTGGCACACATCTTGCATAATATATGAAATAGAAGATCTTGATTATTTATGCTGGGAGGGATAATTATGGAGCGTGTCAATCTGGAAAATGGGACATGTTATCGAGCAACCTTCGATGTGGAGCACTACCAAAAAACGGGAGAGATTGTGTATACAAGTCCTCGACAACCCTATGGAGCTAATTTGGGTCCTGAAATTATGGAAATGCTGCAAACTGGGGAAATTGGCGCAAAACGACTAAGTTATATGATGAACAGAGAAAAATTCTTACATATATCAAACCAAACCCGTATGACTGACGCGCGGCTAGCGTTGTATTTTGGCTGTACGCCGGAAGTAATACGTGCCTTAAAAAAACGATATAATATTGGAGCAAAGTGCAATTAATATAAAAGCCTACCGCCAGCAAGTGTTCACCATAAAATATTCAATCTCGAATACAGGAAAAGCCAGCAAGCTGTTAGGAATGCTGGCTTAAATTATTACCGACCATCTTGGAAGTTTAAGATACTTGTACCGGTGATATAATATATGTAAGTTTAAGGGGGGATAAGTATGAGTGATACCGACAAATTTATGCAGGAAGAAATGATGCCATTTTATAAGCGCACATATGATGCGTTTAAACAGAACCATCACGCATTGTATTCAATGTTAAATGCATTGCTGGCTGGAAAAAAGAATCATATAGGAATACGCGTTACGGACAATGAGCGTGTTTTGGGTGACTATACCTTGTATTTAGAGGGGGTAAATATTGATCATCTTGATAACGGAGTTCTTTCATCAGAAGTACACACTCCATTTGGGACTATTAGACCTTACGTAACATTAGAAAAAAACACCATCGAAAAGATGATAGAGGATGAGCCTAATTTCATTAAAGACCTTTTTACTACTAAAATGAAGTACGCCCGATACGTTACCATTAAATTCTTATAATAGACCATATCTATGAAATCGCAGTAATTAATCAATTATCCCTAAAGGACAACGCGAGGTGAAGATATGTATGAAGTCAATTAACACCAAGAACGGCAAAATAACATTCGATCAATTCGAAATTGAGGATAGGCAGACGATTATTGCATGCCCGGAAAAGCAAAAGCCTGGTCGAGCGATGTTTAATGAAAAGGAGACAAAACCCTCAGCGCACACTTTGATGTGGATTTCTGCAAGCAGTGTTCTCGCCTTGAGGAATGCCCGGTTAACCTTCAGAAAAAAGAAGCGGTCATAATGGTTAGAGCCTCACATCGCTCTCTTTTGCTGCAACAGCAGCGTCGAATGCGAAAAAAGTCAATAGAGTTAATTGGGGTATAAAATCAATGAAGTTTTCGCACCAAAATCAATGTTTTCTTTCACTTGCCATTACACCTAATACTACTGCCCGTGCTATAACTGCAAAACTAAAATTCACAGCAAAAAAACCAAAATAACTCCAATTCTCAATAGATACTACCTTTAATGCAGATAAAGCAGGGAAATATCCAAAGCCAATGATTCCTGCAAGCACACCATTCCACATGAGAAATGATTTCCAATTAGGACTATACTGATAAACAAGCATATAATATAGCGGAATAATAGTTAAGTCATAAACAAAAGGGCTTGGAATTGTTGGAACAATTCTTGACTTATAAGACCATAAATTGAAATTTGATCCAAATATACTAATTACTACTGATGAAACAGCCATTAGCGACCCAAACAGAAGAATTTGAGTGAACCGCCGTTTATCCAGTAACGAAAAACAAATTATGTAAGAAACTATTATGAGTGCCACAAACCCCCACCATTTAGGGGAAAACACGTCTTCCGCTAGCCACTTCGCTAGTACATACTCGTGCATTGTCATCTTTGCTTGACGAATCATCTCGGATGTGACCACATATTTCCCTCATTCCTAAATACGGTTTCGGTATTAGTATCCTTCAAGATAGCATGTATCATTCATGAAATTATAAATTGACTGTTATCTTCACTGTAAGCAAAAATCATATACTTTCTTATCATATGAAAAAACAACACGCCATTAAAAGCCACTATAGTCTGTGGTAATATATAAACTGTAGAAATAGCATAAGCAACTAGTTCTTGGAGCACAGACTATAGGGGCTTTTTTTATGCCCTTTTACAACAAACAGGCAGTGAGGGGTTGCTCCTTGTAGATCACACGGGGTCTACTATTTAAATTATTTTATTACTCTGCTATAAAATAAATGGACAAGGGACTAGTGAAAACGGACTTTGCGTTGTCACTTTTTCGCAGAACAAAACGGCGGCAATCAGGGCGTATATGAGTTATATGGAAAAGGAAGCTTTCGAAGAGGAAAACATACAGGTGGGGCAAGGATTTCCAGCTAAGAAAATCGGTAGAAATTGGCGCATACATAAAGAAAGATTAGATGCTTGGGCATGTGATTTTGCTAGTTAATAGAATGCAGAAATATTGCAGAAATCGAAGATTTTCCATAAGACAAACGAAAGAGCCACGGGGCATAAACCCGCGTGGCTCTTGACTTTTTACTGGTGGGGTTAGGCGGACTCGAACCGCAGACCTCTTCGATGTCAACGAAGCGCTCTAACCAACTGAGCTATAACCCCATATTTAATTATGGCGATATTATCGACAAAAATTAGTATACCTATTCTTAGACGTTTTGTCAAGGTTATTGACAGGTTATTGAAATATAGCGATCAACGGGAAATGCCAGAGTAAAATTGGAGGTGGCTTAAACGATGTTTATTGCGATTGCTCAATTTTCCCAAATTAAAGCAGGAAGAGACGCAGAGTTTATCGAATGGTTTGCCTGGTCAAATCAGGAGTTTGCAACATTTAAAGGCTTTTTTCGTCGCCGTCTGCTGAAACCTTCTAGCGGATTCTTTGTAACGCAAGGCAAAGAGGTGCGCATATTTACAGATGGAAGCCGACGGCAACATAGCATTGAGGAAAAAGGCAGCGGAGAAAACATAAATTTTAGACTTTACGGATCACTAGGGATACAGAATGCGGAAAATCCGTATAATTAGTTTTGCATCAATTAATTTTCTTATGGGAATGCTCTTTAATATCAGCATCGGTTGATAATTATTACGATCTATTCTAATAAAACACTATCCGATAGCAACACTTGTTTGGCAGTTGTTCATAAGATATAATTACCATGCAATAAAATTTGCAATTATCAATATTTACAAGTAAATGAAATAATTTATAAGAGTTAAGTAGTACTTTGGTTAGAATATATTGGCATCTCCTTAGACTGGTAGTATAATAGTACTAATGAAAAGAAAGCTGGGATAGCGAATATTTTGCGTAGAAGATACGGAACTGGAAGCCGTAGTCGCATTTAAAACTTTGTAATTTGCATACAAGGGTGGTGGAAGGCGGATTTAGGGGAAAGTAATAATACTATTTCGGACAAGCTATTTAATAAGTATTTATTTCAGGACTAGGGTTAACGCTTGTAGATCGAAAGGGAGTTGGAAATGTTAGCCATTGATGAATGTGACCGTAAGCTGATGGAAGAAATAAAACGACTGAAACAAGAACGAAATGCCGTGATTTTGGCACATTTATATCAGCGTCCAGAGGTTCAGGAGGTTGCTGATATCGTGGGTGATTCATTAGAGTTGTCCAGAAGGGCCGCCGAAGTGGTTGCGGACGTGATTGTTTTTTGCGGCGTGCATTTCATGGCGGAAAGCGCAGCAATATTGTCTCCGGAAAAGATTGTGCTACTGCCGGAACTAAAAGCTGGCTGTCCAATGGCTGATATGGTTACAGCCGAGGCCTTACGGGCTAAAAAACAGGAATTACCGAATGCTGTTGTGGTAGCGTATGTTAATACGTCTGCTGAAGTTAAAGGGGAAAGTGATATCTGTTGCACATCGGCGAATGCCATAAAAATTATTCAATCTATTCCCCCTGAGAAAGAAATCATATTTATACCCGATCGCAACTTGGGAGAATATGTCGCAACTAAGACAGGGCGGCCTATGATTCTCTGGGAGGGTTGGTGTAACACGCATGACAAGGTAAACCCAACTGATATTCTAGAGGCAAAGAAGGCATATCCAGATGCGCCGGTATTGGTTCACCCAGAATGTCGACCGGAAATAACCGCTCTTGCGGATTTCATCGGAAGTACATCGGCAATTATCAAGTTTGCCCGTGAAAGTGAGCAAGGGGAATTTATCGTCGGTACGGAAATGGGAATATTACACCAGTTAAACAAGCAGTGTCCCGATAAAAAATTTCATTTGGCTACTGAAAAGTTGATTTGCCCTAATATGAAGGTAACTAACTTGGAAAAGGTGAAAAGGGCATTGGAAACTATGCAGCCACAAGTTAAGGTTGCACCAGAAGTGAGGAAGAGAGCGCTGGCTTCGTTAGAGCGGATGTTGGCCATTAAATAATGGAGGATTACTGTTTTGGCAAAGCGATATTTGGTTAACTTTAATTCGCAGGAATTACGCCGGCGTAAAACGGAATATCTAATTATTGGCGGAGGTATTTCCGGTTTGTATACTGCTTGGGCTGCAGCTCAAACAGGTGCAAGTGTTGTACTGCTTACCAAGGGAACACTCACGGAATGTAATTCGCAATTCGCCCAAGGCGGTATTGCTGCAGTTACAGGCGAGGACGATTCTGTGGAAATGCATGTGCAGGATACGTTAACGGCTGGAGCGGGTCTTTGTTGGGAAGAGGCCGTAAATGTGCTTGTCACAGAAGGTCCTGCGAGGATTAGGGATCTAATTAAAATTGGCGTGGATTTTGATAGTACGGGTGCGGGGCTGAGTGTCACCAGAGAAGGGGGACATAGCCTTGCGCGTATTTTGCATGCCCGCGATGCCACTGGTGCGGAAATAGTACGGGCTTTGGTAGAGGAAGTTACACGCTTGCCGGAAATAGAAGTGCTTGAAAACCAGCATGTTGTGGATTTGTTGGTAAAAGATAATGTGTGCTATGGGGCTTTGGTTTTAGATGGTAGTACTCAAGAACGGTGGGTAGCTGAAAGTCAGATTGTTGTTTTGGCAACCGGTGGAATCGGACAATTATACCGTTATACCACTAACCCGGAGTCCGCGACGGGGGACGGGATTGCGATTGCTTTTCGCGCAGGGGTGGAAGTAATGGACATGGAGTTTGTTCAATTCCATCCAACATCGCTAGTCATACCGGGGGCTCCTCGCTTTTTAATCTCAGAGGCTGTACGGGGTGAGGGTGCCATCTTGCGCAATGCCACCGGGCATAGATTTATGCCGGATTATCATGCAATGGCAGAACTTGCGCCTAGGGATATTGTTGCCCGGGCCATTCTCAGTGAAATGGAGACTACCGGTGCCGATCATGTATATTTAGACATGACCCAGAAAGATCCGGAAAAAATCAAAGCGCGGTTTCCAACAATTGCCGCAACTTGCGCTCGGTATGGACTTGATGTAACTACGGAGTTGCTTCCTGTGGCACCTGCAGCGCATTTTATGATGGGCGGCATTAAGACAGACCTTTGGGGTCAAACAGATGTGGAACGTTTGTTTTGCTGTGGAGAAACAAGTTGTCTCGGGGTTCATGGAGCTAACCGCCTTGCCAGTAATTCTTTGCTGGACTGCTTGGTTTTCGGTAATAGGATCGTTCAGCGGGCTGCTGTGTACCTCTGTAATAAGCTAACAGGATCGTGTTTTATCAATGATGATCTAGTCACTGATCCCACTGTCGATTTTAAGCAATTACGGGCGGAATTACAGCAGATGATGAATGAAAAGGTAGGACCATTACGTACGGGGCAAGGGCTGGATGCGGCGCTAAGCTTTTGCGATAAATGGCTCACCTATCTAAGTTCGTATGAAATACAGGAATTGCAGCAAATTGAGGTAGTCAATATGCTTGAAGTAGGCAGGCTGATTGCTCAGACCGCGCTAATGCGGTCTGAAAGCAGGGGCGGACACTTCCGGCTTGATTTTCCACAGCCCGAGGAACGTTGGCGTCGTCATATCCTGTTGAAACATTGATGTTGGAGGAGCGAAATGACATTACATGCAGCTCAATTACAAAAATTGATCGAAGCCTGTTTGGCAGAAGATATTGGCACTGGTGATATAACGACAAATAGTATTGTCCCGCCGGGTTCACGGACCAAGGGTATTATACATGCCAAAGAGGCCGGGGTGATAGCGGGAGTGCCCGTGGCCGAGGCCGTATTTCGCTTTTTATCCCCCAACATAGACTTTCAGCCCAAAGTACAGGATGGAGAAAGGGTTCGGCCCGGCACAGTGATTGCTGAAATTGAGGGAGATGCAGGGGTTATTCTGACCGGTGAACGTCTGGCATTAAATTTCCTTCAACGTATGAGTGGAATAGCAACGCGTACAGCGGGCTTAGTAGAAAAGGTTAAAGGTTATAATACTAAGTTGGTAGATACGAGGAAAACCACACCTGGCTTGCGACTGCTGGAGAAATATGCTGTACGGATAGGCGGAGGGTTCAACCATCGGTTTGGTTTGTATGATGCTGTATTGATCAAGGATAATCATATCCAAGTTGCAGGCGGAATTAGTCAGGCGATGGCTTTGGCCAGACAAAATATTTCCCATATGACAAAAATTGAGGTAGAAGTTGAAACTCTGACTGGGGTGACCGAAGCCCTGGAGGCGGGGGCGGACATCATTATGCTGGACAATATGGATCAGAGCATGATGCAAGAGGCTGTGGCTCTGGTAAATGGTCGGGCCTTAATTGAAGCTTCCGGAGGGATAAACGAAGATACTATTGTCGCTGTTGCCGCCGTCGGAGTTGATATAATCTCCGTAGGTGCGCTAACTCATTCTGTAAAGGCATTAGATCTCAGCTTGGATATAAAGCAGATAAAAGTAGCGAAAATGTAGTCGTGAACAGTTATGTATACATAAAGTGAAATACCCAGGAACTAAAACGGCTTTTGGTTATTTTGAAGGCCTGTGTAGTAAGGCTTTTTTCGCAAAAAATGGCATTTGGAACCAGTGAAAAACTGGGTGTCCAAATGCCATTCCTTGTGAATATCAGTAAAAAAGGCGCATGCGATTATTTTATTCAACGATGTTAATGAAAATCTGTACTAGTAGTGGGTCAAACTGAATACCGGAGAATTCCTTTAACTGTGAAATCGCTGCTTGGTGAGTCAGAGACTTACGGTAAGGGCGGTTGCTGGTCATAGCGTCATAGGCATCGGCAATTGCGAAGAGACGACATTCAATAGGTATTTCCTCACCCTTTAGTCCGAGGGGATAACCCTGACCATTCCACCATTCGTGATGTTTAAGCATCCAATCGGCGATAGGGGCAAGGTCATGGGAAGCCAGAGCAATTTGATAGCCCTGCTCAGAATGTGTTTGCACAATGTTGCGTTCCTCAACGGTCAAAGGACTAGGTTTTAGTAGGATATGGTCAGGGACTCCGACTTTTCCAATATCATGTAGCTGTGCAAAAAGTCTCAAATCGCTTATTTTATGATCAGGAAGTTCTGCGGCTTTACCAAAAACGGAAACCAAATCCTGCATTCGACCGACATGATCTTCCTGAAATAGATCACATCGATTCAAGGCTTTTGACAAAGTCTGGACTAGTGCACTGCGGGAACTTTTGTGTTGGTGTAGTTTTTCGCGGTACATATTGTCATCAGCTTCCCGAAATAGATCTATAGCGGGACGATCGATTTCCAAATCCAGGGCAAATCCCATGGTAATACTAAGACGCTGTTCTGACGTGTTATAGCGGAAAATTCCAGTGGTAATATTTCGAGCCACATTCTCAGCTTTTTCGGCATCACACCCAGACATCATAATCACAAATTCATCGCCACCAATTCTTGCGACAAAGTCGTTTTCCGTAGATGCTTTGAGGATGTCGGCGGCAGCTACGAGTAGACGATCACCTTCGTCATGACCGAATGTGTCGTTGATCATTTTTAAACCATCAATATCACAAACGATGATACCGAGGGGGTCAGTACGATTTGTTGTTAACTGTACTATCATTTGTTCAAAGCTGAACCGGTTAGGTAATTTGGTCAATCCGTCGTGCGTTAGTACATAGTTAAGTTCTGCAGTCAGTTCTTTTTGCTGGGCTTCTAGTACGGAAATATTTTGATAAAGTCGGTTTAACTCAGTGATTAATTCAGCCTTGGTTACATTAGTGCAGTTTATTGTTGGTAAATTCATAAAGGAACCTTCCTTTAATGTATATTTATATATTAGTTTCAACGGGCAAAGCGATTTTCCTCGTTTTGAAAAATATTCTTAAAATATTGCAAGCAGGAGTTATGGCTCAAATATAGTAAACTGTTTAAGGGATCGCAAAATTAATTGAGAAAATATTGTGTACATAGTTACATGGGGCTGGAGTGAAAGATTTGGTATTTTTACTGATCAAGACAATGGTGGTTGCATTATTTGGCGGATTGAGTTTCTATATGCTGCAGTTGCCGTTGCCTTGGATGCTAGGGCCGATGACAACGGTTTTAATAGCAAGATTTATTTTTAAACTCTCGATATGCTGGCCTAACCTGCCGCGCAATTTGGGCTTGGCTATTTTAGGTGCGATGATCGGTTCTTCATTCAGCCCAGAGACGAGTGGACATATCATTTTACATCTGCCCTGGATGATTTTTTCGACCCTTATGCTGTTTGTGTATAGCTTGGCTGCGGGGCACTTGATATCTATGCGCACCGGTATGGACCTAAAAACATGTCTTTTAGGTAATATGCCTGGCGGTTTTGCCCAGATGATTGTGCTTAGCAGTGAAACCAAGGGAGCCGATATCACAGCGGTGACCTTGATGCAGACAGTACGGCTGTTATCAGTTATTTTTATTGTGCCCATGCTGGTTGTGCATGGTTGGGTTGGTAGTGATGTTCAAACATTATTTACTGACATTGGCGCATCCTCTGTGACAGAAACGCGGGATGTAGGTTTTTTACGTTGGATCCTGTTTATAGCTGTATCTATTGCTGGAGCCGAATTCAGCAAACGCAAACACTTACCTACACCTTATATGGTGGGACCGCTTCTGGGGGTTGCCATTTTAGTTCTGGCTGGCTTGCAACCGCCTCATTTGCCGGATTTGGTAGTAATCGGCGCTCAAATATGTGTAGGTATTTTTATTGGCACATCTATTCAGACGGAGAAGTCGGCGAATTGGCGGATTATTTTACCGTATGCTTTGCTTTCTAGTATAGGTTTGGTGGCATGTTCGTTAGGTATTGGTTACGTGCTTACTCTGTGCCAGCCCATTGATCTTGTAACTGCCTTTTTAAGCGCGGCACCCGGGGGAATAGCGGAAATGGGGGTTACGGCTACGGTAGTCCATGCAAATCTTTCTTTGGTGGCATCTTACCAAATATTTCGTTTGCTGTTTATCCTTTTTATCGTCCCCGTGCTATTAAAATATTGGATTAGAGATTTGAAATAGCTTAAGTTTAGCAAAAAGAAACATCGCATTTAGGCATATGCGGTGTTTTTTCACTATATGAAGTGTAAACCACCGGTTAGGGTGCTGGTTAGATCTGCTTTTTTGCTATTGACACTTGTTATAATCAAAGATAATATAGTATCAACAAACGTATGAACATATATTCATATAAACGGAGGTGCCGGATGCTGAAAGTTGATTGTGACATGTGCGAGCATATATGTGAACATCCCTTGGTTATTTGCCAAGCCCGTTCTGAGATGCTGCCTGAAGAAACAGTATTTAAACTGGCAGAAATTTTTAAGGTTTTAGGTGATCCAACTAGGGTGAAAATGCTAGATGTTTTAGCAAAAAGGGAAATGTGTGTCTGCGATCTGGCCAAAACCCTGTGTATGGGCCAATCGGCAATTTCACACCAATTGCGCGTATTGCGGGGCGCACGATTGGTAAAATATCGTAAAGATGGCAAAGTTGCTTGGTATTCATTGGATGATGATCATATTACAGCATTGTTCATGCAGGGACTTGAACATGTAAATCATGCTTAGAAGGAGAAAGAGATGCAAGAATTTAAGCAACATGCAATGAAAGTAGAGACATGCCAGAGCGGCAAGTGCTGTTGTAGTGCTTCCGCTACGGAGATAGCCGCTGCTACCGAAAAACTGAGGGAAAATGCAACTGTCGAGAAGTCCGTTTTTCGTATCGGTGGCCTGGATTGCGGTGATTGTGCCGAAAAATTAAGGAAAAAGATTGCGGGTTTGAATGGTGTAGTAACAGCAGTTGTTAATTTCGGTGCGGGGAAACTGGTCGTTGAGCATACTGTTGGTGAAGCTGTAATTACCCAGGTGATTTTGGATGCGGGATATAAGATTCTTGCCAATAGTGATCATATCGATAAAGGCCTGCCGCGTGAAAAATGGTGGTCTGACCCACGGGCGATTAATACTATAATTGCCGGTTTTCTGCTTGTCGCAGCGCTGACATTTGAGTGGAGCGGTGCTAAGCAATATATAATACTACCCTTATATGTTGCAGCTATTGTACTCGGAGGTTATCATGTGGCTAAAAGTGGCTGGTCTTCTCTGCGCAGCTTTAGCCCAGATATGAATGCGCTGATGTCGATTGCGGTGATGGGTGCGATTGCGATTGGACAATGGAGTGAAGGCGCAACGGTGGTCTTTTTATTTTCCCTGGGAAATGCCCTGCAGGCTTATACCATGGATAAGACCAGACAGGCCCTCGGCTCGCTGATGGCGCTAGCTCCACGCGAGGCAGTGGTCAGGCGGAATGGGCAGGAGCAAGTGTTACCAATACAGGATATTATGGTTGGGGATATTATAATCGTCAAACCAGGTGAACGGATTGCGATGGATGGAAAAGTTATCAATGGTGTTTCCACGGTGAACCAGGCTGCAATTACCGGAGAGTCATTGCCTGTTGAGAAAATATTGGGGGATGTGGTATACGCCGGCACGATTAATGAACAGGGTGCTCTGGAGATCGCTGTAACCAAGCTGGTAGGTGACTCTACTTTGGCAAAAATCTTACATTTGGTGGAGGAAGCCCAGGCGCAAAAGGCACCTTCTCAACAAGTGGTGGAGGTATTTTCCAGATATTATACTCCGGCGGTGATGATTGGGGCAATAGCTCTGGTAATCATACCCTGGCTGTTTTTTAATCAACCTTTTTCGGTATGGTTTTATCGTGCTTTAATACTACTGGTTATTTCGTGTCCTTGTGCCTTGGTTATTTCGACACCCGTATCCATTGTGGCAGCTATCGGTAGTGCCTCCCGACATGGAGTTCTGATAAAAGGCGGCGTCTATTTAGAGGCGATTGGAAAAGTTCAGGCGATGGCTTTCGATAAAACCGGTACACTAACCTACGGACGGTTAAAAGTAACTGATATCATATCGTTGAGCGGCTATGAGGAAGAGACGCTATTAAGTGTAGCCGCAGCTTTGGAAAAATCGTCGGAACATCCTATTGCGCGTGCGATTATTGAACGGGCCAATGGACTTCTCCTTGGGCAAGTGGTTAATTTTAAGGCGCATACAGGAAGTGGAGCGCAGGGGGAAATCGGAGGGCAGATGTACTATGTGGGGAATAGACGTTTATTTAGAAAACTAGGTTTTGATATTTCTGCATTTGAACCGCAGTTCGAGGAATTAGAGACTGCCGGTAAAACAACGATCATGGTGGGGACTAATAGCACAATATATGGCCTAATAGCGGTAGCAGACACGGTTAGAACGTCGAGTGCCGCCGCGTTGGAGAAGTTGCGGGCTGTTGGTATTGAAAATATTGCTATGTTAACCGGCGATAGCGGGCCCGTAGCTCGAATGGTTGCTAAAAAGCTAGAGATTGAAATGGTGTATAGTGAATTATTACCGGAGGATAAAGTACAGGTAATCAAGCGGCTAGGCGAACAATATGGGGCTACGGCCATGGTTGGTGATGGTATAAATGATGCACCTGCTCTAGCCTCTGCCAAGATTGGTATAGCGATGGGAGCTGCTGGGTCGGACACAGCTCTTGAAACGGCGGATATTGCCTTGATGGCCGACGACTTGCATAAACTGGCTTATACTGTTCAGCTAAGCAGAGCTACTGTAGCTATTATTAAACAAAATATTATTTTTTCACTTCTTTTAAAAGCTGCCTTTGTGGTCCTTACTGTATTGGGAATGGCGAATTTATGGATGGCGGTATTTGCTGATACGGGGGCTGCGCTGTTAGTAACCCTAAACGGGATGCGTCTGGCCCGCAAGTAAATAGTGCAAGGGAGTAGGAATAAGGCTTTACGGCGGGAGGACAGCGATGTATATTAAAGCTTAATAGGTACTTATATCGTAAGATTTCTAAAACAGGCTATTTGTTACATTGGTAGACAAAAGCCTGTTTCCTATTTATATAAATTGATGATAAGGGGCATGGCTACTGTGCTTTGCACTATGTAGCCAGATGTTTACGATGCTCTGCTTTTCGTCCGTGTAAGAAATAATATAAGAATATACACGCAAACACAACGACAGACATACTTACATACAATCCACGAAAACCAGTTAGCGGAACCAATAGACCTAGTAAAAATGGTCCAATTCCGACACCTCCATCTAAGAAAATAAAGAAGGTTGAGGTGGCCAAGCCCATACGATGACGCGGCGATACCTTAACGGAAATAGCCTGCGCACTAGACGTGAATGTTCCGAAGCCAAGGCCTACAAAGGCTCCGGCCAGTAAGAGAAAAGAACCTTGGCGAGCCTGACTCATGATAACTAGTCCCATAGCGAATAATAAGAAGGCTGGATACATCACAAAATTTTCCCCTTTTTGATCAAACCAGCGACCGGTTAAAGGCCTGGAAATTAGAACTAAGCCAGCAAAAACCATAAAGAAAAAACTGCCTGCATCAAGTAAATTAATTTCCTTGGTATAGGAAGTTAAGAAGCAAAGGATACTGGAGTAACTGAAGCCTATTAATGCGCTGATAATCGAAATCGGAAATGCTTTGGCTTCAAAGAAATTGGTTAACTTAAATTCTTGCATGCTTTCTAATTGCTCTTTGGTTAATTGTATTTCAGGCACTTTTAGAAAGAACGTCGCGATAAAAGTAACCGCTAACAGAATCACACACAATGCAAAAATTATGTTAAAACTTCCATGCTGAGTAGTCAGGATGCTTAAAAAAGGGCCGACAGCCAAAGCTAGGGTAGTACTCATTGCATAATAACTGGTACCTTCCCCACGCCGCTCATTCGGAATAATACTTGCGGCGATCGTTCCCGTCGCAGTTGAAGAAATTCCAAAGCCTACCCCACTCAGAAAACGAATCACAAAGAGGAACAGCAAACTATTTATTTCAAAATATAAAAGTGTTGTAATTAAGAAAAAGGTCAATCCAAGATACAACATCTTTTTCCGTCCAACTCGTTCTATTGATCTTCCAGCAAAGATACGTGCGAAAAGTGCGCCTACAATAAAAATACCGGATGCAAGTCCGGCCTCGCTTGGTGAAGCTTGAAAATTGTCTGTTGCATATACTGTTATCGTTAATATCAATAAATAATATACTAAGTAAACAAAAAAGTTTGTAATTGAATCAATCAAGAAATCCTTCGTCCATAACTTCGGCTTATGCATTTTTATTACCCCCTATATCCATTATATTATCCCGTATCTTAAGCTTACCTTTAGGTAACTATATTCCTTTTGGGAAAAAGTATCAAGGGAACAACATGAAGATTTGGTGCTGGTACAAAGCTTATACAAAGTCAAACTTTAAAAAGGGAAAATAATAAATACACCGAAGATATAAATAGAATGGGGTTTGAAATGTAAGATAAAATTTACTTTGCAATTCCTCGGAGGATCTAAATGAATAAGCCTACGTTGTTAAGAGAGTTAGAGAGTGAATTAATATCCTGTAAAAAATGTCATTTGTGTCAAAATGACAATCACGGTCCTACTTCTTGTAATGGAACGCCCGAGAGCCCATTAGCTTTTGTTGGGGAAGGTCCTGGACGAGTGGAGGATGAATATGGAGTACCATTGATCGGCCCCTCCGGCCAACTATTGGATAAAGCTCTTTGGAGCGTAAATGTGACAAGAGATAACATTTACACAACTAATGTTATTAAATGCCGACCCCAGCATAACCGCACACCGACTCTGGAAGAAGGCCAGTTCTGTGCTAACCTCTGGTTGGATCGGGAAATGGCGCTGGTAAAACCAAAGGTTATCGTTGCACTGGGCAGTGTCGCGTTGAAATATTTATATCGTACCGATGGACGGATTACGAAGGATCGTGGTACGTGGTTTGATACTAAGTACGGCATACCAGCCATCGCTACGTATCATCCCGCTTATCTGCTGCGCCTGACCGGGAAAGAGATCGTGCAAGCCAAATGGAATGTATATTACGATCTCAAAGCAGCGGTAGCTAAGCTTATGGAGTTAGAGCCTCTATATAACCTAAAATCGGAGGTCGCACCGGACTTATTGGCAGCTTATATTTCTCGCCGCGACCAGCGACTGGGCACCCGACAAAAGTGAAAAAAGACCCATAAGATGGTATCTTATGGGTCTTTTTTTAATCCTTAAGAGGCACGTATGTATAACGCGTTTCGGGAGATAGTAGCAATAAAATGAGAATTTAAACGCAGGTAGTTGTAAGCGATAATTAATTTGACGAAAGGATGAAGCGGTATGATGAAAACCGATCTAAGACAGGAGGTTAGCATACCAGCACATGCTGTGGTTCTGGAAGGTGCACTTGCTGTGCCTAGTAATGCCCAGGGGATCGTATTATTTGCTCACGGCAGCGGTAGTAGCCGCTATAGTCCCCGGAATAATTTTGTCGCGGAGATTTTGCAGGCAGGGGGGATCGGAACTTTACTGACGGACTTGTTGACAAAGGAAGAAGACCTGGTTTATGAGACCCGTTTTAATATCGAGCTTTTGACCCAACGGCTACTGATGGTGACTGAGTGGATACAGAATCAAAAGATAACACAGGGTTTACCTATAGGTTACTTTGGCGCCAGTACCGGTGCAGCCGCAGCGCTCAACGCTGCGGCTGTCGCTGGGAGCCAAGTGAAGGCTGTCGTTTCCCGTGGCGGACGTCCTGATTTAGCCAAACAGAAGGCTGCGGAAGTAATAGCGCCAGTATTGTTGATTGTAGGTGGTAAAGACGATGTTGTGATTGAACTCAACCAACAGGCGTACGAACTAATCGCATCACCAAAGAAAATGGTCATCGTTCCTGGGGCAACCCACCTTTTCGAGGAGTCCGGCACGTTAGATGAAGTAGCCAGTTTGGCGACAGATTGGTTTAAGACGTATTTATAGGATATAAAACATAAATTTTATTGTTAGTAAAGGCCTGTTAACCAGTAGTTTATGAGGTTAGCGGGCCTATTGTCGTCTTTGTCCTTACACGTATACTCCGCCAAATCATATAATATACTAATCGATTTGACTTGAAGGAGGGTTATGCTCATGTTTTCAGAAGCATACAGACTTTCGAATTATACCTATGTACGGCTATTACATGCGTCACCTGACGCGCCAATGGTTGATGTTTACGCGAATGGTAGTTTGATTGCCGCTAACTTAAGTTTTGGGCAGCTTACCAATTATGTATGCGTCGTACCAGGGGTTTATAGCATAACGGTGTTCTCTGCAGG
>Ga0074193_1001559_pt1 | contig 26634 bp, 32 predicted proteins | sample EPASupsiteHSE605_FD_64523 | JGI IMG/M metagenome (GOLD analysis project Ga0074193, IMG submission 64523) | Bioremediated contaminated groundwater from EPA Superfund site, New Mexico - Sample HSE6-05 | ecosystem: Environmental > Aquatic > Deep subsurface > Groundwater > Contaminated ... | reverse complement strand
TGGGCAGACCGTTAAAAAATTACCGGAAGGGGAGGAGGTTTCAAGTGGCAGTCAACATAGACGTTAGAGACGGAATGAAACAATTCGAACTTGGACAATACAAAGGATTAAATGTCGATCGTTTTGATGTCTCCGTCAAAGAAGAAGAACTTAACGAAGCGCTTAATTATGTTAAGAAATCTTTGGACGAAATCCAGATCGAAAAAAATAATGAACCGATCGAAACCGGAGACTATGTCATCGTAAATTTTGAAGGGACGGAAAATGGCAAGACAGTCCCGAAATTTAGGGAGAGAGGCTTTAAGTTCAGATTGGGTGACGAAAACGTCTTACAGGAATTCTCCGCCAACCTGCTTAGTAAGAAAATGGGCGAGACAGTGATATTTGAAACTACGATACAACCTGTCTTACTGGAATATCAAGCCTTATGGGGAATACAAATCACCTTTTCCGTCGAGATTGTAAAAGTATATCATATGAAAGAGCCGGAATTGACAGACGATATTGTCCGGGAAATTGACCCACGAGTAAAAACGTTACAGGAATTAAAAGAATTGTTGGCAACGGAGATCAACCAAGAAAAAAAGGCAATAGCACGCGCAGCCAACATCGAAAAAGTGTTTCAGGCGCTGGCAGATGGAAGCAAGTATGAATTTGATGAAGGGACCTTAAAGCAAGCGGCAGAGAATTTGTACCGGAAGTTTGCCGAGGAGCTTAAGGCCATCCACGATATGGAACTCATTCATTACTTGATGCAAAGGAAGATAACGGCTGATGAGCTGCTTACTGAGTGTAAAGAAGAGGCTGCGAAAATAATTCTTGGAGAGAGAATCTTGGATGTAGTGATTCAAGCGGAAGGGATTCAGCTCACCGGTGAAGAAATGAAGCAGGCGAAAGAACAGTTTAAGAAAAGGAAAAGCCAGCAAGACGATCAGAAAGTTGATCTAGTTAGAGAGTTAAAGCAGTTGGAGACCCAACAGCTGAGAAGGACTGCCATGGATTTTTTGCTGGAGGCAAATTTGGCAAAAGGATAGTGTCGATACATTAGGAGAGGCAGCTTAAAGCTGCTTCTTGCCTTTTGGATCTTATTCAACATTTTCTACATTTGTATACCAGATAACATACAGAATTCTTATTCTATGTTACTATTGATGTATAACAGTTAATAGTTTAATCATTTATCAAGGAGTATAATAATTTAAATTTATTGTCTAAATTTAAGGATGTCATATTTGCGGGAGAATAAAAGTATGGACAAAATAGCAAATAATTATGGAGCCTTACGGAATCATTTTTATCCGATGAAAAAGCTGCAAAATTATATTCATATGGGAGTCATCCGTGATTATCGTAAAGGGGATTCCATTGTATTGCCCGGAGAGTTAATAGATAGAATCGTCTATGTGCTTTCCGGGAAACTAAGTATAAGTTTTCTTAATGAAGACGGACGGAAAAAAATAATGTTTTATGCGGATCCTTATACCTTTTCCGACAGATTATTCCCGGTTGATCCTTGCTCTGTTCATGTTGTTTCGGTAGAGAATAGTAGGGTATGTTTTTTTTCAAAAGAACAACTTTCTGAAATCTTCCAAATGGATAAAGAAGTCATTTTTGAATTCATTACATCCTATTCGTCGAAATGTAGTTATTTTATGCGGGAAACCAATGAGATAGCCCTTTATGGCTCATCAGTCCGGGTCTTGCGCTTACTTTATGATCTTTGTCTTAATCAGGGGAAATTAGTTGATGGCGTTTATCAAATTGACGTAAAATTATCTCAAAAGTCTATCTCGGAGATGACCGGCATTCACTATGTAACTGTCTGCAAACTATTCGGATATCTAAGAAAAGCAAATATTCTGCATAAAACGACAAATAAGATCACAGTCTTTGACTTGCAAGGACTTGAAAACTTAATGAACAATTGGATGAAAATGAAATGATGCCATAATAGTTGAAATAATAGCAATATAGCCAAGGCTAAAAAAACAACGTAAAATAGCCATGGCTATTTTTTTTAGGCCAATTATTCAATTATAATTAATGATGATAATGAGAATAATAATTTAGTCTTGCCTTGCCTAAGGCGTACCATCAAATCTCGCAGTATGGAGGATAAAAATGGATCAACTTCTTAAAAATTATATCCTGCCAGATACATTTTATCCTATCAGTAAACTTTTAGATTATTGCCATTTAGGATCCATACGCAACTATGGAAAGGGTAGATGACGCCCTCTATTTGGCAAAGGTTAACCGCAATGAAGTGGTATTCAGTACGGCTGGCGGAGATCGTATCTGAGAAGATGATTAAAAATTGCCGGTTTTAGAAATTGACTACACTAGTGTAATTGATTTCAAAACAACCGAAGTTGCAATAACATATAGGCCATAATTATGGTATAATAATACCAAGAAGGAGTTGGTAATAGATGCCGCGTATTATCCCGATCAAAGATTTAAAAAATACAAGCCAGATTTCTGAAATGTGCCAAGAAGCAACTGAACCGATCTATATAACGAAAAACGGTTATGGAGATATGGTCATTATGAGTGTAAGAATGTACGAAGAAAAACTATATATGCTTGATGTTTACAACAAATTAGCAGCAGCTGAAGTACAGATTACTAATGGGAAAGTACTGAACGGAGATGCGTCAATAAAAAGCATAAGAGAAAAATACAATGTATAGGCTTGTAGTTACTGAACTTGCTCATGAGGCCTTAGACAATATCGTATCGTATATTGCTGTTCAACTCGATAATCCCGTGGCAGCAGCAAATTTCTTGGATGAAATTGAAAGATGCTACGGTCTTTTAAAAAGTAATCCGTTAATGTATGAAAGATGCAATGATATTCGTTTAGAAACGGAGAGTTATCGCAAGGCGACAATTAATAACTATGTTCTGGTTTATAAGGTGGATGAAACGTTAAAAACGGTGACCATCTATCGGTTTTTCTATGGAGCGCAAAATTATATTCTATTAATATAGAAACAATTTTATAAAAATTAACGATATAGGAAGATGATTATGCCAAAAGAAAGAAAAATGCTAAGCAACTGGGAGGCACCATACATTCAGTCGCTTATGAAATTAATTGAAACGCAGAGTAAGGCAACGCTTGCGATTTGGGCGGTTGATTATTCCGAGCGGGTTATATTGCAGCTGTGGTGCAAGTACTATCCGGATGACCTTCGACCGCGAAATGCTTTAAATGCCGCCCGCGAGTGGCTGTCAGGTACAATCAAACTGCCGCGGGCAAAATTGGCAATCCTTGAGTGCCATGCAGCCGCCCGTGAAGCAGACGGAATTCCTGTTGCTCAGGCGGCGGCAAGGACAATAGGCCAATACGCATCGACTATTCATTCGGCACGACATTGTATCGGGCTTGCTTTTTATGGAGCACTGGCGGTCGCCTATGACCGGCTCGGGACTGACGCACCGTGGGGACAAATCGAGCAATGCGCTGCCGAAGAGTGTGGACGTATGGAAGCTGCCCTTCGTGTCACTGTCGTGGAGGACGAACCAAACCGGGCGAAAATTGACTGGAAATGCTGATAATAAACCAGATATAACGTTCGAGGACGGGGAGCTGAAGCTAACCGTCCTCTCTTCTTATGTCCAGGAAGAAAGTAAAAATGTTGACGATAACGTGAAGTGGCATTGCTGAAAATTTTATTCTATAATGGGCAGTATATTTGTCCTAATTTACTTGTTAAGCGACCATAAAAAAATATTTTTTTACTTTATAAAATAAAAATCACATTAATATAGCATGAAGAAAGCCGGGAGTCCGGCATTTCTCCATGCTATATTTGGCTTAAAATCAAATATGTATTTGCATATCTCATGTGAATAATAACACAGAAGATTTCAACATGATGCTTTATATTGTTAGCGAATGGCCTATGAGATAAAAAACATATGCCAAATAAAAGGGGGATATATATAATGGAACTTAACTATCTGTCTAATATGACAACAAAGCAAGTTAGGAATTTAGAAGAAAAGACGAACATTGCTCTATTTCCCATGGGACCATGCGAAGTTCATGGGACACACCTGCCAATGATGGTTGATGTAGTTAGCGCAAACGAAATGACTGAGCGAGCTGCCCAAAAATTGAAAGACAAAGGTATTGAAACATTAATAGCTCCCACACTTCATTATACTTTAGCTGATATTGCGAACTCATTTGATGGCAATATCACGCTGAAATTTGAAACTGTTGCTAATATTGTAGAAGACGTTTGTCTTGGTTTAGCGAAATGGGGATTTGATAAAATAGTCATTATATGCGCTCATGGCGAACCCAAAAATAACGAAGCGATCAAAGAAGGAATCAAAAGAGCTTCACTGAAAAAAGATGGATTAAATATTAAGGTATCCGCGTGGTTTCATCATGGACTGCCTAGAATGAGTTCAGTATGCAAGGGAGAACATCCGGAATGGGATTTTCATGCCGGAGAATGGGAAACTGGCTTAATCTTACTTAGACATCCCGAATTAGTGGATCAGGAAGAACTAAGTAAGTTAGAACCTAACTGGGAGGCAGAACATCTCTTTGCGGGCATTTCTGCCGGCAAAGACAATTGGAAAGATTTAGGACCTCCTTTGGCATATTTAGGCGATCCTCAAATCGCTACGAAAGAAACCGGTGACAAGGTATACGATATTTTCTCCGACATTGTAGTTGAAGAGGTACTTGGCCTTTTGAACATCATTCGTTATTGGGAGCGTCCATAATGGCCAATTTATGTGTATAGTAACACAGAAGATTTTAATGTGATGCATTATATTATTAGCGAATGGCAGATGAAATGAAAGTAGTCTGTAATAGGGAGGTGAAAAAAGCTATGAGTACTGTATTAATTTTTTTGGCCGGGATATTATTTTTAGCCGGAATTTTGTTTATTAAACCGCGTGTCAAAAAGGATGTCATGTGGAAGAATGTGCTTGTTTGGGCTTTATACGTAGTTGGGAGCGCTGTCTTATGGATGGGAATCTCCTTTGTTTACATTAACGCCACAGTCGGTCACGCCAAGGCGACAAGTACAGCCATCTTCTTATTTGGAGGAATCGCAGTTGTAATTGCCGTGATTCTAGCGCGCCTGTTAGGATTCATCGGTACTAAAAAAGTAAAAGACAATGAATCATTATCAGCATGAAAGGAGGAAAAAAGATGGCAGATTCTTTAAAAAATAAGAATACCCCAGAAGAAAAACTTCAGGTAAGCCGCCGAGGTTTCTTGAAAACTGGAGCGGCTGCAGCAGCAATGGGCGTTCTTGGCGCGATCAAAGCGCCCTCAAAAGTAGCTGAAGCTGCGGTAAGCAACTACGAATACATTACCCCTAAAAAAGGACAATGGTCCAAGCTGAGACCCGTGCCTAATTATGGAGGCGCTTCTGTCAGTTACGCAGAGCACAATGACCAATGGCTTGGCACATCCGAAATTGTAGGGACGGTAAAGAAGTTTAAAGAAAAAGAAATGGGATTTGCGTTAGTTGCCCAAGGTCTTTTAGGACCCAAGGCACAGGCGGGGTTCTACACGATCGGTATTAGACATCCGCTGAGTGATGCGCTTGGTTGGGCTATTTCACCCATATTCGGAGAAAACATCGTTGATGGTCAGCCCAAACCGGAAAAACTTCCGATACCTGATCCTGAGCAAATGTCTATGCATATTAAAGATGTTGCTTATTATCTGAGAGCTGATGAAGTCGGGATCGGGAAAATGCCTGAATACGGTTATTACTCTGATAAAATGAATCCACCGATGATGGGAATTATCGGCGGTATGGTGCCAAGGGGGACTCCCCTTCAAGATGTACCCTTTACGGAGAAGATGCCTTATGTCATCGTTGTTGCAGTTGAGCAGCATTTAGAAACTTACTTGGCTTCAACTGGATATGACGGAATTTCAGATTCCCAATCTTTCCGGTGTTATCATGCGACCGCCAACATTTCCATCATAATGGCTAAATACATCAGAGAGCTTGGATACCATGCCAGAGCACACCATTTCGGCAACTATGGAGCCGTAATGGCGCCCTGCTTAATCGCTGCAGGGATGGGGGAACTTACCCGGACCGGGGATTGTGTTGCCCACCCGCGCATGGGATTCCGCAATAAAGTGGCAGCCATCACTACGGATTTGCCTTTGGTCCCGGATAAGCCGATTGATTTCGGCATGGCGGATTTCTGCCGGGTGTGTAATAAGTGCTCCGATAATTGTCCTTCCCAAGCTATCACGCGTGACAGGGACATGGTTGAATATAACGGCTATTTGCGTTGGAACAGCGATTTCAAGAAGTGTGCACAATTTAGGGCAAGCAATGATCAAGGAGTTAGCTGTGGCGTTTGTATTAAAGTATGTCCATGGAGCTCCAAGGAAAGCTCATGGTTTCATGAGGCCGGAATTTGGATCGGAAGCAAAGGAGAAACTGCTTCAAGCCTCTTAAAAGGTATCGACGATATGTTTGGTTATGGCACAGAGATAGTCGATAAATATAAATGGTGGTTGGAATGGCCAGAACTGTATAAGTTCGAATATTAATCCAACGAGTATAGGTAAAAATTTTCAGCGGCGCCTTTGGAAGGCGCCGCTGAAAATTTTTGGCGTCTTTAACTTTTTCTTTGGCTGTTGCAGACTTGCACAAAATACACCATTCAACATCAAAAAAATAAGAGGATGGGTAACGCAGTCTCCCGTTCATGATACATTGGCTAAAGCAGTTTTTTATTGTTTTTCGTAATAAATTTAGATCGATAAGTATTTACTAATGAAAATATATATAAATGTATATACAATACAACTTAAAAGAAGATAACGTTATCAATTTTTCGGCAATAATTTTGTTTAATTAATAGGTTAACATTATATTAATAATTTTTAAATACTGGAGGTAAATTAAAATGGATTTGTCGCTATTAACACAGAAAATTGGAGAACTCGATGAAGAAAAAGTATTTGAAATGCTGAATGACTTTGTTAACACAAATCCCAGTCCAGATGAATCCAAAAAGGTGGTAGCTGCTTGTCAGAGCGGGATGTCAGTAGTCGGAGATTTTTTTGAAAAGGGGGAATACTTTGTCGGTGATTTGATCTTTGCCGGGGAGTTGTTAACCAGTGCAATTGATATTTTAAAGCCGGTTATGGACACCCAAAATGCTGGAACTGTCGGTTCAATGGTGCTTGGAACTGTTGCAGGCGACTTGCATGACATTGGAAAAAACATTTTTAAGAGCATGGCTGAAGCAGCAGGTTTTAAAGTATACGACCTGGGTATTGATCAATCTGCAGGTGAATTTGTAGAAAAAGTAAAAGAGGTAAATCCTACAATTGTTGGTTTAAGCGGTGTTTTGACGTTAGCATTGGAATCGATGAAAAATATTGTTGAGGCTTTAGAAGAAGCGGGATTACGCAGCAAAGTTAAAGTTATTATCGGTGGTAACCCTGTAACGAAAGAAGCTTGTGAAACAATCGGTGCTGATGCATTTACCACGAATGCAGCAGAAGGGGTAAAAATATGCCAGAAGTGGGTTGGTTAATCGTAAGGGTTATACGATAACCGTTAAATCAGTATCGGAGGAAAACCCGCAACGAAGAAAACTTGTGAAATAAATAGCACAGGAGGATCTAGTATGAGCGATAAATTAAAATTGTATGATGAACGTGTCAAAAGGCTCAAAGATGCCATAGAATTAAGAGAACCAGACAGGGTTCCTATTTACGGTCTGGTAGACAATTGGGCTCTTTCCTATTATGGAATAACCTTAGAAGAAGCATTAAAAGATGTAGAACTTGAATACAAAGCTTATTCCAAGGCCTTAACAGATTTTCCCTTTGATGGTGCACTCGCTTCACGCGTAACCTTTCCCCTTAATTTTGTGTATTCCTTAGGCGGCGGAATTTTTAACAATGCGACGGAAACCATTCAAATCGCCACCGGTCATTCGGAAATTATGGCAGTAGAAGAGTATGATGAGCTTATTGCTGATCCGATGAAATTTATCCGCGACAAAATTCTTCCTAGAAAACATAAGATTTTCCAAGAGGGGACAGTGGAAGAAAAGTTCGCGAAATATGCCAATTCGCTTTCCATCTTCTTTCAGTTTGGTCAAACAACAAAGATGTTGGCGGAGAGGTTTAAAACTGAACATGGACTTCCGATAACCAACGCGGGTGTAAATCATTTTATGCCCGGTGATATGATAATGGACTATTTAAGGGATTTCAAAGGGATTATGAGGGATATTAAAAAATGTCCTGATAAAGTGGCTGAAGCCTGCATGGCGATGGTCGACCCTATGGTAAAAGACACATTTGGAAAAATGCGTACTGTTTCTGATGACAAATATGTTCATTTATATCTGCATTTGCCGCAATTTATCAGAGCGAAAGAGTTTGAAAAGGTTTACTGGCCATCCTTTAAAAAATATGTTGAAGCAGTTGCAGCAAGAGGTGTCAAGATTCTCATTCTATTTGAAAAGAATTGGGAACATTTGTACGAGTACATCCAGGAGCTTCCAAAAGGATCGGTTATTGGATTCTTTGAAGAAGACGATCTGAGAAAAGCCAAAAAAGCCTTAGGGAAAACTATGTGTATTGCCGGTGGTTTAAAAACAAACGACCTATACTACGGAACAAAGGAAAAATGCATCGAAGTTGCCAAGGGATTAATCGATGATTTAGCTCCGGGCGGCGGATTTGTCTTTGCACCGGACAAAGTTTTGGCAACCAAAAATGATGCCAAGGCAGAAAATTTAAAAGCTGTTACGGAATTTATTGTGGAATATGGCTCTAAGTAATAGAAACTTCCATCTGTTATCTGAAAATAAATATGTAACCCTAAAGAATAGGAGGGTGCTCTTAAGATGAGTGACATGGAAATGATCTTTAAAATGGCAAGGGAAAGAATTTTATCACAGTTTCTTAATTCAGATCAGGAAAAAGATGGGGTTGAATTGGCTTTAACGCTGCTCATGCTCTATTCATAGGTCTGACGTTACCAAGAAGTAAGAATGTTATATCACTGGGGGCTGTATCACAACTTAGCCCCAATGAAGGACGTCAATAAAAATGGCGTCTTTTCTTTTGGGGGTGTGGTTAAAGACAGCCAAAATTTGGTGTTAATATAGTGAAATTTTAATTAAGAAACGCTTAAGAAATACTAAGCGTTTCTTTTAGAATAAATGCTATATTTAATTGGAAATTGTGGTTTCCGGAATCAGGGCAATTGCGGGAGCTGCTAATAAAAAAATAAAGGAGGAGAAATATGGGTACATTTTTGGTGTTTCTAGCGGGTGTTCTTTTTTTAGCCGGCCTACTATTTATTAAACCTAGAGCAAATATGGACAAAAAATGGAAAACTATTCTTAATTGGGCTTTATACGTTGCATGGTATGCAATTACTTGGATGGGGATTTCTTTCATTTATATTAATGCGAGCGTAGGGCATGTCAAAGCAACGAGTACAGCAATCTTTTTGTTTTTAGGTATTTCAGTTGTACTAGCAGTAGTCTTAGCAAGACTCTTGGGATTTTTTGGTAAACAACAGAAAAAAGCAAATACAAGCTTAGAAGCTTAAAGAGGTGAAAAAGGATGTCTATTGAAAAACAAGAAGGGAAGCAGAAGCAGAAGCAGGAGCCAAGGATAAACCGACGTAATTTCCTAAAGGCAGGAGCAGCCTCAGCTATTTCCATGGGTATTCTTGGTATGGCAAATGCTTTGCCGGTGCAAGCCGCCGAGACGGTGTCAAACTCCGCAGGACAGGTTAACGGAGCCAGGTCGAAACTTCATCCGACGAATTACGGCAGCGCCTCAGTTAAAATGGCTGATTTTAACGACCAATGGTTGGGCACAACCAAGATTGTCGGTCCTATAAAAAAATTCCATGAGGCAGATCAGGGATTCAACTTAGTTTTCCGCCATAAGGTTTCCGAGGCAGCTTTTGAGGCGAACAAGTTTTACCATGCTGCTGCAAAATATCCTTTGGGAGATGCTTTAGCCAAGTTTACTTTAAGCCTAGCTCCAATGGTCTCTGGAAAACCCGCCCCCGAAAAATTGAATATTCCCGACCCTGAACAGATGTCTCAGCATATCAAAGACTGCGCCTATTTCTTAAGGGCTGACGAGGTTGGCATCGGCAAAATGCCTTCATTTGCATACTATGAGTTCAAGGCGCCTCCTCTTGCAGATATGATGAAAGATGACTTGTCTAAATCAGTACCTGTTACAGAGAGCCTGCCTTATGTCATCGTTGTCATGACGGATCAGAACCTGGAGACCACGATGGCATCTACCGGCTATGACGGCATCAGCGGTTCCCAATCATTCCTTGGTTACCATGCAACCGCCGTTATTACGGTAATTTTGGCAAACTATATCCGTAATCTTGGTTATAACGCCAGAGCTCACCACTTTTCTAATTATGCCGCGATCTTGGGTCCATGTTTGGTATCCGCAGGACTGGGAGAGATGACAAGGACAGGTGACTGTATAGCTCACCCAACACTTGGATTCCGCAACAAAGTTGCCGCTGTGACCACAGACTTGCCGCTACTTCCGGATAGGCCAATTGATTTCGGCGCTCAGGATTTCTGCAGGGTGTGCAAAAAATGTGCCGATAATTGTCCTTCGGGAGCGATTACCCAAGACGAGGATTATATTGAAAAGAATGGTATTTTGCGTTGGCAGAGTGACATTAAGAAATGCGTTGAATTCCGTGTAACCAATAAAGAAGGATCCATGTGCGGACGCTGCATGAAGGTATGTCCATGGAATTCCAAAGAAGACTCCTGGTTCCATCAGGCCGGTACATTTATTGGCAGTAAAGGCGAAACTGCTTCAAATTTGCTCAAACAGGTTGACGATATGTTTGGTTATGGTACTGAACAGATTGAGAAGTACAAATGGTGGTTAGAGTGGCCTGAACGTTATTAAATCATTAAGTGTTTAAAATTCAAAGAAAATATTTAATATGAAAATGCATATGTCTCTGACAACCCCGAATGTTGTCAGAGACAAATTGCTATGTAAAAAAAATTAATAACCCTTGGAAAGAGCGGAAAGGTATTAGATTCATAATTTATGTTACGGATACACAAGATAAACTATGTTTTGATCCAATTTTTTATTTGTTTAAGCAGGTAAAAAAATATAATTATCTAATCTTTTGTATTATTCAAGACTAATGTTATAACTTTTATTAAACTCCTGCTAAATCTAATCTTAGCATAAGAATCGATAAAGGATATTAGTATATGCAAAAGGAGGAATTAGATAATGGATGATAATAAGAAGCAAATTCCCCGACCTTATATGCTTGAGAATTTTGAAAAAATTGAAAGACTAGAGAAGTACTTGCATCTGGCACATAAACGTATATTTCCTAAAGGAGCAATTGTTCAAGCTCAGGGTAAAAATGCTAATTCTATTCTTTATGTCAAGTCCGGATGCCTGGGTGTAAGCATTGGTTCAGATGATGGCTGTACCAAATTTCTTTTTCATGTTAATGAAAAAACGATCGGGGCAACAATCAATTCAAATGAAGACAATAGCGAAGTTCAGGTTTATGCGATCAGAAAAAGTACGGTTTACTTTTTTGCGCTTGAAGATATTCTGGAAATATTTAATGAGGATAAACAGGTACTTCTGGAAGTTATTCAAAATATTCTTGATAAGTCTTATTGTCTTATGGCTAAAACAAGGGATTTAAGTTATTACCGGCCGTCAAGCAGAATATTACGGTTTATATATAATCTCTGTATCTCTGAAGGAAAGCTTGTGGACAATTATTACATTATAAACACCAAACTAACGCAAAAAACTATTGGAGACATTACTGGAACTCATTATGTTTCAGTGAGTAAACTGTTTAAAATGCTAGAAGAGCAGAGAATACTCAAAAAAACAAAAGATAAGATTTACATTTACAATCTTTCAAAATTAGCTTCTATGATTAATGAAGTTTTAAAGTACTAACTTTGGATTGTTGATGGTAAAAAAATACAAGCCAGGGCCCACTCAAGATTATACTTTTGAGTGGGCTTCTTGTTATGTGTATCGTAACACAGAAAATTCTAACATTATGCTTTATATTATGAAGCGAACAACGTATGAAATGAAGAAAGTATTTACAAGGAGGAGATATATATGTGAAAAATTTATGGAAGGTTCTCATTACTGATTGTGTTTTATTAGGTTCAGGTCACAACAAAATTGGTGAAAAAGTAAAGATTGCAAAGACAAGGTAAAGTGGAAAAGAAAGGAGACGTGGTCGATAGTATGGGTGGAATTATCGCATATATTTTGGGTCTTGCTACTGTATTGCTTATTCAATTATACAAAAAGACTGTGGAGAAGAAGAACCGCAAGTTCGGCATCTGGAACTGGGTATTATCAATATTTGTTACACTCTATGTAGATTTTCTGGTGTATTGGCTCTACATGGGAGTATGGGAGGGGCAACCCAAAGCTGGAATGGTCGGATTATTCCTGATGGGTATTATTGGGGTCGTTATTGTTGCTGTTGCTCAATTATTGGTCAGCAAATCTTTTGGAAAAAATACGATTGCCAAGTTAATGAAAGGAGAAAAAGCATAATATGTCTAAAAAACTTAGCAGAAGGTCCTTTCTAAAAAGTACTGCACTGACTGGAGCCCTGACCAGTATATTGACACTTACGCCCGGAGCAAGAGAGAAATTACTCGGAGACGGTGCTGCGAGTGCGCTGGAATACCCCAGAGTGGATAAACCGCCTTATGAGGTTGAAGGTGAAGTCGGGCGATTTGATAATAGAAATAACGCTCATTCTCGCGGGTATTGGGATGAAAGCCAGTCATTTTATATGTTTGGCCCGCAAGGGATGACAGCCTTTCATGATACTTTAAAAAATATCGCTACCGGTACACCAAAACCCGGGTTTGATCATCGCGATCTGTCATTATTTATGAGTTCGGCGCTGATGTTTAAAGTTGGTAGCTTTGCTGCTTCGCATCTGTGGGAGCCAGAACTGCCTCCGGGATTAACAAAACCATACACGACGACTCCGGAAGAAGCAGCCCAGACTGTGAAAATGGCCGCTAAGCATTTCGGCGCAAGCGTTGTGGGGACATGTAAGCTTAATAGAGATTGGCTTTATAGTCACCGGTATCACGTTGAGAATTGGAAGACGGATGCCAAAGACTTATTTACAAAAGTGTTTGGTCTTGAAAAAGGCCTGTTGGGACCGGTGATGACACCCGAAGAAAGAAAAAAATTACAAATGCCGCACGTCGATGATGAATTGCCTCAAGAGATGAATAACGTCATCGTCTGTGGTATTGAAATGGACTACGAGGCTTACCAGCGAACCCTTTCTTGTGTTGAGATAGCTGAAACGTATCGGGCGTACAGCTTTGATAAATTCTTGATTATGCACTTGGCTCTCTTTATTAATTATATGGGTTACCGTGCTTGGCCATTTGGCAGTTATGGACCAGGATTGGGAATTCCAATGGCTGTCGATGCAGGGCTGGGGGAAATGGGAAGGAATGGTCTGCTCATCAACCCGGACTTTGGACCTCGTCTGCGTATTTGCGGTGTTATCACCGACATGCCTATCCAGCCGGATAAACCCATAGATATGGGAGTGACCAAGTTCTGTGAGACCTGTGGGCTTTGCGCCGAAAATTGTCCTTCAGGATCTATTTCCAAGGATAATAATCGTACTTCCGAAGCCGTATATTCCACTACAAATTATGGTGTTAAAAAGTGGCCGTTCGATGCTTGTAAATGCAAAGCGTATTGGGATGATCACAACATAAGTGCTTGTGGTAACTGTGTTCATTATTGTCCGTACAATAAACCCAAAACCGAAATGCATAAGTTAGCAGCGCATTTGGCGCCGACGCTAGGGTCCACGCTTGTCAAGATGGAAAAAATGTTAGGCTATTCAGAACCCAAAGATGTGGCAAGCTGGTGGGCGCAGGATCCTAATAAATTCTTTCCAAGAAGTACGAAGAAGTAAGTATAACTAAAAAAATTGCCGGCTCTCAAGCGGGAGCCGGCATATCATTATAAGTCAAACTTCCTGGAGGATGCAATAATGTTAAAACGCATAATGATAGTTGTTGCGGTTGCTATATTGATTGGGGCTTTGGCATATTCCAATATGGCAGCAGAGAAGGATGAACTCCTTTACATGAAACAGGTTTTGCCACAAACAAACTTTGAAAAAATAAGTAACAACCCTCCAACTTTTAAAACGGATCAAAGCAACGGCAAGGAACATTATTATGTCGTATTTGGAGAGGCCAATGGTTACGGCGGGCCAATGAAGGTAGCTGCAGTAATTGATCCGCTGGGGGAGATCCAACAGGTTGTGGTTGTGGAGAGCAGAGAGACGCCTAGTTTTTTGAACAAAGTCTTAAAGGCAAAATTTCTGGATCAGTTTAAGAACATAAAAGCAAATGATCCGATTGAACTGGGTGCTGACATTGATTACGTCACCGGGGCCACGGTAAGTTCCAGGGCTATCGCCAATGCTGTACGACAGGGAAGTCACGAAGTGGCAGTCAATCAACTTGGTCTAAGCATATCGGAAAAGCCGGAATCCTGGAAGTTTGGGTTAGCGGAAGCAAGCGCAATCATTCTGCTTTTAGCCGTATGGGTCCTAAGCTTGGTGTGGAAAAAGTCCAAAATGCGGTATATTACTTTACTTGCTGCAGTCATTATCTTTGGATTCTGGCTTAAGATCCAGATATCCTTATCTTCTATCTCGGCATTATTGATGGGGTATTGGCCCCCTATACACAGTAATATGATTTGGTATGTAATCGTACTAGGTGGTTTAGGAATCGCTCTTTTTTCAGGACGCAACCTATACTGTTACTGGCTGTGTCCTTTCGGGGGGGTACAAGAATTAACAAGTATGGTAAGAGGTCGCAGCAAGTGCCGAAGGGTATCTAATCAGCTCCTGAGATTATTGCCTAAGATACTGTTGTGGTCTGGCTTACTTTTAACTTTCCTGTACCGGAACCCGGCTATTGGCAGTTATGAACCATTTGGCACGTTGTTTGGTCTTACAGGGACTTTTCTTAATTGGCTATTATTGCTTGTGATTATGACAGCGTCCATCTTTATCTATCGATTCTGGTGCGATTGCTTCTGTCCGGTAGGTGCTTTTTTGGATATTTGCGCCAAAGTCAGGCGTAGACTCGGAAAACTGGTGCACTCACCTGAGAAAGTTACCCAGCACCAAATGCCGATGAATAAAACCGAGTAGGTGTAATTAAATCAACGAGAGGGAGAAAATGAATAATAAATACAATATTGGTGATATCCTAAATCATGCTTTATGTGTTGTTACCCTTGTAATAATCAGTCTGACCTTTTGGCAGAACATAGATTCTAATTCTGCTACAGACTTGAATCCTCAGAAAATTAATATGGAATCCCAAACTCCTCAGGAGCCTGAGATTCCAGAAAATATTGATATGCATAACTTTGCAGTAGAATAAATGAGGCCAGTTTATAATTGGGATTCAACCCATGATTTGAAGTCTTTAGGGAAATAGATATTCCGATCGATGACTTTGATCATACCTTTGTTCTTTAAATCAGAGAATTGTTTCGTAACAAATTCACGCGTAGCACCAATAGATTCGGCAATTTCCTGATGAGTAAGGATGTAAGGGGCTTTATACCAATGATCATATTCCAAGTGATTGAGTGAATAAAGATTACGTAAGAATAGTAAAAAGCGCTGTCTTGGATTAAAAAACCAAAGAGATTCAAAATTTTCTACAAGTGCAATAGCGTAATTACTCAAGTAGTTCATAAAAATAAAGGCCAAGATGGGGTTAGCATTAATTTTTTCAAAGAATTGATTTTTGGTGATATAACAAATTGTGCTGTCTTCACAAGCCCTTATCTCAAGGGGAGAAGATTTTACTTCCAAAAGTACGGGAACTAAACCGTAAAGTCCTCCGGCTTGAATAATACTCACTGTTCTTTGTCTTCCATCTTTACTTAACATCATAGTCTTCAATGTTCCTTTTTCGACACACTGGATGTAGTTTATTTGTTCACCGGTATTTATGACTCTTTCTCCTTTGCTTACAGTAAAACGTTGACCATTCGTCTTCATAAAATCAAATAATTCTTTAGATGAAGGTTCCCATGGGAAAATAGAATAGTCAAACACTGCAATCACCTCCGCATACAGATTCCCCTATACCCTATCATATCATTTCTGTTTCTGGAGATATGTGAATCAAGACACACTCTGTTTTTGATTATCAGAAAAGCAAAACAAAAGAATCGTCAGAAAATAAGGGTAATTAAAGCATCTCCAAATAATATAAATATTATTTGTTATTATTTGTTATGCCAATAAAAATAATCCACAATTTGGGTAGAAACTGTTGTATAAATAATACGGTAAATAATTTTGAAAATTTAAAATATATAAATTATACCCTTAGTAAGCGCTAAGATTTATTAAATTTTAACTATGATATATTAACCTGTATAGACAGCAGAATTATCTCAGACTAAAGATGTAGAACCGAGCTAGAAGAAAACAATTTTAAGGAGGATGATTTGAAGTGGTGGATTTAAAAGTCCTGACTCAAGCGATGTCCGATTTGGACGAAGACGTGTTAAACAAGGCGATTGATGAAGCGCTAAGCAAAGACGACAATACTGCAGAAGTTCAAGAAGTTGTTAAGGCCTGTCAGCAAGGTATGACGCTCGTAGGTGAACGCTATGATTCGGGCGAGTACTTTATCGGAGACTTGGTCTTTGCCGGGGAAGTGTTGCAAAGTGTAATGGACAAGCTCAAACCGGCTTTAAGTGCAGATTCCTCAGCAAAAGGCGGAATGATTGTCCTGGCTACTGTTTTCGGAGATCTTCATGACATAGGTAAAAATATTTTCAGATCCATGGTTGAAGCCGCAAATTTTGAGGTAATCGACCTGGGGATCAATGTTCCGGTCAGCCAGATCGTGGACAAGGTTAAAGAAGTTAACCCTGATATTGTCGGCTTAAGCGGCGTACTGACCTTGGCGCTGGACAGTATGAAAGAAACGGTTGATGCGCTTACTGAAGCAGGCCTTAGAAATTCAGTCAAGGTTATTATCGGCGGCGTACCGGTTAATGAGAACGTTTGTAAAAGCATAGGTGCCGACGCCTTTTCGACAAACGCCGCTGAAGGGGTCAAAATATGCCAGAGATGGGTGGGTTGATTGATGATGAGTGAAGTAATGAACCTTTACCAAAAACGTGTAGAAAGAATTTATAAAACCATTAACCTAGAACAACCGGATCGTGTTCCGATCTCTTCAGCTCTTGGAACATGGTCTTCCTACTATGCAGGGTACACTGACTCCGAATCCAACTGGGATTTGGATAAATGCAGTAAGTCTCTTCTAAAAGTAGTTAACGACATACCGATGGACGTCTTGCACATGTTTTACGCCAGACCCGGTGGCATGTATCAGGCTTTAGGCAGTAAGTCGTTTCACTATTTAAATGATAACAACATAGTTCAATATTCAGATGAAAATGCGGAAGTAATGAGTGCCCAAGAATATCCTGAATTTATTAAAGACCCATTTAGGTTCATGGTTGAAAAAGTTTTACCGCGAAAATATTCGGAATTGGCTAAAGACTCACCTGCAAAGGATTTAGCACTAGCAAAAGGCGCTATGCAATTTGGCATGTATGGAGCGAAAAAGGGAGCTGCAGAGGCTAATCTAATAACCCAGTATGGAATACCTATGCTATTTGATGGTTTAGCAATAATGCCATTAGATTGGATTGCCGATTTCTTCCGGGGTATTAAAGGCGCATTTATGGATATGCGTCGTCGGCCTGAAGAATTGCTTGAGGCTGCGCAGGCACTCACTCCGTTAGTAATAAGGTTTGGATTGGGTCAGATGTTTTCAACACCACCGAAAGCAAACCCCAAAATCATCCTACTCCCATTACATTTACCCACTATGCTAAAAACAACAGATTTTGATAAATTTTACTGGCCTATGTTTAAAACGATTGTCGAGGCATTCGTTGCTAATGGAGTAATTCCAATGCCATTCTATGAAGGAGATTGGTCACGATACTATGATCATCTTCAAGAATTACCTGCCAAGAAAACACTGGGATGGTTCGAACACGGAGATCCTAAAGAGCTTAAACAAAAGCTTGGAAATACCATGTGTATACTAGGTCTTTTTCCGTTAACGTTGTTACAATATGGCACGAAGGAAGAATGTATTACTAAAGCGAAAGAATTATTGGATGATCTGGCTCCTGGCGGAGGATATATTTTCTCTACCGATAAGGAACTTCTTTCGGCAGCTGACGGCAAGGCGGAAAATATCATCGCCGTAAACAAGTTTGTCATGGAGTATGGTATTTATTAATAGGAGGTGCTTCACGGTGGAAGAACAATTGTTGATCTCTTGGAGTGATATCGTAAAAGAGCATCCGGAGCTCGCAGACAAAGATCCTGCGATGGGTATGAATTGGGATATCGGACAGGAAATGATTTTCGCCTATGTAACTTTTCTGGCGCTCTTTTAAACAAGGAGAATAAGGGAAACTAAGAAAAAATAACCGAAATAAGTTAATAGGTCAATTTCAGGCTGTTTTATTTAATGTCATAGAAGATTACTACAGTCTCGAGCCAGGAGAAAATCCTGGCTTTTTATCACTTCAAATATTGTAGCTGCGAGAACGTTGTGAGTGGAGTATCCTGCGGAGTATCTTGTATGCGTCTGCGCTGCCCGAGAAAAAAGGAAAACGCCTCAAAATAATATTGAAGCGTTAGAGATGGGACTCATATTACCTTAATTTATTTACATTAGTGTCAATAGCTCCTAGAAAGAAGGTCTATATCAGAGCATCGACTTCTGCTGGGGTAAAAATAAGCTGTTTATCCTTGACCTCAGCTGTACCATTGAGACGATAGCCTTTAGGACCACCGTCCATTGTGGCTGCAACAACCCATATGTTTTTGTCAGCTGCTAAATTCTGTTGTGTTACGTCCATTTTGTAAATGCCGAAGACTACTGTGTCACCGACAACTTCGCCTTTGCCAACAATAATTGGGTGAGGAATGCCATCTGCACCCAGTGTGACAAGAGAGAGAAAGGCCGAACCCTCAATGACTGCTTTGACCCCTTCATTAATAACCATCTCGCCATCTCCTTAGTATTTTTTTGATAGTCTTTACTTTAGTTTTGCTACCTAGTACAATATTACTACCTGGATTTTATTTTTCAAGTACGCAGAAAATGATGAGTAGGTAAGGAAAAACTGACTATGAAAAACGATCAAAACAACAGCGCATGCAGAGATAACTGCCCATGTATGGAGGATTGTCCATTGGGAAGCGCACTAAGGTTAATAGGCGGAAAATGGAAAGTGCCTATTTTATGCGCGCTTAATCAAGACGGGATAACAAGGTATAATGAACTGAAACGTAAGATTAGAGGCATAACAAATACCATGTTAGCGAGCTCATTGAAGGAATTGGAAGAAGACGGTCTTATCTGCCGTAAACAATATATGGAGATGCCGGTGAGGGTTGAATATGCATTGACGGACCTTTGCAGTGACCTGATGCCGATTCTAAAACAACTCGCACATTGGGGAATTCAGGTTCAAGAGTCTGAATACACATTGAACAAAAACTAAGAAATGCCCCGATAATATATGTTGTATAAAATAATAAGGCGAATATTTTGGGGAGCATTAGTCTGAAATAGTCTATTGCTCCTTTGTTTGCATTATACAAAAATACTTAGGGTTGTCAGAATGGGGCTTATCCTAAAGGAATACATCATTTGATCAAAGCTAGTTTTACTTTTACTTTTCTGAATATTCAGAAAAGTATTTGTTTAACATACACAAAAAGTTGACTGCTATACACTGAATACGAGCGCTCGTGTTTAAGATATGATCTGTATTTTAAAGTAAAGGAGGAAAGGTATAGACTCACAAGTCTAAAAAAACCAGAACTTCATAGCGCAAATGTTTAGCATCTAAGGGACTTTTAACATTATCTTTTTTATTTTCACAAATTGGAATGGAGTGAACAGGATGGAAAATAACCAGTTAGAAAATGGCTCGGTAGCAGACAAGATTAAATCTGTTCAGATCAGCAGACGTTCTTTATTTAAATTTGCCGGGCTTGCTGGAGGGGTAGCGGCACTCGGGGGAATTGCTGCCAGCAGCTTTGGTGATGCAAAGTCCATTGATACGATGATGGGATGGGAATCAGAACAAGGGGAAGTATATTTTAATCGTGAGCCATTTAGAGTAGATAAGCCTGGTTATGAGATTAAAGGACCAGTCAATCGTGTGGATCAAGACGTTGATTCGCCAACCTTTCGTCGTCTGTACTATCAGGAAGATGCCTTATTAAGCAAAAAAGGCGAAGAAAATTTAATGCCCAGATTGAAGGAATATTACGCAAAGCATCCTGATAAACTGGAAAGCGATAGAGCATGGTTCACCAAACTTCTTCCGAACCTCGCTGAAGAAGAGAAAAAAATGAATAAGGATATGTGGGGGATTGCAACTGCATGGAACAAGGCTTGGACCAGCATGCTTGCTCCCTTAGTAGGGGACCCAAAAGAGTGGGACTTTAAGGGTGTAATCAAAGAACCATTAAAAGTTAAGGATCCAAAAGAAACAAGCAAACTTATTAAAAAAATGGCAGGCCTCTTTGGTGGGACTTTAGTGGGTATTACGAAAGTCAATCCGAGGTGGATCTTGGGCTGGGGTGGTGGCGTGGACCCTAGGATGCTTCCAATTTTAGCTGCGGTAGGAATCGATCCAATAACGCCAAGAGGGGTAAGAGGTGGTCCCATAGACATCCCGGATTGGTGGCAATATGCAATTGTCATTGCTGTACCCCATGAACCTAATTTAATAGAAGCAACACCGCTTTTTTACAGTCCATTTGAGGCATATACGCGGTCAGGTCTTGCTGCTGCAAGACTTACGGGTTTTATTAAAGCTTTGGGGTATCCTGCCAGATATAACGGAAACCCAATTATAGGGTGGGATGAACTTTTACCCACACCGTTAGCAATTGATGCCGGATTAGGTGAGATGGGAAGGCCCGGCATATTGGTTACACCTGAATTTGGACCCTCGGTAAAATTGGCTGTTGTACTGACCAATCTTCCTATGGAGCCGGATCGGCCAATCAACATGGGATTAAAGGATTTCTGCGACAAGTGTGGTATTTGCGCGGAAAAATGTCCTGGTGGCTCTATTCCAAGCGGACAACCCGAACTGCAGGACGATGGCGTGGTACGTTGGATGTCAGACAGAGAAAAATGTCAGAACTATTATGCTTCTGTTCCCGTCAGACATATGTGTGGTGTTTGTTATTCTGTGTGTCCGTGGCGCAGATTTGACAATGCGTTGCATAAGTATAGCCGTGAATTGGCTGTAAGAGATCGAACCGGAATAGCACATCAAATCATGCTATGGGGGCAAAAGAGCTTTTATCCGAGTCCGTCAAAGGACGATTATAATGCTCCGACGTGGGCGACTTATAAAGACGTGCCTTGGTGGATGAGAACGGATATGTTCTTTGACGGAATACCGGAAGGCATCTTTAAGAAATAGGAGGGATAGCGGATGAGCCTTTATTCGTTCATTGCAGGAATGGGAATAGCAGTAGCTGTGTATTGGTTGTATTCATGGTCGAAGCAACGTGGTCAAAGCTTAAATTGGTGGAAATGGTTAGTCGTTTGTGCGTGGGTTTTATTACTCTTTTTAACGGATATATTTATTTTCACTAGTCTCGGTGAAAATGAGTCTCGTGCGGCTTTAATGGGCGGAGTCTTTTTGACTGCAATCACTGTAATTTCAGGAGTCGGGATCTGGCGTTGGTTTTTTACTGTACCGAAAGCAAAAATAATTGATAATGCATCTAAAATGTAATTATTTTTGTTCTCAGTTTTAAGGTAAGGCTGAATGGTTTGCTGCCCAGAGAGAAAACAAAAATATAATCGCTGGGCAGTCAAACCGTTTGTCGTAAAAGCGTGGTTAGCAGTTTAAGAAAATTTGAGGGACACTCTTGTAGCCGGATCCAACAAGACTTGGAACTATATGCACTATGTTTCAATTAAGGTGGGAAGTGCTGAGAAAGGCACGTAGTGCGGATATAATAAACGATGGTATACCGGGAGATGTGTAATTTGTCTAAAGCTCATTTAAAAAAACTGTTCTTATTTATGTTTTATGGATCTTTAATGATCGCATTATTGTTTAGTTTTAAGGGCAGACAGATGGATGTCCAGCAATTCTTACCCTCAATGCTGAGCAATGCTCAGGAGTTTGAAGTAATTGAAACTCATCCTCTGACCTATGCAGGCTATAAGAATATCAACGGTCAGGATACGCTGCAGGGATACGTAGTTTTTGGCCAAGGAAGCGGCTATGGCGGTCCTGTATCTGTTTTAACGGCTACAGACCCCAACGGTAACATTTTAAAAGTTCGGGTTGTAGGGTATGCTACGGAAACACCATCCTATATTCAATCAGTTTTGAGAGGGGATTTTCTGAAGCAATTTATAGGTAAATCTGTAGATGAACCGCTGGAAATTGGACGGGATATCGACAAGGTGACCAGTGCTACGCTATCATCAAGAGGAATTACCGATGCAGTCCGCCAGGCTAGTCATGGGCTGGGTAGAAACCAATTTGCCTTGAATATTTCTGAGCCTTCGGAGAATATTAATTTGGGGATTAAAGAAATAGGTTTGGCTTTATTAATATTTGCAACGATTATAGGAGTGCGTTTGAAAATCAATAAGCTGCGCTGGGTAGTTATTATATGCAGTATATTTTTTACAGGTTTCTGGTTTAACTGCTCAATTTCACTTGCAAACATTGCCAGCGGATTAATGGGATTCTTCCCAGCTTTTAAACAAAATCTTTTTTGGTATATTTTGATCGTCGGGATTCCATTAATTATTTTCTTAAGCGGAAAGAATCTATATTGTTATTGGTTATGTCCTTTTGGAGGAATTCAGGAGATACTGGCAAAAATCGGAGGCGGAAAACTAAAATGTAATCATAATATAGGAACATGGCTGCAAAAAATTAAATACATGTTAGTTTGGATCGTGCTGATTTTAAGCTTTTGCTTTAAATCACCGAGTGTAGGTGGCAGTTATGAGCCCTTTGGAGTCCTGTTCGGATTTCAGGGTGTGAGTGTGCAATGGATACTGCTCAGCATTATCCTGGTTGTATCGCTGTTTATCAGAAGATTTTGGTGTTTATACTTTTGTCCGGTCGGGGTGATCAATGAAATCATCATTAAAGCAAGACGGTTCGTAAATTCCCTTTTCCAAAAGAAACAGGAACAAGGTATTCTAACGAATAAAGGAAGGACACTATGAGGAACCTTGGCTCTAAGGAAGTATTTTTCTGTACTTTGACAGCGACAATCTTATTTTTAGTTATGGTCTTACTATTTAGCAACATAAAACAACTTTTATAACTATTCATCAGCGTTGAATTAAATAACGCAAAAAAAGCATGTTCATTATCTGCATACAGTATCCACGAAGAAAAAATAATAAATAATTAAATGAGGGTAGTTCTGTCTGCCTATATCTCTAATTATCAGGAGATTTAGGTAGACAAGGAAACAACATAATTACATTTTCACATATTAATTAGTCTAAGTATAAGGCTAAGTACAAGGGAGTGTAATCATGAGTGATAATGATCTACCGTGGCTGAAACACACAAAATTATTCCGGTCGCCAATAGATGGATGGAAGAAAGTTTTTGCGCATAGAGAAAGATTGTTATATCCCAAAGGAAGCATTATTATTAAACAAGGCATCACTATTGAGAAACTATTATATATTTTTACAGGGACGGTTGAATATTCGAAAGTTGACGAAGAAGGCAATGAGGTTCTCATTGATGTATTGGGTGCAAATAATTTATTTATGATTGCTCCATTGTTTACCGGTATTCCCCCTCTCGGTTCATTTACGGCTGTAGAAGACACAGTAGCAGCTGCAATTTCAATTCAGGAAATGAAAAGTTTGATGAAGTCTGATTTTACGCTTACTGAAGAGTTGCTCTACGACCTTTCAATGAAAAGTAATAACCACATAAGTCGGCTGCAAAAACATTACACTTACAAAGTAGACCATAGAATTATCGAAACTTTGTGTGCACTTGCAGATCAACAAGGGATGCAACTGTTTATCAATCAACAAGATTTGGCTGAACTTGCAGATACAACAAGAGTAACGGTGTCAAAATTATTTCGCGACTTAAAATCTGAGAACATTATACGGCCAATATATGGAGGGATCATTATACAGGATTATAGCCGCCTAAAAAACTGGCAGAAACATATTTAAAGATCTACAATTTAGACTAAATGAATTTATTATTGATGAAGAAATGATATTTTAGGAGGTTATTAAATGCCAACTTATGACTTTATTTGCGAAAAGTGTGGTCACAAGTTTTCAATTTTTTGTAGTGTAAGTTCAAGAGACAAACAAATATGTCCGCAGTGCACTGATGATAATATAACTCAGCGGTTTACAACGGTTAATGCCTATGGAGTCAAAGGTGGTAAAGCCTGTTCATCTGGGAAATGTAGTCCTGGCTGCAAATGTTAAAATCTGCACCATCTTTTCTCTTGACTTTTCTCCAATTTCATTTAGAATAATACGTAATAATCATATATTCTTTTTGGTGTCTCTTATGGAGAAGAATAGGGAATCAGGTGCAAATCCTGGACGGACCCACCGCTGTAAATAGTTGTGATGACTGTACAATGCCACTGAGAAATTGGGAAGGCACAGAAGTCGGTTAAAACTATGAGTCAGAAGACCTGCCAATAAAGATACGTAATGAAGCGACGGTAAAGTTTCAGTTTGAGGGATTAGAGTCCCTCAAACTGAAACTTTTTTATTAATGCTTCAGCAAGTTCAAAACGTAGACGTTTTGAACACAAAACCACCCGTTACACGGGTGGAGACAAAGAATTATAAAAAAGAAATTCACCTTCCGCTATAATGATGAATGTTCAAGCCATCAAAAAGCAAAAGGAAGGGGAATTTCTATGGATAAAAGTTTAGCACACACAAAATGGATGTGTAAATACCACATAGTATTTACACCAAAGTATAGGAGGCAGGTAATATATAAGCAGATCAAGTCAGATATAACGCAGATAATAAAGGAGCTTTGTAAATATAAAGGTGTAGAGATAATCGAAGGGCATGCAATGCCCGATCATATCCACCTGCTTGTATCAATTCCGCCGAAGATGAGCGTATCAAGTTTCATGGGGTATTTGAAGGGAAAAAGCGCAATGATGATATTTGATCGGCATGCCAATTTGAAATATAAGTTTGGCAATCGCCATTTCTGGGCAACCGGGTACTATGTCAGTACTGTGGGACTAAATGAAGCGACCATAGCAAAATATGTAAGAGAACAGGAACTGCATGATCAGATAAATGATAAGGTAAGTGTCAAAGAGTTAGAAGACCCCTTCAGGGGTTAGCCAGGTAATAAATGCTGAATGGCTTGAACGAAGTGCAAGCCAGCACTTTTAGGTGCAGGCTTGCAATAAGCCCTTATAGGGCTAGAGCATGCCACCCGTTTTACGGGTGGTCATGACTTTAAATTTTGCGTCCATTAAGCTATCATATTAAAAATGAGCGAGCATCTGCTCTTTCATTTTCCTTTACTCTCCCCTGTTCCTCTGGGTCTCCCGCTAACTGCTTGGACTATTCTCTGCTCCTGATGCATAGACATGCTATGAAGGGAGTGGTAAGCGTGCTAAAAAGACTTCAGAAACATGCTGGTGAGATCCTGGAGTTTCCGACGGATGTCCTGGATAACGGACCTAAAATAACCATTATCGGACGCAGTGAGATCATCATAGAATATTTTGATGAAGTGGTCGGATTTTCGGATCAGGAGATTACTTTGCGGACTTCCGAGGGTAAACTCTGCCTTAACGGAGATAAATTTATTCTTACCGCTGTGCAGGATCATGAGATCAGTATCCGCGGCCGGTTAACCGGACTAAGCTTTGGGGAGGGCTGAAGGTGTTCGGAAAATTTGGCAGATACCTGCACGGAAGGGTAACCATTCAAGCGCAGGGTAAGAATTTAGCTGGATTTATTAATGAGGCGCTTAAAGACAGGATTGAATTTTATAATGGAAAAAAATTGACGGATAGCTTTTTGGCCGAGATCAATGCCGCAGATTTCAGGCGTTTGCGCAAGGCAGCCAAAAAAGCAGGAATCAAAATCAACATCCGGAACAGATACGGGTTTCCGTTTGTAGCGCTACGCTGGCAAAAACGCAAGGGTCTGATTTTTGGTGTTTTTATCATCATTGCAGCACTCACGGTTCTTTCTCAGTATGTGCTTTCCATTAGTGTGGAAGGAAACAGCAGAGTGTCAGCGGATCAGATCATTGCTGAAGCCGGGAAAGCCGGCTTAAATAAATGGGTGCTGAAAAGTTCCCTTGACCTTGATCAGATGAGCAAACAAGTTCAAGAGAGCATGCCTGACCTGGTCTGGATGACGATGGAAGAGCGCGGAACGAATATCAAAATCAGAGTC
>Ga0074193_1001558_pt1 | contig 26650 bp, 21 predicted proteins | sample EPASupsiteHSE605_FD_64523 | JGI IMG/M metagenome (GOLD analysis project Ga0074193, IMG submission 64523) | Bioremediated contaminated groundwater from EPA Superfund site, New Mexico - Sample HSE6-05 | ecosystem: Environmental > Aquatic > Deep subsurface > Groundwater > Contaminated ... | reverse complement strand
CAGGGAGGCCATGGCTGCAGGAATTCCGGCGCTTGATATTATTACGAAGGGCCTTTCCGTTGGAATGAAAATTGTCGGTGACAAGTTCGAAGCCGCCGAGATTTTCCTGCCCCAGATCATGATGTCTGGAAAAGCAATGAGCAATGCAATGGAAGTTCTTACCCCTGAACTTGAAAAGAACAAAAAAGCAGGAGAAGAAGCTGGACTTGCAATTACTTTTGTTGCAGAAGGAGATATTCACGACATTGGTCACAGGCTTGTTACCACCATGCTTGGAGCAAACGGGTTCCAGATCCTTGATATGGGAGTTGACGTCCTGAATGAAGATGTTGTAGAAGAGGCTGCAAAGCACAAAGGAGAAAAAGTTCTCTTAGTGGGATCAGCCCTTATGACCACCTCTATGCTCGGTCAGAAAGACCTGATGGACAGGCTCAGAGAAGAAGACCTAAGGGACAGTGTAAAGTGCATGTTCGGAGGAGCTCCTGTATCTGATAAATGGATTGACGAGATAGGAGCAGATGCAACTGCAGAAAACGCTGCCGAAGCTGCAAAAGTTGCACTTGAAGTAATGAAATAATCCTGGGAGGCAAAAGAAAATGACATTTAGAAAATCATTTGACTGCTATGACTTTTATGACAGGGCAAAAGTAGGAGAAAAGTGCACCCAGGACGACTGGGACCTAATGAGGATCCCGATGAAGGCAATGGAACTCAAGCAGAAATACGGGCTTGATTTCAAGGGAGAGTTTGTCCCGACAGACAAGGAAATGATGGAAAAACTCTTCAATGCGGGCTTTGAGATGCTCCTTGACTGCGGAATTTACTGTACTGATACTCACAGGATTGTAAAGTACACTGAAGACGAAATCTGGGATGCAATTAACAACGTGCAGAAAGAATTCGTGCTCGGAACTGGCAGAGATGCAGTAAACGTAAGAAAGAGAAGTGTTGGTGACAAGGCAAAGCCAATCGTGCAGGGTGGACCCACTGGCTCTCCGATTTCAGAGAATGTGTTTATGCCTGTTCACATGAGCTATGCTCTGGAAAAGGAAGTCGACACCATTGTTAATGGTGTGATGACCTCTATACGCGGGAAAGCTCCTATTCCAAAGAGCCCTTACGAAGTTCTTGCAGCAAAGACCGAAACAAGACTCATTAAGAATGCTTGCGCCATGGCTGGTAGGCCTGGCATGGCTGTCTAGGGCCCAGAGACCTCCCTGTCCGCTCAGGGAAACATTTCCGCCGACTGCGCTGGCGGAATGACCTGTACGGACAGCCACGAGGTCTCACAACTCAACGAACTTAAAATCGACCTGGATGCAATCTCAGTTATTGCCCACTATAAGGGGAACAGCGATATCATAATGGATGAACAGATGCCGATTTTCGGCGGATATGCAGGCGGAATTGAAGAAACAACAATTGTAGACGTTGCAACCCACATAAACGCCGTGATAATGAGCACCGCAAGCTGGCACCTTGATGGGCCTGTCCACATACGCTGGGGATCAACCAACACCAGGGAAACACTCATGATTGCAGGATGGGCATGTGCAACAATTTCAGAATTTACAGATATACTGTCAGGTAACCAGTACTACCCATGTGCAGGACCATGCACTGAGATGTGTCTACTTGAGGCGTCAGCCCAATCCATTACTGACACAGCTTCGGGAAGAGAAATTCTTTCAGGTGTCGCAGCAGCAAAGGGTGTTGTTACAGACAAGACTACTGGTATGGAAGCAAGGATGATGGGAGAAGTGGCAAGGGCAACAGCAGGAGTAGAAATCTCTGAAGTAAATGTGATCCTTGACAAGCTTGTAGCTCTCTATGAGAAGAATTACGCAAGCGCTCCGGCAGGAAAGACATTCCAGGAGTGCTACGACGTAAAGACAGTAACACCAACTGATGAATACATGCAGGTATACGACGGAGCAAGAAAGAAGCTCGAAGAACTGGGGCTTGTATTCTAAAACAAAAATAGTTTGTTAAAACTGAAATAACTTCTCAAAATAGAAGCCAGTTGAGAAGTCGCTTAATTCTCCGACTGGTCTGGGCTTTTAGTCCAGGCTTTCGGACTTTTTGGATACTTTTGGATACATTTTGGATACATTTTAGATACTTCTCAAAGTGTTTTTTACCTTCTTTCAAGGTCACCGTGAATTTTCCTGCGAAATATTCTATACTTTCCTTCACAGTCCTTCACAGTGTTATATATTATTATGAAAATGATATCCTTTTTAAGTACATCTATCCCACATTCCGCAGTATTTTTTAGAAAATCAATATTATTCCTGATAGCGTTTTTAGAACAGATACAAATAATTTGGATTTTTAGTGGCATTTGGTGAAAATTGGATAATATATTTTTTGGTCTCTAAATACGCCACATCGTTGCTTTTACCTACTGAATAAAAGTCCAATAAATCCACATTTGATTGAAAATCGATAGCGATAAAAATCTGAATTACAAAAATTTACTGCGGAAAGTGGGATCTATTTAAATGCCAGTACATAACCCAAGCTGGTTAATTTTGATAGGAAAAAGTATTCAATGACTCAAATAGGTTTATTCAAGTGAGTTTTCCGCAATCGATACTGAATTCTTTAAGATTTGTAAAGATAAAAAGGATAGCTGCTTACGAAAAACGGTCATAGACGGATAAGAAGAAGGGAGTGAAACTTATCTTTCATAACAACCGTTTTGTTTCTGGTGTGTGAAATGAGGCTTTAATACTCCTACCGTAAGCAACCGGATTCTTATTACCTACATATAATATAAATAATTTTCCTTGATGATACTTTTAGTCAAACATTTCCAAGTTAATTCAGGTGTAGAAGTTTGAAATATTTCTTAATAGTGCTTTTTTCCCATGATAAAGCTCATATTCTCACATATCCATACTTACTTAAGAGAGAACCTGGGGGCACGAAGGATTCTACCGCTCGATGAGAATGAAGCTTTGGAACTTGGACTTAATCTGGTTGATGAAAAGAATGAAACCGAAACCAAAGAAGTCCTTAACTACTTCTTCGAGCTTGCACTGAAATATGCGAAAGAAGGGCAGGAAGACGACACAAAAAGATTAATAGAATATATTAAAAAAATAGGGAGAGCGGCAGCTGTTTCCAAACTTGAACCCGTAGTTGTTAGTACGCTTTTGATTTTTCCCCAAGTTGCCACAGAAGCACGCAAGCAGAATATGGAAAATGCACTTGTGAGTATAGCACTTGCATTAGGAGAGATTGGAAAGGTCGCAGCAGGACAAAAAATGGAAACTCCTGCAAAGATCGCAGCCTTCTGCCTTGGTGAGATGGGAAATACCGCAGCTTCTAGAAGAGACAAAAAGGGAACGATTGCAGTTATTTTCGCTCTTGGAGAGATCGGAAAAAGTGTTACATCACAAAAGCTGGGTGATGTTGCAAGCAGCACAGTTGCTCTTCTCGGGGAGACAGGGAAAGTTGCAGCAAGCCAGAAATTTGAGGACGCGGCATTAAACGCTGAGCTGTTGCTGCAGGAGATCGGAACTGGGGCAATTGAAAAGAACTTAAAAGAAACTGCAGACATGAGTGTGCGTTCTATCCAGGATATCGGAAAAACTGCAGATAGTCAGGGGCTTGATAAGGCTTTACTCCAGGCAACCTATTCGCTCGAGGCAATTAAATTCAATGCCGAGGACCGCTATCTCATGAGTGCATCCATAATTGCTGAAGTAGCTCTCCTGCACTTTGAAAGATTGAAAATTGAGAAACTGGAAGATAAGCTGAATAAACTTTCTAGGGGAAAGAAGAGAATACCAGGTACAGATTTATGAACTTTTCCGCTCAGTTTGATGATTATTCGTACTGAGTTAGTCAATTCGCTATTAAGTCGCAACTCCTGCATTCCTCAAAGGGAAAAGAATGCAGGAAGAATTATCTGGCTTTGAGGTGCCTTTTCCCGACATAAAAATTTTTAGTGGGGTGTTTTGAATGTCTATTTTGAACGAAACCGGGGCAACGGATCTCGGGTTAACTTCAGTAAAGGATAACGATGAGCTTGGTGTATTAAGATCCATAGATTTCCTTACAGAACGGGGGACCGAATACATAAACCGAAAACTCGAGCCCGATGCAAAAAAAACTGTTATCAGTATAAGAGATATAGGTAGCGCAGCTGTTTTTCAAAAAATGGAAATTGGGGTATTTTTATCGCTTTTTTCACTTGGAAAGATGGCTGAAATTGCAAGAGAACAGAAAATGACTGATACCGGTCTAAGCATCCTTTACTCGCTCTGTGCAATCGGGAAAGCAGCTGTTGGGCAAAATATGGAGTCCGCAGTCAGGATCGCAGTCGCATATCTTGGAGAAATCGCAAACTCCGCCTCGCTTCAGAAAACGGAAAGAGAGGCGATTGCTGCGACTCTTGCTATAGGGTCCATAGGAAAGGAAACTTTCGGGCAGCAGAATATCCAGATACCGGAAAACGGAGGATTTCTTCCTCCAAAGTCATATATCCTCTTATCTAGGCCTCCTGGAAAAGAGGCTATTCTCTTCTCCGGAGAGTTTCCGGGTAGTTTTAGCCTGCTTGTTCAACAGGGAGGAGAAATAAACTCCCTTGAGGATATTCCTGTTCTTTCGGAAAACGAATCTTCTTATTCAGGTTTTACCGACTTTGAAAATCTAATCATAAGAACTACAAATTCTCTAGGAACAATGATTTTTGAAGTTAAAGAAAAGTTTTTAATAAGCCATATGCTTATGACAAAACTAGCCCTTGATACTCTAAATGGGTCTGAATATATACACGAAGCCGAATCTCTTGATTAAAAATTTCTTAAATTTTAGAGTTTCATTGGATCCAGATAGCTTTGGTCCTGGCTACTGATCCAGGAAATTTTCGGGTTTCAAGGTAGATGCTAAACTAAAAACGATATAACTGCGTTAAGTGGCTGTATCGACAGAGTACTGAAAATGGCGCTAATTCTGGATATTACTGAGAGGCTTGAGAAACGCAGGAAATTTTAACGTTTAAGGGATATTTTTCAGAATATGTATTTCATAATGATTTTTATTCCAATTATTCCTCTTACGAGTTGTTAGAAAAGCAAGATTTCTCTTTTGCTGGAACAACTTTAGTAATTAGGGGGTTATTGGTTCATGAAAAGGAAACCAGTTCAGGTTATTCTCATAATTCTTCTTTTAATACTTTGGACAGCGGCAACTCAGGCCGAGGCTGAGGTTGTTACTGTAAATAATAATGGGGATGGGAATTATACATCGATCCAGAAAGCTGTCAATAATGCACATGACTGGGATACAGTCCTTGTAAGCCCTGGGGTGTACAGAGAAAATATAATAGTCAACAAGAAACTTACAATTCTCTCCCATCCCGTATTCTCAGGCAGCCAGACTAACCGCACTTATATTATAGGTACGGTTTCTGACAATCCGGTCTTCAGTATCAGCTCAGACAATGTGACAGTAAACGGTTTTCATATTGCAGGAGATCCTTTAGGAAAGGATACGTATCAGCAAGTCGGGTTTTACCTTGAAGGCGTGAGAAACTGTTACTTAAATAACAATACGCTAGTACTGACTGATCAGGGGATTGTTCTTAAGAGTTCTCAGGGCAACTATCTCAATGGAAACCTTGTAAGCCTTGGAAATGATGGAATTGTGCTTGACAACTCCGAAGAGAATGAACTGTTAAACAATTGGATAATAGAAAATAATCATGGAATTTTACTGAATAATTCTTTTAACAATACTCTTGTTAACAATACAGCATGTTCAAACGAAGTAGGCGTTATCTTACAAGCGTCTCAGGGAAATAAGCTTGCTTATAACCTCATTCTGAAAAACGAGTATGGAATTTTCGGCCAGGCGGCAGGATCCAATATTTTAACCAATAATAATCTCTACCTTAATGGCATTGGCGTGGATCTAAAGGGTTCATCAAACAATTCGTTATATGAAAATGAATTTATCAACTTTTTGAATGCTGCAGACGAAGGAAATAATGCCTGGAACAGTAGTTCAGCAGGTAATTTCTGGAATGATCATACAGGAGCAGATGCTGATGGGGATAGTGTAATCGATAATCAGTACGCCATTAACCAGATCACCGGAGCTATTGATTATATGCCTATGGTAAATAGGATTTCTTCAGGCAATCATTACGAAACTTTGGGCGCTAATGGAAACACTTTACTGGCGCTATTTGAGAAAAAATACCCTGAAAAGACAACGAATAACCGCAAAAAAGGAGTTGTTGTCGAAACAACCGACCTTGGACAGATAAACAAGTTCCTCGAGGAAGGCCCGGTCTTTTTGAGACTTGGAGCTGAATGGTGTGAAGCCTGCCAACATATGAAACCTATTCTAGACGAGCTGGCCTCCAGATATGGAGATAAAGTAACGTTTATTTCCGTAAATATAAACAAAAATCCTCCACTTGCAACTTATTTTGATGTGGGCTATATTCCAGACTCTTCAATGATCGTAGGTACTGAAAATGGAACATATGTTTACATGCAGCTGGATGGGAATATTACCACAGACAGAGTTAGGGCAAGAATTGTCGGACTGGAAGACAAAGAAGTGTACGAAAAAGTTCTGGAAAACGTCCTTGCCTATGAAGAGAAAAACAACTTCGGATAACAGGAACCTTTGGTTGATACTTAACTACGGCCAAGCTCAAAACTAACTTGCTGCAAAAACGGATAGTTATTTTTTGAATCAACCGCCTCTGTTACAAAATAGTAACACTAATAACCTCGTAATTTCATAGAGTAACCAGACTCAGTTTCCTGCACAGCCGTATAACTTACGCAATAATCTGAAATTGAAAATATGCGATGAAATATACAAGCAAGAATTAGAAATCCGCAGGAAAAAATGAAGATTAACGTATTCCGCCAGTAAAAAGAGATGTTACCAATAAAGAGGAATGCTAGCAATAAAAAGGATGCTACCAATAAAGAGAGATGCTACCAATAAAAAAGGATACTAACAATAAAGAGGGGCAAAAAGAATGATTACATTAAACGAGGCAGAGGCAATTGAAGTAAGTTTATCTGCAGTTGATGAAGGAGATGAGAACAGAGCTTTCCAGGCCCTTGACTCCCTAACAGGGATTGCAGCAGATTTCCTTTCAGAAAACGAAGAGGCAGATGCCGAGAGAGTTATCCTATCAATTGAAAGTAGTGCACAGGCAGCTGCAGAGAGAGAGATGGAGCTTGTTACGATTAATTCGATCCTGTCCCTCGGGAAACTGGCAAGGAAAGCAGCAGATAATGGGTTTGAGTCAGTCCTGGACAAGGCTTTTGTAGCAATAGGAAAACTGGGAAAAATTGCAGCTGCACATTCACTAGAAGCTGGCTCAAAGGTCGCTGCTACAACCCTTATGGAGATCTGGAACTCCTCCCCTGAAGAATGGGGTCAGGAAAAAGTAATTGCCTTTTCTTTACTTTTTAAAGAGGTCGGAACCTCTGCTGCCAGGCGTGGTATGGAGGAAGTAGTGTTAAGTGCAGTAACCTGCCTGGGAGAAATCGGGAAAAAAGTTGCAGCAAAAAGCCTTGAACTTGAAACTGTAAGTAGCCTGCTTTTGCTTGAAGAAATAGGTAAGCTTGCGGTGGAGAATTACTTCGATGAAGCTCTGAGTTCAACAGCGCTTTCCATAGAAGAGATTGGAAAATTATCTATAAAGAAGGGGCTTAATGACGCAGTTTTGCAGTGCCAGTGGACGCTTGAGACTCTTCGAGTCCAGGCTGAAGAAAAGGCTCTAAATAACTCTTCAATCGTGGCGGAAGTGGCTCTTGATAATTTTAAAGATATCGGCTACACGGATTCCGAGGAGAAAACGGAGAAGTTCCAGGGAATAAAAGCCCTTCAGAAAAAAATTCAATCCGATCTGGAAATTCAGGAGTGAGAAGTTCTCTTACGCAGCCATTTATATAGTTAAGATTTTTACGTCCAGTTATTTGCATGAAGAATCTGTTTGTCCAGGCAAAATGTTTAACATAATAAACTTTTCGCTCGTTTGGACTGCCTGGTTTTATTCCGGAGCTTTAAATCTTTTATTAATTTTACTTTTGATATACTTCTTGATTACGATTTTTTAAACTCTCAACCAGGAATTCTCTTCTTTTATCAAGGACATTGAAAGGATTTTAAAGGTTCAAACCCTTGCGAAGTCGAAATAAGCGCCCGATCACTCTTTGAAAGTTTATCACTTTTTTGAAACCATAAGTTTTAAATAAATTATTAAAGTATTTCTCTAAAGCAAGTTGTTGTTTCCTTGATAAGTGTTTGAGGTTTCAAAGTGAATTGTTATAAAAGCCGTTTAGATTTAATCTGCACTTAGCATACAAAACTCTGCACTTAGCATAAAACACGATTGTTCAGGTAGAAGGAAGGTAAGGAGTTGAACCCTTCCTCCTACCTCGGAGGTTGATTTTGCTCACGCAGGAGAATATGCCAGAAACCCGGCGTGAGTTTTTTACTCAGATGATATATATTATGCATGAAATGTATTTAACTCTTTCTATTTTATCTTTATGTTCTTTGTTCGGGCTAGCTTTGCTTTAACTCCAGTTTAGTTTCGATCTCTGTCAAGAAAATATAGAAATTATATCTGAACAGAAGCCTTGAAGTTCTCGACATATTTTGGAAATTATAGGAAGACTAATATCTGAGTAAACCTATATAAATACTTAAATTTTCAAAATCCAAGAATTTCTAACGAATTTTACTGAAAGGGGTTTTAATATGTTCTCATTGAACGAACAAAAGGCTATTGAACTTGGAGAATCTGGAGAACGAGCAGTAAGAGAACAGAATGAATATGATGCACTCCAATATGCTGAGTACCTCCGGGAATTCGGGCAAGAACTGCTCGAAGGAAATTTAGAGAATGATCTGAAGAGAGTCGTTATCTCACTTCGGAATATTGGAAATAAAGCTATCCAGAAAAAGATCGAGGATGTTGCGTCCACAGTCCTAAGTGACCTTAAATTTCTTTCTGAAGCTGCAATTGATAAGAATTTCTCCAATGTAATGTGGTCTTTCTCAAAAGCTACACAGGAAATTGGAAAAGGAGCGGTACAATTTCAAATGCTTGAATCTGCAAAACTTGCGCTCGACACGCTTAAAATAATAGGCCTGGGTGCAGTTGAGAAGAAAATGGAAGTTGTAACCCTTTGGACAACAATGTCACTTGAGGAAATGGCTTATCTCGCAAACAGGCAGCAGCTTGAAGATCTTACTGAGGAAGCAAAAGAAGCTAGAGAAGAAATTATAGAATATTCCGAAGACTCAGGGTTTATTGCAAGGGAACAGATTGAAAAATACCCACAGCTTATTGCCCAAACCGTAAGTCAATTCTCAGAGCTTCAGAATCTTCAGCCTGCAGGTTATGATGCCAGGCCCAATGAGGAATTTACAGAAGAGGAATTCTTTGAGGAAGAGGGAGAAGATGTGCAGCAGGAGCCTGAAACGAAGGCTACCAGAAAGGACAAGTAAGCCTGACAATTAAGGAAAATTTCCTGACAATCAAGGAAAATTATCCTGTTTCAAGTAAAATGAGGATGATAATCAGGCAAAACAAACCTGATAATCAAGTAAAATGAGAATGATAATCAGACAAAATAAACCTGATAATCAAGTAAAATGAGAATGATAGTCAGACAAAGAATCTGATAATCAGACAAAGAATCTGATAATCAGACAAAACGAAGCTGGTAATTCTAAAAATTTTCCTGAAAATATTTTGGTTGTTTATACAGCCGTTTGCCTATTTTTATAATTTTTGGAAATTTCCAGAAAACTTTCTATTATTTTTAGCCCATCGGGAGTAAGCACGGATTCGGGATGGAACTGCAGGCCATAGATTGGATATTTTACATGTTCCACTGCCATAATGCTCCCGTCTTCAGCCCTGGCAGTAACTTTTATCCCGGGCGCTGGCTCCCCAATCTCAAGCGAATGATAACGGCCTGCCTGGAATGGGCCTTCAAAAGCTGAAAATAGTGCCGATTCCTTATGCAGAATCTTTGAACTTTTTCCATGCACTGGGCCAACCTTGCTTCTTCTGACAACTCCGCCGAAGGCCACATTAATTGCCTGATGCCCCAGGCAAACTCCAAGAAGGGGAATTTCCCTGCCCAGTTCCCTGATTATTTCAAGGCAATTTCCTATATCTCTTGGGTCTGAAGGATTCCCTGGACCTGGAGAAATAACCAGGGCATCAGGCTTAATCTCTCTAAGTTCTTCCAGGGAAACCGTATTGGGAAGCACCATAGTATCCGTCTCAAAATAAGAGATATAGTCTACAAGATTCCATACAAAGGAATCCTTGTTGTTTATGAAAACCACCTTCATCTGAACATACCTCCTGAACTTATCAATTTTAGTTCATTTTCTCCTCGTTTCTCTTTTTTAACCTCCCTTTTCCTGAAAAACCTGTTTACTGGATTTTTTTCATGTAAAACGTCCATATTTGAACTTTTTTTCACAGATTTCACCCCATAGTTACCTAATTAGATTTTTAAAGTTCCCCGTCGATTGCTGCAAGCATTGCTCCCATCTTACGTTCGGTTTCCCTGAATTCGTAACCAGGATCAGAGTCAGCTACGATTCCTGCTCCGGCCTGCACTGACGCCTTCTTATCCTGTACAATAATTGTCCGAATTACGATTGCAAAATCAGCGTCCCCGTTCCAGCTATAATATCCGACTCCTCCACCGTAGATCCCTCGCGGGGAAGTTTCAAGTTCGGAAATAATTTCCATGGCACGAATTTTCGGAGCTCCCGAGAGAGTTCCTGCCGGAAATATTGCCCTGAAAGCATCGAACTGGTCACATTCAGGCCTCAGGGTGCCTATAACCTTACTTTCTATATGCTGGACATGAGAATATTTCAGGACTTTCATGAACTCGGAAACCTTTACCGAACCGCTTTCCGTAACCATTCTCACATCGTTTCTTCCAAGGTCGACAAGCATCACATGCTCAGCCCTTTCTTTCTCATCATGCAGCATATGTGCAGCAAAAGCCTCATCTTCGGCTTCGTTTTTTCCACGGGGACAGGTACCTGCAATCGGATTTGTGATTAGAGTCCTTTTATGTACAGTCAGCAGAGTTTCAGGACTTGCCCCGACAATTGCCAGGTCTCCAAATTCAAAGATGTACATGTAAGGACTTGGATTAATTGCCCGAAGCTGCATATAAAGTTCAAAAGGCGACTGCTCAAGCGTAAATTCACGTTTCCTGGAAAGGACTGCCTGAAAGATATCTCCTGCAAAAATATGTTCTTTCGCCTGAATTACCGATTCCTCAAATTTCTGTTGTCCGTCGCTACTGTCCGAAGCAGGTAAGCCAGAAAAAATTGATCCGCCCGGTATTGCTGATTCTATTGAATCTCCAGCGAGAGGAGCTTCCTTAAGTATGGTATAGAGCTTTTTGGCTTCCATAAGAGCTGTATCATAGATTTCTCCTGCATCCGAACCCGGATTTATAAAAGGAGTGAAGACAATATATATTTCTTCAGTCATATGATCGAAAACAAAAGTTTTCGAGACCAGCAGGTACTGGAGTTCCGGAATTTCGGATTCAAAGCCTTTTTCGACCCCTAACCAGCTATCGTAAATAGCATCATAAGCTGTATAACCTATGGCCCCTCCCAGGAAGGTCTGCCTGTCAAAACGCTGAGCATTCAAGAGTCCCATTCCGTTTTCAGGAGGAAATGCCAGGCGAAGGGCATCGAAACCATCTTTTCCCTGAGGAATTGGAGCCGTGAATTTTACGCTTCCCATTTCTGAGTTTTCGTCCTCCGGATTCTCCTCCTCTATGGTTTCACACCCGCAGGTACCTTTGATTTTCGAGAGAACTCCTTCAAAAAAAGTCGAAGCACCTGGGTTAAGGAGCTCAAGGGAAATTTTCCTGTCACTTATTCTAACGACGGCATCAGGGTCATTTCCAACAAAGGAGTATCTTGCCTTAGTTTCCTGTTTTTCCACTGATTCCAGCAGGTACGAGTAACCTGAGGTCCCTGAGGCACGCAGGGTGCGGTAAAGTTCAAGAGGAGAACAGGTAATGTTATCGATTCTTGCAAGGAGCTGGATAAAACCTGACTGGGTCATTCCAGAAGCAAGCTCTTTGAATTCTTCTTTTCCAAGGTCAAAGGAAAGCATTAGCACACCTCACTTCTTCAATAAAACTTTTGATTTTTACGGCATCTTTTTTCCCGCAGGTCTCAACCCCGGATGCCGTGTCCACAGCATAAGGAGAAACAGCTCTGACCGCTTCCCGCACGTTTTCAGGCTTGAGCCCACCTGCAAGGATAAGGGGAAGCTGCGTTTCTTCTGAAATTCGCCGGCTCAAAGTCCAGTCGTGCACACAGCCTGTACCGCCTGGCTTATCGGGCCTTGCCGAATCAAGCAGAATGGAATCTATAATGTCTGCATCTTCCAGAAGGCTGACCTCTTCAAGCAGGCTTGAGGCAAAAGCCGGATTTCCTGAACTTTCGCTTGAAGCCTCTCTCTGTGCAGGTACGGACAGAGTTTTTATGATAGGGATTCCCGTTTTTTCTTTTATTATTTCGAGTTCAAGAATAGGAAGCCTTGAGTGTATCTGTACTATATCGGGTTTTATCTTTTCAATCAGCCCTAAGGCAGTATCCGCATTTTCAGGCATGATGACCAGTACGGAACTCAGAGTTTCAGGGACTCTGGATACAAGGTAGGCAGCAGTATCGGAATCAAGTTTTCTTGGGCTCTCAACAGGAACTTCCGTAATAAATCCAACTGCATCGGCTCCGTAAAAAGCTGCGAGTTCGATTTCTTCAGGGCTGCGGATTCCGCAGATTTTCGTTCTTGTTTTCACTTTCGCTGTCATGCCCTCTCTCCCGAGGTCGGGCTTAATATGGACGTTCCGGAGCGCATCGAAATTTTTTTTCCCGAAAGACTTTTTTTATTTTTCTGTCTGTAAAACCTTGAAGTTAAAGCCCTAAACTGGTTGAACTTAACCATTACTTTTCCACTATCAATGGCATCCTCGGCAATAGGAATTGCTTGCCTGATAGAACCTACTATACCGCCAACATAAAGAGCTGCAGCCGCATTAAGGACTACAATATCTCTTTTTGGTCCTTTCTGGCCCTTAAATATGCATAGCAGGTCTCTTGCATTTTCTTTTGGAGTACCGCCCTTTATATCCTCGGGATTTGCCTGCAGGACACCAAGATCTTCCGGAGTCAGCGTATAAGTTGAAACCTTTCCGTCTTTTAACTCCGCAACATAGGTTTCACCCGTATTTGTGATCTCATCCATCCCGTCTCCGTGCACAACAAGAGCATGCTCGGTCCCGAGTTCCGCAAGAGCACAGGCTATTGGTTCACAGAGCCTTTTGTCAAAGACCCCTATTACCTGCCCCTTAGTACCTGCCGGATTTGTCAGGGGCCCAAGAATATTGAAAACCGTGCGGACCCCGAGTTTTTTCCTTACCCCTGCAACCCTCTTCATAGCCGGGTGAAAAACCGGAGCAAACATGAACCCTATTCCTATCTCTTCGATTGTTTGCCTGACAGCCTCAGGCTCCAGGTCAATTTTAATTCCCAGCGCCTCAAGTACATCCGAACTCCCCGACATTGAAGTTGCAGCCCGGTTTCCATGCTTGGCTACAGGAACGCCTGCTGCAGCAGTAACAATGGCGGCTGCGGTCGAGATATTAATTGTATTTAGGCCATCTCCTCCTGTCCCGCAGGTATCCACAAGCCTGAAAGGTGTTTTGGGCCGGATCGTGTTTCCGGCTTTTTTCATCCCCCTTACAAAGCCCACAATTTCTTCGGGCTTTTCACCTTTTGCCCTCAGAGCCAGCAGAAATTTCCCGATTTCTTCATCCTGTGCTGTACTCAGAATTTTGCCTACTGCAGCTTCGGCTTCTTCGGGGCTCAGATCCTGTCCTTCTTCCAGCTTTTGAATGTATCTCTGCATTTCTCCTCCCTCCTCCTTTTAATTCCTGATTTATTCCTTTCAGCTAATTATAAAATTATTAGAATTGTTGACATCCTTTATTTTCCAACTGTTGGTTTTCTTTATTTTCCAACTGACATTCTCTATTTTCCAACTGTTGATGTTCTTTATATTCGGATATTTCCTTTTAACTGGGTCTTCTGATTCCGGATTTTAGTTCACTTGCAAGGGCTTCAAGCCTTTCATTTACGTCTTTTCCTTCCTCTATAATTTTAACAAAAGCTGAGCCGACTATGACCGCATCTGCCCCTGCTTCTCTAACTTCTGCAGCCTGCTTTCCTGTTGAAATCCCGAATCCCACAGCCTTAGGAAGCCCGGTTTCCACTCTGGAAAGTAGCTCTCTGGTAGAAGACGAGACATCTTCCCTGGCTCCCGTGACCCCAAGCCTCGAGACAAGGTAAAGGAAACCCGAACCCCTCTCCAGGATCTTTCGGACCCTTCCCTCAGTTGTTGTGGGTGCAATTAGAAAGATCAGGTCAAGCCCGTGCTTTTCGCAGCTACTTTTCAGGTCAGCCGCTTCTTCTACAGGGATATCGGGTACTATCAGTCCGCTTATTCCGGCATCTGCAGCTTTTTCTACAAATTTTTCCACTCCGTACCTGAATACAGGGTTATAATAGGTCATGCAAACAAGTGGAACCCCAACATCCAGGGTTTTAATAAGCTCAAAATAGCGCTGTGTATCCATGCCTGCGGAAAGTGCCCTCTGGCCTGCCACCTGGATTGTCGGACCATCCGCTACAGGGTCCGAAAAAGGAAAACCGAGTTCTATGATATCTGCACCTCCGTTCACCAGAGCTTTTACAATTTCCCCGGTTTTTTCTGCAGACGGATCTCCTGCCATTACGTAACAGATCAGGGCTCCTTCTTTTCTCCCCCCGAGTTCGGAGAACCTTTCGGAGATTTTTTGTCTCTCCATCTCAGATCCCTCCTCTCAGGCTAAGAACGGTTTCCAAATCCTTATCGCCTCTTCCAGACAGATTTACAACCACTACCTCTCCAAGTTCCCCGGCTTCCGAGGATTTTTTCAGGTAGGCAAGGGCATGGGAAGATTCCAGTGCAGGAATTATTCCTTCAAGCCTGCTCAATTCGTGAAAAGCTTCAAGAGCTTCATCATCAGTTGCATACCGGGCTGTAACCCGGCCGCTCTCGGACAGGTAAGCCAGTTCAGGTCCTACCCCTGAGTAGTCAAGCCCAGCGGAAACGGATTCGGACTCAAGAATCTGCCCGTTTTTATCCTGCAGTACTTTTGTTCTTGCACCGTGCAGGATACCTTCTTCTCCTGCACAGAGGGAGGCTGAGTGAAGGGCAGCTTTTTCCGTGCATTTAAGTGATTTTCCTCCGGCTTCTACAGCAATCAGTTTGATTTCTTTATCCTCAATAAAGGGATAGAAGATTCCCATTGCATTGCTTCCGCCACCTGCACAGGCAATAATGGAATCAGGCATACGCCCTTCTTTTTGCAGAATCTGCTCCTTTACTTCACGCCCTATAACACTCTGGAAATCCCTTACTATTACAGGATAGGGATGAGGCCCTACAACCGAGCCCATGAGGTAATGTGTGTTTCCTACGTTTGTGACCCAATCCCTGAAAGCCTCGTTAATGGCATCTTTAAGGGTTCTTGATCCGGTTTCCACAGGCACTACTTTAGTGCCCATGAGTTCCATGCGATAGGCATTCATTTGCTGACGCTTGACATCTTTAGCACCCATGTAAACGATAGTTTCAAGTCCAAGGTTTGCCCCTGCCATAGCAGTTGCAGTTCCGTGCTGTCCTGCACCGGTTTCGGCAATCAGCCTGGTTTTTCCCATGTATTTTGCAAGCAGGGCCTGTCCGATGGCGTTATTTAACTTGTGTGCCCCTCCGTGCACAAGGTCTTCCCGTTTGAGGTAAATTTTTGACCCGTACTTTTTGCTCAGGTTTCGGGCAAAATAAAGAGGCGTTTTCCTGCCTGCAAAATCCAGCAGGTAATGGTCAAGCTCGGCAAGGAATCCAGGGTCGTTTTTATACCGTTCGTATCCTTCTTCCAGCTCTTCTAAGGCCGGCATGAGAACTTCGGGTACGTACTGTCCCCCATATTTCCCATATTTTCCTTTTATCTGGCCCATTTGCTCGTTTTTCAAGTTCTTCTTCGAACCTGTGAGCTCATTTAAGTATGAGTTCTTTGCAGGAAATTCTGAAACTTCAGTTTCTGTCAATTCTATTACTCCCTTATCTTTTTAATGTAATCCTGTAACGTGATTTTGATATCGCATTCGGAAGCGTAGTTTTTGAGTTTATCATGGAAACAAAACTTGGTTTTGAATGAGTTTTGAGTAGATTTTTTAAAGGATTTTAATCAGAATTTTAATAAATTTTGAATGAGTTTTGAACAGATTTTGAACAGATTTTGAACAGATTTTGAACAGATTTTGAATGGATCTTAAATGAATCTGAGTGGATTTTTCAACCCGTCCAGCCAGGCCGAAAGCTCCGAAAAGTCTGAAAAAACAGTTATTAACGCCAACCAGCGCTCTGGACAAATTCTTTTGTTTTATCAAAGATAGAAGTACTTTCCATAAGTGCGGAACCTATCAGCACGGCATCCGCACCTGCCTGAATTACCCGTCTGACATCCAGTACGCTATTCATCCCGCTTTCGCTTATTATAAGATGCCTGGTTCCGTGATCAAGGTCGCACTCCCGGATAATAGGAGCCAGCTCTTCTGTGGTTCCGAGATTGATTTTAAGCGTCTCTAAGTCCCGGTTATTAATCCCTATAACTCTTGCAGTGGTTTTAAGAGCTAAATCGAGTTCTTGTTTGTTATGGACCTCTACAAGAGGTTCAAATCCCTTTTCAATAGCAAGCTCGACAAAAACTTCTAGTTCTTCCCCAAGGATACCTGCGATCAGCAATACAAGGTCACTTTGAGCTTCATCAAGCTGCTTCCTGTCAATAATGAAATCTTTCCTCAGTACAGGTAAGCAAACCGTGTTTCTCACGGCATCCAGGTTTTCAAGTGATCCCCTGAATACCAGAGGCTCGGTCAGGACCGAAACTGCAACCGCTCCGGCTTCTTCCATCTCCCATGCAAGCTCGGCAGCCGTTGCAGGCAGAATATCTCTGAAAGCTCTCCCTGGTGACGCGGGCTTTACCTCTGCAATTACAGGCACCTTCCCGTCGGCTTTTGCATCTGCCACAGCCGAGATAAAGTCCCTTTTCTCAAATCCCATATCCAGACCTTCACGGCAGGTCTGAGGCCCCAGGGCCTGGATACGGGTTTTTGTTGTATTGAGGATATGGAGAATTGAAGCGTGCATATTTTATCACTGAAGTATAGTTTTGTACATCAACGTCTAATGAAGTACTTCCTATAAATAGGTTTTGGATACACACAGATGTATGAACTGAGATTCTGATTTCATAAAAGCCGGAAACTCTTGTGCTCAATTAAACTTATTTTGGATTTCAAGAACAGAGTCCATTTCTTGCTCGTTTTCAATGGTGCACTGCTCACCACTTATTCATAGCATAAAGAAAAAATCGCAAAAATTTTCAGTTTTAAAGAAACTGTTAACGTGTCTAATTTTCGTCTTACACTCCATTGAGTAAGAAAATTTAAAATTTAAAGAAAAGACTTTATAAATTAAAATAGTTGTAAGTTATTAACATTTTTATATATGAATATGAAGCGAAATATAAAGGAGGAATTTAAAATAAAATATCAACAAGCCGATATATTCAAAATAACGTCAATCTTCTTGACTATCTTTTTTCTGGGATTGGTAAGCGCACCTGTCACGCACGCTGAAACTTATAATTTTGTTACAAGTTGGTCTCAAAATAATTATGGGCATTTTGATTCTCCAGAAAGTACTGCTGTAGATTCATCAGGTAACGTTTATGTTGTTGATGTAGATAAGAATCGAATTCAAAAGTTTGACAGTAAAGGTAACTTCATAACTACATGGGGTTCCGAAGGGACCGGGAATGGACAATTTGAGTATCCAGAAGGTATTGCTGTAGACTCCAAGGGCAATGTGTATGTTTCAGATAATAAAAACAACCGCATTCAAAAATTCGACAGCAATGGCAAGTTTATCAAAAAATGGGGTTATTCCGGCACCAATAATGGACAATTCAACAGCCCATGGGGAATTGCTATAGATTCCTCAGACAATGTTTATGTTGCCGATACTTATAATAATCGCATTCAGAAGTTTGACAGCAACGGCAATTACCTCTTACAAGTAGGTTCTTCTGGTGGTTCTAATGGACAATTTAAAGAGCCAAAAAGTGTTTCCGTAGATTCTAAAGGCAATGTTTATGTTGCCGATTCAGGAAACAATCGCATTCAGAAATTTGATAGCAAGGGTAAATTCGTTACTACATGGGGTTCATATGGTTATAGTGGAGAAGGGAAATTTTACTCACCAAGAGGCATTGCTGTCGACACTAAGAGCAATGTTTATGTTGCAGATTCTGGTAATGATCGTATTCAGAAGTTTGATAGTAACGGTAATTACCTTACCCAATGGGGTTCACGTGGTTACAGTGGAGAAGGGAAATTTTACTCACCAAGAGGTATGGCCGTAGACTCTTCAAATAATATTTATGTCATCGATACCAATAATAACCGCATACAGAAGTTTAACGGTAATGGTGGATTCCTCGCTCAATGGGGTGGCGATTGTGGATGGGATTCGAATCCAAGTCCGAATAGCGTTGCTGTAGATTCTTCTGGGAATGTTTATGTTGGCGATGATAGTAATAATATTCAGAAATATAACAGTAAAGGTATTTTTCTTTTCGGATTTGGTTCTTTTAGCAGTATAAACAGCTATCTGGATCCAAATGATGCTGTTGTAGATTCTAAAGGCAATGTTTATGTTGCAGATACTTCCAATAGTCGGATTCAGAAATTCAGTCATAATGGCAGCTTCATTACCACATGGGGTTCTTACGGAAGTGGGAATGGGCAATTTAGGACTCCAAAAGGTATTGCTCTAGATTCCTCAGGCAATGTTTATGTTGCCGATACTTATAATAATCGCATTCAGAAGTTTGATAGCAACGGAAACTTCATAACAGGATGGGGTTCTCGGGGAAGCATTGATGGACAATTTTATTATCCATGCGGTGTCGCTGTAGACTCTAAAGGCAATGTTTATGTTGCCGATACTGATAATCAGCGCATTCAGAAGTTTGATAGCAATGGTTACTATCTTACTCAATGGGGTTCCTCTGGAAACGGGAATGGACAATTCAGGTCTCCAAAAGGTATTGCTGTAGATTCGTCAGGGAATGTTTATATTGCAGACGAGTCGAATCATCGCATTCAGAAGTTCGACAGTAAAGGTAACTTCGTTACTACATGGGGCTCTTACGGAAGTGGGAATGGACAATTCAAGTATCCGTCTGATGTTGCTGTAGATTCCTCAGGCAATGTTTATGTTGCCGATACTTCCAATAATCGCATTCAGAAGTTTGCTCCACCAACATTACCAATTCCTACAGCAGAGTTCAGCAGTGATATTACCCAAGGGTATGCTCCACTTAAAGTGAAATTTACTGATATGAGTACCAACAGTCCAAGTTCATGGAAATGGACTTTCGGAGACGGGAATACCTCAACCAAGCAGAATCCTACATACACATACAGTAAAGCAGGAAAATATACGGTTAGCTTAATGGTAAAGAATGCTGCAGGCAGCAACACGAAAACAAAAACAAATCATATCACCGTTAAATCGGCTATTGTAAAGCCTGTTGCTGAATTTTCTGCAACTCCGACCTCTGGGAAAATTCCATTAACAGTAAAATTCACAGATAAAAGTACAGAAACGCCGACTAAATGGAAATGGACTTTTGGTGACGGAAACACTTCAACAAAACAGAATCCAACTTATAAGTATTCAAAAGCAGGAAAGTATACAGTGACACTTACAGTTACCAACGCAGCAGGTAGTAATACGGTAACAAAAACGAATTATATAACAGTAGTAGCAAAACCCGTTGCTGCATTTTCCGCATCTCCAACGTCCGGGAAAGTACCATTAACAGTAAAATTCACAGATAAAAGTACAGGCTATCCAGCTTCCTGGAAATGGACTTTTGGAGATGGGAGCACTTCGACAGTTCAGAACCCAACGCATAAGTATGCCAAAGCCGGAAAATATACTGTTAGCTTAACAGTAAAGAATGCTGCTGGAAGTAACACCAAAACTATCTCTAACTATATTACAGTAAAGTAAGTAAAAATAGTGATGAGCAACTAATATTGATGAGCAACTAATGAAAAACAGACAAGGTCTAAAAGGCATTCAAATTCTGTCTAATCTAATCCTTTTAACCTTGTTTCAATTTTTTTAGATTTCTTTAAACTTTCTATTTTAATATATTTTGCCTGTTTATATATAATGCTTAATGCACTTGATTTTATCTCAAAAGTGAATAAGTCCAAAAATATACTGAGGTATATAAATGAAAAAAATTAAATTTGAGAAAACATTCATAAGGCATTTCTTCATTAAAGCTTTGGGAATTACGGCACTTACATTTTTAACATTGGTAAGTATCACAGGCGCAGCACCATTTGCGTATGTTGTTAATCAAGATTTGCCAAGTGGTATTAATGTCATTGACACTGCGACAAATAAAGTAGTATCCTATGTGGATGGAGATCTATCAGGTCCTGGGGTTACAGTAAATCCTGCAGGAACAAAGGTCTATGTGACAAACTCAGATAAAAACACTGTCTCTGTAATTAACACCGCAACAAATAAGGTTACAGCCACGGTAAAAGTAGGAAATGGTCCTTATGGAGTTGCAGTAAGTCCTGATGGAAAAAAGGTATATGTGGCGAACCATGGCATCAATAGTATCTCTGTAATTGACGCGGCAACAAATAAGGTTACAGCCACGGTAAAAGTAGGAAATGGTCCTTATGGAGTTGCGGTAAGTCCTGATGGAAAAAAGGTATATGTAACAAACTCTGGTTCCTACGATTATCTTGGCAGCACTGTCTCTGTAATTGACACAGCAACAAATAAGGTTACAGCCACAATAAAAGTAGGAAATGGTCCTTGTGGAGTTGCGGTAAGTCCTAATGGAAAAAAAGTATATGTGGCAAACCATGACAGCAGTAGTATCTCTGCAATTGACACCACAACAAATAAGGTTACAGCCACTGTGAAGTTAGGATTAACTCCCGATGGTTTTGCACTTAGCCCAAATGAAGTAGCAATTACTCTAGATGGGAAAAAGGTATACGTGGCGGGTTCAGGATCCGATTATGGTTGTTTTGTCCCGGTTATTGATACTTCAACAAATAAAGTAATAACTAATATAGATGATGGAGAAGTAAGTAACGTTGGAATTGCAATCACTCCGGATGGAAAAAAGGTATATGTGATAAACCGGGGTCATACTGGCGCTGGATACGGTGTTTCTGTAATTAGCACGGCTACAAACAAGGTTACAGGCTATGTGGATAGTGGGGAATATATGCTGATTCCTATAGCTTTCGGCCAGTTTATAGGTACTTCAGTACCACCTCTACCCAAACCGATTGCAGCTTTCTCTGCATTTCCAACTTCAGGATCTAAACCATTGGTAGTTACATTTACTGACAAGAGCACAAACAATCCAACTTCGTGGAAATGGACTTTTGGAGATGGAACTACTTCAACAACCCATAATCCGGTCCATACATATATTAAAACAGGAAGTCATACTGTGACTCTTACAGCAACCAACTCTGCAGGAAGCAGTACGGTAACGAAATCTTCTTACATAAAAGTGACAGATCGCGTAAAACCGGTTGCAGCTTTTTCTGCATCTCCAACTTCAGGAACTAAACCATTAAAAGTGCAGTTTACTGATAAAAGTACAGGCTCACCAACATCTTGGAAGTGGGACTTTGGAGATGGAACAACTTCAACAACTCATAATCCGCTTCATACATATATTAAGAAAGGAAAACTAACTGTTAGCTTAACAGTAAAGAATACTGCTGGAAGTAACACCAAAACTATCTCTAACTATATTACAGTAAAGTAAGTGGAAAATATTGATGAAAACTAATAAAATATCCAAGGTCTAAAAGGTATTTATATTTGATTTAGTCAATCAATCAATCCTTTTAGCCTTGTTTGAATTTTCTGTAATTCTTTTAATCTTTTTGTTTTAATACCTTTACTTGTCTATCCAAAAAATATTACTTTAATTTTTCAACGTGCATTATTGAATTTTAGATAGTTTCTTAGTGCAGGAACAAACTCTGAGAAATTTATCTTTAAATGTGGGTACGATGGCATTTGAGAATCTCTTATAGTTCTCAGCGTAATTCATTTATAAAAAATAATTACAGATTCTTTACATAATCTCAATTAGCAGTGCCACAGCATACACGAGAACTTTTTTTGAGTGCCATGGCGAACATTTTTTATATATTAACCTGATGTATGCTCCAGATTGAGGTGCAGCCGTGGAAACAAAGACCATTAAAATTAGTGCCGAGCTCTACGAAGCGCTCGATTTTTGTAGAGACAGGAATAGTGATAGTGCCTGGGAGTCCAGGAGCACGATAATTTCAAAATTATTAGTGCGATACGATGACACCTGCCAGCTTATACACGAGGACGGCAGCTACTGGTTCGCCGTTAATGGCAGGAAACGAAGTTTCCCGGAGCTCACGCATACTACGGAAAATGTGAGAATTACGCAAAACCTTCATGACAGGCTCAATGAAGCAAAGATCCATCCTGATGAGACAATAAATACCATCTTGCAGCGCTTATTGTTTTCTTACTATGGAAACAAACTGGTTTACCGTATTAATATAAAATCCACCAGCAGCAAAGATAGCCAGGACTTAATATTTTTCATGCACGAGGTCCTCCTGACAGAACCAAAATTTAATAACGCATTGTTTATTGAAGTTGTAAATGTAGAGAATTACCCGGAAATGAAGAGTAAATACGAAAGAAGTACATTACCTCTATCGATATTGTACGATTTTGAAGGCCATGAGGTCTGGCGCATGGAAGGAAAGCATGATCTATATGAGGTGAGAAGAAAATTAGAGTCCTTTATCGATTCGTTAGAAGAGTTTATTGACTGATGTGCAGGCTGGAGCTTGCAAACAGGCGATTTTCTGCATCTCACTCAAAAAAGCTTTTGAATATCTTTTGTTTTTATATGGTAATACTAACGGACTCATTTTATATGGTCCAACATGGACATTTAGCTATACTAACCGGCAGTTGAACTTTAAGTTTGTTAGGAATTGCTTTTTTAAGAAAGTTTAGGATCATAGTTATCTTTACAGACTAGGCTATCCTTACGGACATTAGAAGTTTAAATCAAAAAGTTTCGTCATTACTTTTATGCTTTTGAGCATCTCGATAATAATAGGCGTAGTGCTATCAATCAGGTTTTTCAGGGGTCAAGTTAGCAGGTGTCATCATATCGTCAGGATATCAGAGGCTTGCATTAAATCGTTCTACATTTTCGTTTAAGGAAATCAGGGAATTTTCTATCTCACTCGAATTTCCGGGGTTTGATTCCAGCACACAGAGTATTGAATTCACTACCGCTATGCCTGCCTCTATCATCTGAAACACGGGTGTGAGAAACCGAAAGTTAAGGCCGATTTCCTGGTCCGTTACTTCAGTTTCGTTATATGTTGACGCGAAATCAGTTTCATTATTTTCGTCTTCAAAAGTGGTCTCCTCTCCATCAGTTAGTGCCACTGAAGTTGAAAGCGTTGACAAAATGACCAGGAAGCTTGCAGCTATCCTCAGGTAAAAAACCTGGACACTATCCATAATAATTTCCCCCACTAATACCTCTCAAATTTAGTAAAATCACTTTATGACTAAAAATAGTCTTTTTAGACTATAAAAAGTTAATCATTCATATAAATTATTATAACAGGTGGAAAACCTTCATAAGGAGAAAATAGGTTACTAAAAATATATGGTGAATAAGACTTTAAGAAAACATTCTCTATAAAAATTTGCAAAAATATGTGAGGAGTTATGTTCAAGATACTGTTCCATAACTGTACTTTAAGTTAAATGAAACTGTAAACCATGGAATAAAGGAAAGTAAGGAAATTATAAGACTTCTTTAAATCGAGAAAGAAATGACTATAAGACTATAAAATTGTACTTGAGCTGTCTTTAGACTTCCGGCTTTTTCCGACTATGCTCCGAACCATTCTGGCGATATGTATCCGTTCTCCAATTTTTTAGCTCAGTTTTGCAATCAGGTTGTGATGTTAATACAGAATGGTAATCGGACTTCAAGATGCAAGAAAATTAGCATAATTAATACCGAGAAAAGGTGATGAAGTTGACACATATGTTCCCTGAGCTTAAGAATCAGTGGGTTTACGCTTGTTCCTTAAACGATATTCCAGTAAAAAGGTGTATTCAGATAAGTAAGAAAAAGATGATGAGAAAATAATGATGAGAAAATAATGATGAGAAAATAATGATGGGAAAATAATGATGGGAAGTAATGATGGAAAAGTAATGACCCTGTAATGAAGCACTTTCAAAAACGAGATCAATAAAATATCATATCTGAAATTCTGTTTTATATTTATACAAGTGCCCAAATTAAAGTATCCAAAGTTAAAATATCCAAAATTAAAGTGCCCGAAATTAAATTGTTTGAGTTCTTATATGGTTATATGTGGTTATTTTTTCGATAAAATTATAAGTAATGGATGAATAAAATGACATAGGGCTTATTCGTTAGTCCTTTCAAATGAGTGCCGGTTAAATGCAGGAGAAACCTTTAATAAATGTCAAGGTTCTGTGCAATTAAGGTTCTCCTGCTTCTGCATCCCGGCGGAGGATTGTACAAATGAGCCCACTTTGGTTTTATATTTTACTTAATTATTGAATTTGTGGTTGATAAGTCAGAGTGATTGATCAGTATCTGATCAATCTCTCTTACCACCAGCCGCCCCAGCCGCCACATTCGTCGCTTTTAATCTTACAGGCACGAACTGCTGTTATGCAACAAACCTCTTTCTCCTTTTTGCATCCACAACCACAGCCGTCGCCGCCAAAGAAACCACCAAAGCCGCCAAAGCCGCCAAAGCCACAGCCGCATCCGCAGCCACAATTATCGAACTTTTTAAAGAACGGAAATCCTCCCATTGTATTTACCTCCATATTTACTATATTTTATTACTTTTTAGTCAATTCATTTGATATTTTATATATTTTAGTAGATATAATATAAGATTCGAGTAATATTTCTCAAATCAAATTTTATATCGACCCATCAACTATTTTATTACCCCTGATAATCGCATTGTGGTCTGTCTTCGCGTGAAGAAAAATCAGTTTAACTTCAGTTATCAGGAAGTACAATTAATAATATAATTGTAAATTATATAAGCATAATAGAATAATATGTTCTTAATATTAAATAGTCATTGAAAAAGCTGGGAAATCATGCTCCGTAAAACGCGTTAAATTTCAAGCTTAATTTACGAATTTTAATTCCTTTAATTTATATAAAACCAGGAGTTCAAGTTTTTAATTTTATATTTAACCAAAAAATAAAGCTTCTATGGTATAAATACATTATATCCTCTGATTATGCCCTTTTTAGAGGCTTAATATAAGTCAATTTAACAAACAAAAATAGAGTCACTTATATGATTTTTGAACCTTAGTACTCTAAGATTTTTATATAATAGTGAATTATTCATAAAGAAATTACTCATAAAATTGACTATTTGTTATAAGTACTTAGTTTTCGCTTAAAATAAAGCTTTTCCAAAATTACAAATAAGAAGAGAAATCATTAACTACTGTTTTAATAATTAAACGAATTTCAGTATAGAATTCGCAAATATATAATATGAAAAATCAGAATAACTGTGGAAAAATAAGCAAATGTATATATATTTTTATATTTGTAAAAATATTTGTAATTATATCAAATTCGTATAGTCTATTTCTAAATTTAATTATTCCTGGACTAATAAATATCGATGAGCTCATTCATTAAAAAATGCCGGTTAGTTACAGAAGAGACCTTTCAGTACATTTTAAAACTCTGATACAATCAGGGTTCTCCTGCTTCTATATCCGACAAAGGGCTGCATGAATGAGCTATCATTGGTTTTACGTTTATATTTCTCTATTAAATATGTGGCTTGATTAGTCAGAGTGATTAAATCAATATCTGATTAATCTCTCTTTACCACCAGCCGCCGCCGCCTTTAATCTTACAGGCACGAACTGCTGTTACGCAGCAAGCATGAGCATCCTTCCACTTAACAGTGTACCCTTCAAGTTTTTTATCTATAGCTTTTAGTATAAGCTCTACATAATCACTTTCCATAAGAGATAGAACTCCTTGAGTTTCGGGGTCTCCCATTCTTACATTGTATTCTAAAAGATATACTCCCTTTTTAGTTATCATAATTCCAAAGAAGATGGTTCCTATATAATCCATTTCTTCTCCTTGAATTCCCTTTAAGGTAGTTGCTAAAATTTCTTTATTAAAGATTTCTAATACTTCCTCTGAGCAATAGAAATTTGGAGCTATAACTCCCATTCCACCAGTGTTTGGTCCCTTATCATTGTCGTATATTTGCTTGTGATCCTTGCTTGATATAAATG
>Ga0074193_1001557_pt1 | contig 26665 bp, 22 predicted proteins | sample EPASupsiteHSE605_FD_64523 | JGI IMG/M metagenome (GOLD analysis project Ga0074193, IMG submission 64523) | Bioremediated contaminated groundwater from EPA Superfund site, New Mexico - Sample HSE6-05 | ecosystem: Environmental > Aquatic > Deep subsurface > Groundwater > Contaminated ... | reverse complement strand
CAATGAATTTGATTACTAATCATAATCTTTGGAAATTCTTTACACCACAACACCACCCTTAGTTTCACCAGAAAGTTCAGATTGTTGTGTTAGGGTATTTTCTGGCATCCCTAGTTGGTTGGAAGGTAAGATACAAAAAAAACTCAAAGAATTTTGTATTAGGTGCAATTAAAGAAGAGGAGAGTCAGATAATTCCAAAAGCTCATAATGTAGGTTATGAGAATATTAGTAAATAAGGAAAAGCTCATTTGTTAATCTTTAATTTTTTTGAATAATATGTGATACAATTTCAGAAGTGATGGACATTTTCTAAAAGAAATGTATCTTTCTCTATCATAAAATTGTCTACTAAAGATTTTTGAACTTTCGAAAACTAAGTATTCCTTTATTTGCTTCATTTTGAAACGAGATAAAAACATTTTTCCTTTGTAATTAGGTAGAGATTCTTTTGCTATATATTCTGGTAAAGATTGAACCCTTGATGAATTCTCAATCTCGAAAATAATACAATTGATTTTTTTACCAAAAATATTTAAAATTACATCGTAAAATTAGTCTCTATATTCCACATTTTATGAAGAGCCGAGCTGAAAAAAAATTCTTTAAAGATCCAAAAAAGAGGAGCAGTAAAGGTTTTAGTGATAAAGAGAGATTAGAAGGGTCAAAATTTAGAATATTAAATGAGCAATTATATACAACAACAAGCCAAGAGGCCAAATCTCTATTTGACCAATCTCCTCACTATTTCGATATTATGCATAACGGATTTGCTACACAAGCTACTACATGGCCAGTAGTTCCTGTTGATCAGGTTATCAAATGGATTCAGGCACAGCCAAAAGATATCGTTATTGCTGATATGGGATGTGGCGATGCAAAAATAGCCAATACTGTAACAAATACCGTTCATTCATTTGATTTTAAAGCCAGAAATCCTAAAGTGATTGAGTGTGACATGAGCCATACTCCACTTGAAGACCAATCGGTTGATGCTGTGGTTTTTGTCCTGTCTCTAATGGGAACCAACCTAATGGATTTCTTCAAAGAATCGCGTAGAATACTCAAAAGCAATGGAACTTTGCTAATCGTTGAAGTTTCTTCAAGAATAGAAAATAACACTCAGTTTATTAAAGGAGTTGAATCATCAGGCTTCTCAGTGCAAAAACATAAACCATTAACAGAGTTCTTCCAGTGGTTCGAATTCAAGAAAACCAACCTATCATCAGATACCCTACCGATCCAGCTGAAGCCTTGTATTTACAAAAGAAGATAAACAGTACTTTTGTCAGTTTTCGTATTATGATTCCAAGCCAAGTAATATTATCGAAATCCTCAATTTTCAATGATTTATTATGACCGTTTGGATTTTTTGAGAAGTTTCTAGTTTTTATGAAAGAAAAGTGGTTTCTTAAATCAAGTGGCCCGCGTCAGAAATGGGATTCGATTTTTCTAACATATCATTAATGCTTTTTATGTCTATTTCGACTAGTGCCTATTCTCGCAAATACATGGTTTCTGGTTTAAATACAATATATCAATGCTATGAAGTTAAGAAGTATCAACCCGCTTTTGCGATTCATACTTATAATGGTAGTGTGATTATTGCAATTAGGGGGTCACAAGAAGATGCTGATTTTCAAACATATTCAGATTTTAATGAAATACACACACCGTATGGGATATTCCATAGTGGTTATTATCAAGCCGCAATGTATGTTTATTCAAGAACATACCATTACTTTACTAGTTCTAATACAAAAGTTTACTTTACTGGGCATTCTTATGGTGGATCAGTGGCATCCATTATTATGGCTATTGTCCGAACGAGGCATCCCAGCCTTCAAGCGTTGGCAATAAGCTTTGGACCGCCTCCTTCAATGGATTTACTCACTAGCATTAAGAACAAGAATGATATTATCACAATTGTGAACAAAAATGATGTAATTCCTACTCTTTCAATAGGAAATATTATTGAAAAGCTAAAAAAGATGCATCCAAAATATGGTGTGCTACCAAAACAACAAATAACAAATGAGCTTTATAAGATATTTGATAGTTATAATACTACAGGTGTTGTTTATGGTTCAGAAATTGTTACAAAAATGAAGCTGGTGCTTCCAACAATGGCTGAAAGGGCACTGAAAGTGAGCCGTGGAATTAAGTATGAGGTGAGGTACCCAGCTGGATCTGTTTATAGAATTGGTATTCCTGGAACAACTTCAATTTATGACTCACTCATTGATCCAAAACTGTCTTTGAATTGTCTTGAAGATTCCATCGATGCAATATCACATCATTCTCCAAAACCCTACATTGCAACTCTTCAACAAACAAAAATGAATTAATTTGTGTAATAAAGAAATACTCTTTATATTGTATTAGGAACATCATCATTTTGTTTGTTTTTTCTCAAAGAAATCGAAAAGAAAACAACTAATCCAATAATGATAGCTCCACCAGCAATTGATGCAACAACGATCAATGTTGTGTTATCATCATCTGAATCATTGCTATCCTCTTTAACTCTATATACATATACACCATTATCAGAGTAAGCTTCACCTGCAGCTTCTCCGAATGGGTTTCCTTTCGAATGCGCCCCGATAATCATTGTTTTGCAGTCCTCAGAAAAAGATACTGCAGAACCAAACATTTGGTGAGATATGTTATGGGGTGGAAAGATCTCAGATTTCATTACAAACTGTCCATTTTCCTTGACATAATACATTACGCCGCCGTTATCAAATGATGTGCCACTATATAATGGATCGAAAAGCACAAGATTGTTTTGTCCACAAAAATCAACATCATAAAGGTGCCATCCTTCAGGTAATTTAATTGTTTGGACTGGATTCGAATCCCAAATATCACTAGAATTTTTTGCCACTATATATATAGCGCCCTCTGTATAGTTAGCTCCAGCAGCAGTGAAAGCCAAAAAAGACTTTGTATCATCTGGCATGGCAAGTCTATCACCATAATTCAAAAATGTAGTTCCTGTGGGATCAATTGGGAAAACAGCTTCTTCATTTTGAATCCAGTCATCTCCTTGTTTCTTGAAAGTGAAAGCGCCTGTCATATTGCTGTATCTTGCGTTTGTTGCAATCATCAGAGTGGATGCATCCATGAACTGTAAATCACTTCCAACTCTCGAATCATATTGGAATGAAATACCATTGGGTACCAACGGGTTTGTAACGACCCAGCTATTCGACGTTTGCTCAGTAAACACGAAAACTTCACCTGACATATTAGTCTGAACAACAAATTTATCTGTTGCGGCAGCAGCAATATATTTTCCATCTGAACTGGAATCCAAATTTCTTCCAAGACCTGTGTTAGCTTTTGGAACCGCAACAGTCAAAATATTCACTCTTTCGAAAAGATCAGTACTTTCGTTTAAGTCGTATACAAGAATGCAGCCTGCAGATGTAATCTTGCTTCCTCCATGCATTACATTGGATGAACTAGCGCTAGTGATGATTCTCTTCCCATCAGAAGTAATCCTAACATCGGTTCCAGTAGCTTTAATTTCAACACTCCTTCCTTGAAAATCTAAACCAGAAGTTTCAATTATTTTTTGCTTGAGAACATACTTGGATTGTAATGCATCATAATCATATATATACAATGCCCCTGCTTTCTTATATGTCATGTTATTCTCCCAATTGGCTCCAACAACAAATCTCTGCTTGGAATATGCAATAGAATGCCCATATAAACTAGAATTTGCATCAGTTTTAAGCTCCTGAACTAATTCCCACTCAAGGCAAGAACAGCTTAAAATGAGAGCCAATAACATTGAAATAATCCATCGTTTTTATTGAAATTATAAACTATCAACATTCGAGGGGCCGAAACGATAGACAACTGATGTAAGAGGGTGATTGTACGATACTAGCGAAATGGTTGTCAGAATCGCTTTGCAGCTTAATTGATGGAAAAGTTAAACTACTTATCGAGGGTAATACCACTTGCTTCTTATTATTGATCTCATATGATGATCCGAATTCATTTTCATTGGAATAAAACGCCAATTCGGCAGCTTTTTCTCTATATCTGTTCTTTTCAGCCGGTGAAAGTGCTTTCCATCTTTCAGAAAGGACTTTAGAAACATCTGGTGGTGAAAAATATGGACAGTGTATACAGATTTGCTTCCTCATGTCTTTGCAAAAGAGAACAAAGGCGGAGGGAGCCTGCTTTATTTTTTTCTTATCCTTTGATTTGTGTTCGTCGTGTCTGACGCTCTCAGCTTCAGGAAGGATCTCTGACATTAATATGTTCCAACTAAATAATATTATGAAATACTTATGATCAAAAATTGGGAATTATAACAAAATAATTCAGTTTTATTTCAAAAACTATAAATATTCATTGCCTATATAAAAAGATTCAATGTATGAGATTAGATTCCTCTCAATCTTGTTTTCAAAAAAATTGTGTCTTCAAAAAACAATGTGGGAGATATCTCAATTTTTCAATGATATAATCTGAGATTGAAAGGACTTCATTTTCCTCAAAATAATATAAAATTTGCTATTCGATCTTTATGTAAACAACAGTTTATGTCCAAGTATCGTCCCATTCTCAAAGCACCCCGTGCACCCAAAGGAGGCGACATTGATGAAATGCTAAAATTTATACACGAACAAAAAGAAAAACCATCTGAAGCGGCAAAATGGGCCCAAAAGCTTGAAGATCACTCAAGTGTTTCCAAAAGTCGGCAAAAGAACATCGAACTTGCTAAAACGTATATGGAAGGATTGAGAAAGCTTGCTTATGATGTTGATGTTGCCAAACAGCACGTAACTGGATCTTTGATTGACTTATCAGCAGTTTTACCGGAATTGCCAGATTTACTGAAATATGAAGCTGATTTGGTTCAACAAACCACCAAAGATATTGATAAAGCTGTGGGATATATCGAAAGAATGCAAAATCTTTTTACACATCAAAAAAATCGGCAAACAATTGATTTATTCCGATCCGTGCATGACTCATTCAATGATCACATTGTAATATTTGATTTCCCTGATGCCTATGACTCTATTGTCTCAATTGTGGAGTCAACTCGGATTAATAACTCAAAAACAATTGAATATGATATTAGTGGAGTGAATGAAGAGTGGAAGCAACGAATTGAAGATCAAATTAGTGTTTTCAAAGGACTTGAAACTGAAATGCGTCAAAAATTTCATGATTGGTTGGTAACAAATGGATATAATCCTGAATCAAAGTTTGGAGGATGGGAAGAATATGATCATCAAAGATTTTTGTTAACTGGGTGTGGATCTGTTAATATTGAGTTTAAAGATAAAACATATGAAGAAATTATTAGACACAAAGACTGGCATATCCATAAGCAGTTTCTAAAAAGGAAGATAAGATCACTTCGGATTGAACTCCAAAAAAGGATTAATCAATTAAAAGCTGATGCAAATCAAGAATCCATAAATAATGAAAGGAAAAGATTACAACAAATGGAAATAGAAGAAAGACGAGCCAGGCTTTTTGAAGATAAAAAGGCCCTTGAATCGGTATTAACAGTTGAAAGGGAGGAAAAACTGAAAAGAGACAATGAAAAGAAAATGAAAACGCTTTTAGAACAGCAAAACAAAATGGCAGAGCAGATGAAACTCAAAGACAAAGCAGAAAAAGATCGTGCATTGCTAAAATCAAAAGTTCAGCTAGAGAAAGAGAAGAAGGTGGCTTTGGAAGAGAAAAATAGGCAAATCAGAATGGCACAGCTAGAAAAAGAAAAAGAATATCAAAAAGTTCATCAGAAAGTTGTTAAAGATAATGTTAATAATAGAATGGAAATCGAGAAACAAAAGAAGATGAAGAAGGACGAGGATATTAAAGAAAAACTTATTCAGGAATCAATACGACAAGAAAGGTTGGATGCATTGGCAAAATCTGTTAGAGATGAATTTGGCCTCGATGAACTTGAAGCAAATCCAGAAAAACTCACCAAATTGAATGAAATTAGGAGAAATGCAGAGAAAGAAGAAGAAGGACTATTCAAGATGACGTCATTTCCAAGTCATCTCATTGAAGCTGACCCAAGAGTTCGTGTGGAAAATGCTCTTCGCGAAGCTGGATTGATAGATTCAGCATATGCAAGAACAGTTATTAACCAAATGTCTGCACTAAGACCATCACCAGGAATGCAATCACATATCAAATTTTCTGGTAATTAAATGTACGTTTAGAATTATAATGTCTCTTCAAGAGTATATAATAGATGCCCCAGAAGCGAAGAAAGTGTCAATTAATATGGATAATATCGATGTTTTTGGATTGGCTGATATCCCAAAAAGAATTAGTGGGTTGAATGATGGCGAAATTGGATGGAAGGATAACAAGTCAAAGTTTATTATTTTAAAATTGATAAACAACCTTATCACAAAGTCAAAGCAAATAGAAAATGATATTTCTTTACAAAATTATAACCAGATTCATCCATTAGAGACCCAAATCAAACAACAGCAAAAACTCTTTAGTCAACTTGAACTTAAAGAAAAGAAACTTGATGAGGAAATCGAGAATTCAAGGAAAAAGCTATTTGAAACTAATCTAAAGAGAGATGAGTTTCTTCGAAAGTACCAAAAGGATTTGACTGAGCTGGAAATGAGGGTGAATGACCTGGCGCAATAATATTATTATGCAGGTCAAGTATCCTAGGGCTGTTATTATTGGCAATTCAGGGGTTGGAAAAACATCTTTAATACATAGAATATCATATGGGTCATATTTAGAACAGAATCATCCTACTATTGGTGTTGGTATTTCTAATATTAAAACGCAATTAAATGATAAACCTTTTGAGTATCAATTATGGGACACTGCTGGTCAGGAAATATTTAGAAGTGTTGTTCCTTTATATTTAAGAGATTCTAATTGCATTATTCTTGTTTTTTCTTTATCTGATGAGAATTCATTTGAAGATATGGAAGAATGGCTCAATACAATACGTAACATCAATATAAAGAATGTTCCTATTGTTATTGCAGCGAATAAAAGCGATTTAAACGATTGGAAAGTAGATATTTATAAAGCAAAGGACTGGGCATATTTAAAGAAGATTCCTTTATTCATAACATCATCAATAACAGGTCAAAATATTGATAACTTGTTTGAAATGGTAGCTGGTAATTGTTTTGCTTCATTGAAAGAAGATTTTGTTATAAATGATGATAAAAACAGCGTTTACGAGGAAAAAGCTAAAAATTGTTGTTAATTCTTCAACAAATTTGATGTAAGCTTCGAAATTTTGTCTTCTGGAAAATTAACTGAATCAATGGCCAAAATAGCTTCTAAAACTTGAAGCTCTTTCATTTTAGGTATATAATTCTTTTGGTAACTTAGACTAACTAATGTCTGAAATGCAGACATTACCACTTTTTTAGACATATTGAAACAACTTAGAATGTTGGGGAAGAATAATGGAAGCTCTTTTACATACCATTTCTTCCCAATAATTGATATTGTGTCAAGAATAATTGATTTTATACCTTCATCATTTGATTGTTGTAATCTACTCATTAGGTTACTAAAAAAGCCATTGTTTGATAATAAAGATATTGTTTGATTATTAAGTTCTATATACTTGATCGCTACACTTAGACACAACATTATTTGGCGATCTTTTGAAAGGGAAATATTAACCAAGAGTTTGGTTATATCATCTAGTTCCGAAATGTATGCTCGAAGTGACTCATGCCTCATGATAGAAAAGAATACCCTAAGTGTATGAGAAAGGGTAGGTAATTCATCACATATCCAAGATGGTATTTGAACAAACAACTTTGCAGATTCTTCATCTTCCAGAATTTTAAACAAAACAAGAGATGCATTTTTGTTTTTCCTAGCTAGCTTATAAACTTGATTTATTATCTGTTTATTAGCAGGAATTGTAGGTATTTTCATTAGCAAACCAAGAGCATATTGATTCATTTCCTTGCTTTTTAAATCCGACTCTATTTGGTCAAAAGAAACGTTAAAAAGTTCGTCGTATAATGAAAAAATCGAATTATACGCTGTTTTTGCCGAATTAATAACTTTTGATTTCATAAATCTGGAAAATATTGGCCTACATTCATTAATCCTTCTCTGGTAGTACTCAGAATAATTGAAATTAAGGTAAAAAAGAACAGAAAGATATTGAGATCCACAATCTAATGAGAAAAAGAGAGAATAGTTGGCCAATAATAAATCTAAAATAGGCCATGGATTTGATATCTCTCCAAACTTTTTAGCATAGTGTGAGATGAAAACAATAAACCTATTCGGATCTTTGTTGAGAAGATAGGATAATAATAGTAAATAATTCTCATTAAATGATGAAGGGGAATAACTGAATAAAAGATTAATGATATCAAATATATCATCAAGCAAATCTGACGAATCATATGGTAAGTTTTGAATAATTTTTGAGTCCATAAGCATTTTGCATGACTCTGGTGACTTCAAAGTAATTATGATCGCATTCAATATGATTTTGATTGTATTGTTAGTAGAATTGGGTCCCATATAAGGCAATAATGATTGATATAAAGTCATTAGATCATTTTTTTCGGTATTTGATGCTTTAGTAATCAAACTGGGTCCAAACAACGGATTTGATGGATCAATTTGGTTTTTGTGATATGGTTCATCAACTTTTGCCGGCCTCGAATTTTTCTGTGTGTTAAACTTCATGTTGACATCATTATGATTGTTTTGAATAGGTTTTGTGGAAGAAAACAGATGAGAAGGAGGCATTTGTATTTCTGTGTGAAAAGAAATGGATCCATTATCTAGCATTTGAATAATTTCAGTCAGAGAAGGTCTGTGGCTTTTTGATGCGGACCATGATTTCCTAATAATCTCAACAATTTGTGCTGGATAATGCTTGGGAATAGATGGTCTCATTTTATCCCGAACAATAGAATTCATAATATCATTATGAGACATTCCCTTAAAAGGTTTCAAACCTGTTAGAAGCTCAAACAATATGAATGAATACAAAAAAACATCAGACCTACTGTCTTCTTTTTGGTCAGTGGAAAGCTCTGGAGCGCAATATGATGGCGGTCCAATAAGCCCTATTCCAGAAATATCAAGCTTGGGATCTTTTTCTTCATCCAAAAACACAATTTCAGGTGTCAAATGAGACACAAAAACAGATCTTTCATGAAGATATGCTAGAGAACGTGCAATTCCAAGAGAAATAAGTTTCTTTTCGTTGTTATTTAACGTGTTTCTTTTGTTTTTCATAAACTCTGACAGAGATCCTTCGCGACCTCCCTCGGTAATAATTGTAAACTGTTCAGATTCCGAAAATCCAATAAATTTTAATATATTTGGATGCTTTAGTTGTGATAGTAAGGTACATAGAGAATAGCACCGATTTTTTGAAACAGAATTTGGCATGAAATGAGCCAAACACTTCCGTCCATCCTTCAAAGTAGCATTCCAAACATTGACCCCATTGGAATTGGATACCTGACTGGTAATAGAGAAAAAATCAGTGTCAATTTTAAAACTTTCCATTAAAGTACGTTTAGTTTATGCTTACAGCTTTAAATAGTTTGACATTTCTATAAAACTGTGGGATTTCGAATTTATACTCTCAAAAAGATGATCTCCCAAACAAAATTGAGAGATTAAGTATACTCAATTTGTAAAGATTAATCTCAATTTGTGAAATCTCCGAAAATGGCTGATCATTTATAATCAAGATATTGGCAACCTCAAAAGACATTTTTTATCAATTTCTTCAATGAATTGTTCAAATGGTATGTATGGCTCGAATGTTGGAAGCTTAAATGGAGCAAAGTAGACTTTCGTTGCATTTCCCTTTGAGGTCGGTGGAAACGGTACGCTTTTCTTTCCTAGCTCATTTATATCATAATATAACTTTTCCCCGTTATCCTTGACAAACTCAATTGTTTTGACTGACTTGTGGTTAGATGGTCTTCGTCCCATAATAAAATGACATATTTTTCAAAGTATTATAGAAAATTGAAAAGGTTATTGATATTTTGAATAAAAATCTCGTTAGCCCTATAAATTACAGAACTTTTCAAAGAGTATCCAAAAAACATGATTGGATCCGGCTGCAATCGGTTAATATCCGAAATATGGACATTTTCAAACTCTTTGTATTGTATAGAAACTAATTCGGAAATAATTCTGGTGATATCGATATCAATTTCAGGCTCTAATGATGGCATTTGTTGAATACTGGTAATATCTATTGAGAAAGAACATTCAACATTCTTCATAATTGTATCGATTAGTGCACTTTCAAGAAAAGGTAAACAAAAATCTCCGCTATATACTTTTTGGGGATTCTTTTGTGGTTCAACATGGTTGAATAACTGATGTTTGTTCTTTGGTTTGAAATGTTTTAATTTTTTAGAAATGAACTGGAAATCAGAAATAACAAGGTTATTTATCGATGATGAAACAATTTCATTCATCATAAGGTTTAGAAAAGTACCATGAGTTTCCAAATCAAATTCAATAACTGGAGGAAGTGCATGATTAATATCGAAATCGAAATCTTGAGCGTTTTGAATTGCCCAATTAAGTGCTTGATCAATAAACGGAGTCAATATATGAGAGTAGTTTGTTGGGATTTCAATGTGAGCTTCTCTTGTAGAAACACATAATGAAAACAAGGAATTATGCAATGCTTCAATATTGGTTTGCAGTAAATTGGATATTATAGAATCGAAATTGAGAAACCCATCAATATCAATTTGTTCAGGAGAATTAATGCTCTGAAAACAACTATTTAGCGCTTGATCTAAAGAAAAATCCATTATTGATCCAATAGTTTTAGAAATTTCTTGGAAATTATAGTGATTCTCTTTTGAAATCCTCTTCTTTTTTTCTTGATCATGCCTTATTTTAATCAAAGATGATAAAATTGAAACTGAAGATACATTAAATATGGGTACAAACTTGTCAATATCAAAACTAATTGGTGATTTAATATTAAACCTAAATGATGGAAACTGGCTAATCATCTGTTTTTTCATTCTCGCATATCTCCACTTGAAATAGAAATATCGCAAAACACTCCTCAGGGCTTCTGTTGAATCATCATATATGTGAATAGAATTATTATACGACCTTGATAATCCAGTGGAATTTGAATCAATAAATAGATCTGATCTAGTAGAATTCTCGGATTGTTCTGACAAGACCCTAGATACAAATGCTTTTCTTTCAATAGACTTAGAAAATCTAATCCATAATTCATAATTTCTGCATTTCTTTGACATATAACTGTTTCTCAGTCTTAAAGTTAGTGATTTCCACTTTTCCAAGTATGATGGTATTTTTTGGTTTTCTTTTCCATAATCACATTTGGATTTCCATTTACCGAAATAATTTTGGATTTTCACAGAGTTTATATGCTTAAAAGCGACGAAACCCGAACAAATTCCCCTTATCTTGGACTTATTAAACAATAACATATAACGACAAACAATTTCTTTAAAATTTACCTTATCAAGCTCAGTCCTCTCCACTTTCTCTTTTGTATGTGCTTTATCTTTATTATTGTTAGTCTTTTTTCTCCTCATTAGAGTTTTACGTTAAGATTTTTAGTTTCTCAACCAAATATTGGGCTTTCTGTGAAAGAATCTCATTTTCATGATCTTCAAGCATTTCAAATGATTTGATAAGATCATTAGCATCTGTTATATATCGAAATAGATCTAATCCCCTTGATTCCATTTGAATCATGCAGTCAAGTGATTTGTTCTTGGTAGTAATTGACCCTTTTGTATAAATGTCAACCAATGCGGTAGTTATTTCTTTGATAAAAACATTTAATATAATAGAATCTGAGAAAGAAATCAAGAGGCTGAGAAATTCGCATTTGAACTGTTCATTTTCAGTGATACAAGACACATAACATAATTCACAAATTGAAAAACTCCCATACATTATGATAGGTTTTTCTTGAGACATTAAAAATACAATTATTTTCATCCAGTATGTACTAGTTTCATTATTATACAAAAGTCGCGAGAAACTATCACAAAATGGGAACTCATGTAAAAATATTGTTATATTCTCACTCCTATAAAGCAAAAAATTATAAATATACCTAATGGAATTTGTTGAATAAAAATATTTCTTCGTAACAACCGGGGAAAACATGCTGCATCCACATTCATAACCATAGAATAACAAACATGAGAATATATCAACAATATAGTCCATTTTTTCATAATCATATGCCTCAATAAATAACTTTAATAGAACTTGATGATGAAATGATATAATTTCTGAGCAATCAATCGAATCAGAAACTGCATTATGAATAATACAAAGAAAATACTCAAGAGACTTATTTTCTAAACTGTCAAAAAATGATATGCTTAGTTCACATCCAAATATCCGCAAAAATACTTCAACGTGGGCTCCTGGAACATCGTAATCTTCGCAAATCTCAAGCAACTTGTTCTCAATGTCATTTGTGCTCATCAAATCATCAATTAAACGATCTAAATCTTTATAATTCTCGAATGATCTAATGATATCAGCCCGAAAAAACACATCCTGCTTATACTCATCCATGTCATTATCCTATTATAATGTGTAACTGGGTTTTATAAACGATTATTGTTCATAAACTCATTGAAAATTCATTTCGGAATTTATTCTATTTTTTGACAAGGCTGTTGATAATTTCCTCAGAATAATTGAATTGCATTCAAACGACAAACAATATTTAGAAAGAATCTTCGATGAGCTCACTGAGTATTTTTCAATTACTTAACAATGATGCCCAAACACCTAAATCTTCGAACATTGGAAAGGATGGGGTTAAAAAGCCCGAAAATAGCTTTAAAGTAATACATCGAAATGTAAATGAAGCGAATGAAAAAGAAGAATCGTTATCTAGCTCGGTAGATACTTCGCCTTCGATTGAAATGGAAGAAAAGAATCATTTAAATCGATATGAAGCTCAATATGGGGTGTTTTCGAATCAAAGTGCATATGAAGCGCTTCCTGTTCAAGGATATTCTGGTCCCATTCAAATAAACCCATATGGGTATATATCAGACCCTTCATTTGTATATAATAGTCAAAGAGAGAATTATTTTATGTATCTAATGCCATTACAAAGTTCTCAGTATCCACAATATTTTGAGAGAAAGAATAATCAATTTTCAGAACATATTTCAAATTTTCATAAGTTTAGCAATGTAAATTATCAAAATGAATTATCCTCCATAAATAAATCAAAGAAAAGTCTTCAAATTCCGAAAAGGGAATTTGTGATTCCACAGTTTTCAGTTAAGCAGGAAAAGGAAAAAATTTCAAAACGTCCCCCCAATCTGCCAAATCCAAAGATTTTTAGAATCGAGTGCCCCATTGCCGAGACTATTAGGGACAGAAATGGAAATACAATTTCGATGAGATGCACATGTGGTCAAAATGTTGATGAAGGAGCTCGAATTCAATGCGATTGTTGTCTTAATTGGGTGCATAATTCTTGTGTAAATGTTCCTGGTGAGTATGATGACATCCCTTTCTTTTGTCCAATATGTCTCAGGAAGAAGGTTTCGTGTAAATGTGGTAATAATCTGGATTATTCATCGCCTCTAGTTCAATGCACAATGTGTCATATGTGGGTTCATAAAAAATGTGAAAATTTGGAATTTGGAATTGCGCCTAATAATTTTGTATGTTCAAATTGCGGCGGTGGTGTTTATCAATTTCCAAAAGTTGACATTTTTGCATCACGAGTCATGGTTCGCAACGAAGATGCTTTCGATAGATATGAGATCATATCTTCAATACCGGATGGGCATTTGAGAAAAATGATTATTGAAGATTTGAATGAAGCCGGGCAAAGCCTAGAAACAATTGTTTTGAAGTATATTAGTGTTTTTGCTAACACGTTTTTTAGTCGTTCTTCAGGTTTTTGGAAAACATTCACTCAGAGCTTTGAATCTATTTTTGGTATAAATGAATCCGATTTTTTATCAATGATTGATGATATCTTTAATAAGGCATTGTATACTGAACCAACATCTCGCAAAATCAAGGATTGTGTTAGCATAATAAGCGATTCAATCATAGATTTTGTTAATAATATGGATATTGAATCTGTGAATAGAATATCAAATGCTCCACAAATTTATATTAATGAACAAGGCCGAGTTATCACTCCATGCTTGATTAAGAATAATTCTTTTATTTGTGATATACCAGGATATGTAATGCATTCGGATGAAGTCGATGTTAATAATGGAATTCCAAGAAATATTGTTAGTATACATGAAACAGATATTGTTGTTGATGCTGATATCGCAAAAAATTCATTCTTCTCATGCTTCAGGCGTAGTTTTCATTATAATTGTATTGCCAAGTTATACAAGCATAAGGGCCAGATAAGGATTGGATTATTTGCTACGAGAACTATGGGTCCTGTTTATGAAAAGAGCGTTAGAGAGGTATCAATATTGGAACAAAATGAACTATTACTTCCATTTGAACCTTCATTTCCATATAAAATCACAGAAGTTGAGTGGAAAGACATTAACATTAAAAGGAAACGAAGAAGTAATAAAACTGAGTCTATTGATGATCATGTTGAGCCTGAATACAAACTCAGTTTACTTAGTTCGTTTGAAAATGATGAAGTACCTCCTCTCCCTTTTGATCTGTATAATTCTAAGCTTAAAAGTGGTTTAGTTAGGTTAAGAAAGGGACCGAAACGAGCATAAAGATGTTTTTTATGATTTTAATTCTATCAGGCACAAAGAAAAAAACCTTGTTAATATTTTTTGACAAATCATAAATGAAAAGAATTGATCCATCAACTATAACAAGGAAAGATATATTGGGAAAAGGTACTTTTGCAACAGTATATAAAGTAGAATTAAAAGATTTTGGAATTATTGCTGGGAAGTATTTTGATCTGAGTGATACCAGCTTTAATAAAGAGAATGTGACAAGAGAAGTAGAATTAATGAATAATCTTCAACATAAAAATATTATTCAGTTTCATGGAATCTGTGAAACAGAAGATCATTTCATTATTCTCATGGAATATGCAGAAAAAGATTTATACAACTATATACTTTCTATTCCAGATTATAAAACTAAGCCTGATTGGCCTAATAGGTATCAAATGTGCATTGAAATATGTCGTGGATTAAAAGAACTTCATAAAAAAGAAATCATTCATCGTGATTTAAAGAGCAATAACATTCTTTTAGATAATAAAAACAGTCCAAAGATCTCTGATTTCGGTTGTTCGAAAGTTATTGATGAAAATCATATTAAATCAACTCTTAATAATATTGGAAATATTCGTTGGCGTGCACCAGAGACAATAGATGGCAAATATACAACAATGTCCGATATCTATTCTCTTGGTGTGGTTTTCTGGGAAATTGGAACTGGTAATAGACCTTTTGAAAATGTGAAAAATATTGATTATCAATCAAGATTTAATTCGAAACTTGAGTTTCCAGATGATTTTCCATTAGTTTTTAAAGAATTGATTGAAGAATGTTGGGATCAAAATCCAGAAAAACGACCTAACATTAAAACAATTCTTGATAAACTTAAGAGGATTTTATTACCTCTTCTGTATTCTGCTCAAAAAGGTGATATTAATGATGTGAAACGACTCATCAATCAAGGATCTGATGTTAATGTAAAGAATCATAAATATTACACTCCTCTTCATTATGCATCCTCGAATGGTCATCTTCCAATTGTTGAATTTTTGATTAAGCATGGAGCAGATATTAATTCCAAAAATTTCAGATCTGAAACTCCTGTTCATTATGCATCCTCGAATGGTCATCTTCCAATTGTTGAATTTTTGATTAAACATGGAGTAGATATTAATTCCAAAAATTTCAGATCTGAAACACCTATTTTTTATGCATCTTCAAATGGTCATCTTCCAATTGTTGAATTTTTGATTAAACATGGAGCAGAGAGAAATGTGAATTATTAAAATCCTCTTCGTGTGTACTTGATGAATTTTGATTCAAAGATGAATCATTACCCTTTGTTGAAAATAATAAAAAATTAGCCATCGGCGGGATTTTTCATTTTACTAGTTTTCATTATCTTTCATTTATGTTATACTCATCGTTAGATGCGTGTTGTTCTTCATTAAATCTCTGGTGGTTGTGTTCTTCGCCCCTGTGGCTAATGTTTCCATTTCTCTCAACTGGTTGATTCATCTCCAAATTTGTATACACCAAGTACGATCCTCTGATTGCATTCATGCTGATTCGATTAATAAATGAATTCAATCTCCTCCCTTTATATCCCGTCAGAAGGTAAACATTTTGGATTCTTTCTCCCTGTTCGTTCTGTCGGTTATAAATGTTCGGTTCAAAAAATTCGCTTTTTTCCTCGATTTTTGATTCATTGCAATCCTCTTCGTGTGTACTTGATGAATTTCGATTCAAAGATGAATCACAATCATTTGGTGAAAAAAATAAAAAATAGCCATCGGCGGGACTCGAACCCGCAACCCCAAGATTAAGAGTCTTATGCTCTATCCGATTGAGCTACGAAGGCTGACGAAAACTTCAAATATCTCATACTGAAATTTCTAATTGATGAATTCTTTGAAGTTGCCGATTGAAATTATTCATCAATGAAACAGTATCCACATTCTCCAAAGCGGGAAGAATTATCTATTTTATCTTTATCGAAACAATCTGGAGAGGATTTAACCGAATGTAAAAAGGAATTAGCGAAAGAAAGAAACTCTAGAAGTCTCGTTTTAAGGAGATCAACTCGTCCATCTATTTCCCAGCTGATTAAACATGAGGGGAATAAATCAAATCCTGTTGGTATAGCTTTAGATCAAAAACATAATGAATTATCTCTAGATAAAGCAAAAACTACAATAAGCATGAATTCTGAAACAGAGATTTTTACTTTATCAGCAACGCTGGCTAATTTATCTAGAGCACCGCCAAGAAATACCTTGGATATTATACATAATATTGATTTTGTAACATTGATCCTTTCTCGAATAGAAGATTACCATACCCCTATCAGGATTGTAATATCTCTCCTTCATATGATTATTGTTGTTTTTTCTTTTAGGTCATTTGAATCTGAACAATACATTGATTCTGGTCTCACATTTATTCTTTCTAGTCTCCTCCAGCTTGATGATGTTACTATTATTTCCACAGCAATTGAAACAATAGATGCAATGAGTTCTATGAAATATGCTAGAGACTCAATAATTTGCTTAGGAATTCACGAACTACTTATTAGTATTGCATTAAGCGAGAGAGATTCTGGTCTTACGAATTCTGCCTGTCATACTATTTCCACAGTATTTTCCAAAATTGAAGATGTAGATTCGTCGATTTTGGAACCTTGTGTTTCTTCTTTATGCAAAATATTATTTATGGATAGTTCCTCAGCTGTTTCAAGCATTCTACATGCTTTGGTTTCCATTACCAATTATTGTCCGGAATTAGTGTTTTACATTTTTGATTTGAATATTGTACCAAGTATTATTCTATTAGTAGAAAACCCTTCAATTGTTCAAGATGTTCTCCCATTAATTGGAAATCTTTCTGTTTCCAATGCTAATCAGATAAAGCTTATGATAAAATCTGGCCTAATAGATTATCTATCATCATTGATAGCATCTGATAGTGCTGCTGACGCTTTTTGGGTACTTTCCAATTTGATTGAATCGTGTCCATCGCTATTACTACCATTTATCAGCCTTGAATTTCTATCAAGTGTAATTGATCAGTTTGAAATTTGTTCATTTCCTGTGAAGAAGGAGATTTCATTCTTTTTATCAACTGTGATTCTATACGAATCAGATTATTCTATTATTGAATCTCTTGCAGAAAGGGTTGGTGATATTGTAATCGAAATGCTGGGTTGTGGAGTTGGGTTAATAGTCCTAAGATGTCTAGATGTTATCCAGAAGTTTGCAATATTGGTCCAAAGAAATTCATTGAGTATGGGCTCAATATCTAATTTGCACGGAGAAGAATTAGAAGATGCCCTTAGGAACCTTGAAGATAATCCTCACCCCTCCATACGGGCACATTCTCAAAGCATATTGAAGAATCTTGAGACCTTTTTACAGTAGTTTGTAAAGTGTATTTTTTGATATGATTATTTTATCGTAAGTGGTAGAATGGAAGAGTGTTTTTTGGCCGAGAATGGGGAGTCTTTGCAATTCGAGAATTCTCCTAAACATTTCGAGATTTTGTCGGAAAACGACAAAAATCAGTATAATACACTTAGAGCCACCTTATCCTCACATTTATGTAGAAACCGTAGGGGGAAAAGGCTGGAGACTTTTTCTGATATGTTGAATGCGATAAAAGTTTTTTGCATCCGTAATGACGAAGATGATTGGAAAAGATGCTTGGTTTGTGGAGTTTGCTGGCTGCCAATGGGATTAGCAATCAATACCAGGCAGCTTTCTATGCTAATTGATAAATGCAAGTCATCCATTAATGGTTCGCTTCAGAAAATGGGATATGGGACAATCCAATCTAGGAGTGAATCCAGCAACGCCCTATCAGATGTGATTCCTGTTCTAAAAAAGAACTTTAATGAGCTTAGAGAGTGGTCTATCAGACAATTTATCGCAGTCACTCCTCAACCACAAATACTACCATTCAATTATGGTCAGTATCCAATGTTTAGTTCTCCCAAACCCAATATTGGTGGACTCAATGAGTTTATACCCCCTAGATTTGATACATTGCCTGAAGAAATAAAGCCAGCAAATCCAATGGGTGAAAGCAATATGTTTCCTACTCCTGATATTAACCAAACATCCCAGAAGAACGTATATGAGGATGACTATGACCCATTTGCACTCCCACCTACCTTCTTCTTTGGTGATGATTGAAGAAATAAAACCTGTTGAAATTTCTCTAAAGTATTTAATAAGAGCTCTAGAATAGGTTGCTATCAAATGATAGGATAGGAGAGTCGGTATAAGATCCCACAAATCTCTCATTTGTGTTGGAAAACATGAGTGAAAAATCATCATCTGTTTCCTCTATTGGTTCAGAGATTGGTTCTTTGAGTATTGGGCATGCAATAGGAGAATTGATCTCTATACACTCTCTTTCTTCAGGGGTGAATAAGCATTTCATCTGTCTGGGTACATTGGTGAGTAGATCTGCAAAGTATGGAGATATGGGAAGACTCATTCGTGCAAGTCGCTTAGAAATCTGTGAAAATTGAGAATAGCAGTTGCCTCTAACATAATAAATGTTCAGCAGAAAACCACACTTCAAACACTTAACAACACAATTGTTTTCATTATGTTTAATACATGAAGCATTACTATACTTGCATAAAGATATCGATAAACACCTGATTTGTAAAAGAGGTAACGGGTTTTCTCGAATCCTCTTCATTATGTCAGTTTCAAGACCTGAAATCGGATATCGGATATATCGTAGGCCACTAACATTGATATTCTTGCATCCACAGCTCACTGACAGATAATCGCCCTCAGTAAAGCTAGGAAGCATCGATTTCAGTTGAACCAAAAAAAGAACTGTTGGCTTCTGAAATAGTTAACATCGTTATCAAATTTGGTCAATTTTTTTGAGAATAAGATAAAAAGAAATTGTTGGAAAACTGATTATTTTTTTTATTCAAATAGAACCATGAGGATGTAACTTAATGAAAAACCTTGTAAAATCTGTAATCGATAACCTGACATAACCCGATAAAATAATGTTATGGTGGGGTGATTCTTCCTAGAAGAATTTTTCGTTCTGTTTTTTGTAAATTTAAACATATGAATGTTGAGACTTTTTTCGTGAACCACTCCATTTTAAATGAGTTTCAGGAACTTTTTTTGGAGCATTTCACAGGGTATTATATTAACGAAAAAGGAGAAAATGATTCTTGTGTGATAATTGTTCATGTATCTGGGCTATTTATATTTAGGGATGAAAAAACGTTACAAATGACGATTCCGATAAACGATATTGTTGAAATTAACGTTACAAATGATTTGGTAATACTGTCTTTAACAAACTCTGTTGTGAATCTGAGAACTGATCAGAATTATTCATTAGCTGCTCTTATTCGTGATTTAACACATTTATTGTTTGAGCATGTGAGCAGATGCTTGATTTTCAATATTGACTGTGATGAATGTGATGTGGAGTATAATGTACCATCTGATTCTCTGCTTGCAGATCGTTTTCTATCCATTTCGCTTCACCAAATTGATTCATTTGATCAAGAATTGTTGAGAGAGACATATCAAATTCTTTCAAGCTTCCATGGGAGTTTCAGTATTACACAGGATTTGATTGCAAATCCCTTCATAAGCTCAATATGTGAAGCACTATCATTTGATCTTGATATAGAAGTTCTTGAATTGTCTGGATTTGCTTTTTCGTGTTTTGTCCCGTTTTTTGAAGTAATAATCATGAATAATACATCCATTTGCGAGTTGGTATTTACCAATATCACGTTTTCTGGACCTCTGCAAAGCTGCTCATCACTTTTTTGTAAAGGCCATAGGTTTAGACCTCGAAATCTTCATTATAATCACTGTGATTTCTCTTCTCCTCAGTCACAATTTTTCTTTGAATCATTTTTAAGATTTAAAGGTAAAATCAAGTTTGTTGAGTTTAATAGCTGTACATTAACCAGACAGTCTCTTGATAATGTATTTCAATGCCTCCTTCTATCAGATTGTTTCCATTATCTTGAATCAATTTGTATGCGTAGAATATATAAAAACTCTACAACCCTCCCATTGCTAATACTTCAGTTCATAAATAGTACTTTCATATATGAACATCGTTGTCTAAGATTTGTTGGATTATCTGATTGTGAAGTCGATATTAATGAGTTTTTACCCATGTTTTTATTGTCTGATTGTGGGGTTATGGGTATTGATTTGAGCGGGAATAGCTTTTTATCGCCGATGACCTTAAAACAAGTCCCTAACCTATACAATATCGAAAACCTCAATATTTCTAGATGTAAGTGCAAAGCTGATTCGATAATATCAATAATGAAGATCATTAAACGAATCAATGTCCGTCCTTTTTTGCTTTCTTGTTGTAGATTGGACATGGAGAAAACAGAATGGAACAAACTTTACTCAGAATTGCCATCTATTGTTATTTCTCCATTAAGGGGATTCGCTTTCGACGGAAATGAACTGAATAAAGATAATATTTCCCAGTTTATCAGGTTTCTCGAGAATCAGCCAAACCTGAAATCCCTCTCCCTATCAAATTGCTTCTTAACTGAGGACTTCATAAACGTTACACCAATTCTCACTGGTTTTCTGACATCTAAACCACTTGAAATTTTGTCAATAAGAATCGATCAGAATGTTCAGCTTCCGTCAATGTCTCAACTGATGTTGCAGAGCGTTCTTCATAATAGTTCAATCAAATATATTGATTTCATTGGCCAGTGTATTTGTGAGAATCTTCTTCTGTTTTTATCCAAGAATCTTCCAATTAATCTTAAAGCATTGATGATCAACAACACTTCAGTACCATCATTCGATAAACTGTGCAAAATATACCAATCATTCCTATCATTTGATAGTTTAGAATTTGTATTATTGCCAATTGAATGCCTGACTCGATTATCAATCGGATCCCCAGGAAACCTCCCTGACCTTGAAAAGATAATGAACCAATACCACCAGTATTATGGATACATGTCAATTGAAAGAAATGTATTTGAATGGCATGAGCATTTCTTCAGTGGTAAACTAGTGCAGTACAACAGCATCGCTATCAAACCTAGCAACTCACAAGTCCTGTCTGAACCAATCTCAGAAAATTTACTCAAACTGGGGCACTTTGAACAAAACCTAGTCAATACTTGTCAGCTAATGAAAGGCAGAGATCCAATAACCTACTCAGAAAAGCGAATTTTGAATGAAAATGATATATTCAATTTGATAGAGTCGCTTGAAATTGTTTGACATTGTTGTATTCAAATTTTCTAAAAGAACGGATATTTAACATGGTTTTTTTTAAAGACAAGGATTAATCCATTTCGTGTTCAAATCCCATTAGGATTGGTTCATTTTCCATTTTTCCGTATCCATAGATAATGCCTTCAAGTCTTGTGTCAAATGTTGTATCGACATCTGGAAATGAAATCTCGAAACACTCGGCATCAAAAGGAGAGGAGGTCTCAACCTGTTTAACGGGGATGGCGATAATGTTTTTAGGGGGTAAAATTGGTGAATAGATCCGCTTACAATTTAGAACATTATCGGGTGCTTGGTCAAGGATTCCCTTCTCATTAAGTGAAAATCTATATTTGTGATCAACCTCAATAAGTAATTCTATGCTTGTGACCCTCCTATGATCCTTTGGTCTTCTTCCCATATTGAATATGTCTCACTTCACTTGTATTTTTTCCATTTTAGGTGTCAGAATAATTAATTTTTTTTCAAAATTCAAAAGAAAAAGCAGTTATATTCTCAATTTCTTTAAAAGTCAAATAATTTTTGTGAGAAAACTATGTAGACATTGTTTAAAAACCTCCCAGGATTATTTCCAATTAGGAAAACGATAAAATGAGCCTGGGTTTATCCAATAACCGGGGCTATGTGTGGGTATGGGGATATGGGGGGAGTGATTCTCCTCTAGGTGTTACATCTGATAGTGAGGGGCATGTTTGTTTTCCGCAAATGGTTCCTCAGCTGAGGGATATTGTGAATGTTGGTTGCAGTATTGGAGCCAATGGAGCGGTAACAAAGAGCGGAGTTCTCTACACATGGGGAAAAAACTACAAATTTCGGCTTTTGCAACCGATTGAGGATGAAATAGTGCCAAATCCGACAATTGTGAAATCTTTGCGGGGGTTTTGCGTTGAAACTGTACATTTTTCGGAAATGCATGCCTGTGTTAAAGTAATAGATGGAAGAATTCTACTTTGGGGGTGCGGAAATGGTGGTTGCCTTGGTGATGGATGCGAGTATCCTCATACTTCGAGTTCTGCTATTATTGCAAAGCATAAAGGTGTTGATATTATTGCGAAACAAGTGTGTTTATCGACCAAAGCTACTATGATTTTAGCAAATGATGGAGATGTGTATGTTTCAGGCGAAAACCAGATGGGAAAGCTCGGTTTAGGGAAGGTGCATGGCTGTTCCGAGTTTATTCGAGTAGATTTACCTAAATGTATGTTTATCTCGCTCGGTTCATTGTATTCTCTGGTCCTAACAATAGATGGGATTGTTTTTGCTTTTGGGTCTGGAATTCATGGTAATCTCGGTATTGGGAAGAGGGTTAAAATCCAATACTTTCCGATTGCGGTTCCATTTCCTGAAGGAACAAAGATCACATATGTTTCTGCTCTCATTGAGCAACCCCATCCGAAGTCCATGATTCTTGAAGAATGCGAGGGCAATGAAGGTCCTACCAGTTTTGCTATTGATGAGGATGGAAGATTGTTTGCATGGGGAACATCTCATAAAGGAAAACTGGGTAATTGCTGTGGAAAGGTACTATGTCCTAAAGGATGTGATGAACTTGTGCCTGTTTTAATTGGTGGAGAATCTAGGAATACCAATGAGATAACGCACTATCTAGAAGGAGAGTATATTGTTCAAGCTATTGGTTCGCATATACACTCAGCAGTTTTGTCCAAATCTGGAAAGCTGTTCACTTTCGGTTGTGGATCTGATGGTAGAATGGGATTGGATGATTATATATATAAAGGCAGAAAACAGAGACTTAAGTTTTATCGCAGTGCTCCGACAGCAATAGAAACTTTTCAGCGGGAAAATATACATGTTTCTTTCTTTGCATCATCAAGGAATCACATGATCTGTATTGGAAATAAATAAGGGTGTTTTATTCAGTTTTGTTCTCTGTTGGTGGAGTTTCTTTGACTGGTATAGCAGGTGGTGATGCTGCTTGAGGTTCTGCACCATCTGAAGGCCGTCTCTTTTTCTTTTGAGCAAGTTTTCTTTTGTTAGCCATTGCAGTGGCGCGAATCTTTTGGAAGAAGTAGTCATGCATTTTAACTGTGAGCTCAAACTCGCCGAGTGGCTTTTCGACAGTTAATTGAAGGAATTTTTCATATAAAGAAGGAGGGCATTCGAAATGATTCAATAATGATACTGAACTCAATGGTTCACATTCTTTAATACCTTCGTATAATCCTTCGAGAGCATTTGTATCATATCCGAAAATGTTATCTCCTAAATCGAGTCTATTCAACGACTTGTTTGATGGTAGAGCTAATCCAATTGCAGCCGCCCCAATTGGTCCGATCTGATTTCCGTTTAAAATCAACTCTTTGATTGAACAATCTGGAAGAGATATCCATTTGGCTAAGCACTCGGCACCTTTGTCGCCAATATTGCAAAAACTCAATGATAGACGATTCAAAGATTGACAATGTCCATATGATGTTAAACCAATAATACCTTCATCTCCGATCTGTGGATTAAAATCAAGTTCCAAAATGGTGAGAAACTTAGAATTAACCATTGATCTAGCAAAACCACGACAACCAGATGGACCAACTCCATTTGCATGATATGCAATGCCAACAATCTCCAATGGTGGAGAAAGGGAATGAGCCAACGCGTGAAGACCATCATCGCCAGATTGAGTATTAAGGAACGATAAAATTTTAATTCTCACGTCTCCCTTTTGAAACGCTTCCACAAGCGGTCTAATATTGGTAGGTGGAACTACTGTATCTGAAAACTGAATCATTTGTGGAGTTTTCTTTGCCTTTTTCTCAATGAATGGCTTATATAACTCTTCGACTTCAGGAAGGGGCTGCACATCATACATAGCACATGTGTTGTTGTATAGTATAATAAAATCTTGAAGTTTCTCAAATGGTTTCTGCTTTTTTTGTCTTTTTTGTTTTGGTGGCATTATGGAAATAACGATTTATTTTGCACTTTTGTTCAGTCTCTGGCTTGTCCTCCAATATCCATTATGCTTGATGATAATGGCATGTTCTTATATTATTATTTTGGAGAATTTTTGCTTATGCTGGGAGAAGCCATTAAATTATGGTTTTTGAAGAGAGATTGAAGGGGAAAATCGATGTATTTTATTATGGTAAGAAGGAATAATTCATAAAATCAAGTGTTTTATTGTACATATTAAATTAGAGATTTTTTTGGTATTATGGGTATTTTTGCTAAAAATGAAGCTTTAAATTCCTTTGTATTATCTATAAAACTGTAAAATGCTAATTATATGATGGAAGAGAGTTCTTCTGTATCGATTTTGCTATCTATCTTTGGTATGCAATATTATTGAGATATTTTTTGACGGATAATACAATTGCTGATAAAAACAGGAAATCTGTCAATGATTATTGACTGATTTCTCACAGAGGTTCTTTAGATTGAACGATGTGTACGAAAGTGACTCTTGTATATAATAAAGTTAAGCGAGAAATCCTCAGGCAGATCATTCAGGATTCCGAGTACTTTCTGTATCATTATGAGAATAAAAAAATTTGTTTTTATTCTCTAGATATTTTTGCTCTAAATTCAAATCTTCACATAACGTGTTGGTTTCTGTCAGCAATGAGTACTCTGAAGTAACCTTCTTTGTGTTTTGGGTTAAAATAAAAAATCGCTTTACATAATTATAAGTTTAATTCAAAAACTTAATAATGCCATTTGTAACGAGATGGAAGAGAAGATTTCATTTGAGAAATTTCTTTTTGAAGACGGAAATGAAATTATTATTGATGATATGGAGTTCTGTGTTGATCGGATTATGATATTACCAAAAATCCGGCCTCATCAACTTGAAAAAGCAGTGAGTTTATCTGTTGAATATTCCAAATCAACTGATTTCAGGCGAAAACTATTAGAAAGTTCTAATGAATGTCCGGTTTTGATATATCAATTGTTTAAGAAGGGTATTATATTATTTGGGGAAATCGAACCATTTATCCAAAAAAGAGATGCTTTCTTGTTGAGCCATTATTTTCGGAAAGAGATCAATGATTTTGGGAATAGTATTAAAAGTAAGTATAAGCCCTATGATATTGATGAATCATTCTTTGAGAATGAAAATGATATTGATCAATTGATCAAATATGGCTATCTTCAATCAAGTATTGAGTATTGTCTCAAGTATGATGTGATTGATGATTTTGCTCTTTATGATAATTTAAACCAAAAAGCTCGTTGGAGTCCTTTTGAGTGGAGTTATCAACCAGAATATCATGATTTGTTATCCTTTGCTGGATTTTTTGGCTCCATCAAGTGCTTTAAGCATCTATTAATCAAAGGATTCGAGATCAATGATAATGTGTTTTTAATGGTTTTATGTGGTGGCTGTTTTGATCTTTACCATTTATATAAAGTACATCAATTTGAGACACAAAAACATGTTATACAAGTAATTAAGTTTTTCCACTTACCCTTGTTAAGCTACATGATTGAAAACGGAGCTGATATAAATGCTCAATCAATTGGAATGTTTTCAACTGGTACTCCTCTTCATTATGCTGCTCAAAATGGTCATCTTAGTGTTGTTGAATATCTAGTTAATCAAAAAGCTGAAATAAATGTAAAAGATACATGTGTTGAGTTTTTATATTTGATTGGACTCCTCTTCATTATGCTGCTGATAATGGTCATCTTAGTGTTGTTGAATATCTAGTTAATCAAAAAGCTGAT
>Ga0074193_1001556_pt1 | contig 26690 bp, 27 predicted proteins | sample EPASupsiteHSE605_FD_64523 | JGI IMG/M metagenome (GOLD analysis project Ga0074193, IMG submission 64523) | Bioremediated contaminated groundwater from EPA Superfund site, New Mexico - Sample HSE6-05 | ecosystem: Environmental > Aquatic > Deep subsurface > Groundwater > Contaminated ... | reverse complement strand
GGAGAAGCAGATCGACGCGCTGGCAGAACTGATGAGCATGGATCTGCACACCTCCAAGGCATGGCGAATCAAGGAAATGCTTCGCTGGGTGCGCCAAGCGACTACCGTCAGAGGCGCCAAATGGCGGTTGACCACGTTTCTCAATGTCGCCCGATCACTGACCGACGATATTGATCTCCTCAAGCCGGTCCGCAAAGCCCTGCGAACAATCGAGAAACACCGCGAGGCCATTTGCGCCCGCTGGATCTCGGGGCACAACAACGCCCGAATCGAAGCACTCAACGGTATCTTCCAGGCGGCCAAATGCAGGGCCAGGGGATATAGAAACGACGACACCTTTATCAGCATCATCTACCTGCTGGCCGCACCGATACAGAATTTACTCAAATCCACTTGATTCGTCGAAGAGCCGAAAAATGGCAGATCGACGCCGCCGTCAACGGGCGCGAGGCCCTCTCCCGGATCGAGCGAACGCATTACCACCTGATCCTTTCCGACATCCGCATGCCGGGCTTGGGCGGTATGGAGCTGTTGGAACGGGCCAGGCGACATTCGCCGCAGACCGACATTTTCATGATGACCGCCTATGGATCAATCGAGGACGCCATCGCCTGCCTGCGCAACGGCGCCGCAGACTACATCCTCAAACCCTTTGAAATGGACGACCTGATCATCCGCATCAACCGCATCTTTGAAATGCAGACGGTGCGCGCGCGGTGCGCCTCACTTGAAGAACGCTGCCGTCAAGAGCATCAGGAGATCATCGGCGAAAGCGGGGCGATTCGTAAAATCTTTTCCTTGATCAACCAGATAGGCCCCACCGACTCAACGGTGTTGATCAACGGCGAATCCGGAACCGGCAAGGAACTGGCGGCCAACGCCCTGCACCGGGCCAGTCGTCGCGCCGACAAGCCCTACATTCGCATCAACTGCGCCGCCATCCCCGATGGATTGCTGGAGTCGGAATTTTTCGGCCATGAAAAAGGGGCTTTTACCGGGGCGCACGCCAAAAAATTGGGTCGGTTTGAATTGGCCGACGGCGGCACCCTGCTACTGGACGAGATTGGCGACCTGCCCCTTGGCCTGCAGGCCAAATTGCTGCGGGTGATCGAGGAAGGGGAATGCGAACGACTGGGCGGCACCCGGACAATCAAGGTGGACGTGCGACTGCTGTGCTCGACAGCCAAGGATTTGAAAGAAGAGGCGGATGCTGGGCGCTTCCGTCAGGATCTGCTCTATCGGCTGAGCGTCATCCCACTGCGCCTGCCGGCGCTGCGGGAACGGGTTGAAGACGTTCCGCTCTTGGTCAACCATTTCCTGCACGGATTCAGCCGGAAACGGGGCATGGCGCTGTCGTTGTCGGACGAGGCCATGCAGTGTTTGCTCTGCTACGATTTTCCCGGCAATGTCCGGGAATTAAAGAACATCATCGAACGGGTGTCGGTGCTGTCGCCCGGCCCGGTGATCATTCCGGAAGATATGCCGGCGGACCTGCGGTCAACAGGGCTGCAGAACAACGGCACGACCATGCTGCTCAGCGAGGCCATGGCCAAAGCGGAAAAACAATACATTGTCAACGCGTTGCACCAATCCGGGGGCAACCGAACCCGAGCTGCCGGAGCTTTGGGGATCAGTCGAAAAAATCTTTGGGAAAAAATGAAACAGCACCGGATCGAAGTCTGAAGCTTTCAAAAGGCGCAGAACACCGCACTCCCCTTGCCCAAGCGCCGCCGCTACAAATCGTACAAGCGTTCATCGTGAAGCGGCGCCCGACGGGAACCGGCTTGGGCCTTTTTCTTCATCGCCTCCAGACTGAAGGGTTCCTCGCCCTCCATCAGATCGCCCATTTCCCGTTCGATCTGCTCAGGATCTTCCCCGGCCTCCATGCGGGCAATGGCCTCTTCCATTGACCCACCCAGACGCATTCCGGTCTTGTCGGCAAATTTACGCATCAAATTGGCCATCTGCCGGGGATCGTCTTCGTTGACATGCTCGGCTTCCCGCATCAGGCCGGCAAGGGCCTGCTCCATCTTTGCCTCATCCATCCCGGCCAAAGGGTCGTCGTCCGCGCCTTCCTTGGCTTTGCCGATGGTGGCAAAAGCGGACATCATTTTCTGTAACTCGCGTTTCCCGCATTGAGGGCAATGCGGCCGCTTCTCGGTATTGGGTCGACTGGAAAAAAAATTGAAGATTGTGTTGCAATCATTGCAGAAAAATTCATAGATCGGCATGGCGGTTAGCTCTCTTGAATGCCCAAAAAATTTCTAAAGTGAAATCATTACTGCCCTTGAGAATACGCATTGCACAAAACCGCGTCAATATCGGCGTCCTTGACCTGGTCGGTTATGCACACCGCGCCAATCTTTTCCGGCAACACAAAAAAAACGCGTCCGCCAATGGTTTTCTTGTCGGTTTGCAAGTATTTACGCAGGGATTCGCAATCAAACTCGGGCGGTATTGCGGTGGGCAGAGCGTAGGCTTGCAAGAGCGCGACGATGTCGGCGGCCACGGCGGCGTCAGCATACCCTCCCCGGACGGCGAGTTCGGCGACAGCCCGCATGCCAATGGCCACTGCAAACCCATGGATGAGTCGATACCCCGATGCGGCTTCCACCGCATGGCCAATGGTGTGGCCAAAATTTAAAATCCGTCGCAGGCCCCCTTCCCGCTCGTCCCGTTCGACCACCGAAGCCTTCATCTCGCAACACCGTCGGATCATGGGCGCAATGACAGTGGGGTCAAGGGCAAGAATCGCTTGCCGGTTTTGCCCAAGCCAGGCAAAGAAATCGGCGTCAATGGAAGCGCCGTATTTGATCACCTCGGCCATGCCGCCGAGAAATTCTTCGGACGGCAAGGTGTTCAGTGCCGCTGTATCAATAAAAACAGCGCGGGGTTGATAAAAGGCGCCGATCAAATTTTTTCCCTGGGGAATGTCAACGCCGGTTTTACCGCCGACCGAACTGTCCACCTGGGCAAGCAACGAGGTCGGAACCTGCACAAAGGGAATGCCGCGCATGTAAATAGCAGCCAGAAATCCTGTGATGTCGCCGGTTACGCCGCCTCCCAAGGCCAACAAGCCATCGCCGCGATCAAACCCACGCTCGGCAAGTTCACTTGCCAACCGGCCGATGGTGGACAAGTTCTTACTGGCCTCGCCATGAGGAAAAACAATCAGTTCGTAGGCAACTCCGGCCTGCCGCAGCGTATGTTGCACCCGTTCGCCATACAAGGCCGCCACATTGTCGTCGCTGATGATGGCAAACCGCTTGGCAACAGCGCCGTCTTGCAAAGACGCGCCGATCTGCTCCATCACCCCAGGGCCGATGGTGATAGAATAACTTCTCTCGCCGAGCCCCACCTGAATTGTCTGCTCCACCATTCGCTCCCCGTCTGTTGTCGTCACTGCCGTTCACAATACCCATCGCTGCCGTCCGTACCGCAGCGGGAGACAATTTTCAATAAAAAAGGAGATGCCGCACGAGGCGACATCTCCTTGGTCCTGCAGAATCTCAGAAAACTGAGATTGTATTACATTGCAGCGCCGGAAGCAGCACCCTGCATTTTAACTTCAACCTTCTCGGTTAGACCAGCATAGTAGGCGCGAAGGCGAACCAAAACTTCCTCGCGACCGAAGTGGTCAACAACCGGAGCGCCGTCGGACAGAGCCTTGCGCAGCTTGGTTCCGGAAAGGATGACGCGGTCTTCCTTGGTGTGCGGGCAGGTGCGCAGAGAAGCCATGCCGTCGCACTTGTGGCAATAGAAGGTCCAGTCGATTTTCATCGGCTTGCAAAGCAGGTCTTTGGAAGGATCGCCGGTGACGGGAACGCGATCAAAAATCTGCTGAGCCTCGAATAGACCGTAGAAATCGCCAACACCGGCGTGATCGCGACCGATCAGCATGTTGTTGACGCCGTAGTTCTGACGGAAGGTTGCATGGAGCAGGCCTTCGCGAGGACCGGCGTAACGCATGTCAAGCGGGTAACCAGCGTTGATGACGTTCTCTTTGACAAAATAATGGTCAATCAGGATCTTGATAGCTTCGATGCGAACATCGGCTGGGATGTCGCCCGGCTTAAGGTTGCCGATGAGGCTGTGGATCAGAACGCCGTCGCATACTTCAACCGCGATCTTGGCCAAGAACTCATGAGAACGATGCATCGGGTTACGCAGCTGCAGGGCGGCAACGTTGGCCCAGCCACGCTCGTCAAACATTGCGCGGGTCTCAGCGGGTTTCAGATATACGCCCGGGTACTCTTTCTTGTACTCGCCTTCGGACAGAACTTTAACCGGACCAGCCAAGTTAACGTCTTTCTGAGCCAGAACCATGATGACGCCGGGATGATCCTTCGGTGCGATCTCCCAGAATTTGTCGCCAACAGACTCTTCGCCTTCGCCTTTGAATACTTTCTCGCATTCCCAACGCTTGTCGGCTTCGGTCATCTCAAATTTTTCGGTGACCTTCATGGTGGCAAATGTCTCGCCTTTACGAACCAAGGCAATCTCGTCACCTACTTTGATGCCTGCTGCGTCGGCAGCAGTAACGTCCAAGGTGATCGGCACCGGCCAGAAGGTGCCGTCTGCCATCTGGAAATTCTCGCAAACGCCTTTCCAGTCGGCTTTGGTCATGAAACCGGAGAGCGGAGAAAAACCGCCGATGCCCATCATGATCAGATCGCCTTTGGCGCGAGCGGTGATCTCAATTTGTTTCAAACCTGCGGCTTTCTTTAACTCTGCTTCACGCTCAGCACCTTCAAGCAGGGCACAAACAAGACCTTTGCCGCCATGGGGCGCTACCAATTTTGAACTCATAATTTTTTCCCTCTCTGGTTTTATTCTTGTGAGAACATTTAGCCTACATAAATGCCGACATGATGTGCCGGATTCGGTCCTACGCAGAAAAAACTGAACCAGCATTCAGTCAGGGTTGATATTTATATAGCGGAGGGCCGAAAGTCAAGAAAAAAACTCATGGAAATGATCAGGGAAAGTGATGATAAAGGTCAAAATTTCTACCCTCATTCCGATGTCGGCAAATACTGAGGATTTAAAGGTCCATCGTGACAATTTAGTGTTGCCGCCCACCGAAAGTCGCTTGACAAAGCCATCAAGATGTTTTAAACATGCCGCACTCTAAACGACATATGGCCCCATCGTCTAGTGGCCTAGGACACTGGCCTCTCACGCCGGCAACAGGGGTTCGAGTCCCCTTGGGGTCACCAAGTAATTCCAGCTACTTGCTGACAGTTGTAAGTTTTGTATCAACTTTTTCGGGGGCCTCTTGGGGGCCTTCACCTGAAAAAGCACCCTTTAACCCGGTCAGTGCGTTTACCACTGATCGGGTTTCTTTTATTTTATGGATGTATCTTTCGGTAGTAGAAAGATGGTCATGCCGAAGATGATCCTGAATGTCAACCAACGGAACACCTTTCCCCGCAAGTATTGAGGCACACAAGTGTCGGATACCGTGGAATCCGAACCGATCAACGCCTGCTCTTTTACACAATCTGCGCATCCACTGCAGGCGGTACTTATATGGATGGTCTGTCCCAGGTTCGACAAACACCCATTTATTTTTTCCTGTTGATCTGTGTTGTTCGCGCAGTGCATCCATGGCTTCATCGGTCATGGCGAGCCAAGCTGTTTTCATCGTGCCAAGCTGATTCTTTTTCCAATACAGGCGAATCCGGCCATTAATAAAGTCAACGTCCTGCCATCTAAGTTGAAAAAGTTCGGCTCTTCGAGCTCCTGAATAAAGGTAGCAGAGCAGCATTCTCTTATCTTGCAGCTCGGTTGTCGTCTCGAATACTTTCCAAAATTCGGCAAGTGTCGGAATCCTCCGATCGTGTCTAACCTCCCCTTGTTTTCCGGTACGCTGGAATGGATTCTCAAACGGTATCCCAAGATAATTCCGCCCCCAGTTCCATGCCGCTGAAAGGTTTTTTCTGTCCTTATTAGCAGCGTTACCAGAACGTTCTCCAGCTTGTTTCTGGAAATGCTTAAGTAAAACAAATGGCTGAAGAGTTTCGACAGGTAGTTGAGGATCCACCCCTCCGGCAAAGAGTATTCTGAAAGCCCGTTTTTTCTCCTCAAAGGTGTTTTCCACAAACTTCTTTTCGCAGAACTCCAGATAGGCTGTGGCCCATTCAAGCAGTGAGATTGTATGGGTCTCCGGCCTCTCTCCTGCTGTTTTTTGCCTTTGTGCCGCTTCCCATTCTATTGCCTCCTTTCGTGTTTGGCAGCGGTGCTTGATTTTCTTTCCGTTGATCTTCACCTGCCCGACCCACGGCGTTTTTGTGCTTGTTTTGTCTTTGTATGGCATTGACAACCTCCTTTTCAAAAAAAACATAAACTCGGTTACCAAGGCGCATTCCACCCAGCTCAGTATAATGCTGGCGGACAAACCTTACGTCAACACCTAAAAGAATTGCTACTTCTTTAACGGTCATACGTTTTCCAAGCTCTTGATGGATAATGTCTATATTCAACTTTTATTCTCCCCTTAAGAGTTCCCCATCGCAGTGCGTAATCTGATATTTTTCTTCAACGCTCCAGGTCACGGCGTGCATGACCCGACAAAAGCATTTTTGTTCTTTTGCCGAACCGAACCACATTGAGTTCGGACAGTGTGCGCAAACCGTTTCGACAGATTTGTTTAATGACAGCAAGACGAAGCTTGTGACCTTCTGCCCAGTATCGGTTTTGTTTTCCATAAGGTTTCCGTTCGATGGCGTTACCGTTTATTTGGATACCCTTGCCAAATCGCATCTGCCCATAAATCAGCGCGGCTTTGCGCGTGGTCTCGTCACAAGAAAAATACACTTTCTTGCCCGTGTCCCGGATCGTTCCTCCGTTAATCAACTGAAAAATGATTATGCCGCTATTATCAATGGTGTGCTGGACTTTGGAAAACAGTAGAGCTTGGTCGCCCATGCCTGATGCCCGTTGCAGAATTTCCTGGGCTGCAAGCTGTTCCATCCGCGTAATGGCGACCAGTCCTCTTTGATGCTTTTTGCCAATCGATGAGTCCGCAATCTGCAGCTCTTTTTCCAGAGCCAACTGCTTGATCTCTCGCAGGGCTGCATAATAATTTTCCAGGTTTTCCCTTTCGACTGATTCAGTCTCAAGTTTCCTCAAGCGCAATACTTCCAGAGCGGTTTCATTCCCATTATCCGCCTGCCACTTCAAAAATCCGTTCCAGTTGTGAAAGGGGTATATATCCCTCATCTCCTTCAACCTGGCCTGCCCGGTTGCCCGAAACTCTTCCACGGCTTGCTGCTCTCTCACCTTGAGAATGTGCCGCAGCCTGTTTTTTGACCTGCGCGGAAGGATGCGCATTTCCAAGGCCTTCTGCTCGCCACTGAACCTTTCCTTTATTGACAACCAGCCTGTGTCGTTGTGTTTCCTCATTGCATCAAGCTGTGATTGCCGTTGCTCAAAAAGTTTCTGGTATTCCAAATACAATTTGTCGCGCTCAGGAGTCTTTGGCTGCAGGGGTTTCCGGTTATATTGAGCGGGAGACGCACCTTCGATGGGAACGGTATACGTTCCAAATCGGTCCTCGAGGCATTTCTTGGACAGGCTACGATGAATAGCGCTGGCCTTGATCGTTCCTTTTCCATGAATATTCACCACCGCCAGGCCGTTGCCATGGGGCTTAATGGCCATGCCATGCTCGGCTAGCGCGGCATGAATCTCCCGCCAGCTTGTCGATTTTTCTAAGACCTCCAGGAGGGCAGTTTTGCGCTCCAGAGCATACGATTGAAACGACTGTTCCCCGGATTGCGCTTCCATGCTTGCCGCTCGTTGGCCGATCTGCTGTGTTTCCCGGTCTTGGCTGATGCCGTTATCAGCAATCAAGCCATATTTTGCTTCCATGGCCCTGCAGGCCTCGCTGAGCTTGTAAAAATCCCGGTACGGTTCTTTTTTAGTGAACCGTTCCGGATCGATCATGTTGTAGGCAATATGCAGGTGCATATTGTTGGTGTTTTGGTGGACACCGCAAAGCCGTTGATGCTCGCCTAGCCCAAGTGCCTCGGCCATGGCCTTTTCAATATCCTGGAACGCTGCAGGCGTTAGTTTCGCTTCGTCTTCTGGTCGAAAACTTACGACGAGGTGATAGGTCTTCTCCCCCTTGCAACGGGTATTCATGGATTGGGTTGCTTGAATCTCCATCAATGCAGTCTCATAGGTCTCGGACAGACAACCGGCATGCCAGGCAAACAGCAGTTTTTCACCCTGATGACTGGCATCGGCAATGTATTTGCCCAGTTGGCGGTAATTGTCGTTTTGAGGCTTTGCCTTAATTCGTTTGGCGATCATTCTTGCTTCCCACCAACAATTTCTTTATTTTCTTGAAAACAAGGTTGAATACGGATTGAACTCCAACAATGAGAAACCCGAGCAGGTAACCAATAGCCCCGGCTATCCACACCACAATCTGAAATAAAGCATAAAAGAAGAAGAATATCAGACCTTGTCCCATTCCTTACCTCCTCTTGAACCGCGTGGTGATGCTAACGTCTGCCTCTCCGACTAAACCCTCTCGCCACAGCCTCATAATCCCTGGCCAGTTGATCCTTAGTGGTCTCGATTGATCGCAACACCGCCCGTAGTTCGTCAGCATGTTGCCCGGCTCGTCCTTCCGACAAAAACATCTTGAACAGCCCGCCTAATCGGCCCATGTCGGCATTGGCCTTGGCTAACACGAGAACTGCTTGATGATCCACTGTGCTGTGGACAACCTGCGCCAAGCAGATGCGTTTGACAAAAGACGAGACGGATAAGCCCGCATTCGTCGCTAAACGAGCCACTTCCCGATACTCATCAGGTGTCAGGTAGGATTTTATTACTTTACGATTTGTGCTTGGCATGACTCGTTTCACCTGCTTATATCCCGCTTCTGTTCAGCCGCTGGACAAAGGACACATCGCCTGCCTGTTTGACCGGGTTGCCCTGGCGAACAACAACCAGGGGCGATTGCTCTGCCGGTTGCCTGGCTTCAGTCAATTTCGTCGACGACACTGCTGTTCGGACAGGCCGGGTTGGGCGCACAACCTTCACGGGTTCTTTTCCCAGGGCAGCCTTGACCAACTCAATATATCGGCGGCTCCTGGCCTCATCGGGCGAATGATAGGCGCCCACGGCATTCCAGGTCTGACCGTGCCGTTCGATTTCCTGTTTTAATATCCATGATCCCAGAAAGATATTCGCTCCTGGCGCCAAGGCCGCTTCCAGGGGGATGCCATATTTTTTCAACCAAAAGCTGTTGACCTGCATGACCCCGGAATCAAACGACCGGTTGGCGTTTTGAGCCTGCTGGCCTTTTTCGAGGGCTTTTTCCTTGGAATCAAATGAATAGCTTCGTCCCTCGATATTGATTGCCCAGGGGGAGAAGCCGCTTTCTACCCGGGCAATGGCCCGGGTTAAAGCGACCGGGACGCCCCAGGTTTGGGCGGCCTCCTCAAACATCGGGGTCAGGGATTGTTGTTCCGCCAAGAGAGATGGAGGAACCAGAAGAAGGACAAAGGTGATTGCCGCTCTTTTCACCGCTCCACTCCGTCATTTCTGGAGCGATGGAAAGTGCGTGCCACGGCGTCTCGACCTCTGGACTGATGCAGGTCGTTGAAGTCAGTCAACCCCTTTGCCTTCTCCTCTTTGGAGAACACCGGGACAATGACCTTGCCGCCAACAGCCAAAGCGGCTTCTTCCGCCTTCTCGACGCCGACATTGACGCCCAGCTTGTTGTTGTGGTCGTCGTCGGCACAAATGGTGATCCCAATTGCCGGATATTTTGCTCGGATGTTGCGGGCTGCATCCAACAGGTTGTTGGCGTCGAAGGCCACGGCGACGGGGATTCCGATTGCCTGGTGGAGGCTTGCACCAGTGGCGTAACCCTCGACGATTAATATTTCGCCATTGAGCTGCTTGTCTGCATTCTCCTTTGGCGTGATCAAGCAGACCGCGCCACTCTTCGGGCAGTCTACTTCAAACCGTTTTTCCCCTTGCGGGCTGATCCGTTGCAGGGTTTGTAATCTGCCGGTCTGGAGATCAAAACCGGGCACCAGGAGGTTGCCGTTCTCGTCCTGTTTCAGCCCAAACCCTGCAACGTCCTTGGCCGTCAGATATGGATGTTCCGAGACCTCCTGGGCGTTTATCCAACGGGCGTAAGCTCTTTTTCGTGCATGGATCTGTTTTTCTTGAATCTCCCGGTCTCTCTCGGCTACTTGATCGGCCGTATTATTTGCCAGGGCTGCTTTCTGCTCTACAGAGAGGAGCTGACCGGTGGCAACCCACTTCTCTTTGGTGCCGGCCTTATGATTCTGCAGCCAACCATTGGGGTGGCCATCCATATAACCGCAATACGCTCCATCCTTGGCCCCGGGTTTACCGTTTTCGACCGGCACCCGGTGTATCTGACCATCCATCAGCGGCAGACCATCCACGATCAATCCGGCGCTCTGCAGCACTTGAGCAAATTCTTCCTGTGGAGACTGGCAGGGAACGGATATAGGTTCCTTGCCCGGTAGCCAGGCCGCAAGTTGTTTCAGATCCATATTTTCCGGGGCATACCAGAGCTTAGCCTCTCTATCCCATTTTGCGCCCGCGGTCTTGACCTTGTCTTTTTCTTTATAGGGCACGGTTAGATACACTTTGCCCTGCTCTCCCTGCTTATAGTGTTGCACCAGTTCTTCCTGGAGGAACAAAGGGAGATTCGGTCCTCTATCAAGCCGCCAGGCTAAGGCCATTTCTTGAAGGGTTCCGGTTTGCATGACGGGTTTTTCTGAGAGGTCATTATTTGCATCCACTGTGTAGATGAACAATTCCGTCCCTTCCAATCTTTCCTGTTGTAAGGCTCGCACCTTGAGGGCCGTTTCCAGGGCTGTGGCAAGATCGGTAAACCTGAGAGCTTCTTCCAGGTTACCGAAGCCATTTTCAGCGGTCACCATTGAGAACGAATCGTCGGCAATAATAAATGCAGGGTGCCCCTTCTCTTCATACGTTTCCGGGCCTTGCCCACCTTCCGGGGCGAGGATTTCGGCCCGTTGTTCCGGAGATGCTGGCATCATTGCTTTCAATTCCTGTTCTTTTGACTGGTCTTTCACCTGTTCCATACCCATGACGTACTCCTTAATTTTTTCAGCGTCCCGACAGGCACGCATGATTTCATACGGATCTTTTTGCAGGACGCTGACCCAACTGTCGACGTAGGACACATGCTGATCCGGTTGATGCGGCAAGCCTAATTCCTGGTTGAGCATCCAGGAGGCGATTTCCGCACGAAGCTCTTCCTTGGCGTACAGTTCCGATCCATGAGGACCGAAGGTCCGGTTCATGCGATCAGCACTGCCAGTCCAATGACCCAGTTCATGCAGGGCGGTACTGTAGTAGTTACCAGCGTCCGGGAAATGCTCACGCGGCGGGAGATGAATTTCATCGGTATCGAGCCGGTAAAACGCACGATCATGTTGATCGTGGCTGATTGATGCCCCTGAATTCCTCAGCATGGCCTCACCCCGGTCAAAGGGGTCCCAAGCGAGTTCCTGAGGCTCATAGGGTGGAATGTCCTCGCCGTCCCGGGTTTGCAGCTGGCTGGCGTGGAACACCGAATACACGTGCAGACGCGGCCGCTCAAGCTGCACGGTTTCCTTTATTTCATGGCCGTCTTTCAAAACCGGCTTGCCGGTGTCATCGAGGACTGGCTGACGATCTGTCCATTGCCAGAAGACCACCTGTTGCGACTTTGAGCCATTTTTCACCCGCCATTCCTGATCGTTTGCCTGCCGCATGGTCATCCACCGAGGATCGGCATACCCATGCCGGGCCAGCATGACTGTGTTGACGCCGCGATAGACCGTTCCGGTAGATGGATTGAAAGGTAAAGTCCGCTCTCCTACCTCCCACGGCTTTTGCCAGGGAGCCGTCCCGGCCTTGAGTTCTTCGATGATTCGGCCGGCAAATTCTTCGGCAATACTTTTGCGGGTTGTTTTCTCAGTGGTCATTTTCCTGCCCTCCAAGGCTGGCAGTCACTACCTCACCAAAATTTTCTGAACTTTCAAAAGCTCCCATGAAGTCAGCCACCTCTGGATCCACGGGGATGCCGATGCCGGGATTGTCCAAGGCCTGCTGCTCAACCAGCCGTGCTGCAGCACTCAGATATTCTTTCTCCTGTGATTGCATACGAGTTCCTCCTCACTTTTAATTAAAGGTAAGAATCGGCTTGACCCACTGGAGATCGTCCAGTGGCACCAAGCCGAAGTAACGGCTGTCGAAACTGTCGCTGCGTTGCGCGAGCATCAATGCCTGTCCCTGGGGAATGACACCGGTTTTTAAAGGTGAAGCAGGCAGAGGGCGGCCCTGGCTGTCGCTGACGGCCATTGCTGTGTTGGCCAGGATCTGATCGTTAAGCACAATCAATCCGTCTTGAAATCCGATCACATCACCCGGCAGGCCAGCGACCTGTTTGAGAAGAGGCCGCAAACCCGAAGGGCAGGATCCAACTGCCAGGTAACCCCGTTCCCGAGCTAGAGTGGTGAATTCCGATTTCAGGCAGAATGAGGCGAGGCATTCAGGCGCAATGGGGCCGGCCGTGAACCGGTAAATGCCGTATGGCAACGAGGGCGTGACGTTCATTCGGAATCCGAGTACCCACGTTATCGTCAGCAGGATCAACGCAGTCAGGCTAAGATATAAGGTACGCTTCATAATCAGCTTGAATGTTTCGGGCCGTTTCGGCGACCGGTTCTGGTTGTTGTTTAGGTTCTTGCCTCAGGTACAGGCTGTCGGAACGTGTAGGACAGGGGATTTTGGCGCGCACTGAGAAGGTTGGGTCGAGAAAATAAAGAATCTGACGGCCATAGATCGGTGACTGCCCGGCGGTGAAGATGAGCATGTCGCCGGGCGCGGTGACCTTGCCGGTGGCGTCTTTCTGTGGTCCGGGGAGCCGCAGGCATTCATCCGGTGTCAACAGGGGTCTTGAAGTCTCCGATACGGAAGTCGTTTTGGAGCGGCCGCCTTTGCCTCTGGAAATGGAATGCTTCTTCATGACAACCGTGGTGGTGCCGGTGAGCTTGGAGAGATATTCAGCGGTCTCTGGCAGGTTTGGTGCATAGGCAATGCGCACATGGCAGTTTGCCATCAGAGCATTATCCTGGCCGTAGGCGGAATTGAGTTGCTTGGTGTCCTGGACGATGAAATAGCCTTTGATCCCGTAGCCAGCCATAAAGGCAATAGCCCGCTCGACAATGGGCAGCTTGCCTAAACTGGTAAACTCATCAAGCATCAGCAGGAGACGGTGGTTGTATCTGGCTTGGCTGGCGCCATCGGCGAAATCCATCTTTTCGGTCAACCGGCCCAGCAACTGGGTCATAAAGATGCGCAGCAGTGGACGCATACGATCAATGTCCGCTGGAGAAATCACCAGGTAGAGGTTGATCGGCGTGTCATGGTTCATCAGATCATGGATGCGGAAATCGCAGCGGGCAATGTTTCGGGCCACAACCGGATCACGGTAGAGTGCCAGGTTGGCGGTTGCCGTGGAAACCACTCCGGCCATCTCCTTATCCGCTTTGGCCAGCATACCGCTGGCAGCGGAGGCGACAAAGACATGGGCAGCCCGGCCCAACTCCGCTGCTATACCGGGATAAATCTTCTCCAGCATGGCCCCATGATCTGTAGCCAGCATTTCCTGAAAGAGTTCTGTGGGGCCGCCCTGACGGTCTGGATCTTCCAGCATCACCGAGACGTCATAAAGGCTGGCTGTCCGGCCATGATCATGCCGGGTCTTGATCAGGCAGTGGAGCAGGACGCCACCGAAAAAGCCGAATGCAGCCTTGTTCCAGTAATCCATCAGTCCCTTGCCGTCCGGATCCAGCACCATGTTGGCCACCTGCTGCACATCGGCGATACCCCGTTCACTGTCCAGGCGGATTTCTTCCAGGGGATTGAAGCTGGCTGAGGCCCCGGTATGGTCCGATGGATCAAAACGCAGGATCTTGTTTCCCCGACTCTTGAGATATCCTGCGGTCAGAGCAAAATTTTCGCCCTTGATGTCGAGCACCACCGAGGATTGTTCCCAGGCAAGCAGCGTGGGCAGGATCAGGCCCACGCCTTTCCCGGACCTGGTCGGGGCAAAGCAGAGAATATGCTCCGGGCCGCTGTGGCGCAGGTACTGTTGCTGTTTCTTATTGGGGTCATACCAGCCGCCGACATAGACCCCTGTGCCGCCAAAATAGCCCATACCCTCGATATCTTTTGCACGAGCCCAACGTGCCGAGCCGTGGAGGTCGTCTCGTCCCCGCAGCTTTTGAGTAGCGGCCAGCAGCATGAACCCGCCTACAAAAAGGGGGCCAACGAATAGCAGGGTGGCATGATCGAACAACTGCTGGACTTCCGGCTCTATCCACAGGCTGGATGGCCAGTGCAGCATTGTCCACGGTCCGTACCAGGGCTTCTCGTTAATGAACAGAGGTTGCCCCAGTGACGAGTTAAACCCGAACAATTCCGCTGTCTGGTGGGTGAACCAACAGGTCACGGTCAGTCCCCAGGTGACGGGCACGACCAATATCGCCCATCGCCAGTGGCTTTTTTCTTGTTTGCGGCTGAGATGGCCGTATTGCTGCTCAGTCATCGGTATGCGCTCCTGAAAGCAACATCCTTGGTGACCACCACGTTGAACTGATACCCGGGCCGGATATCCAGGGTGGGTTTGATGTTGAGATTGCGCTGCAGCAGGGTCTGCGTTGTCTGCCCTAGCTGAGCAGCTAGAGCGGAAGCCATGGCATCTTGAACTGTTGTGGCGTCATTGCCGCTACCGGCGCCATTAGAAACGCTGTCCACGGCATAGCTCGTGGAGCCGGTAATCAGGCTCATGAGCATTGAGGAACCGAAGATGCGCAGGTAATGGTTATCGACCTGATCCGTGAAACCGGCATATCCAGACATATCCGTTCCGGGCATTGCGCCGAGTGTGACTGCGGATCCATCGGGGAAGACCACCCGGTTCCAGGCGATCAAGACACGGCTCTGGCCGTAAATCACCCGTGAGTCATAGGCCCCATACAGCTTGGATCCTTGCGGAATCAGGAGCTGCCTCCCGGTGGCAGTGTCGTAGACGTTTTGCGAGACCTGGGCGATCATGCTCCCCGGCAGGTCGGAGTTGACTCCAGTGATCATGATACCGGGGATGACAGTGCCGGTCTTGATCTCATAGGGAAGCCCTGCTTCCCGGGTGTACGGTGAGAGCCACTGGTCGCGGTCGGACCGGCTGAATAAACCTTCTTTGTCGCGATCAGCAGCAGGGTTGTAGGCATCTTCTGTCCTGGCCATGATTGCTGGATCGAGTTGTCCGGGTTTGTCGTCCGCTTCTCGCCTAACCGCAACCTGCCGTTCGTCCTTTTGCCTGTTTGCTTCGCTTGCTCGTTTGGCCACCAGCGGCGAACTCAAGGCCTTGGTAAATTCTTGCGCCTTTTGTCGTCGCAGATTGCGGATCTCTTCGTTCTCAGCCTTCTTCTCATCACGAACCACCATCAACGGTTTTCCAGGCGTTGCTGCCGACTGCAACTCCTCTGGATCCTTTTGCTGCGGAGGTAGTGATAATCCACGGCCTTCCGAAGCTACTAGGGGTTTTTCTTCCGTAACAACTGGCTTAGATGTGACCTCTTTCTTCTTGGTATTCTGTCCAAAATTCACGCTGTAAAATAGAACACCAAACAACCCCAAGACTGCGAGCGCAGTCATGTAGAGGGGCCATTTACGCATTTTGACTGTGGTCACTTTGGGCTGCTGCAGGCTGTTGGGGCTTTGGTCACTCACCTTTACTCCTCCGTGCTGCCACCGTTAGAAGTGCTGGAAAAAGCCGCTTCAGGTTCGCCCGTGGTGGCGTAGGACCTTGTGATGATCTTGTCGCCCTGAACGTCGGTAATCCGGAGCTGGAGATACCAAGTCGGCGGCTTCTCAGCCCGCAACTCGTCAAGGATATAGGTTACGGTCACTGTACCTGCGGACGATACGGTGAATCCTTTGCTTCGGAGGTTGGTTTCAAGCATCTGGCTGAATTCGTCATGGCTCTTGGGGACAACCAGATTGACGGTGGTGCGACCAGGCGGATAAATTGTTGCCAGGCAGGACATGGCGTCTTCCGCTATCTTCTGCGCTGCCGAACCATTGGGCAGGTTGCCGACATAAGAGCTGCCTGCTTTGAAGCGATTGGCACAGCCGGTCACCAGGGCCAGGGTCAGGAGGAAAACAAGAACCCGCTTCATTGCACCCTCCTGATCTCGACGCTTTCCTGATCGCTACCAACCCCGACCACCAGGGCAATGGTATCGAACAGGCCGTCAACCATCATGGTCAAATTCTGGACGCGGTAGTTGACCAGCACATCCTTGCCCCCCTTACGGACCAGCAGTATGGGCATTTCACCGGTTTTCGTGACCCGGGGCAGTTGAATGTAGGTTTTGAGACCGTCGTCATAGACCCGTTCCGGCTTCCACAAGGCGCTGCCGTCCAGCTCGTACTTGAAATTCAGCTTCGACAAATCTACTTCTTTGCCCATCGCGTCGGTGGTCGACTGCCATTGCTTATCTTTCCCCTCCTGCTCTTTTTTCTGAGTCGCTGTGCGCTGCAGGCGGTCGCTGTAGGCAAAGCCGACATAAGGCGTATGGCCAGAACGTTGGGAGAGCAGCCGTAGATGGTATACCCGTCGATCCGTGGTCACGACGGCGCTTGATTCCAACCCGGCATCCACGGGTTTCACGAAAAGGTGGGTGGTGTCACCGGCCGTGCCGGTTTCCACCAGCCAGCGGGCTGAATCACCGACAACGATCTCGTTGACCTTTTCACCTGGTTCAAGTTCGACGTCACAGACTTGCATCGGTGCTGCGATGATGGTCGGCTGACTGGCGCCATGGACGTACACCAACTTGCCACCGCCGGCCATATAGGGTTGTATATCGGAGCGTGACCATTGCCCGGTGAGCTGCAGCGCTTTGCGCTCCCTGTCCGTCAGCGGAACCACTGTTGGATTGAGGTAGTCTGTGACTACAGGTGCAACAGTTATAGAAGCCGATTTTTCAGGAGTGGGATTGATGCCTTCTGCCACAGCCGGAGTGGCAATCGACAAGGCCAGGGCAAAATAAAAAAAACATTTTTTCATGGTGTTTCCCTCTTGGTTGTTGCCGGCGCGCCAATCACCTTTGATGCCGATAATGCCGTGATGTAGATGCCGCCTGGATTGTGCAATAAAACCGTCTCAGAGGTTGGGGCAAGAACCTGGATGGCAGCAGTGGCCTCGTAGGCCTGCTGATCAAGCAACACACCCGTGTGGCTGCGGATGGTTTCCACCCATTCAACGCGGTAGGACTCGGCGCTGACCGGCAGGGGTAGCCCCTTTATCTCGACATGCACCAGTTTGCCGGACTTGGCGATTTCATAGGGGTTGTTTTCCGTGTACCACTGCTTCAACAACCCCTTGGCTCCATCGGCGGTACAAAAAGAAAGCCGGGTAACCATTTTTTTCTGGAGTTCGGCATCAGCGGTCACGGTCCGCCAATCATTGATAACTCTGGCGATTTCCGCCTGGATCAAGCGGCGCGATGGAGCGCTGATCTCATCGGCCCGGCCGGTAACCGAGGGGTTCCCCAGCTTGTCTACCTCAATGATGTAAGGCACAATCTTGGATTGCATAATCTGGAGGACATTGCCGCTCATAGAGACGGTGGCGATGCCGAGGCAGATAAAAGCCACAGCTCGCCATTGGGCGGCGCGGCTGATATAGGAGCCGTACCGTTCCAGCCATTCTTCCCTGCCGTTGAGGTACGGATTGCCACCGTCACCAGTTTCGTTAGTCCTTGGTGATTCTTTGAAAAAGTTCATATTTCTTAACACCTTTGCTCTTCAACTTATCTGTATTGTGTCGTTTATTGCTATTCAGGCTATTCTGACTTTTCCTGATTGACGATTTTCGCCGCATCCAGGCTGTCTTTCATGACCGAGCTCATCCGTTGACCGATGGAACCCCTGGAGTTGTGTTCCCGTCGTGCTGATTGATTAGCCGCCCAAAGATTTCTGGCTGTCTGGGCAAATCCTGGGTTGCCCTGCTGGGAGGCCAACCTGGCGGCATCGCGGACGGTATGCGCACCACGCACAGTGCTGGCAGTCGCACCTGCGGCAGCTCCGGCCATGGCCAAGCCGGCACCTGCTACCGCACCCGCCGTCGAGGCAAGCGCTGAACCGCTCCCGGTATGCGATCCGGTAATGATGCCGGCGCAGATCTCAGGCAGGGTCTTGACCAGGGCTAGCAAGACGACGGCGGCGCCAATCAGGACAAGCAGGTCAATGAGTTCGGTGGAGGAAGTGGAAAAATCAGTCACGAAGGACATGCCAATGCCCATGACCAGCTGCATGACAAACAGCTTGAAGGCAACCGAGAGGGCATAGCGCAAGGTATTGACGGCATACTCCTTGAAAAAGCTGCTGCCGCCAAAACCCAGCAGGAGAACTGCGGCGTTCATCGCTATGTACGACTCGCATTTGATCAGGACGATTTGCGCTGTCATCAGGGCAAAACAAACCATGATCACGCCAGCGGCGATGAGAAAACCCAACGATTCGGCCGGTGAGGTAATCGAAACTTTTGCAATGATGTTTTTGGCAACATTGATGCCTTCGCTGAAGGGCGCCAGGTCCAAATCCGGTGAGCCGATGGTTGCACCGATTCCCATGAGTCCATTGATGATGTTCCCGGTCCAGTCTTGATAATGGGTAATGACCGCAAAAAAGAAGCCGGCAACCAGGAGTATCATGCAGAACTGCTTGAGAATGTCGGCAATCTGCTCCCTGCTGAGAACGCATCTGATGCCCAGGTAGGCGACATCCAGAACGAGACACCAATAGAAGAGGCGCTCTGCGTAAACCCGGAGAGCTGTCCCGTATACATTGGCTCTGTCGGAGTATGCGGTGGCAATGTGGTTGACGACATCACCATCGAACGCGCTGCACACCCCTACCGGAAGAAGAGAACAGACAGCAAAAACAAGGATTCGAACGAACATCTCGACTCTCTTACGGTAAAGGTTTTCTGTTTCTTTCCAGGACTTCATCCGAATACTTGGGGTTCGAAGTATCCGTTGCCTTTTTCCATGCTTCTTGTTGTTCCTTGGTCCTGCCATTCGAGTTTGATGTAGAGTTGGTGTTGTCACAACCGGCAAGCATGACGCCAAAAGAAAACAGGACGATGATTGAGATGAGTTTGATGCGCATACGGGTCTCCTTACGGTAGAGGTTTTCTGTTGTTTTCAAGGACGGCCTCGGCATATTTTGGATCAGAAGTATCGGTGACACCCCGCCACCACTCCTTGTCTGCCTGGGACTCTTTTTCTGCCTTCATCTGTGCTGCCAGGGCTGATTGCGAGCTGGTGGCCATCAATTCCCGCAGCTGCCTCGCTTCCTGGATCTGGATTGCCGCCAATTGGTTGCCGGCTTGAGCGGCCTGCATCTGCCCCTCTGGAGTGGCAATCAATTGGTTGATGTAGTTCTCCATCTCGCCCGCGTTCTCCAGGTCAGCTAACTGTTGTCCCGATAACTGAAAGGTAGCTTCGGCGGCCTGATCCACGGAGCGCGACCAGGTATCCCAATGGGCCTGGAGTTTTTTGTTGGCTGCCTCGATATCTGCAGGCCCGGCATGGGCAATATCCATGAACATGGATTGGTCAGGAAACAGGTTATTGAAGATCTGCCCCAGCGAGGTGAAATCGCCGCGCTGGGTGCGGAGCTGATTGGTCAGGCTGGCCAATTGCATCAGTTGTCCTGACAGTTCGCCGCGCAGGGTGGCTGGCAACTGTGTGGTGTTCTGAATCATGTTCCGCACCATGGCTATTTGCTGCGTTGTCTGCGAAATGGCGTTGCTGGTCTGGCTGTACAACTCGGTCAGTTGTTGCAGATTGGTTGCCCGGTCCAACGCCTGCATGAAGAGATTGCTGCAGTTGCTGCAGAAGACCGTGTATGCGTTCGCAGAGCCGGACATCAGCAGAGCAACCATCACACCAAGGGTGATGATTTGTTTAAATGCTTTCATAGAGCCCCCCTTTCCTCCATCCATATTTGTTGCCATTTGTCCTGGCCGTAAGCAGCGACCAGGTGTTTGATTCGGGAGATACTCTCCTTGTCCCCTGCCCCGATGAAGGATAGGGTTTGAGGACCGAGAGCTAACTGCACCTTCCTGCGACCAGCGGGGGAAAGGAGATAATAGTCTCGTTTGGGGGTGGCGTTGGCGATGATCTCGACCTGGCGTTCATTGAGCCCGATGTCTACATAGAGCTCATGTTGGCTTTCCTGCCGGGCCGCATGGTTGGACAGAAGGATCTTCGTGGGGCAGGAGTCCACCAGCACATCAAATATCCCCGAGTTCTTGGCATCTGATAAGTTCTGGGTCGCCAGGACGACTGCACAGTTGGCTTTGCGCAAGACCTTCAACCACTCCCGGATCTTGGCGCGAAAAACCGGATGCCCGAGCATGACCCAGGCCTCATCCAAAATCAGGAGTGCGGGTTGACCCGTCAGGGATTTCTCAAAGCGGCGGAAGAGATAGAGGAGCACTGGTATCAGATTGCCCTCCCCCATCTCCATCAGGGATTCGATCTCAAAGACCATGAAGCTGGAGATGCCAAGTTGATCTGTTTTGGCGTCCAGGAGACGACCCATGGCGCCGTTCTGGGTGTAATGCGCCAAGGCGTCCTTGACTTCCCGGTCCTGAACGACATGCCAGAAGTCGGTCAGAGACCGCATGTGGTCGGGGTTGTGTCGTAAGGTGATCAAAGCCGTATGGATAGCGTTGCGATGCCCCGGCAGGATCGGCAGCTTCTGCAGCTCAGCCAGGCTGGCCAGCCAGTTGGCCGCCCATGAGAACTCAGCATCGGACTCGTCAATCCGTTGCAGGGGGGCAAATGACAGAGGGTCATTACCGATGTCATGGTGATTGCCGCCAGCGGCCAGGCAGAGCGGATACAGGCTCATACCTTTATCAAAGGCGAAGATCCGAGCATCTTTGTAGCCTCGGAACTGGGCGGTGATCAAACCGAGTAATGTCGATTTGCCAGCTCCGGTCGGTCCGACGACAAGGGAATGGCCAATATCGCTGTGGTGCAGATTGAACCAGAACGGCGTGGAGCCATCTGTGGTGAGGACCGCCAGGGGACGGGACTCCGGTGGATAAAAGGGACAGGGGCAGGTATTGCTGCCGGTCCAGACGGTAGCCAGGGGCAACAGATCCGCCAGATTGAGGCTGTTGATCAGTGGTCGCCGGAGATTGGCAAAGCTATTGCCCGGATGCGTTCCCAGCCAGGCCTCCAGGGCATTGATCGTTTCGATGCGACAGCCAAAGCCGAGCGTCTGCAGGGTGCGCCGCAGCTCTCTGGCCTGGTCGTGCAAGGTCTCCGGATTCTCATCCAGCACCACGATGCAGGAGGTAAGATAGCCCATGCCCACGTACCCGCTTTGGACCTCGGCCAGGGCCTCCTCGGCATCTTCCCGCATGTGCAGGGCGTCACGGTTTACCCGGGCATTGGGATTGTTGAAGAATTGATCGACAAAGCGATGCATCTGCTGCTGCCACCCTTTGCGGTAACTGTCGATTGCCTTGATGCTGTCGAACTGGTCCAGGCAGATGTAACGGGTCGAATAGCGGTAGCTCATCGACAACCCTTCCAGCGAGCTGAGCATGGCCGGCCAGCTTTCCTGCGGCAGGCCATCGATAGCCACCACCGCCAGGTGCTTTTCCCCGATACGGGGGGCAAGGCCGCCGATCAGGTCCGCACCTCCCAGAAGAGCGTCGAGATACATCGGCACAGCGGGAACACGGATCGGATGGAGATCGCCGGTCAGGCACTGCTGCAGATGGGACAGCAGATCCGACTGGAAGGAGTTTTCCCCATCAATATTGCAGGCTCTGTACTCACCCAACCGTTCCATGAGGAGCACGGCGGACAGTCCATCTTCCAATTCATTGAGTGTGGTTTGGAACTGTTGCAGCGCCTTGTCCATGGTCTGCATGCCGGTGGTGCCGGTCTGGGTTGTTCCGGCCAGCTTGGCCGCTTGCAGGTTGGGTTTGTAGGTAACGCTCAGGACGGTTCGGGTGCTGTAGCACAGACCACGACCGAAGAAGGCCCGTCGTTCTTCATCAATTAGCCGGGTAACCGAATCGGGAAAAAAGCCTTTCTCTTTTTCCGGATAGGCCTCATGGGGGCTGCGGACCGCATCCACTTGCAGCATCCAGCCGGTGCCCAGAAGTTTGATCGCCTGGCTGGCCTGAGCCGATACCCAGGCCAGCTCGTCGGGTGTTGAACTGGCTGTATCCTGACCGCGTACCGTCCAGGCTGCGAGAAAGGAGCCGTCCTTGTTCAGGATGATCCCCGGGGCGATTAAAGCTGCATACGGCAGCAGATCCGGCAGTCCTTTAGCCTGGGAGCGATAATCGGCGAGTTTCAGCATCGGAATCCTCCGGTCGGCCGCCACACGGAGGAGTGGGCAGAGTAGAGGTCCTGTTGTTTGACATGCCGGAACCACACCTTGCTCAGTATCGGGTCTGCTTTAGCCATCAGTCGCAGGAAGAACACAGCACAGCCCCAGAAGACCGCCGCCGCAATCCCGGCGACTAGGGTCATGCCGCCAATCCCTGCCAGGAGGCTGACCAAGGCGCTGAGCATGACAAGATCCCGTTCAGCCCCAAGGACCGTGGTATGCTTATGCAAACTCTGCCGGAGAGGGATCGTTCTCACAGGACCGCACCGGAAAAAGAGAAAACGCTGTTGACGATCGATGCGGCAAAACAGATGAAGCTGATACCGAACACAACGTTGAGCAGCAGCTTGAAACCGCCGGATAGGTCGTCCTTGTTGAAAATGTACACTATGCCGCAAAGGGCCATGGCAACGATGGAGATCCATCGACCGGCAGGGCCGGTGATCGTGTTGACGACCTGCTCAAGAGGACTGGAGAACTCGGTTATGCCGCCGGCAAGCGCGGTGGCCGGCAGCAGGACGAGCGCCAAAAGGGAAAAAATACATCGTTTAGACATGGTAAAGAGTCTCCGTTTGGTAATGATTAGTCTCAGGCTCATGGCCGGTGATTTCCAGCATCTCCGAGACGCGGCGCCCACCTGGTGCGCGTTCAATAAAGATGACCAGTCCCACAGCCTTGCTGATTAACCGTTGCTTGGGTGCGCTGGTCGCTTCGGCCACCAGTTCTTCCATACGGTCCAGGCCTTCAACGGCGCTGTTGGCGTGGACCGTTGCGATCCCACCGGGATGCCCGGTATTCCAAGCTTTGAGCAATTCAAGAGCCGCGCCGTCCCGGACCTCACCGACAATGATCCGAGTGGGTCGGTAACGCATGGTCACCTTGACCAAGCGGCGCATGTCGACGAAATCAGAGGTGCGGAAGAAGACCGTATTTGGGCTTTTGGACTGCAATTCCATGGTGTCTTCGAGAATGAGAAGACGATCATCCGGGCAATCCTCGGACATCTGCCTGATCAGGGCGTTGACCAAGGTGGTCTTGCCAGATCCAGTGCCGCCAACCACGAGGATGTTTTTGCGATCAACAATTGCCTTACGGATCACCGGGATTAATATCGGTGCCAGGATGCCGGCAGCGACATAATCCTCCAGGCTGAAGACCCGGCTGGCCTTTTTGCGGATAGTGAAACTGGGGGAGGAAACCACCGGCGGCAAAAGCCCTTCAAACCTGGATCCATCCAGCGGTAGTTCACCCTCAACGATGGGATTTTCGGTGGTCACCACGGTTTCTAGGCCGCTTGCGACCAGCGAAATGATCAGTCGGCTTTGCCCCGGCTCCATTGCGGAAACCTGTTCCATATCCTGCCCCAACCGCTCGATCCAGATACGGCCATCAGGGTTGAGCATGATCTCCACCACCTCGGGGTCTCGTAGCGCGCCCATCAGAACTGGACCGAGATTATGCTCCAATGCCGCCAGCAACCGTTTATCAGTCGCCATCATTCACCTCAAAGCCAAGGCCGCGAAAGCCGCCACGTTGACCAGGGCCGAAGTCCCGGCGATGGCAGCAAGCCAGGTCAAGTTCGACCGAAACCGATCCATTTTCTGGCCGTGTTTCGCATAAATCTGCGTGATGCTCTCCAGGGAGGCTGAAGACAGGCTTGTCCCTAGGGTTGCCGTGGTTTTTTCCACTGCCTTAACGTACCCTTCAGTTCTAACCGCGAGGATCCTGGTCAAAGCCTTGTTATGCCGGTCCAGCAGTTTATCTTCTTCGGCTAGAAAGGCGTTGAGCAGGGTCACCACCATCAGGATCGGGTCATCTGCGGATACTATCGTTTGATGCTGAGCAGCCAGTATCTCCCGCACTTGATCAAAGGAGAGTCCCCTGCCCTCCGGTAATACAGGCATGGAGGGCTGGGCCGTTCCTTCATTGCTGCCGAGTTGCTGATCGAGCTTGTTTTCATCGTGTGGCATGGCTCACCTCGACCAGTCGTGATTCATTTCAGAGCTGCGGGCAGGTTGATGATGATCAACCCTCACCGTTTCCACCTGTCGCAACTCCATGCCGTTCAGCTTAAATTCGCCGGGTCTGAGGCAGTAGCAGCACTGGGCCTCGACATCGAGAGCTTCTATGGCTTGCTCGTTGAGATCATGGAAGCCATCATCCTCAAAAACGGTCACCACCAACAGGGTGATGGTTGCTGTGGCCCGGTGTTTCATTTCTAACCCCCTCAAACCAGTTGAGCTTTGTCGATTGCCGTCTGGACCTCGCCCCAGAACGTCTTCAGCCGTTGCCGTGTCATGATCGGCAGACTCGAACTGATTGCCGCTGCAAAGGTGCTGCGCCGGCCGAGCAATTCCTCAAGATCCTTGCCGAAGGTGGTGTGTTTACGGTGCGGAATTTCGATGATCGAGCGGAATTGGCCGCAGTATTCCTGATAGACTTTGAACTCTTCAAATGCCCTGCCATTCAAGGTGATATCCCCGAAATATCGGTTCAGCCAAACGACCAGCGGTGCGGTTGGGAAAGATATCGCCAACGTTTTTAAACCAGCGGAGGTATCAACAACCGCTTGGCCGCCGGTTATAACCGTATGTAACAGGATGTCATGCCCTTCGTTTCCCAGAAGATCGAGAGCGCTGTTTTCTTTGAGGTAGGAACAAAGCGGCACGAATGTGGCCGCGCCGTTGTCGATGACGATATGGTTGTTCTTTGGCTGTTGAAAAATGATTTCCATCAAGAAATCGAACCGACGCTGATCGATGTCGTCGCCATCCATGATGTTCAGTGGCTGAATGTTCAGTTCTTTGTAGCCAGAAAAAGTCGAGTTGACCGGATCGGTATCTACTCCCGACACTGGCAGTCCCTGGCCGTTCAGATATTGAAACAGAAGCGACGCTACCAGTGACTTGCCGACGCCGCCTTTACCCTGCAAAACAAAATGGATTGTGCTCATGGAGACTCCCAAGGGTGGTTTGCTCTTCTTTTTTTTAAATAATATTTTAAGAATAATTTTAAGGGCGAGGCTGGTGTTTCGTATCGAGCTGTTTTTACGCTGTTAGTTGCTGCTTGAAAACTTGCTCATTGCGACCGCTACGCCACGTCTTTTGCGACCGCTACGCCACGGTCTTTGCGACTGCTATGCCACGCCTTACGACCGCTACGCCACTCCTCGCCCTGTTTTTGCGACCGCTGTGCCACGTACTTTGCGACTGCTGTGCCACGGTTTTACGACTGCTACGCCACACCTTACGACCGCTACGCCACGGCTCCATATTTTCCGAGGCGCACCCTATGCGACCGCTACGCCACGGTTATTCCGGTTGTAAAACGACATGGACCTTGTCCTCCTTGTCAATTTCCCAAGATTCAATGATCCCGGCCTCAATAAGCTCTTTGAGAGATTCCTTTAATTTAGAGCGGAAATCTGACAAGCGGCCACATCTGGAACGACAGAGAGCTCGAAGGTTTTCGACCTTCACCGGATACAAAGCAGTGCTGCTGTACAATCCCTGCAGCCACTTAGAAAGGCTGAGTTTTAACTCGAGCCTTTGTTTCCATTTGAGTGATGTCCATCCAAAGTTGAACAACGAGCCGAGGTCAGCGTTAATTCGGAGAAAGAAGCGGTTTTTTGCAGGATCATGATAGAAATCATAGATCAGTGATCCCCCGTAAATACCTCCCAGTCTATTGAGGACAGTCTGTCTCAGATCATCGCCGAAGTGGATCTCAACTAGGCAGGCGCTCAGTCGTCGGATCGAATTGAGGAGCCAATCTTGGCCGGATTTCCCTGGTTGCTTGCCCAGTTCTTTCAAGAAACCTCGAACTGAAAACTCGACCAATCCATCCGGATGATTCTTTCCAGACCGTGCTGCCAGGTGAACTGCGTGGAGAAAGACGTCCAGGTCACCCTGGTCAAGCTCACCTCCGGTGAAAAAAACAGCAATGTTTCGAAACGAAACGATCTTTTTCTTCTCCAGGTGCGTATTCCGGACGAAAACGGCCAGCGTTCCGGCGGGAAAACGGCCACCATTCCGATGGGAAAACGGCCGGCGTTCCGATTGGAATGCGGCCGCCATTCCGGTGAAAACGGCCAGTACAAATTGAGAGTGTAGTCGCGGGGTAACTTCCACGAGGTATCTTGCCATCTTCAATTTCATTGAAGGAGGGCAAGATGCCAA
>Ga0074193_1001555_pt1 | contig 26763 bp, 25 predicted proteins | sample EPASupsiteHSE605_FD_64523 | JGI IMG/M metagenome (GOLD analysis project Ga0074193, IMG submission 64523) | Bioremediated contaminated groundwater from EPA Superfund site, New Mexico - Sample HSE6-05 | ecosystem: Environmental > Aquatic > Deep subsurface > Groundwater > Contaminated ... | reverse complement strand
CAAAGTAGAAAACTAGGTTGATTAATATTTTCTGAGCATTATTACAAAAGTGGCTCAGTTTTTTTCGAGCGTTAGTGGCTCAATATTTTATTAGCACAGTGGCTCAGTTTTTTATTGACGTTCGCAGGTTGATAAGGGATTTTTAGAAAAATATGAATATAATGGTCAGCAAGGCTATAAAATGACCTATAAGGGCATTTATCCTGATGATACAAGAGCTTTATATACTCATGAAATAAAGCTTGTATATGGAGAGTAAACTAATTGGGTAAAGGTAAAAAGACAGGCAAGATATTATTTTCCATTGCTGCGTTTGCAATAGGCGCTGGTAATCCTGCAATGTTCGGTTTAAAAGCAGGGCAGGCATTTGCTGCTGGTATGTATGGCATGTCTTTAGCAAGTCTTTTGCCGAATATTTGAATGAAAACTCAGATTTATTAATGGCAATACTAGCTAAAAATAAAGCAATGAACAGATAAAAAAAGGAGGGCGAAAGCCCTCCTTTTTATTTACATTTAGGAATGGAGTGATAAATACGAAAACAACCAATAAGCATCTAATCGGAATGAAAAATGAACAGAATATTTTAAAGATAACTTATGATCTTTATGGTGTTGAAAGTAACAAATTTACATACATTGTTTATGACAATAAAGACTGTAGGGATGCAGTAACCTTTGATATTGATAAAGAAAACAGTCCTCAAATTATATTTGATTCAAAAAAACAGTTAGATGGTTCAGACATTTTGCATAATGGTTTAAGTTTTGATGTAAAAGTAAATTCAGCCAAATATGATAGAGCTTGTTTTGAACTTTACGATAATAACGGCAATGGATATAGTTATAACAAACTTAAGGATACACATAGCATTATAATGGTAATGAACAATTCTAAGATAATATATACTTATCCTGCATCATTTATTGAAAACATAGTAAACAGGGTAAACATAAAAAATCTAAAATTGCCATATGATTTTTACAATAATGAAAGTTTGTATTTTGATGGCATAGAAAGCTATATAGGGAATAAAAAAGAGGGGAAAAAATTGTTTTTGATTAACCCAGATATATTACAAGCTGCATTAAGACAATATATAGCTTATGAGTGCAACAATAAAGACATGATCTGGTTTTATTTCAATATTAAACCTTATGAAATAAATGCTGGCATTGAGTTTAAAGAAGCATGAAAAAAAGAGAGCCTTTTTTTTGGCTCTCAATTCATATTAATTCATCTCGATTACTTGTTTCCATTCATCAATTACCAGCTTAGGAATGTTATAAACAACATATTCTGTTTGAATTGCTTTTGACGAAAAGAATGGTATTTGAATACTGAGTGTTTGAGTATTAGATATTTCAGAAAGCATTTCTTGTGTTACATGAAAGGATAATTTTGCTTTAACGGGGTTATTGTCGCTTTGTGTTTGGGTTTTAATAATTTTATTATTATCAAACTTAATTTTTGTATCTTCAGAAGTTAATATCCAGTATTTTTGAGAATCGTTTGTTTTAATAAACATATAATAGTCATTACCATAACTACTGATTTCTTTTTTAAACGCTATTTCTCTAGGCGCTGGTTCTGGTATTTCAATGTTTTTGCTATAAAAGCAACTAACTATTATTTTTGAATTATCAAAAGAATTATTATCTCTAATTATTTCTGCATAAGAGATATTACAGAACATAACTAATAATAAAGTTAACATAATTTTTTTCATATAAATCATTCCTTTCAAAGATATTTATATATGTTTTTAAATTCAGCTTAAACTTATACCTAATGTAAACCATTGTCAAGCCTTGCTCTAAAGCTATTCTGTATGAGCTATTAGATGGTTTTAGGCATATTTAATCATGGTCTGATAGTTTATACCTAGCTTGTAAATTTATGCCCAATATAACCCTTAAATGACCTGTTTTCAGACTGAAATGAGCCAATTTTGCGTATAAAATAAAAAATATAAAAGAATGTGATAAAATAAAAACAAAAAAAGAGAAAAGAGAAAAAATTAATGAATTTAAAGATCTGTGATATGGCGATGGCTGGAGGCAAGTCGACGGCCATTTTACATGAATTAAACAATAATCCGGCTGTAAGACACTTAATCATAGTGCCATATTTGGATGAAATAGATAGATTTGTTTTAAATACAAATTGTGTTGCGCCCGATGACAAAAAGGGAACTAAGAGTAAAGATATAAAAAAACTAATAGAAGAAGAACACACTAATATTGTTTGTGCTCATGCGCTATTTGAACTCTTTGATGATGATGTTCTAGTTGCTTTAAAGGATAGGCATTACAACATTATTACGGATGAGATACCTAATTTAATTGATATTGAGTTTCTAAAAGAAAATGAAAACAATGATATAAAATATTTGATTAAAGAAAGTAAAATATCAATTGATCCAGAAAACTATAATCAAATAAATTGGATAGCCAAAGAAGCAGCAAAGACGAGCACAGAAACATTTATATCTGACAAGTTGAAGTACAATGAAATATATTATTTAAAATTGAAAGATAAAACAGCTATTATCAGAATGATTAAATCTGAAATATTTTCTGTTTTTGACTCAGTTATGGTTTGCACATACAGATTTGATAATTCTATGCTTGATTATTACTGTCAACTTCACAAAATAGATATAGAAAATTACTATATAAGCCAATCAGACAATACGATAACCTTAAAATCTAATGATGGTGAATATACAATAAATGATAGGGTGTTTATAAAAGGAATTGAAAAATTTAATTATCCTAAAAGTGTTGATAGAATTGACATTGATTTTGCAGATAAGTTCATTGCTAAAATTGAAACTGAATATGATACATGGCTAGGTCATAATTACTATAAGAATAATATAAAGTCAACCAAAATAAACGGTGTTTATAAGTATGAATTAAATTCAGTGCTTAATAATATAAAAAAGTCAGCTAATAACTACGTTCAGGCAGTAAAAAGAAAAACAAGCAAAAAATCTGATAGTGTTATGTGGACATGTTTCGGATCAAAAGATAAAAACAAGCAAGAAGAAAATTATAAATATGCTATGGTTGGACAAGATTTACTAGTGAAAAATTTTATTCCTTGTAATACGGTTGCCAGTAATGATTACAGGGATTGTAATATTGTAGTTTGTTTATGTGGTGTATTCCTTAATCCTTATATATGTAATTTTTTCAATAATAATAATATTAAAGTTGATGAACGTTCGTATACGTTATCAATGTTTTTGCAACTTTTGTGGCGTTCTAATTTGAGAGTTGAAAATAGTACGGAAAAGGTATATGTGTACATTGCTAGTCCAGAGCTTAGAAAAATTTTCAAAGAGTGGTTAATCGATTTTTATACAGACGATATTATTTATAATGTGCTAAAACTAAAGTTTGACACAAAATAATGAATTTTGAACAAAATGGATTGTTCAATATGGTGTCACACTAAAAAAAGAGCAAGTAAACAAGCCACTCTAACAGGTGTCAAATTTACAAGGTCTTAAGAATAAATACTATAAATATTGTATTGTCAAATGACACTGCAATATGATTCTAAATTATCTGCTTCTGATATAAAAAAATATCATTGCAGCTAACAAGAATCATTTTACTCATTACGACTTTATTCGCCACACTAAGTATTACATATACTTTATCTTTTATATGTTTTTACATTACATGCTTTTCATGGCTCATAAAGTCTTTTATATTTTTATAAATCCGTAAGCTATGAGTATAAAACGAATAGCAAGGATTTGCTGTTTGAAAGCTATTTCAAGGTTTTACATATAATCTTTTCATGTTAAATATAAAACAATTTATTATAATAGCAATCTAATACCTCAACCTGGCTGAACAGCCTTGCAAACTAACGAACTAATACAGCCAGGTAAATCATTGCCATTCATTACATTCATGGCTAATAATTTAGCAAAACCTTGTATAACACGAAAAGAGTTAAAACCTTATTAACCACCAAAGGCATATAGTATTGTGTTTGATGGTTATTGAATTAATATCATACTGATTGTTATCGTGTTTTATATTATGTTTTATTATCATTGTGGTTAATACATTGTTTTATATCAAATAAGGCACTTTTTAGACATATATTTTCTTTACGTGATAGTTTATACCTATGATGAAATATTTTATGAAAAAACATGCTTAATAACCCATTATTCAGACTAAGAACACTATATTTTTGATATGTGTATTATACGTTTTTACATTATATATTTTGCATGTGTTTTATATGTGCTAGCTGACTAAGTTTAACTTAGGGTACGCTGAAATAACGTATCCTTTAATAATGATGAACGGTCTATGTTGAACATAGGGAGTCATTACTACCGATACCCTTAAAAACTCAATAACGTTTCGTTAACCAGTACCCTAATTCAGGGTACAGGTTCTAACTACACAAATATTACAAAGACTAAATATAAAAATGACGTCACTACTAATGACCCCATACTCCAATATATATATAGGGTAACGTTTCGTTTACCCATGTTGATGACGAAGATAAACTAAACTGTCAAAATAGCAGTTTTAAAAGTAACAGTTTGGACAAGTAAGAGTAATCGAGCAAGATGGTGAACCTTGGTTTATGCTCAATGATGTTTGTAAAGTGCTCGATATTAAGAATCCTAGTGATGCTAAAACTAGACTAAAGAAAGATGGGGTAGCTACTACCGAGGTCATCGACAATTTAGGTAGAACGCAGCAATCTAGTTTTATTAATGAGAGTAATTTGTATAAGTTGGTTTTTCAGAGCCGTAAGCCTGAAGCCGAAAGGTTTGTTGAGTGGGTAACACATGATGTTATTCCCAGTATACGCAAACATGGCGCTTATATTAAATGCTATTGACAGTAAATATATATAAATTTTGATTGTTTTTTAGTGGTTTAAATACAAAGAATATACTTTCGCGCTTTAATTAACTAAAGTAAATATAATATGTAATAATATAAAAGTTAGTAATTATAGGTAAGACATAAGTAAAGGTAAATGATTATTTTCATTAACAGACGATTACATACCATGCCAGAATGATATATTTAAAATTTGTCAGTAGAAATAATATCAAATTGTGCGTTTTCCTCTGTTAATGCTTCAAAAATTTCTCTTGCTTTGGTGTATGCTTCAGAATATGAATAACCATAATCATAAATTAAAATGTTTTCTATTTCAGATGGTGATAAGCCTTCAAACTGTTGTATATCAATATCCATTATTTCACCTGCTTTCTATATTCTTATTATATTATAAAACAATTCAACCATCTATAAAGGTGTACCTTTTAAGATATTTAAAATAGCCCTATATTGCTATCTTTAAATTTTATAAAAATAATTTAAAGACATATCTGTAAATGCATTGACTTTTAAAGACACAAAGGTTATTATTAATATATAGAAATTATCTTTAAAGGTGGCGTTTTATGATGGTAAATAAAAGGTTTGCTTATGTAAGAGTCAGCACTAAGGATCAACATATAGACAGACAAATGGATTCATTAAAGAAATATATTACTAGTGATAGAGATATATTTATTGATAAACAATCAGGTAAGGATTTTAATAGACCAATGTATCAAGCATTAAAGGCAGCACTTAGATCAGGTGATGAATTATATATACATTCTTTGGATAGATTAGGGAGAAACAAACAGGGCATTAAAGAAGAACTAGAATATTATCGTAAAGAAGGTATTATAATCAGATGCTTAGATATTCCAACTACCTTGATTGAGTTTGATAACTTTGGAGATTTTCAGCGTTCTATTATGGAAATGGTCAATAACATTTTAATTGAAGTGATAGGAACTATAGCAGAACAAGAACGTAAGACTATTAAAAAAAGACAAGCAGAAGGAATACAATCTGCTAAGTTAAAAGGCAAGCATTTAGGCAGACCTAAAGCACAGATAACCGATTTATTTATTAAAGCGTATGATGACTGGAAAGCAGGAAACATTACAGCAGTTGAAGCTATGAAAAGGAGTCAGACAACACGCTGCACGTTCTATAAATTAGCAAAACAGATTCAATCATAGTAAATTGTTATATAAATACATACTGTTTATTGCTTATACCTGCCCTTATAAGCTACATAGTAGGGTGGGTATGTTTTTCTAAACCTAAAGCAAGTACTTTATCATACTAAAGCGGAGTTAGATTTACAAACATTCTTTTGACATAAATTACATATTGACTATTTGGCTCTAATCGTTTAGAATATTACAGGTACAGCACAAGTCTTTTTACTGGTTTATAACTTTATATTGTGTTTAATATCACAAAAAACACATTATGTGTGTTTGATATTATACTCTTTAATGTATCGCACGGAGAGGTGGCCGAGTGGTTTAAGGCGCTAGTCTTGAAAACTAGTGATTCCGCAAGGAACCGTGGGTTCGAATCCCACCTTCTCCGCCATTTTTAAATATAGCTTGAAATGTTCAGTGAAATAAGCTATAATATCGCAGTAAGGCATTCGGAGTGGTACTCAAGTGGCTGAAGAGGACGGTTTGCTAAATCGTTAGGGGGGTTAAACCTCGCCTGGGTTCAAATCCCAGCCACTCCGCCATATCAAAAGTTGCGGCTGTTGACAGAAATGTTGACAGCCGTTTTTATTTATTTTACCTAATTGCTGATGCATATCTCATAAACGAAAACATTTGCTATGTGAAAACAATTAATAGCTTGCAGACAATCAGAATGAAAGCCATGTTCAATCTCGGATTGAACATGGCTTTCATTTTTTAGATTACAGAGGTGACGTATGCCAATTAAGTAAGAGATACTTCATATAAGCAGCAAACAAAAACAGAAGTTCTTCAAGAAATCTTCATAACTTCTTCAAAAGTGGTTGGTATTATATAAACAAACAAGGAGCAAGTCAAACAAAGTGATTGCATGTAACGAACATCTTAGTGACTTTAGTATAAGACCAAAAAGACAAAGGAGGGATATAAATGGGGTGCTGTAAGCAGTCTCAAGCCGATGGAAGACAGGCAGCTTGTCACGGTCAACAACAAAATAATCATAGCAATGTAAAACATATGCTAATGATGCTTGTCTGTTGTCTGGCACCGTTAGGCGCGATCTTGTTGTTGCAAATAAGCGGTTATGACGGTGTGGCCAATTATTTAGTATTTCTGTTATGCCCATTAATGCATCTATTCATGATGAAAGGAATGGGGCATAACAAACAAAATGAATCAAACGAAAATAATTCAAATAAATAAATTGAAATAGGAGTGGAAAATTATGAAAAACAAATTGTCTGGTTGGGTTGCAGGCGGATTACTTGCAGTGGCGGTATTTGGAGTGTCTTTAAGCAACAATAATGTCGCTAGCGCGGCACAGAGTGTACCTGCTAACATGAGCATGCAGCAAGAAAAGCCAATAAATTCTGATACAACAAAAGAACAAGAAATTCAAAAACCATGTTGTGAAGCAGAGGGCAAAACAGAAACTTCAGCAGCGGCTGGTATGATGCAAAGCGGGAAAATGAATCAAGATATGATGCAATCAGAAGAAATGCAAAAACAGTGTGGGGAAATGATGAAAGATGAAGATATGCAAAAAATGATGAAAGAAATGATGAAGGATGCCGAAATGCAAAAAATGATGAGGCAAATGATGGCAGCCGACCACTCTTTCAAAGAAATGATGCAGGATATGATTGATACTGCAAAAACAGATCCTGTTAAATCAGCAGCTACCGGACAGGATCATAATGCACACCATCAAAATTAGTTAGTTCAGAGTTTTGGTTTCAAAAATAACAATCTAGATTAGTTTTTAGTGTTGCCCAGCATTTTTTAATACTGGGCAACACCGCTATCAAGGCTTGTGAAAGAAGGTGTGGTATGTATCCAGTTTTATTTACGGTTGCAGGTGTGCAATTTCATACCTGGGGGATTTTTGTAACGCTGGGTATTCTTGCTGGCGTTTGGCTGACGATTCGACTTGCCAAGGGCAGTGAATTTTCGGCGGATAAGATTCAAGAATTTATCATATACGGTGTTGTTGTCGGCTTTTTAGGAGCTCGAGCATGGGAGGTTCTCTTTTCTTTAGGTGATTATGTTAATGAGCCTTGGCGAGCCTTCATGTTGTGGCAAGGCGGCCTCTCAATTCAAGGCGCAGTGGCAGCCAATGTGATCTTTTCCTGGTGGTTCTTTCACAGAGAAAAATTATCGTATCTCAAATTTGCTGATATAGCTGTACCGGGCTTGATTTTAGGGCAAGCTATCGGACGGATCGGTTGTTTTTTCAATGGTGACGCTTATGGAAAGCCAACTGATGATTGGTACGGGGTTATTTATAAATCTGGAACCTCTGCTTTTTCGGCCTGGGGTGCAACGCCGCTTGTGCCGGCAGAATTGATGGAGGCTGGGCTGGATATTGCCATTCTGGCAGTACTGCTTTTAGTATTTAAGAAACGTAAATTTGACGGGCAAGTGGGTTTGACTTATTTTGTTCTGTATTCATTAATACGCTTTGGGTTGGAGTTTTTGCGTACAGATAGTTTGATGGTCGGTAATTTTAAGGCGGCACAAATAACCGCACTGGCCACCGCTTTTATTGCTAGCTTTATATGGTTATGGAAAATGAACAAAGTGCGTTAATTTTTGTTAAAAATAGAGATGGATCAAAATGTATGGAGGGAATAATATGGAACAGCATGTAATGTGGGGCTACGGTTTATGGCCTGTAGTAGTCATTAATTCACTGATTTTTATCATCTTTGCCTTTAGTTTTGCTCGCCCCAGATCATTAACGGATTGGCGGGCATTTGGATCTTTTTCTGCATTTATCGTAGCACTGTTTACAGAGATGTATGGTTTTCCACTAACGATTTATTTATTGTCAGGGTGGCTTAGCAAGTATTATCCAGATAGCACCTTGTTTAGCCATGACTCTGGACATATTTGGTATACACTGCTTGGTATGAGTGGCGACCCACATCAAAGTCCCATCCATGATGTGAGCAACATACTGATCTTTGGTGGATTAGCTTTTTTGGCGTTTACCTGGAGATATCTCTATCAGGCACAACGTGAAAATCGTTTGGCTGTAAAGGGACCATACGCATTCGTACGGCATCCACAATACATTGCTTTTATTGCGGTCATGAGCGGCTTTTTGTTGCAGTGGCCGACCATACTTACTGTATTAATGTATCCGGTTTTAGTAGTGATGTATGTGCGGTTAGCACGGATGGAAGAGCGGGAATCCATCTCCTATTTTGGTGAGGAATACAAACAATATATGGCTGAGACACCTGGCTTTATTCCTTGGTCTCGCCCAAAAAAGAATAATGTATAATGCTATGGATGTTTTTTAACAAATTAAAAATAAAAGCAGGGAGGAAAAGAAATTGATTCAAACAGGTAAAAGAATAATGTTAGCGGCTTTGCTGGTAGCTTATGTAGCAGGTACGGTGGTTTCTGATACGAATGTTGTATTTGCTGCAGAACAGACTACCAGCCAGGAGCAGCAAACTCCAACAACGGCAGATCAGCAAAATAGTCAAAATGAGCATGCCGGACATCACGGTTAAATAATGGTTAGAAAAAGTGACACTTAGTTTTTGCTTGCTTTGAGCTTGCATAAGGTAAATGATAAAAATCCTGACAGAATTTTGTTTCAAACAATCATTTCTGTCGGGGTTTTTTATTTTGGGTAGTTAATATTTAGTGGTACAGGTGATACTTAAAACATCTTTGTTAACTGTGCGATTACAGTTTAAAATGCTGTGACATTTGTTAAGTGTATTTTATAGAGGGATTCCAATAACATAAGTTCTTCATTGTATCTTCAACACTTCTTCACAATGCTTCCGTATACTGGTGCTAATGAGATGTGAGGAGGTCGGAATAATGAACAAATTTGTATTGGGAATAGCCGCAGTACTGATTATGTTGGTGATTGCCATTATCTCCAGCTATAACAATTTAGTTTCTATGAATGAAAATGTAAACGGAAAATGGAGCCAAGTCGAGAATCAACTCCAGAGACGAGTAGACTTAATCCCCAACCTGGTCAATACAGTAAAAGGGTATGCGGCACATGAGCAGCAATCAATTCAGGCAATCGCTGACGCCAGGGCAAAGATGGCCAGCGCGCAAGGACCTGCAGCCAAAGGTGAAGCAAATAGTGAATTAAGCAATGCGCTTAGCCGTTTATTAGTTGTCGTTGAAAATTATCCAATATTGAAAGCTGATAAAAATTTCCGGGCTTTAATGGATGAATTATCCGGAACGGAAAACCGCTTAGCCGTAGCCCGCAAGGATTACAACGAAAGCGTGCAAAGCTATAATACAACAATTCGTTCTTTGCCGGCTGGTTTGTATGCCAGAATATTGGGTTTTGATTCAAAGGAGTATTTTAAAACCGATGAAATTGCAAAGCAGGTACCACAGGTAAAATTCTAACTGGCTGCAACGTTATAAAAGATGCACATAAGAATTTGCAATAGAGGGTTTTTCTTAATTGGGCATTGTTGTTAAAGATAATAAGGAGGGTTGATAAGAGTGATAAGAAAACGATTAACACAAAAAACGATAGTGCTGGCAATTGCTTTGGTCCTAGGCGTTGCTTCAACAAGTCTGGCGGCGGAAGGTCCAGAGATGTTGACGTTGCAACAGATCATTGATGCGGCGGTGAAGAACAACCCAGCTACGGTCGAAAGTCAGAAGCGGTGGGAAGAAAAGACGAGCCGCATTTCAATTGTGACTGCTCAGCCCAATCCAAAATTGGGTATTATGAAGGATGATATTCCGACAGGCAGCATTAATCCTGGGAAAGGAATGATGACAGAATTCAGCATCTCGCAAGAAATTATGAACCCGGCAAAAGTCAAAGCGATGGGGAAAATGGCTGAGAATGAAGCCAACATGATGAAAGCAGACTGGGATGCAAAACAAGTTGAACTCTATGTGCAGGCCAAACAGGCTTATTATGACTATATTTATGCCAGACAGGCGTTGGAGATTGGCAAAGAAAGTCAGCAGTTGATGGGGCAGCTTGTGCAGCTGGCTCAGGTCAATTATTCAACTGGAATGGTACCGTTGCAAGATACTCTAAAAATGCAGACGGAATTTTCGCAGATGACGGTTGATCTGTTAAGCATGGCATCCATGGAAGGAGTTGCAAAGGCAAAAATCAACAACATTATGGGGCGCAGCACTAATACCGGGTTTGAAACAAAAGAAGAGTTTGCGGCTCCGCCACCCGATTTTGATTTAGACAAACTGGTCAAAGAAGCATCTGACGGGAAGCCTTCAATAGTTGGGATGCAGTATCAAGCTGCTATGGCACAAAGTGGGATAGAATTGGCTAAAAAGCAGCAACTTCCTGATTTTGAAATCAGCCTTGGCTACAAAAAAAATAAAGAACCGATGTTGGAAGCGCAAGCGGACCCAATGGATCCAATGAATACAACATTCATGCTGGGGGACAGAAAGCCTACCTGGAAAATGGAAGTCATGGTTATGCTGCCTATTTGGCAAGGAAAAAATAAAGCGGAAATCAAAGCAGCGCAGGCGAATTATGCTGCTTCACAAGCAGCATTGCAAAATATGCGCAACATGTCTGAACTCGACATCCAAATGGCACTGACCGAAGCACAATCTACCTGGAGGCAGATAGGACTTTATCAAAACACTGTTATCCCACAGGCTGAGCAAACTTATCAAGCGGCCATTGTCGGCTATACCAATGGCAAAGTCGACATGATGACGGTTTTGGCAGACCTTAACACGTTGCATAACGCAAAACTAGGCCTTTACAAAGTGAAAACGGATTACGAAAAAGCGGCGGCCAATTTAGAAAAAGCTGTAGGAAAACCCTTGTTCAAAACTACCACGCAATCATAACGTATAAATTAAAAAAGGAGAGAGCAGCATGATTGAAATAATGCAGACTAAAAAGAAACTTATGATCGGCGTGATAGCGGGTGTTTTGACTGTCGGCGGCGCCGGGTATTACTACATAACTCAATATAAAAAACCAGCACCTGTAAACAGCAATACTCATCAAACAAATGTTCCCGTCATGGCCATGGGTGACGTTGTCACACTGGATGCTAAAGCTCGCCAATTATCAGGATTGCAAACAGCAAAGGTATCGATGAAACCGCTTACTAAGGCAATCAGGACCACTGGAAAGGTAGCGCTGAATGAAAGCGGCCGAACCTATATCACTTCGCGTGTGGAAGGCCGGGTGGACGAGTTGTATGTAACAGCTGACGGCGACTATATTGCTCCAGGACAGGCGATTGCAGCCTTATACAGTCCGACTTATCTCGCTGCGCAGGAAGAATACCTGTTGACGCTTGATAATGTACAGAAGCTGCAAAATGCCGGCAAGGATGTTGCACAGCTCAACAGCCGCTTGCGGGATGCTGCCAGGCGCAAACTTCAGTTACTCAATGTTTCTGATGATGACATTGCTCATCTTGAACATACGCGTAGCCCCAAGGAACTCATGATTCTTTATGCACCATTTGGCGGGACAGTATTAGAAAAACAAGTGTTACCGGGTGTGTATATTATGCCGGGAGATAAATTATATAGCTTATCTGATCTGTCTACTGTTTGGCTGGATATTGATGTCTATGAAAAAGATATCGCCGTAGTAATGCCGGGACAAGATGTAAGCGTAACAAGCGGCGCTTATCCGGGAGAAGCTTTCAATGGGCGGGTGACCTTCATTAAACCTATACTGGATGACGTAACGCGGACGGTTAAGGTGCGTGTCGAAATGCCGAATCCCGGCGGCAAGCTGAAACCTAATATGTTTGTTAATGCTAATATAAATATTCCACTGGCCGAAGGCCTTGTAATTCCTGAATCCAGCCTGATTGATACTGGCAGCCGCAAGGTCGTTTTTGTGGCACAAAAAGAAGATACGTTTGTTAAACGTGAGGTAACGATTGGACAGCAAGCAGACGGATACGCACAGGTGTTATCTGGCTTACAGCCAGGTGAAATAGTTGTTACAGCAGCAACTTTCCTGATTGATTCACAAACAAAACTAGGCAGTTTCGGCAGTCACGCAGGACATGGCGGCAGTAGTCCATCTTCCACAGAGCATGTAAATGGTGGTAGCCCTAATGCCAGTCCGGAAACATCTATGCCGGCACAGACACCTGCAGGTGGCCATAGCGGCCACGGCAGCTAGCTGGGAGGCGAGCTATGTTGAACAAACTGATTGAACTATCTTTGCACAATCGTGTAATTGTGCTTGTCTTTACTGTACTAATCCTTGTTTGGGGTGTTTTCACTGTTCGCAATACTCCTATTGATGCTTTCCCTGATCTAAGTGAAAATCAGGTATTGGTTTCCGCTGATTGGATGGGCAGAGGACCGCAGGAAATCCAGGACCAGGTTACTTATCCGTTGGAGACAGCCTTGAGGGGATTGCCGGATGTAAAGGAAGTAAGGTCTTCCTCTTCATTTGGAATGTCTCTTATTACAGTTATTTTTGAGGACGGCGTTGATCCATATTTCGCACGTCAGGTTGTTAATGAAAAAGTCCAGCAGGCGGTACCGCGTTTGCCGAGCGGTGTGCAGCCGTCATTAGGACCGGTAAGTACTCCGATGGGTCAGGTTTTCATGTATACGCTTGAAAGTGATCGACACAATTTAGCTGATTTGCGTACGGTCGAAGATTTTACCATTAAACCACAATTAAGTGCCGTACCCGGCGTAGCCGAAGTGGCTAGTATCGGCGGCTATGTCATGCAATACCAAATTAACCTTGATCCGCATCTTTTACAAAATTATCGGGTAACGTTCAACCAAGTGTTTAGTGCACTCGGTGGAAATAATGCCAATATCGGCGCCAAAGTAGTCGAACAAAATGGGCAGGAGTATATTATTCGTGGTTTGGGCCTTATTCAATCGGTTGAGGATATTAAAAATATCGTAGTTGCCCATAATAATAATGTGCCGATTTATATGAAAGATGTGGCCAATGTGACTCCTGGTCCGGATTTTAGGCGGGGAGTGTTGACTAAATCCGGCTATGAGGTGGCTGGCGGCATCGTTATACAGCGCATGGGCGAAAATACGCTTAATGTCATTGACCAGGTGAAAACCAAAATAAATGAGATTGAACCAACCTTGCCGGAGGGAATGCATATAGTTCCTTTTTATGACCAAACTGATTTGGTGAAAAAAGCAGTCAACACCTTAACTAGGGCTTTGGTAGAAGAATTCATTCTGGTTTCAATCATTGTCATGCTTTTTTTAGGAAATCTACGCTCCAGTCTGATTGTCACCAGCGCAATTCCTATTGGTATTTTAATCGCGCTGATTGCTATGAAAGGGATTCATTTGTCCGCTAACCTGATGTCTCTGGGCGGGATTGCAATTGGCATCGGCGTAATGACTGATGCGGCAATCGTAATGGTAGAAAATATTTTCCGCCATTTGGCAGAGAATCAAGGGCGACGCAGCATTGTCGCAGTGACGCTGGAGGCGGCCAAGGAAGTGGCAGCACCAATCTTCTTTTCTATCACAATCATTATCGTGACCTTTCTGCCAGTCTTTACCATGACCGGAACGGAAGGCAAAATGTATACGCCAATGGCCTGGGCCAAATCCTTTGCTATGAGCGGGTCATTACTTCTGGCTTTCACGATGGTTCCGGTTCTTTGTACTTTGCTGCTCAAAGGTAAAATACAGGAAAAAGACACCTGGCTGGTCGCCAAGATGCACCAGGCGTATTTGCCTTTTTTGCAAAAGGTGATAAAGTTCCGTAAGGTGACCATCGCAATTGCTTTAGCAGTAATGATCGGTGGTTTTTCGCTGGTGCCATTTATCGGCACAACTTTTATGCCTGCTTTGGATGAAGGTACCTTCCTGGTTATGCCGACAATGCTGCCAAGTGTTTCTTTAACGGAGGCTGTCGAGTCATCTAAAACGATGGACAAGGTCATTATGGAAATTCCCGAAGTTGATATGTCGGTGGGAAAGGTAGGCAGAGCAAATTCGGCCATGGATCCGGCGCCGATCAATATGATTGAAACAATTGTGACCTTAAAACCGAAAGATCAGTGGCGACCAGGCATGACGAAAGACAAGATCGAGCAGGAAATGATGACCAAGCTCGCCAATCTGCCCGGTCTCAATATGGCCTTTACCCAACCAATAGCTGGGCGGCTGGCCATGCTTACAACTGGCGTTCGTACTGAATTGGGGATAAAACTTTATGGTGAAGATCTCAATGTGCTGCAACAAAAAGCGTTTGAAATGGAAAAGGCATTGGGAACTGTGCCTGGAGTCAGCGATTTGCTGGCTGAGCGTGTTTTTGGCGCACCATATCTGGAAGTACAGGTCAATCGTGATAAAGCCGCACGGTACGGCCTGAACATAGCTGATGTAGAAGACGCAATTGAATTAGCGGTTGGCGGTAAGACAGCCACTACAACAATCGAAGGGCGTAAGCGCTTTGATATCATGGTACGCTACAACAGAGAAAACCGTGAAACTATAGACGCAATGCAAAATATCCTAATTCCTGTAACAAGCGGGACGGCTGCTATGCCAAGTGCTGGCGGTATGAACAGCGGCATGGGTAGTGGCATGGGCAAAAGTGCCAGCACTGCTAATGTTAAACCGGCAACCGGTGCCTATGTGCCGTTGGGGGAAGTTGCACAGTTCCAGGTTGTGGATGGACCATCCATGATTAGCAGTGAAAACGGCATCTACCGCATGATTGTACAGATGAATACCAGAGGACGTGACGTCGTCAGCTTTGTCGACGAAGCGAACAAAGTGATTAAGGAAAAGGTTGATTTGCCGCCAGGATATTCATTTAAATGGACTGGCCAGTATGAAAATCAACAACGTGCGAAAGACCGTCTGGCGGTTGTAGTGCCGGGTGTTATTCTGCTGACATTCTTTTTGCTGTACATGGCATTTAAGTCAGTGAGTGATGCTTTTCTTATACTGATGAACATCCCGTTCTCTTTGGTTGGCGGCATTGTTGCCATGTATGTTACTGGCACTTATTTCACGGTGGCAGCGGCAGTTGGTTTTATAGCTCTGTTTGGCATTGCGGTGCAAAATGGCGTTATCATGGTGACCTACATTAAGCATCTGCGGGATCATCGGACATTGGAAGAAGCGATTATAGAAGGAGCCTATACAAGACTGCGCCCGGTAATGATTACGGCGCTGGTGGCTAGTTTGGGATTATTTCCATTAATCTTTGCTACGGGAACCGGCGCGGAAGTCCAGCGCCCTATGGCGACGGTTGTAGTTGGCGGCTTGGTTACTTCCACGATACTCACGCTTGTCGTACTTCCTTGTATTTATCTTGTGTGGAATAGATGGCGTGAAAATAAGCAAATGCCGCAAAACGGCAATAGTGATTCCGGTGAATAATAGACCGGAATCACTAGGAAAAAATTACAAAATTTGGAGGAGCATTCACAATGAGAAAAGGTAAAGTTTTGCTTGTCGGACTGGCAATTGCCGGATTAACTATATTAGCAGCCGGTTGCGGTTCAACTGAAAAACAGGCGGCTAAGCCGCCTGCCACTCAGCAATCGGCAGCCGGACACGAAGGACATAGCATGACTATGCCTAAGGAAGACCCGATGCCGACGATGAAGGATATGGATAAGGCATTGCAGGATGTGGTAAAACAAGTCAAGGCTGGTCAGATGATGGACGCACAAAAGAGTGCGGCGCAACTTACAAGCACTGTGGAAAAAGTGATGCCGCATATGATGGATGCTGAACTAAAAGAAAAACTGCTCAAAACAGCAACAGACATTAAGGGTAGTGTCAACTCGGGTAAAACTGATCCTGGAGCCATAGAAGAGAAGGCTGGCGCTATGCAGACAATTATGAAACAAACTACCACGCATCTGCAAAGTATGAGTCATTCATAAAAGAAGGGTGGCGTGGCGAATGAAAAGGTGGCTATTAATTGCTGTTTTGATGGGCACAGTGTTGAATGGAGCAGCTGAAGTTCAGGCTGCTCCCTCCTCTGGCTACAACCAGTTCCTCCAATCGCTTGACGCCATTCAAACTAGTGCTGTCCTGCCAATCATGGATGAAACGCAAATTGCAGCTCAATTTGGTTCTCAGCCGAAAGCCCAGAATGCACAAATTCTAAGCGGAGCTCGTTCTATGCTTGGTCAAGCAGTCGTATGGGGCGGAGCTTCGCCGGCGCAAGGTTTTGATTGTTCTGGTTTAGTGCAGTATGTTTACCGTCAGGCTGGGATTAACTTGCCAAGAACGGCTGATTTACAATTTTTAGTTGGCCGTTCTGTGTCACTGACGGCTCTGTTGCCAGGTGATTTGGTTTATTTCACCACTTATGAGCCTGGTGCATCGCACGTGGGAATTTATATCGGTGGCGATAAGTTTATTCACACATCTTTTTCGCAAGGCATTGTAGCGATCGGGGACATGAATGACAGTTATTTTGTTCAACGTTACTATGGTGCTAAAAGGGTTCTGTAAATTTCATATGTTCTTCATAATTACTCGGTATGATAACGTGGAAAAGAACAAATCAGGTATTTTTTTCAAATCCCAGCCACTCCGCCATATCAAAAGACTAAGGTTCAGAGATTTTTCTCTGAACCTTTATTTTTTTGCCTCTAAGCCTATAGACAAATAAAAATATTAGAACTATAATACAATCGATAGATTAAAACAATTGTTTTAATCTATCGATTGTATTGCTTTGGAGGTGTGATTTCATGGATAATGTTACGCAAGACAAGCTATTCGCAGCAGCTATTCCTTTATTTGCTGAAAAGGGCTATGCAGCAGTTTCTATCAGGGAAATTGCCAAAGCGGCTGATGTTAATGTTTCTTCAATATCTTATTATTTTCGTGGCAAAGAGGGTTTATATCATGCCATAATTGAGAGCCATGTTGCGACAATCGCCAAGGCTGTTTTGTCAGCAGAAAGTCTGTCGCCTGAAGAAAGATTAAGAAATTATGCCAAAGCCATTAGTGAGGTCCACACAAAAAAACCTTATGTAGCACGTTTTATACAAAGTGAACTGGTCAATCCAACCAGCGCACTGGAGAAAATTCTGAAAAAACATCTCTTTTCATTTTACCGTTTTCTTAATAAGGCTATTCAGGATGGGATTGATACAGGCACCTTCAGAGCTGATTTGAACGTGCATCATGCTGCTTTATCTTTAGTTGGCATCATGAATTTTTACTTCATAGCCAAACCGCTTTTTCGTGATTTTCTGGATACTTCAGTTCAGGCTGATTGCGCTTACGCTGCGCAGGCTGTAAATATTTATCTTGAAGGCATAAGGAGAAAATAAAATGACTAACAAGCGCTTGATAATTATTGGAGTTATTTTAATCTGTCTGATTGGGGCTGCCTTATATAAGCTATATTACAAACCACAAAGCGGCATAACCGCGACAGGAACGATTGAAGTAACTTTGGCGGACGTTGTTCCGAAGGTCAATGGTTATATCAATGAGTTGAATATCGAGGTTGGCGACAGCGTGAAAGCGGGTCAACTAGTCGCACACATTAAACGACTGGATCTGGAAGCGCAGATCAAGGCTGACGAAGCAGCGCTGGCTAAAGCGAAATCCTTGCTTATTGACCTGGAAAAAGGATCACGATCACAAGAGATCGAACAGGCAACTGCTAATATAGGAGTCGCCCAGGCTCAATACATTAAAGCAAAGAATGATCTTGAGCGGTACAGCAAACTTTATCAGGACGGCGCAATTTCCGCTCAACAGCTTGATTTAGCGCAGTCGAGTTACAACGTAGCTTACAGCACCTTGGCTGGCTATCAGGCTAAAGAAAGCCTGTTGATCGAAGGTAACAGAATTGACCAGATTGATGCTCAGCGTGCTGAAGTGAAACGTTTGGAAGCAGTATTGGCATTGGATAAGTCAACACTGGTCGATACCGATATTGCCAGCCCCCTTAATGGCATTGTTTTGAGTAAGAACTATCAAAAGGGTGAATATGCTAGTGTTGGTTCAGCTATCGCAACTATTGGTGATCTGAATGACTGCTGGATCAAGGTCTATGTTTCTTCGGACCAGTTAGGTCTCATTAAATTCGGTCAGGCGGTTGATGTTAAGATTGACGCCTATCCCGAGCGGGTATTTTCAGGCACAATTAAAGAAATCAGCCAGAAAGCTGAGTTTACGCCCAGACAAAGCATTACGCAACGCGAAAGAGCGAATATGGTCTACTATGTGAAAGTCAAAATAGACAATTCAGAGGGCATTCTTAAACCGGGAATGCCTGCGGATGTGGTTATCAAATGATTACCATAGATAGGGTAACTAAGAAATTCAAGCAGGTTGTAGCCGTAAATAATGTTTCGCTTGAAGTTAATCAAGGTGAGATATTTGGTCTGGTAGGACCGGACGGTGCTGGTAAAACAACAATGATCAGGATGCTGACTGGCATTATGGAAGCTACTTCCGGCAGCATTAAAGTACTAGGCTCTTCAGATCCCGAACAAGTTAAAAGCAGATTTGGTTATGTGCCTCAGAAATTCAGCCTTTACGGCGATCTGACTGTCATGGAAAATATTCGTGTGATTGGCTCGCTTTACGGCGAGTCGAAAGAAAGTATAGCCGCTTTGGCTAGTGAAATTCTGGGCTTTACGAACCTCTTGCCTTTCAAAGATCGTCTGGCGGATAATCTATCCGGTGGCATGAAGCAAAAATTGGCTTTAGCTGCTGGCTTGATGCACAAACCAGAGATTTATTTTCTTGATGAACCTACGACAGGTGTTGATCCCGTTTCACGCAGGGAATTCTGGCAGATGCTTTATAAGTTAAACAAAGAGGGCACAACTATCTTTGTTTCAACTCCTTACATGGATGAAGCAGAGTTTTGCACACGGGTAGCTTTTATGCATAATGGCGTCATTACTACTTGTGATTCTCCTCAGGCACTGCGCAAGAAATACCCTTATAAAATTATTGAGCTTGCTACGCCGTCCAAAGACATTAAGAGGGTACTTGCTTCTCTACCTATCTTGGATATAAATGCTTTTGGCACCAAATATCACTTGGTCGTAGAAGATTATGAAACTGCTGTTGCTGGGGTCAGGGCTGCATTAGACAAAGCGGCTATACCAATCATATCTTTGAAACAAATCCAGCCTAATCTGGAAGATGTCTTTGTGCTGCTGTCAAAGGAGGTGGCCTGATTGCCTGCTTTGGAACTTAATAATCTTACACGTCGTTTTGGTGATTTTGTTGCGGTCAATAATGTTTCTCTGCAAATCAAACAGGGTGCCATTTATGGTTTTTTGGGCCCTAATGGTTCCGGCAAATCGACTACGATCAGGATGTTATGCGGGTTGTTGGAGCCAACTTCAGGAAGCGGCAAAGTATTGGGACTTGATATTGCTAAAGACAGTGAAGCATTGAAACAAAAAATCGGCTACATGTCGCAAAAATTCAGCCTTTACGATGACCTTTCCGTTATTGAAAACTTACGTTTTTATGCCGGTCTTTATAGTCTCTCATCAGAACAGATGAAAAAGCGCATTGGTGAAATGCTTGCACTGTCAGGTCTTGAGAAAAGACAGCAGGAATTGGTTGCTACTTTGTCCGGTGGCTGGAAGCAGCGCCTGGCTTTAGCTTGTTCCATCTTACATAATCCGCCTGTTCTATTCCTCGATGAACCGACAGGTGGCGTTGATCCTGTCTCCCGACGCATGTTCTGGGAGATTATCTATGATCTCTCTTTGCAGGGAACGACGGTGATGGTAACGACGCATTTTATGGATGAAGCGGAGCACTGCGATGAAATTGGCTTTATTTTCGAAGGCAATTTGATTGCGAGTGACACTCCTGATAATCTGAAAAAAATTATTCCGGGTACCTTGGTGGAAATACCTACGCCCAGCCCAATGGAACTTTTGGAAACCTTGGAAGAGAGCACAGTAGAATATCTCGATATCTATCCGGCGGGAGCCAGCGTGCACGTTCTGCTCAAGTCAGACGATGTTTCGCTCTTGGCTGGGTATGCTTACGAAATAATTTCACCTTCATTGGAAGATGTATTTGTTTATCTGGTCAAATCTTACCGAAGGGAGCTGGTATCATGAGGCGTCTCTGGGCGTTATTGGTTAAGGAATTTATTCAGATGCGGCGAGATCGTCTGACACTAGGCATGATGATAGGCCTGCCAATTATCCAACTTATTTTATTTGGCTTTGCCATTAACACGGAAGTCAAACATCTGCCGACAATCGTCTTCGATCAGTCACTTGGGCAGGATAGCCGTGACCTTTTGACCTCTTTGGAAGGTAGTCAATATTTTAATATACAATACGTAGCCACGAATTTTAATGAAGTTAATAATGCTGTGGATTCAGGTAAAGTTAAGGTAGGCATTATCATACCACCGGATTTTTCAGAAAGTCTGAAGCATGGGCGCACCGCCTCTGTCCAGATAATAGTTGATGCTTCTGATTCACTGGCAGCGTCTTCGGCAATAGGAGCAGCGCAGCTGGTTGGGCAGACAAAGTCGCAGCAGATACTGATGCAGAAGCTGCGCGGGTACTCAGGACATGAAATGGAACTTCCTTATGATATACGTATCAGACCCTGGTACAATCAGGATTTTGTATCAGCCTTTTATATGGTGCCAGGCATCATGGGTACGGTTCTGACGATGACGCTCGTTATGTTCACTTCGATGGCCATTGTGCGCGAGCGTGAACGTGGCACGCTTGAGCAATTGATTGTCACGCCGATGAAAACCTGGGAACTATTAATTGGTAAAATAATTCCATATATTTTTGTTGGTTATGTGCAGGTGACTGTGGCACTATTGGTGGGTATTTTTATGTTTGATCTGCCGGTGCGCGGCAGTCTGGCTCTTTTGTATTCGCTTACCTCGCTTTTTATCATTGCCTCGCTTGCCATGGGCGTACTTATCTCGGTTCTGGCCAAAACACAGATGCAGGCTATGCAAATGTCCTTCTTTATCATATTGCCCAGCATTCTATTGTCAGGCTTTATGTTTCCGCGGGAGGCGATGCCGGCGTTCTTCAGCGCGCTGGGTTATTTATTGCCGGTGACTTTTTATCTGCAGATCATGCGCGGCATTATTCTGAAAGGAATTGGCATTGATATGTTGTGGGGGCAGGTTTTTGCCCTTGTGGCATTTATCGCAATTGTTCTGACCATCAGTATCAAGAAATTCAACAAGAAAATAGCTTAGATATCGAGTGGCAGACCCAATAAGGGGTTGAAATATCATGTGCCAGAAGCCGTCCTATTAAGGAATTTCTTTTATAGTTGATTTTTGATTCAGAATTTTTTAAATATGTCCAATTTTCAAGTATTTATCCTGAAAAAAGTGGTATTATATAAGATAGGAATAAGGGGTAAAATCATATTATCATGGGGGATTTTATGATGAATTTTAGTGGTGACGACTCTGTAATAACGTATTTGCGTCAGCAAAAACTAATGTTGCTTGAATTGGTCCTGCTGATGCTATCCATTATGATTCTGGCTCTGGAAGGGGGCAATTATTACTACTATCAGCTTTACATGGCTATCCTGCTTGGTGTAATCGGGTTGCTGACATTATGGAAATTAATTCGGCAGTATTATATCGAGAAAGACCTTATCCAGCAGCGTCAAAAGTTCATTGCTAGGGAAGTTGCTGATGCGGCGCTGCACCAGCAAAATAAGTTGCTTGCGTTTTTGCACCAAACGGCTATGGACATCATGAGCCGTCAGGATGTTGTTAATTTATTAGAGACGATTGTGAAAAAAGCAGCGGAAATTACAGGTGCTTCTACAGGCAGCGTTCTTCTCTTTAATGAAGATCGAACGGAGCGTGTACGCGTTGTGGCAACGGGTCCAGCCACTCAAATGGTGGGATCGCGCAATCCGATTGATGAAGGGGCAGCTGGACAAGTTTGGACAACCGGTAAGTTGGTTTTAATTAACAATTATAAAAAATGGGAGCATCGTTCCTTTCCTGCGGCGGAAGTCGCGGAATCTGTTATTTATTTTCCGCTCAAAAGTGCAAAAGAGGTAGTTGGCGTTATAGGTCTTTGGCATACGGATGCTGGTCGCTGCTTTGGCGACCAAGATATTGAAATCATTGATCAGTTTGCTGGATTAGCTTCTATTGCATACGAAAATGCTTATTTGTATCGAGAGGCACAGCGTGAAATCAGCGAGCGGCGTTATACCGAGGGGCTATTGCAGTATCGAGGATTTCACGATGTTATGACCAGTTTATATAATCGGACTTATTTTGAAGAAGAAATGCAGCGCCTTGACAAGCGGAGTGAAGGAGCTGTTGGGTTGATCATGCTGGATGTTGATGGCTTGAAGTTAATCAACGACTCTTTAGGTCATGCGCGGGGAGATAATTTGTTAAAAAGTGCCGCCCAAATTCTTTTGGCGTGCTTTCCTGATAATGATGTTGTTTCACGTATAGGCGGTGATGAATTTGCCGTATTACTATCGCCTGCAGATACTGAAATTCTGGATCAAGCGTGTGAACGAATACGTACAAAGACCAGAGAATTCAACCAGTCGCAATCACAATTCCTAATCAGCCTTTCTGTTGGCTGTGCTTTAGCGGAAACGAATGCTATTTCCATGCGTGAATTGTATAAACAAGCCGACAATAATATGTACAGAGAAAAACTTCATCAACGAAAGAGCAGTCGCAGCACCATTGTCCAGACGGTTATGGAATTACTAAAAGCAAGAGACTACATTACTGAGGGGCACGGCGATCGGCTGCAAAAAATTGTTTTTGATTTGGGGAATTTTTTAGGACTCTCGTCGAGTACAATCTCAGACCTTCGTCTTTTTGCTCAATTTCATGATGTTGGCAAGGTTGGAATACCGGATCGTATTTTGTTAAAGGAAGGTCCGCTGAATTCAGAGGAAAAAATTGAAATGCAGCAGCATTCGGAAATTGGTTATCGTATTGCTCAATCAGCTCCTGAACTGCTGCCGATTGCTGATTGGGTTTTAAAACATCACGAATGGTGGAATGGCGGGGGCTATCCGCTGGCACTGTCTGGCGAGGAAATACCATTGGAATGCAGGATTTTGGCTATTGCCGATGCGTACGATGCCATGACAAGCGACCGTCCTTACCGTAAAGCGATGTCTCATGCTGCTGCCGTTAAGGAACTGCAAGCCTATGCCGGTAGGCAGTTTGACCCTAGCCTGGTCAATATTTTTGTTAACATTTACAGGGACCGTGCCTAGTGCAGCGTTGAACCTGGAAAGAATGTGTTTTGCACAATAAAGAGAGCGCGCAAAAAGGACTTTGGAATATATTCCAAAGTCCTTTTTGCTTTTAACTTCTAATCCTCCGTGCGTCACTGAGGAACCAAGAAGGCTCATCCAGACGGGGGAGCTGTCACGGAGTGACTGAGGGAGGGAAATTTATTAATTTCAACATAAATTTATAACATGTCGAAAAAAATAAAATAATTCGACACGTTGACAAAAATGTGATGAAAAGAATATAATGACCTTAGAAAATAGCTGGCAAATATGCCGATACGCAAGGTTTTAGTTGAGACAAAGGAGGAATTAGTGGTGGATGTTATGCAGCCGTACAATGAATTAACGCAAATCAGCGAGCTTTATACTCGCCCGACCGAAGAAATAACGGAGCTTGTTGAGAAGACGCGTGTTGCTTTGGCCTTGTTGGATTATGCGGTAGGGAAATTGCCGAGCAGTAATATCTTACTGGACAATATTGCTTTGCAGGAAGCCAAAAGCAGCAGCAAGATTGAGAATATTGTTACCACTAACGATGAATTGTATAGCGGACTTGCTTTGCAGGAAGTCAGGGGAGCGGTCAAAGAAGTAGTTGATTACAAGGAAGCGCTTTTCACCGGCTTTCAGGAATTAAGGCGCAAAGGCTTGCTAGCGCTTAGCGATATTGAGATTATTAATAAGGTAGTCAACAAAAAAGAACCTGGTGTCAGACATAATATGGCTGAATTTGCAGAAACGCTGACACGCATTGCCAATATCAAGGAAGATAGCACCAACGAAGTTCTTTATACACCGCCGCACGGCAAGGAACTTTTATTTAAGCTGCTGGTGGATATGCTGGAATTCATCTACGATGATGAACGCTACAATCTGCACCCCTTGATCAAGATTGCACTGGCGCACTATCAGTTCGAGAGCATTCATCCTTTTTATGATGGTAACGGCAGAACGGGCAGAATCTTGAACATTCTCTTTCTCTGCCAAAAGGAATATCTCAGACAGCCTGTTTTGTATGCCAGCGCGTATATTATCAAGAACAAAGACGAATATTACCGTCTGCTCAGAGAAACTCATCAGCACGAAGATTACAACAAAGTAATCGCCTATATGCTGAGCTCATTCTATAATACTGCACAGGAAACGCTGCAAAAAGTCGAGGCTATTGATTCCTTGTACAAACATTATGTTTCACAGGAATTTTTAGGGAAACTGCCGGGGAACAAAACAGTGATGGAGCAGGTCGTGACCCTGGCCTTTGAGAAGGTTTATCTCAGAATAAGCGATTTGGTTGATGCAGGAATTCACCGTCAGACTGCTTCTGCGCATTTGCATAATCTGGTGGAAAGCGGGCTTTTGACGGTCGAAACAGTGAAGCGTGAAAAGCTATTTAAAAACATGGAATTACTGAAACTTTTTGGAGGCAAAAATAATGAAGATAAGCACTGATATGACGAGTAAGGTAAATCTGGTGAAGGAAATCGCCAATCTTTTGCGTGGCCCTTATACCTCTGAAAAGTATGGCAATGTGATTATCCCGATGGCGATTATTCGTCGTTTTGATTGTATCCTGGAGAGTAAGAACAAGGAAATCAAAGACTTACTCACCCAAATGGAAGGTAAAAATTTTTCCGATGAATTTTTAGAAGACTTGGTTAGTAAAAAGTGCGGTGTGCCGTTTTTTAACCGTAAATGCATTTCACTGGAAAACTTGGTGGGCAACAGTGATAATATAGATGCCAATTTTCTGGAGTTTGTCAGTGCCTATTCTCCGGGTATCCAAAAGATTCTTGCGGGCTTAAAATTCAGGGAAGAAATTCTCTTTATGAGCAAGAAGAAACTCTTATTCCCGGTGGTAAAATCTTTTTCCGAGGTTGATTTTCATCCTGAAACCACTGATCCGCTGGCGATGGGCTATATTTTTGAAGAAATCATCCGCACTTACAAAGCCAACGCTGAGGCCGGTGATCATTATACGCCTCGTGAAGTAATAGAGCTGTGCGTTGACCTGATGATCAGCGAGAATACAGAAGAATTCAAAAAGCAAGGCAAGGTTTTGCGCGTTTACGACGGTTGCTGCGGTACCGGTGGTATGCTGACAGTACTCAAAAGGAAGATGCACGAACTTACAGACGGGCAGGCCACGGTAAGATTGTTCGGACAGGACAGTAACCCCGAGGCCTATGCCGTCTGCCGTGCGGAAATGCTGATGTTGGGCGAAGCTGCAGAAAACATCTACGAAGGTGATACTCTGACAGAAGACCGTCTGCCGCAGGAAAAGTTTGACCTGCTTTTGACTAACCCACCCTTCGGCGTGGAATGGAAGACGGCAAGAGCGGAGGTCCTGCAGGAAGCTAATGGTGAGAAACTGAACGAACCAAAGGGACAGAATAGGTTCTCTCATGGCTTGCCACGCATCAGCGACGGTCAGCTTTTGTTCTTGCAGAATTTACTGGCGAAAGCGGAAGACG
>Ga0074193_1001554_pt1 | contig 26797 bp, 20 predicted proteins | sample EPASupsiteHSE605_FD_64523 | JGI IMG/M metagenome (GOLD analysis project Ga0074193, IMG submission 64523) | Bioremediated contaminated groundwater from EPA Superfund site, New Mexico - Sample HSE6-05 | ecosystem: Environmental > Aquatic > Deep subsurface > Groundwater > Contaminated ... | reverse complement strand
CCTTTATAAAATATACTTTTATTCGCGTCCCTACCCGCAGGTTCCGTGAATAAAAGTATATTTTATAAAGGACTATCAGAATTCCGCGTTCCAGAGTTTGTCTCCCACATGGATTATAGACTTTATGGCTTTACCTGAAGTAGCTTCCACCATTTCCGGCCCTTCCATAATAGCTTTTCCAATTGCAAGAGGTTTTTGATGAGTCTCCTCTACTATAATTACGAGGTCTCCTTTTTTTATTTCTGGATCAGCCGCCACAACTCCAGGAGCCATGATATCCGCGCCGTTTGAAACAAAACGGATAGCCCCTTTGTCCACGGTTACAACACGCTTTTGAAGATTCATCTCAAGAGCTCCATGGACGGTAGGAAAAAGATGTCCTTCTATTTCAAAAAGCAAAGGCCTGCCGTCCACCAGAATAAGAGAGTATTCCTCAAGGGTAATCTTTTCCAGGGTTTTGTCTTCCAAATATGACAGTCCTTCGCCGAAAGTGGATACAAGGTCTTTTAACATTTTGTTCTTGATGTTTTTCCTTAGCTGAACTCTTGACTTTACTTTCAATTAATCACCGGATTTTCAAATGTTATATTTTATTTATAGCATAGGGCTTTTGTGCCTTTTAAAACTTATGTGGAGTTGTGGAGTTATCTGAAACAGAGGTCTGTCATATATATTTTCGCATTTATACTCAGAGTGTTCAGGAACTTCACTAGGTATTTTTACTCAAGTTTTACAAAGAACACTGAAAGCAGCGCAACCGCACTTCCGAAAAATAGAGTCTCATAACCTAAAGGTCCGAGGAAGAGACTCCCCATAACCGGGCCCAACCCGAGCCCTGCATAAATACCAGTATTAAAAAGTCCCATTACAAAGCCGCTTGAGCTAATTCTGGAAACAGCTGTAATCAGCCCTACAACCGCAGCTCCTCCTCCTGCTCCCATAAGGAAGAAAGCAAGTAAAGGCAGCTTTACCGAAAGGATAATACCTGCAACTGCAAAGATTATTCCTGTCCTTACTATGTTTTTATAATTGATGTTTGCTCTGCCTGCAATCAGGGAACTCAGCATTGCAGCCAGATAAGAAGCTGAAATTGCCAGCCCGAGTTCTGGTTTTGTCAGAAAGCCAGCACTGTAATCTGCATAGTTCGCGCTCAACAGCCCTGTGGTTCCATAAAGAAGTACTGAAATTGCCCAGATCTTTCCGAAACTGGTCTGAAACAGAGTTTTCCTGGCTTTTTGCAGGTAACTTTTTAATTCGGGAAGTAAAAGCGTTTCCTGCTGGTTTTTTATGGAAATTTCACTTCCTGAACGCTTAAAGTATTTCCCGTTACTATCAGGAGAAAGCAGTTCTCCGGCTTTCGAGAGGAGGAGAAGGCAGGAAAGCCCTGCAAGAATTGTGAAGCTGGTTATTGCAGTTTTAATTCCAAACCCTGCAAACATTCCTGAGAAGAAAACACCTGCAGCCAGCCCACCGTTTAGCAGGAAATTGAATTCCCCAAGGCTTTGCTGGCTGTCCTTCCATTCTGCAATTATGGAAAAAGCTGCAGGAAAAAAAGCCCCGCAACCCACTCCTTCCAGGAATCTGAAAACTCCAAGAATCAATGGGATGTCAGAAAATGCAATAACAAAACCCGATAAAGCAGTAAGAAGCATTCCGAATCTTATCACCTTCAGGTTTCCTATCCTGTCTGCCAGGATCCCAAGAGGTACAAGGGCAAGCAAAGCTCCAATAAAATACCCGGAGAACAGAAGGCTTGAGAAAACCCCAACATCTCCGCTATCTCCCCCAGCAAGTTCCGGAAGAACAGGAATTACTGCGTTTGAGAGTCCCTGAAGCGCAAAAACTGAAGAGTAAAGCGTTAACTTTTTGAGATTCATAAACTTTCCTATTATTATATGTACTCAGCAATATGCTAACTTTCTACTCGATCTTTATTTTTCCTGGTTTCTAAAACCGTTTACTCTTGAAAAATACTTTTATTTTGAGTGCTACTATCATTCTAAAAAGTAATTTTATTTTAAAAACGTCTACTATTTTTAAAACGTAATCTTAAACGTAATCTTGTTTCTAAAGACTCTTTCTGAATAGCTCAGGAAATTTCATAGAATAATTATCTTACGCAAGATCCTCTGCTATTCAATTAAAGGAAACTTATCGAACTAAAATCTGGTTAACATCCTACAAGATCTTTAATTCTTCAATATAATACCAACTGCAAGGATACACCCGTTTGCTATAAACAGTTTTTCAAAACTCACAAAATCTACAAAAAATCCTGCAATAATCGGAGAAAGAGAAAGCCCTGCATATATAGTCGTATTGAAAAGCCCCATTGCAAGACCTCTGTCAGCATTCATTCTGGCAACAGCGAGGGCAAAACCTACAGTTGCAACTCCTGATCCCCCACCAATACTTGAGAACCCCAGCAAGGGATATTTTATTGCAGAGAGAGCCCCAAAAGCCGAAAACCCCAGTCCAATTTTAATTAAGTTTTTTTCCTTTATTTTGAAACGTCCTCCAAGTAGAGAGGTAATCATTGCACAGACATAAAGACTGGAAATCGAGATACCAAGTTGAGCTTTTGTTATAGTACCCAGGCTGTAATCAGGATAGTAGGCTAGAAGCACTCCGATGGCTCCATTAAGCAGAAAAGAACTGAGCCAGAGCTCAAAATTGCGACGGTCGAGGAGCTTTTTAATTTCTCTGTAAGGCTTTCTGAAAAGGCCGGAGCTTTTTAATGCACCTGTTCTCTCTGAGCGTTCAAGATTAGCCAGTTTTCTGGACCTGGAAAACATGTACGTGGTCAAAAAGAAAGTAAGAACTGTAAAAACCAGGATTGCTCCTTTCAGGTAGGTATCTGCCAGCAACCCTGAGAGAAAGGCTCCTGTCGCCAGGCCGGCATTGAAAAGAAAAGTCAGCTCTCCTAAATAGCGCCCTGGATTGTTGAGTTTGGATAATATGGCAAAGGCAGCAGGGAGAAAGGCTCCGCAGGCAGAACCTTCTATAAGCCTTGCAATCAAAAGAATCCAGAGGTTTTCGGAAAATAGAATTATCAACCCTGAGATTACTGTAAGAACGATACCTAGTGCTATGAATTTAAAATTTCCAAACCTATCCGCAAGAATCCCAAAAGGTAGCATTGTTCCCAGAGCTCCGAGGAAGTAGGCGGAAAACAGCAGGCTTAAGGAGAAACCTCCAGAGGAGTTATTACTTAGGTCCGCAAGCTCCGGAAGGATAGGGATAACAGCATTTGAGAGCCCCATTATGGTAAAAGCTGCTCCGTAAATCAAAAGCCTGTGAAGGTTCATAGCACTAAAAACCCTTAACCAAGTATTATAGTTTCTTGTCTTCGGTTTCTTATCCGAAACAGCTTTCGAAAAAAACTCCTTACAGGCTAAAATGCCCTGAGCAAACTTTTAAAGGGTCTTGCAACCCTTCGCAGGATTTTTATCCATTGGATAGTTATATCGCATATAAGAAGATCAAATGTGGATGCTAAGCCCTAGTTGACAATAGAATACAACATAATTATTATAATAAAAGAGATAGAATGCATAGGTATTTATATAATTAGTTTGAATAGGGGTAATGTGAGTAATGTGAGCGGGAAACTTTTTTCACATACCATACCCCCCACTCCCCATATGACCCCCCACTCCCCAACCCGCTCACACTACTTCTACTTATCAATCTAAAAGATATCAATTGAATTTTTTTTCTTACTTTTTAGCTTATTAGTCCGTCATTTCTTTAGAATGATCAAAATATTTTCTCACTTTTTAGCTTATTAGTCCACTACTTTTAGTTCACTATTTCTTAGTCCATTATTTCTTAGTTTACTATTTCTTAGTCCATTATTTCTTAATTCACTATTTCTTAGTCCATTACTTCTTAGTTCATTATTTCTTAGTCCACTACTTCTTAGTTCACTACTTCTTTAAAATAACCCAGATTCGTATATAAATTAAGGAATTGCTATTAACTTTTCAGAATCTGCAGTTCCTTTTTCCTATACTGAAAAGAAAAAAGATAGAAGTACTCTCTCGAAAATAGTATTTGTTTTTACTGTAAAAAGTTAAAAATAAGATTTGCTGCTTCGTGATGTCACTATTCAGGAAAAGCCTCACAACATTTAATGTTGTAAGGCTTTACCACATTCCTGGTTAGCAGCTATCCTTAATTATTCTTTTATCGGAATTCTCATTCTGTAGAATGAACGCCAGACAAAGACCAGACCAATCACCAGGAATACGCCACCTGCATAGGGAGCGATATTTCGGAAGGACTCGGAAATAGCGATCTCCATAGCTAACAGGCCAAATAGCGTGGTAAACTTGATGATTGGGTTGAGGGCAACCGAGGAAGTATCTTTAAAAGGATCGCCTACAGTATCGCCCACCACAGTGGCTTCATGTAAATCGGTGCCTTTTTCCTGCAGATCTACTTCCACTACTTTTTTGGCATTGTCCCAGCATCCTCCGGCATTTGCCATGAACACGGCCTGGAACAGTCCGAATACTGCAATGGAAATAAGATAGGAAACAAAAAGCGCCACAGAATCATTTCCGGCTACTGGAGCAGAGAGACAGGAAAATGCCAGGGTAAAGGAAAATATGACGATAAATATATTGAACATGCCCTGCTGTGCATACTGGGTGCATATCTTTACCACTTCTTTTGATTTCTCCGTGGATGCCTTCTGGCTGGCGTTTTCATCCAGCTGGATGTTTTCCTTGATGTATTCAACCGCCCTGTAGGCTCCGGTAGTTACGGCCTGGATTGATGCCCCGGTAAACCAGTAAATTACACAGCCGCCTGCTAATAATCCGAAGATTGTATAGGGATTGAGCAGGGTCAGGATTTCTTCAGGTTGTACTCCAAGAACATCTTTAATAACAAGAACCAAGGAGAAGATCATCGTTGTGGCACCGACAACAGCTGTACCTATTAAAACCGGTTTGGCTGTAGCCTTAAAAGTATTTCCTGCTCCATCGTTGGCTTCCAAATAATGTTTGGCTTTATCGAAATCGGGTTTGAAGTTGAATTCTTTCTTGATCTGATCCTTTACTTTGGGAATGGTCTCTATAAGTGACAGCTCGTAAATGGATTGGGCGTTGTCCGTTACCGGCCCATAACTGTCAACTGCTATGGTAACAGGGCCCATGCCCAGCATCCCGAAGGCTACCAGGCCGAATGCAAATATGGAGGGATAAATCATTATCTCGCTCAAGCCATACCCGCTGGCATAATAGGCAGCGAACATCAGCAAGAAGAAGACCATACCGATCCAGAATGAGCTGAAGTTACCTGCAACCAGTCCGGAAAGGATGTTAAGAGACGGGCCACCTTCTCGGGAAGCTTTGACAACTTCAGCTACGTGTTTGGAATTCGGGCTGGTAAAGATTTTGGTAAATTCGGGAATTAAAGCCGCTCCCAGGGTACCGCAGCTTATTATTACTGAGAGTACCAGCCAGAGATTCTCCAACTCGGCAGGCACTCCGGAGTTAGGTCCCAAGATGTAATAGCTTACGGCAAAGGTTCCAACTATAGAAAAAATAGAGGTAATCCATATTAGACTGGTCAGAGGCTGTTCAAAATCAAAATCATCTTTGCCGCCGAATCTTGCCTGGCTGAGTGCCCTGTTGATGTAGAAAGAGGCTACGGAGGTAATGATCATGAGTATACGCATGACAAAGATCCAGGTAAGCAGGATGCCGGTCAGGTCAGGCTGTACAGCCAGAACTATGAAGGAAACGAGAGCGACTCCGGTTACACCATAAGTTTCGAATCCGTCTGCTGTCGGCCCTACGCTGTCACCTGCATTATCTCCGGTGCAGTCGGCAATAACACCGGGATTACGCGGATCATCTTCCTTTATTCCAAAAACTATTTTCATCAGGTCGGAGCCAATATCGGCGATCTTGGTGAATATCCCGCCTGCAATACGTAAGGCGCTGGCTCCTAGAGATTCTCCGATTGCAAAGCCTATAAAGCTTGATCCGGCCAGTTCTCTAGGAACAAACAGCAGTATAATTAACATCATTATTAGCTCAACGCAGACCAGAAGCACGCCTATGCTCATCCCAGCGTCAAGAGCAATATTTAATAGTTTCAGGGGTTTTTTCTCCAGTGAAACAAATGCGGTTCTGCTGTTAGCCAGGGTATTCATACGAATTCCGTACCAGGCAACAGTGTAAGAACCCAGTATCCCTAAAATGGTCCAGGCCAGGATGAGCAATACTCCGCTCAGAGGCATTTTCTGAAGGAAGCCGAAGTAAAAGGCTATACACAGGCCGATAAAAACAAATAATATACACAGCAGTTTACCCTGCTGGATAAGATAGGTTTTACAGGTCTCGTAAATTATGTCGGCCACGTCCAGCATGGATTGATGGGCCCTGATTTTTTTCACCTTCATAAACTGGTAAAGACCAAAAAGCATACCTAATACACAGACTACGATACCCCAGAGCAGCAAATTGTTTTGCTCCTGGCTTAAATTTGGAATTTTAAGAGTCGCCTCACTGGCAGCTGCTATTGCCGGTGTTAGCGACATTAAGGCCAGGCAAAAAAGGCTTTCTAGTGTTGCCTTGACCACCTTATTTTTGGTTATAATCTCCATTTAGCCGATCACTTCTCTCATCACATTTTTGACAGATAAATTGGTTAAAGGTTAATTTCAACGAAAGTGTAAGCGATTATCTTTACGGTTTTGTGAACTTTGTGGGAATTTAGGGTCTTTTAAATGCGTTGCACCTATATCTGCCCTTCTCCAGTATACCTTAAAATCCAAAGTGTTATTTCTATTCTAGTAGATGACTTAGACTGAAATTTCAGGCTTTTTTTGATTCTTGTATTATGAGTCAGAGTGCATATCTGCACTACTACAATGCAACTCACGACAAGGCCTTCAAAAATAAGTCTTAAGTCTATTATTTGATCTGCATTATTACTGATGCGCCTCATAATGGAATTACCCAAAGGGAAAGGGCTGTACAAGGTAATTCACGACGTACTCTTTGTCGCAAAGAGTATGAGTATGCACATCAAAGGAATTATAGTAGTGATAGGTAGTCATGATAGCAAAGTCAGCTCTAAAACTAACTTATAAACGTTCATGAGTCCTGAATCTATCATTTAATCCGGCTCGCAATTTTCTGATAATAAATTGTGAAGTAAACTGAATTTGAATTATTAAAGCCTGATTTTGACAAAAGCGTAATCAGTTGCTTTTATATAAGTATTTTTACCTTTGTCTGAGCGAGGATTTTTAAATTATTATAATAATTTAAAAATTTTCCTGATTGTATATTTCCAATCTGAGATCCAAACAAGACACAAATATATAACATGTTAGTTAGACAATTTAAAGAAATGGAACTGCGGTAATAGGAGTTTGCTGGGAGATAAGCCCTCGGTATTCTACAGTTTAACGGGATCGTTTCACGGTTTTTCATTTAAATTCCGATCTACGTTTTGTCAGTTAAGTTACTACATATATAAAGATATCGACAAACTTCTGATAGAAAAAAGCAGTTCTATTTGTAAATTGCATTTTCTAAATATTTATATACCTATTAAGCAAGGTAATAAGTTTCCGGGTTCCTATACAAAACCATGAAAACAAAATTTTTTATCAGGTCGTTTGATTGATCGTTTTCGAGCAGCCCTGTTGAAGTAGTAATTCCTCGTCCTGTATACCCTGCACCTGGTTCAGTCCCTTCAGATTACGCATACTTTATGTCGCCAGAGCCCGGGTACAAGGCAGTCTCAAGGTGAACTCCTTCACCTCCTTCATTTCTCAATGTATAAGGTACAGTCTTCAGGTTCAGATCACCAAGCAGCATTCTGATGGAATCTGCTTGCTGGTCGCGACCTACAAGCAAAATTTTATTATCCACGGTCGAAAGGGCTGCAGTAAGATTTTGAGTGGTAGTGGATATTCCGATTTTACCTTTTCTATAGATTGCGGTCTGTTTCATTTTTTTACCTTGGTTCTTATTTATCTCCATTTTGAAAATTAGGAAACCGGTAACCGTTGTACCATGTAATAGTATTTATAATTTCCCAATATTTGGAGTTTATATTATTTTTTGATAATTTTTAATTAATATGATTAAAGAAAGCCTTTATACTATGTCCTTTTTCAACAATATTGATAAAAAAGAAAAATGTAACTTTTAAAAGTAGTTCCGAAACTCGACCTCGCTTCTTCAAACATAGTATTAGGAATAATTAAGCGAGTTTTAGACTTTGAAAATTAAAAAATCGGAATAACAAAAAGTTGAAAGAAAAAATTACAAAAGTTGAAAGGAAAAAATTACTATCCATATTTTTTCGGTCAAACTACAAAATAGACAGGCAAAAGTTAAACAGGTCAGGAGAGGTCAGTTAACTCCCCTTACCTGCAGTAGCTGGAACTCAATCTCATCCGGGACTGTAGCCAGGAATATAAAAGTATTGTACCCAAGTTTCTGAACTTCTTTAATTGCATTTGCCTGAACTTCACTCAAATCCCTTGTATCGCTTACAATGCAGAAAGATTTCCGGTTTCCTGTATTTACAAGGAAATTAAAAGCACTTCCATGTGTGTTCAAGAACATAACAAAATTTTTAAGTTCTTCCCAGGTACTGCACATGTGAATGTACTTAGATCCCATGTTTTCCACGTACCAGTCCCTGCTTACGTAAGAGTAGGAAGCATACTGTTCATTCAGCTCATCAAAAGCTTTGAGGATTTTGTTAATATCTTTCCTCAAATTTACCCATTTCCAGCTCTGTGTTGTAAAATAACGGGCTGCCACTATTTCAAAAATTGCCTGTTTATCTTCATCTTCGAGTCTCATTCTTTCACTTCTTTGTTTTGTTTGTGCTTTTGCACTCAGAACGCATCGTCCTGAGCATAACTTCGGTTAAACTGCAAGGAAAGTTCTGCTTTTTCCAGTTCCCTTCCCAAATATGCGGCATGATCCAGACGAGAGACAAATTTCAGTTCAAGCAGTGTATCCATAACCTCTCTGGCGTTTTTTCCCACAACTGAGGTATTCTCGTGTTCAGCTACAATAAACCCGCCTTTTCCACTTGTTCTGTCAGCTACTGTACGGATGCGGATAGGACCTGCAGGATCTATACGCCAACCTTTTGAAGACCTGGCTTGAATAGCATTTTCTGGAAGTGGAGACTCCGGTCTCCTGCGCTTTTCTTTAATGCAAAGGAGATCAAGCCCGAGGTCTTTTGGTGAACTTTCTCTTATACCGGAAAGCATCATCATCTCAGAAGCCCTTTTCAGCTCCGCAATCGAACCCTGTGCCTTGTCACTGAACTCGGGGGTGAAAAGTATGCTTGCTCCGACCTCTACACCTATTCCACAAAGTACGGCATTAACTCCTATGGTATCCACATCCATAAGCTCAGTGACATTGCCAACACCTAAGAACAATGGAATTTCAGGGTACATTCTGTGAAACTCATGAAAACGTACAATGGATTCGGTTATATTATGACCCACTGGATCAAGCACAGGATCGGCTATAATTTTCTCAATTCCAAGCCTGCGAGCAACTTCGACATTTCTTATAAGACTTTCCAGACTTCTTTCCTCATCAGGAATTATAACGGCTGCAATTCCTGCCCTGGCAATGATCGGACCTGCTGTCTCAAGATTCGTACTGTTGAGACTCAGGACAAGGTCTGCTCCTGCTTTTACTCCTTCTCTAATCAATTCGGAGTCAAGGGTATCTATGCTTACCGGAGTATTCGTAACAGTCTTTGCAAAGGATACAGCTCTTTTAGCCTGCTCCGGAAGGGTATTAAGGGTAGCTCCAAGATCGATTACATCTGCTCCCCGAGCGATGAAAGCTTCGATTTTTGCCTGGAGTGCAGGAGGGTCCATTTCCAAAGCCCCCACAATTTCTCCCATAACCTTCATGCGAGCCTTTCCTCCGAGTTTTACACCTCTGAGCGTAAAAGGAGAGGAAGCTTCTTCTTCGTTTTTCTTTATTAACTCAAGAGCTATCTCTTTTCGAACGTCAGTAAGGAGTTCACATGCAGGGATTTTGTCGGAAAATTCAACTTTTCCGATAAAGGAGAGCACAAAGCCAAGATCATAAGCGTGCTTTGGTCCAAGCCGGATTTTACACCCCAATACGTCGGAAGCTTCTGAAAAATCTCCTGCTACAAGCCCTGGAAGCAGAATAAGGTCATACACTTTCGAAAGCTTAGCTTCCTGAAATGTTTTAATTAGTTTTTTAGGAGTGATGAAGGCAGCAATATCAATATTGGCTACGAGGACATCGACTTTTTCCCCGATTGCTTTCCTGACGGTACTTTCCGCAAGCCGCCCTGTTGCAATCAAAATTTTCATGTTTTTTAGATAGAAGCACTAATAAAAAAGAGTATCTGTTTAAAACTCATCGGTAAAAAAAGTGTAAAGAGTGAAAAGCCCTAATTTTTTAATTTTAAGAATCAGGACTTTTACCTGGGCCCGATTTAATTTATAAAATCAATGATTGAATCGTCATGTTTCTTTCTAAGGGACCCTGAAGAAGTCCTTAATCTGTCTGCCGTTACTCTTCCGAACCTTCTTTCCTTTATGGAGTCAGCATCGGTTCTGGATTCCAGAATTCCGGCTTCTGCCTGAGGGCCCAGGATCTGGGCAGACTGCACACCTGTCATTATGGCCATTACCCTGACCTTACCTTCATAGTCTTCCCTGATCCTTGCACCCCAGATGACATTTGCACTTGGAGAAAGTTCATAGGTAAGCATTGATGCTATCTCTTCGGCTTCCTTAAGGCTCAGGTCAGGCCCACCGGTTACATGGACAAGACTTCCGGTTGCTCCCTTGTAATCAACGTCAAGCAGAGGGTGATTTAGAGCAGTACGCACCACTTCAGTGCTCTTATCCTGATTTTTTGACTCGCCTACAAGCATAACTGCAACCCCGCCACAACTCATGATAGTCCTGATATCGGCGTAGTCAAGATTTATTAGGGAGGGCACTGTGATGGTCTCTGTAATTCCCTTTACGGTCTCGGCAATTAGCTGGTCCATTACGGAAAAAGCCTGATCTATAGGAAGATTTGGCACATAATTAAGCAGCCTGTTATTATCAAGGACAATTACGGTATCGGCTGCCCTGCGCAGATCTTCAAGACCTTCTTCGGCTTTGAAAATCCTGGCTCTTTCAACTCTAAAGGGACTTGAAACCATTCCTACAACAATTGCTCCCTGCTCTTTTGCTACTTCGGCAACTACAGGGGCAACTCCCGTACCGGTACCTCCACCTAATCCTGCAGTGATGAAAACCAGGTCAACATCCTTTAACACTTCTTCAAGTGTGCCCCTTGCAAGTTCTGCAGCTTTCTTTCCTGTCTCGGGGTAACCGCCTGCTCCCAATCCCCGAGTGAGAGTTTTTCCCACAAGGATCTTCTTGTCAGCTCTTACATTGTCAAGGTGCTGCTTGTCGGTATTAATACAAACCGTTTCTGCACCTTCGATTCCCATGTTATATAGACGGTTTACAGTGTTGTTTCCGGCACCGCCACATCCAACAATCATGATTCGGGGCTGTCCGAAATCTTCAAAATCATTATCAGAGGAAGAATTCTTCCGATATTCTTTCTCTTTTTCACTGAATTTCATTGCTTCCTGTACAAATGACTGCACTTCTATCCCCTCGACTGGATTTGTGTCTGATTCTTACATTTGACTCCCCACCCGTTACATCGGGGGTCACATATCTTTCAATACTCTGAGTGGAGTTATGCGATAACTTTCAAAGTCTATTAAAGTTTTTCATCCGTCATCTTTAATAAGTTGGCACTCTGCCGAACTTAAACATTTCGGACTTATTTAAATGGTATTCTTAAATTGTTTATCAAGTTTAAATATGTCACCCATAACTCTCATATACTCACTCTTTTACTACCTTTAGCATTAAATTCTCAAAGATGAAGGGTGAGGGACTGCCAAAATGTTTATATATAGTAACATGACTTATTATAGAAAGTTTTATTGTCCCACAGCAAAACTCTCCTGATTACCCAAGTCAGGGCAATTTTCACATCTTCTTTTCTTATTCTTTTATGCCATGCTTGATTTCAGGGACTAACACTACAATCCTGCCATTGGTTTTTGATAAAACATTCTACTAGATTGTTGCAATTAAATTGGACTGTTTATATTATTACTTTTAACTAGAATTACCTCTTAAAAACTGTTTCGGTATTGTTCCAGAATTTGGGAGCTCTTGCTTGATTTTTCAATTAATGCTTTTTAAAATAATATAAATATTTCTATATTTATAGTCACCAGGTTTTCTCCTAAACTTTATTTGTATAGAAAACTTTGAATCAATTTATTTAGTGTATATTTTGGGAAGTACTTTAAAAATATAAATCTATTAAATTAATTTTAGTAAACTATAATTCAGTTAACTCTATTCGGAATTTCAGGGAAAATTTTAAAGCTTCAAAGCCATTTTCACCTTAATCCCCAGGAATCTCAGTTAACTTAACCCAGGAATTTTAATTTCCCAATCACCAAGCTTGTAATTTTGGAGTCAAAACCGTGTTAAAGGCATTAATTTTCGATATGGATGGCGTTCTCGTGGACTCTATGCCCTTCCATGCAGCGGCCTGGAAAAAAGCTTTCCTTGATATGGGTATGGAAATCCAGGACAAGGATGTTTATGCAATTGAAGGCTCAAATCCCAAAAACGGACTTCCCTTGCTTATTCAAAAAGCCAGAAAAGAACCAGAAGCATATGATTTCGAAACAATCACCTCAATCTACAGGAAAGAATTCAAACGGATCTTTGAGCTGAAAGCTTTCGATGGAATGAAAGAGTGCCTTGAAGTTCTTAAAGGGCGTTTCCTGCTCTCAGTAGTCTCGGGCTCTGACCATCTTATAGTTCACGAGATTATTGACCAGCTTTTCCCCGGTATATTTGATATTGTAGTTACAGGAGACGATATTAAGAACCCAAAGCCCCATCCTGATCCTTTTATTAAAGCTGTCGAACTCCTGAATGTGCAGCCTGAAGAATGTATTGTAATAGAAAATGCCATTCTGGGTGTAGAAGCTGCAAAAAAAGCCGAAATTTACTGTATAGGAGTTCCCACATATCTGGAGCCTTCACAACTTGACAGAGCAGACCTTGTGGTAGGAGATCACAGACAGTTAATACAACATCTTCTAAGTATTGAACCGGATCACGGGTTCAAGGCATGAAAAAGTTTAGTAATTTCTTCAAAAAAGAACTGGACCCCTAATGGGGTCACAGTAACCTTACGGTTTCAAGGTTTGTAAGTGCCCGCGTCTCAATCTTCAGTTTCTTGTAAACCGAACTTGCCAGGTCAACACAGGCCTTTTCATCTCCATGCTCGGTAAATACCCTTTCCGGACGAGGCTGCATTCTCTTGATGTAGTCCATAAGCTGCCTCCTATCGGAGTGGCCTGAGAAACCATCAACTACCTGGACTTCCATGTTTAACTTGAGGATCTCAGTGCCTCCGCCCTTTCCTGCCATAGGGATTTCTTTCCATCCTTTCTGGATTCTGCGTCCGATTGTTCCATCGGCCTGGTACCCTACAAACACCAGAGAATTGCGTGGGTCATCGGCAAAGGCTTTGAAATATTCCATAACCGGCCCTCCATTCATCATGCCCGAGGTCGCGAGAATAACACAGGGGTGCGGGCTCTGAATTATCTTCTGGCGCATGTCGTGAGAATCAACAGGCTTGAAGCATTCGGACAGGAAGGGGTTCTGGCCTTTCTGGAAGATCAGTTTTCTCAGATCGTTGTTCAAGTATTCGGGATGTGTAGCATGAATTGCCGTTGCTTCCCAGATCATTCCATCCAGATAGACCGGAACTTCAGGAATCAACCCTTTTCTTATAGACTCTTCAAGCACTATCATAACTTCCTGGCTTCGACCTACTGCAAAAGCCGGGATGATGCAAATTCCTCCCCTTTCTACAGTGTTCTTAACTACCATCTGCAGGTGTCTCTCGGCGTCCTTAAGTGAGGGCTGGAAAGCATTAGAATTCCCATAAGTAGCTTCACTTATAACAGTTTCAACTCTTGGGAACTTATTGACAGCAGGATCAAAAAGCCGTGTCTTCTCATATTTGTAGTCTCCCGTAAAGACGACGTTATGGAGGCCGTCTCCAATATGGAAGTGAGAAATAGCCGATCCCAGAATATGCCCTGCATTATGGAAAGTCAATTTGATATCAGGAGCAATATCCGTTACTTCCTCGTAGTCCAGAGGAATTGTGTGCTTGAGAGTTTTTGCTACCATGCCTGACTCGTAGGGAATCTTCTTCCCTTCTTTTGCTGCCACATCGATGTAGTCCAGCTGGAGCAGCACCATCAAGTCCCGCGTTGGAGGCGTACAGTAGACAGGCCCTTCATACCCGTATTTGAAAAGCAAAGGAACAAGCCCCTGATGGTCCAGGTGGGCGTGAGTAACTATCACGGCATCGATCTGATTTAAGGGAAAAACTTCAGGAACATACAGGTAAGGAGTCATGTTTTCGTCCGACCCAACATTGACTCCGCAGTCAATAAGAATTCTGGACTCAGGAGTCGAGAGCAGGAAACAACTTCGCCCCACTTCTTTACATCCCCCAAGAGATGTAACCCTTACCCACTGGTCTTTAGAGGTACACTCCTTGTGAATCTTCCTCCCCACCGATTTAAGGATCTCTTTTCTTTCCTTAAGGTTGGTTCTCATAAATTCCCTAACATTCTTAACCGTACGGGATTTGATAGGGGGAGTCCTCACAACCTTTGGTATCCAGCCAATCTGCTTTGTGATTTCACGGAGGGTAGCTCCATGCTTTCCTATCACAAGACCAGGCTTTTCAGCTTCAATAATTACTTCTCCGGAATCTGGATCAAAATAATAGCTTGAGATTACGGATTCTTTTGGAACAACTTCTTCGATTATAGAAATAGAGTCTTCAGGAGTTGCAAGCACCCTGGGATCAGGGCGCATGGCAATCCGCGTTCTGAGTTCTTTTGCGAGGTTGCGAATAATGTTCCCATCGTCTGCAAATTTTCGGGGCTCTTCGGTATATAGCACAAGCTGAGGCCCTTCAAATTCCACATCGGTAATTGTAACTCCCGCGGGTAGATTTTTCTCAATTTTGTGTTTGAGGTCTAATAGCACATCTTCAATAGGCATCAAGAATCTTCCTTTTTGTCAAAAAATGAAAAAGTATATGATATTGGAAAAAATAATAGATTGAAAAAGATGTTAGTTTAGTGTTAAAATAAAAAACCAACAGTTTAAGTTATTTAGATAGTGAAGTTCTTATGGATTTTACTTCTTCAGGGTCCAGTCTTCTGAACGCCTCCTTAGTAATCACCACTACATCAATGTTTTCTCCGGATGCTGAATCCCTTTTAGTCGCATTGTGGATTGCCCGGATAGCAAGGTCAAGGCCTTCTTTTACAGTCATGTCTTCCCTGTACTGATCTTCAAGTACTCCGTATGCCATGGGAGAACCGGAACCCGTAGCTGAGATCCTTGTCTCTTCAATGCTTCCTCCAAGAGCGTCAAGTGAGTAGATTCCAGGCCCGTTTTTGTCAACTCCTCCTATAAGAAGCTGAACCATCATGGGATAGTAACGGTTGGCATTTAAGAAGTTTGACATTAAAGTTGCAATACCTTTTATTGTCATCGACTCATTTCTGCGCATCTTGTAGAGCTGTGATTCCACATTTACGAGCCGCACAAGTTGCTGGGCATCCCCTACCGAACCGGCAGTGGTCATTGCTACAAGGTCGTCGATCTGATAAACCTTCTTTGCAGTTTTACTTGCGATGAAATTCCCCATTGTGGCTCTCTGTTCACTTGCGAGCACGATACCATCGGTACAAACTACTCCTACGGTAGTTGTGCCCTTTAGATATTTGTCATTATCCATAAACATACCCTCATAATAAGTTAAAAATGAGAAAATGTCGCTAAAAAAAATGTTTTAGTGAGGTAAGTATTTTTAACTTAAATAGCAGGATTTAGCACTTCATTATCTCATTATTAATATCGCTATATATAAGTTTTCCTTCTCTTTTTTATTGAACGCGTCTAAATTTAAATTCGAAAGAAGATTTGGCAAAACAATTTTATCTCTTTTCGTTTACAGGAGATTCAAAAATCCTGATATCCCGAAAATAAAAATTTAAAGAAAAAGTCTCTCGACCTCCTCAGCAAGTTTGTTTACTCTCTGAATCACATTTTCAGGTACTTCATGCTTACGCATGAGCTCAGTTCTCTCAGCTATAGTAATCCTGCTCGTTCCCTTAACAAGATTATCGGCATGGGCAACTATTTTTTCCTCAAGGCTTCGTGGGAAATAATCATCTGCAGGAAGCCCTAAACCTCTTGCCTCTTCTTTAGAGATTCCTGCTCCAATATGTCTTTTTATTATTTCGGAAATCTCAGGATCGATTCCCTTGACCGTGGCTAGCCTATACCCTTCTATCGCATGAGCGATTTTATGAGTTTTACACCTCCCTAAATCGTGAAGAAGAGCTCCAACTTCCACCAGTTCCAGGTTTACATTATGCCCTGATGCTTTTGCTTTATTTGCAATCTCAACTGCGAGTGATGCGACTTCCTTACAGTGTTCTATCACATTTGAAGCGCATCCGGTTTCTTCAAGCAGCTTTATTGCTTCGACTCGGGTAGTCAAGACAGATCACTTATACTGAACTGAGAGCATCTACACGCTTTTTCAGGACATCAATAAAATGGGAGTTATCGTAAAAAACCAGGTCTTCTCCACACATGGGGCAGAGAAACTCGGTTTCCGTAGCTTCGTCAAAAAGAAGGCGAACACAACCCTGAGGGCACATATAGAAAACATTGTTTTCTTCGAACTCAAGGCGAGTCTTCAGGTTGCGGAGCAGTTTTTTCTTCTCCTTCATAAGCTGATGCTCTATGTTAGAAAAATCCAGGCGCCAGAGGTATGTTAACCACCCACTGTTAGAATCTCTTTCCCTACGACATATTGCAAATTTGTTTTCGTTTAATATGAAGAGAGTTCTCCTTACGGTATTCAACAGAACTTCGGTCTTTGCCGCAATTTCTTCATCCGTAACCTCGCCTTCAGGCATTCTTTCAATCATTTGTAGCCCTTCTTCCCCTACAAGGCTAAGGAGGTATCCTCTAATTACCTTGTCATTTATATCAACCAATACGTTCACCTCGCAAATGCCAGTATGAATTGGACATACCAGTATTAAAATTTACATTCCCCTTTTTGGAAACATTTCCTGAAAATATTTCTTACCAGAAATATTGAACTTTTTTAACCTTCAATTTTGTATATTCTAGGCAAATCTCAGGTACCTTCACTTTTTGTATGGTTTTCAATAAAAGCCCTTATCCTGTTTGCCCCTTTTTCAAGCGATAGAACTGCCTCTTCCCTGGCAGAGGTACGCGCAAAAAGGGAAGTAAGAGGCCCATCAGGCTCTACAACAGTTCCCTGGGAGGGAACGTCAGCGCCTTTTTCCCTCAGAATGAGCTCCATGAGTTTTTGATCTATAAAAAGTTCTCGATCCGAGTAGATTATCCCTCGCGCAGCAAAACCTTTAGCTTTGGGTTTCTCAGGGAGTTCTCCTCTAAAGCAGCCGGCATGAGCTTCAAAAAGGTTGATGTTCATCGCCATCTCGACAGTGTCAAGACTTCCCTGGAACCTCGGGTTTATTTCAAGTACTACAGGGCCTTTTTTTGAAGCCAGAAAATCCACTCCGTTTGAGCCCAGAAGCCTGAACTCAAGCATAAGTTCTTCAGCAAGGGCTTCCATTTCATCAGCTTGATCGGTTCTGAAAGGGGTTATATTTCCGCAATAAACAAAGGGCAGCCGTGAAAGCCAGGGTATTCCTATAAGCTGTTCATTAACAGCTACTGACAGAGCTTCGTTCTTTGTAGAAAGCAAGGAAACACTTGAAGGTATTCCTTCCAGAAACTCCTGAATAACAACAGTTTCTTCCTTAAGCTCTGGATTCAGCCCGTGTAATTCCTCAAGGATAGCTAAAAGCTCCTGTTTACTCCTGGCAATTCGGTTGAAGACTCCTCCTCCACCTGAAACTGGCTTAATCATAACCGGGTATTCTATTGCATCCAGTTCTTCCGGAGAATAGCAGCGTGGATGAGGGATTCCAAGAGCTTCAAGCTTTTTAGAGAGATAAAGTTTGTCTGAGGCCTTCTGCATTGCATCCGGACTGCTGGCAAGTACAGGGCAAGAAAAATCTTTATGGTTAAGCATTTCAAGTCCCGAACCCGGGACAAGTGCATCAAATTCAAGTCCAAACTCAGCCATCTGAGCCTTTATCCTGGAAGTCTTAAGCTGGTGCAGTTCCTGTATGGTTCTACACTCAAGAAACATCGATGCATAGGCGCATTCCCGCAGGTCAAAATCACAGAAAGCGTCTATAGAACAGACCGTATAGCCAGCCCGGCTTGCAGAGCAGACAATGTTTCGGGTGTCAAATCCGATTATAAGGATATTCTGCATGTTTCCTCTTTCCGGACCATTCATTTCGTCTGCGGAATCTCGGAGTGCGACAGCGCAAAGATTCCATATGGGGTCTTCAGAACAGGAATTTCACTTCCTGATTCTGCATTGAACGACATAGGTTTCTTTATGGCTACCGTCTCATAAGTTTCAGGGTCAAGCACCAGAATTGCGTTGTCTTCAATTGAGACCAGCACTGTTAAAACCGCATTCCCCATATTGCCTATTTTCTCTGCTCCTTTTAATTCTTCAGGAGTTGAGATAAATCTTGAGCCGTCCTCAAGGGAGGTTCCGTTAACTTTTTTTCCTGAGCTTTTGATATGAATAATCTTTCCTCTAAACCTTATCACATCCCCAGGCCTGAATTCTGGAAGACGCACAGAGAAGGTAACTCTGTAAATATTTTTGCCATCTTTCATTCCCACAAGGGTAGGGGATTCGGAAAAGTTGCCTCCAAGCTCGGAAGTGATTAAACGGCAGACCTGCCTGCTGGCATTCATAGAACCCATGTAAAGGTCTATCCCTTCCTTTTGCTCCACTACCTCACTTATAAACGCAAGCCGGTCACCTTTCTTTCTCATGCTGTCCATAGATTCCCTGGCGATGACCATACAGCGTTTTTTCTCTTCTTCGGTAGGAAACCTGCCTGCTGCCCTGATCTGGATAATCGCTTCAAAGTACCCTCCAGACTCTCTGCTGCACATATCGCAAGCTGTCCGCTGAATCCTGACCTCAGTCTCAGCTTCTGCATGCACCGGCTCTTCCCTTACAACCGCATCGACTTCGGCTTTCACACGATATATATAAGGCGTAATCTCTCTGGGTTCAAGATAAACTTCCACGTCCCCGGCTTCGTTGTGGATAAAAAGGGCATCCTCTACGGCCTTTAGCATCACATCTTCAATGTTACCAATATCTTCCCACCGGCTTCTATGGAAGTATGCTCCGCAAGCTGAACATATCCTTACATGGAGTACATGGGGCAATTCAATCAGTTTGAAGGTCTCAAAAAAGCAGTCCTTGCAAACTGAATCAAAAAGCCTGTAGCATTCTTTGCCGCATCTAGGGCATGTGATAAAATTCATCTTTAATCCTTACTTATAATCTTCTTGGAATAGCAATAGTCGTCTTTTTGAAATAGTAATAATAGTCTTGGAATGTAACAATCTTCCTGAACAATAGTCTTCCTTGAAGAATGATTTTTGAATTCTCAGGAAGAGAAATTTACAATATAATTTAATCAATTGACCTAAACTTAAGCAATTGACCTAAACTTAAGCAATTGACCTGTTAAATCTGCTCATGCTATTTAAAAATAGCTGGATTGCAAATTCCCTTTAATTTTTATTATCCCCAACTTCTAGAATATAAAACCAGCAGAAAATACATGCTATTTATTAAATGAACAGTTTTAACAAGTTTTGATTTAAGAATTCGTTTTAAGACTTAAGAATTTGTTTTAAATAATTATTAAATGAGCTTGTTTTAAACGAATTTGTATTAAATGAACATAAAATACATAGTTCAATTATATATATAAAGTTATAGATCATATATATGTTTTGTGGATTACTCTCATCCTCAAGAGCCAGAGGAAAACGATTATTTAAGAACTCTGTAGAAGAAGACTGGAAGCTCAACTTAAAAAAGAAAGTTCCGTGTCAAAATGACACGAACTTATGTTTTTAATTCGCATTCGGACTTATTTCTTCGGAGGCCAGTTCTTTTCCATAAAGCCAGGGAGCCTTCCCGAATCCATTGGACCCACAAGAACCTTTGTACCGAGCTTGTCCTCAAGGTCACCCTGCAAACGGGCAGCAAGACCAGGAGTAATCACAGTATTGTGGTTAACATCCTTCTTGAGGTCAAAGCCAGACTTCTCAAAGGCATCCTTTACTTTGTCAGCAGTCAGCTGACCACCGGCAACTGCAGCTTCGACACCGATACCATCGGTGTTAACTGCAAGCAGCCAGCAGTTGATGCCGTTTGAGGCAAGGTCGCTCTCGACTGTATAGTAAGTAAGAGCAAAGTTTGTTGTGAAGAGAACTGGAGAGTTCTCGTCCGGAGTTCCTACCTTGTACATCTTAGAGTCCACAGCAACAGGAGACCTGGGGTCGGTGTAGATTGTCTCGGCAAGGTGCACTTCAGGCATGGTGGCGTATGGATCCATGCTGTGGAGAAGCATAACGTCTCCGTACCTGATGGTAAAGATAGAGGCAAGAACTGTTTCCCAGTAGGAGGCACTGACAGGGTCAGAAATTCCAGACATCCAGGCAGTAAGCGGCATAGCCATGATTGGATATGCGATCTCGGTGTCGCCCATAATGCCTGCTCTCCGGATCTTAAGGAAGTTGGTAAAGGTATCTTTCAGACCTTTGCCACTTGGATAAGTTCCGGGGTCGAGAACAATGTCCTTAATACCAGCTTCTGCAAAGGTTTTCGCGAGGCTCTTAAGCGCATCAAGGTCGTTGAAAGCTGAGACTACGACAGGAACCTTATATTCAAGAGCCAGTTCTCCTACTTCCTTCCAATTGTCTTTGTTTGCAGCATAAAGAAGAGGGTTCTTGTCCTTTGCAACCTCAAGTCCTGCCTTCAGGACTGCAGGGTTAAAGGAACAGAGAATAACTGGAAGTTCCGTGTTTTCGATAACTTTCTTGACAGCAGATGCAAACTTGGCAGGGTCATTGGATGCAGCTCTTATTGCCACACCGTCAAGGAGCAAGTTGCGTCCAACGTAGAACTTTTTGTAGTCAGTAATTTTCTTAACTCTTTCAACAAGCGCAGATTCTTCCATTGTATCAGTAACATCGAAAAACATCTTTGTCTTGTTGAAGAAGGTCAGCTTGTGACGGTAAAGTACATCGTCGCCACCAATCTTGGCTACTCTGTCGCCTACACCTATTGCAACTTCACGAATTTCCGGGGCAAGGAGCTTGTCAAGCTCTGCGAGTTTCTTTGCAAACTTCTTCTCCTTAATAAGGGGAGGACAGTCTGTTGTCTTTCCGGATCTGTCGATCAGCTTGGAGGCAAATGCCATACAGGTAGGCTCACCACATTCTCCACAGTTGGTCTGAGGAAGGTATTTGTAAGCTTCTAATGGGCTGTTTATTTTCATGTTTTACACCCCCGATCCGATCCAGTTAGCAAGGTCAATAGGCTCTGCCTCAATTGTACCGAAAAGGGTCTGAGTTATGTGCTTCAGGACAGCAACCGAAGTTGGGTGCATCATCATGAAGAGGTCGTTCCCTGCAATGGCAAGAGAGAGACCTGTAACGATTTCCCAGATAGGTCCTCTGTACTCTCTGGGACCCCAATCCGAGTCTTCCTTAAGTGGGGAGCTAACCATCCAGGATTCACGGGCACCCCATGCATTGGTAGTACCTGAAGACATTGGGAAGGTCAGTTCCTCATCACCCATAAGGGCTGCAAGGCGGATACGTTCCATGTTGGTGTAAGCATAGTCAAGACCATACCCAAGAGCTGCAGTTGTCGGGTCCATAATGATCCTGTCTCTGGGTACATTGCACTGCTTCATAAGCTTCCTGTTTAATTCCTTCTGGGCATTCATGTCCAGCTGAGTCCAGGAGAGTACGTCATGGTCATGTTTTAATGCGGCTTCTGCAATTGCAGCATAGTCCAGGTTCAGACTGGCAGATGCAAGCAGACAGCGTTCGCCTTCGGCAACTTCTGCGGCTTTTGCAAGAACCAGTGGGTCTTTCTGTGGGTTACCGGAACCGCCTATTGCGATTGGCACGTCTACAGCCTGAAGAACCTCTTCAACGGTCTTGGCTGCATCTTTGGGCGAGGTGTCCTTGACGAGAGGGTCGGTTGAAATAAGGTGGATTGTGATCATGTCGGCGTTGAACTTTTCAACGTTCTTCTTTGCCCATTCTCCGGGGCTGTCCATGACCTCATCGTAGTTCTCCTTGACAGCTTTTGCAAGACCGATTCTCATATCGAATACGTCAATGGTAACCTGGTTCCTGTTGGGCATGGGAGCATCAGGGAAGAAAGGAAGGGCTTTTTCGCCACCAACCACCACTCTCTTACCACGGCTTCCGCCGTCTGCAGAGGTGTTGCCTATTGGGACTTCCTGAATCTGAGTTGCCCATTCTGCAATGTTTGCAACATCGAACTTGGCAGGAATGAGATCCTTAAATTTAGGGGCTGCAAGAGCAGGGGAAATTCCAGGAGCAGCTGAGGGGGCACCAGCGGCAGGGGCACCAAAGCCTACAGGGACACCGAATATACCGGCAAGTCTTGCGAAGTGCTGTGCAAGTACTGCATTTTCCTGTCCGAGGATAGCAGCAAGCATCGGGTCAAAGCCGCCTCCAAGTCCATCGAGTTCAATCTCAATGTCCCCTTCTATAGTTACACCTTCAAGGGAGAGTATGTCTACATCCTTGAACATGTCTGTCATTTCTGATAACTTAGCTTTCTTTGCCATGTAAACCTCACCTTTTCCGTAAGTTTTCCGTTTTGATGAGTGACTGTATGAATATAATACAGATTTTAATTCCAGGTTCTTCCCTTATATGGAAAGAAGAATTCGGGCAGAAATAAGTCCTGCTCCATATTTAACGTGATTTTGAATTATTGTTTCAAGCCCTTAAAACTGGAAAGGGGATCCGTATCTCGGCACAGCTTTCTGCAATTTTTCCACAATTTTTCTGCAATTTTTCCGCAATTTTTCTGTATTACAGGTTCAAAAGAAAACGGGATTAGAATCCCAGTTCTTTTACAATACTTTCAATTTCTACTGCAGCAACCGAGTCATCCGAGATTTCGAACAGAGGTATGCCTTTTATATCCATTTCCTCGATTTTAGGGTCGAGAGGAATCATACCTATCATGTTAAGTTTAAGATCCTCTGCCAGTTTGACAAGCTTTTCACGGTTAGCATCCGTAACCTTGTTTGCAATAACGTGAATTCTACCAACGTTTGAGTCCAGTTCATCCACAAGTTCATGAATTCTTTCAGCAGTCCTGAACCCCCTGCGAGAAGCGTCTGTTACGACAATAAGGTCATCGATATCCCGGATAATCTTCCGGCTGAAATGTTCAAGACCGGCCTCTGCATCAATGATAACAACATCGTAATTCACGATCAGTTTATCCATGATGCCCCTGAGGAGGTTGTTTACATAACAGTAACAGCCTGAACCTTCGGGACGGCCCATGACCAGCAGGTCGTATCCGGGCATTTCCTCGATGATCTCATAAACCTTGCTTTTAAGTACCGACTCTTTATTCATATCGGGATTGTCAGGCCTTGGTTTGGTGATCTCAGCCTGTAAATACTCCTTTGCATCCCCGATTGTTTTTACGTCCTCACAGCCAAGGGTTTCAGGCAGGTTAGTGTCTGCATCCGCATCAACTGCAAGCAGAAACTTACCCTTTTTGGAAAGGGAGCGGATCAGAAGAGCCGCTACCGCTGTTTTACCAGTCCCACCTTTTCCCGTTATTGCAATTACTTTTGTCACAGAATACCCCATTGGATTGTTTTTCGTTGCAGACGATTAAGTATCGTCACCCAACTGCGTTTATTCCTTCTTCTCGCTGACGATCATTTTGTCGATGGAGATCTTTGCATTCTTGAAGGTGATCTTTATTCCACCGGCTTTACCAGCAGACATCATTGGCATTGAAGCCATTGCAGGCATCTGGAAACCGGCTGCAGGCATCATCATCGGAGCAGCGGCAACAGCTGTTTCTTCGGCTTCTTCTTCCTCTTCTTCCTCTTCTTCCGCAGCTGCCCAGGTAGCAACGACAGGGTGGTTCTTTTCCTGCAGGAAAGCTTTCAGGGACTCAATGTCAGTTGCATCATTCTCAGTTGCGATCTTATCTTTGAGGTCTTCAGGAATGGTTTCGGCAATCTTTTCCTTGAGCATGGACGGGAGCCAGACAACTCTGTTCCAGCCACCATCAGCCTGGATGAACTTGGGGGAATAGAAATAGGCAACACCGATACCCAGGAAACCTACGATCTGTTTTCCGCCTCCTGTCTGGCCAGCCATGGTTGAGAAACCAATACCATTAGGGGCCATTCCCTGGTATTCTCTGTTAACCCAGCCAATACCGTCAACTTCAGGGATGTAGAACCCGACTACTTCAAAGCAGCCACAGGAAGTGTGTGGAGAGTCGAAGAAAGAGTGGAGTTTGATTTTGCTAAATTCGCCACTGGAAAGCTTTACAGCAATGTCGTTGACACCGGAGTACTCACCTGTATTGGCATCGAGAAGGTCACCCTTTGCAATTGCGAACTGCGGGCCTTCTGGGTCTACTTTTGCTGCTGCACGGCCGTCGAACCAGTTGATTGCACCACAGAGGGAAACCCTGTCAGGGGAAACTACACAGACATTGGTCGGAGCAAAGGACTGGCAGAGGGTACATCCGTAGAAGACATCGACATCCTCGTCGCGGAGGTCTTTTGTCCTGGCGTCTCTTGCCTTGAAGATTTCCTTGGCTTCTACCAGCTGCTTCTCGACTTCGGCCTGGTCGGTGTAGAAAGTCACCTGCATCTTCTCGATAAACGGAAGTTCGGTCTTGAAGAGCATCATGACAGCTTGTCCGAAGGGCTTAAAGGAGTCCATCTTTGCAGCGGTATCCTTGGAAACTCTCATCCAGACATCATACCTCTGGTTCAGGTGCATAATGCCCTGGCAGTAGTTAATGAAGTCGTGGACACGTCTTTCGACGACAGACTCAAGATCAGGCTCTACAAGTTCTCCACCGATGTTGAAGATCATTGCCCAGGGGTAGGTTTTGCCCTCTTCCATTTCTTTGAGGTCAGGACCAACAATTGTGACCTTGTCGTCTTCAATTGCATCCATATCTGCTGCCCTGACAAGCTCGAGCCCGAGGGATTTCGGGCCGCCGAGTTCAACAAACATTCCTTCCTTTCTTACTCTTTCTCCTTCAAACATTGGGGAAATCTCAAATGGGAATTCTGCCATTATATTTCGCCTCCTAAATCCAAATTATAATGCGTTAATAAGTTCATCCAGGGCAGCATAGTGGTCTGCCTTACTCAAGTTTCCAAAAGACATCGTTGCATTCTGGATGTAGCTTCTGTCAACTGCTATTGCTTTTACATCTGAAAAGTTCTTTGTTCCGGACAATACCTGATTAATATAGTATTTTATGTGTCCTAAAACAATGAGTGTGTCATAGGTTCCGTTGCCATCAAGCCCTGGCCAGTTAGGGTCAGTTACGTAAAAGCCAAGCTGGTGCAGGTTAATGTACTTGGCATCCACATCCTTATCCACAAAGCCAGGCATTGAGCTGCCGGTTGCTGCAATTGGGATGTTTTTTGCTTTTGCGATCTTTACTGCCCTGTCCAAAAGCTCAGGGTCAAGGATTTTGGTCCCAACCACGAGAAGTGGCCTCTTTGCTTTTGAAATCAGTTTAGCTGCTATCTCAGGAGTGGTTGCTTTTGCAGTTGTTACTCCGTAGCTGGTGAAGAGCTTGGTGTTTTTGGTAGTGTCTACCATTTTCAGGCCCCCTTGCAAAGTCTCTTAAGGTTAGTTGGCTGTGCAGAGACATCGAATTTGATCTTCGGACCGGAGATAATCTTCCTCTTCTTCCAGTCGATTTCCCAGCCGTGCTCTTTTTCGAGTCTCTTAAGGAGTTCTTCACGCTTGGCAAGCGGGAGGTCAGCCTCGTTTCTGACAAACTTCCACCAGTCTTCAGGTTCTACACCGAGGTACTTCTTGGAAAGCTCCATCCAGTGGGTCAGCTTTATGGATCTGCCCATGCTGTTATCGGACGGGCGGATGCAGGCTTTTGCCATCATCGGGATTGCTTCCTGCCAGGTTTCTGCAGTTGTCAGCAGGAATTCCGGTGCTGGTGGGATGTTCATTTCTGAGCCGTCTCTTGCATCATAGACCTTCCACTTGGACTCGTCATAGTTTTTGGCAATTAGGGCTCTCCTGTACTTGGAACCATGGGGGCCGAGCACTGCAGGGATACCATAGATATTACATCCGGTACCTATTGAAGCAGCCTTCTGTGAGTATCCACCCCAGGCAAGTCCGCATGCACCTACACGGTTGAGCGTATAGTCCGCAATTTCAGCAAGATTTCCTGCCAGGTTTCTCTGAGCAAAGATTCCGGCAACTTTCTCGGCAGCCCCACTGATGTGTGCATTGGACACGCAGGAACCGGTGTTAAGTAGTCCGCCACCTGCGAATGTACCAGGGTACCTTTCGTAAAGGGGCTTGCCTTCTTGGTCCTTGTAGCTACCAATGGCCACTGCGGAACAT